>Ga0206817_1143_pt1 | contig 20943 bp, 21 predicted proteins | sample Alteio_BWOrgCont_89_FD_152873 | JGI IMG/M metagenome (GOLD analysis project Ga0206817, IMG submission 152873) | Enriched cells from forest soil in Barre Woods Harvard Forest LTER site, Petersham, Massachusetts, United States -... | ecosystem: Environmental > Terrestrial > Soil > Temperate forest >...
GGCTGCGCATGTGGAGCGCCCGATTATTTTTCCACTGTCTAATCCAACTGAACATTGCGAAGCAAATCCTATTGATTTAATCCATTGGACAGAAGGAAAAGCGATTATCGGTACTGGCAGTCCATTTGGTGACATGATGAGAAATGGGAAAAAAATTCGGATTGATCAGACCAATAATTCTTACATTTTCCCAGGCATTGGTTTAGGGGTGATTGCCGTTGGTGCAAAGTATATTACTGACAATATGCTAATGGCAGCTGCTAAAGCTTTAGCTGAGTGCTCTCCTGCAAAATATAATCCTGAAGCAAACTTGCTTCCTCCTCTTACTGAAATTCGTGGTGTGTCATTGAAAGTAGCAATTGCTGTAGCTAAGGAAGCACTGGCGGAAGGTTTGACGTTGCATACTCCTGACAATCTGGAAGAGCATATTCGTAGTTTTATGTGGGTTGCGGAGTATTTACCTTATAAAAAGCTGTAATTCTTGAATTCTGGCATGCATTTTGAAATTGCAGACCGGCTAGCCTCTATCTATTACATAAAGTATCGTTACCTGAATCAAATGCTGTGGATCCGGCTCTGAGTCGAAAAGCAAATGATTAAAAAGTTCTAGCATTACCGGCCACGACTTGGTTCTGTTTGCCCCGGAACTCCAATGCCAGACTCTCAGGATGATGTCTGGATGTCTCTAAAAGCTATAATTTTTTAATTTTCATCCAACTAATCAACAAGTTAGTGTATAACATTGGCTAAGATTTTGACTTACTTAAGATTTTCTTAAGGTTGAGTTAGTATGATGGGCTAAATTAAATATAAATTGAGAGGTAATTTGAATGTTTATACGCGCCATTGATACCTTAGAACCCCTTCTTCATGAAGCTAATACAATACTTGCATTATATATCTTTATTGGTGGCGGCTCACCAGAAAACAAAAAAAAAGCTTTTGATACCTTAACTAAAAACAAAGCACTCGAAAAGAAAAGAGATCAGGTACATGATTTAATAAATAGTCAAAATCCTAAAATTAAGGTAACTGCATTAGCAGAGATTCTATCTATTATCGACCCTGACCTGGCCCAACAAATAGCCACCCAAATTAAGAGTCATGTCATCCCACAGGAACATCAGGATATATTTAATTTAGGATATTATGCACGAGTGCTAGGACGCCGCGCCCTACAGTTAGAAAAATTTTCCGATATTGTAGAAGAAAAAACACGTAATAGTATCAAAACCTACGCTAAGCTTGACGGAGATATTCAGATAGGTATTGCTACATTTATACGAAGAAAAATTAATGTTGCACTTAGACAGATGAATACTTATCCCTTTGATGTCACACCTGAGGAAAAAAATGCACAGCATGCCAATCAAGCAGTCAATCGCAGATTTCAAAAGTTGTTGCCACCAGTAGCCAAGGCTTTCAATGAATGGCCATCTAGACCAAAAACAATTTCAGCAATTAACATTCCAGCAGTTGACGAAGAAAACACTTTAGCATCGAGCTCAAAAGCAGACACTGTTAGTGGAAAAGAGAACAAAGAGAACGCTAAAAGATCAACTCCTCGGACGATAGATAAAATGATAGTGGATGTAGGCAATAGCGGTCATACATTTAAACAGCGCTCAAAACCACAAAAAAAATCTAATTTCAAATGGAGAGGCGCTTTAATAGGCACAACTGTACCTGCTATACCCACAATAATGATGGGAATAATGTGGTGTGTAAGCCCGCAATTTGCTTTAACTTACTCTATTGGTAAAATTATAGGCCTTGGTTTGCTAGCAATGGCAGCTAGTGCAGGAGTGGGTAGCATTGTAGAAAATTGTTGCTGTATTAAAGACGATGCCCTTGGAAGAAAACAACAACCGGCATATGGTAGCGTTGATGACACAAATGGAGGGCAAAAAGGCCCTTCTCGAATCCCTGTTGCCAACCCTAGGCTGCAAGCCATGGCCGCTAAGAGTGTTTCACATGGTGGTCATGGTTCAAAAAATGTTTCAGCCCCTACTGTATCTGACCAAAACACACACGTGTTAGACAGAGTGGAAAGCGATTCAGCAACTCTTGGAGCTGGTGCAAAAAACTTTGCTGCATTGGCAGCGCGTATAGGTAGGAGATGATAAATTTATTTCAGTTTTTACAAAAACATAACAAAATTTTCTTGAATAAATCTCTCATGAGAGGATAACGATGGACAGCGGTAGACAGCGACAAAAACTTATCATTCTTAATGCCAAAGGTACTCTTTTTGTAGAGGGGTATCAACGCAAAAAACCGAAAAATTTTGGCAAAGGATTTGAAATTCATGAAGTGACTAATGTACGTCGAAGCGACACTCTTAGGTATACAAACCTAGGTTATAAACGACACACATCTGTCCTTAATGGTGGCAGACACACCTGTCGACTTTTAAAAGAATTGCATGCGCAAGGCCACTGTATTGTTGTAGCAACAGAAGACTTGGATATCACACCTTATCAAACTGCTCTTCTTGAAAATGGTCTTTCTTTTATTAATATTTACAACTGGAAAAGCTTTGCTACTGATCTTGCTATTAAATTTGGAAACGGTAACGCTGCTATCGCCACTGATGAGGAAGCAAAAACAACTCAGTTAAAATACAATGATAATAAATTTAAATTTTACCCATCGATTAATGAAAAATTTGGTCGCAATATTGCATTTGAAGATATTATTTTGTTTGATAATCAATTTTCTTCACAATATGGTGGCCAAGCTACAGATGCAGGATATTTGCCAGATAATTTGAGACAAGTAGACGCACTAAGAAGCTCTTTAGAAGAACTATCCCGCCCTACTGATTGGAGCTGGACAGTCAGCGGCATGTTTATCGGATTTATTGTAGGGGCAATTCTTACTTATTTATTTGGGCCAATAATTGGAATTAAAGCAGGCCTTGGGATTAAATCAGCCTTATCTTTTAATGCAACCACAGCAGTAATAGGTGGATTTTTTGGGAATGAAATTGGAAAAGCATCCAATTATTGCGAACTGGCTCCAGCACCACCAGCTTCAACTCGAGTTTCAGCTTCAGATGCTCAAACACCAACAGCTTCAGCTCTTACTCACAGAAATACACTTAACCCCTTACAAGTAGACCAGGATCCACTACTAAACTGGGAAACAGACAACGTAATGGATCATGACGATAAAGAATTCGGAAGTAGAAATGCTTCACCTAGAACAGTTATAAATAGTAAAAATGCTTCTCCTAGAGAAAATAGGTATAACACATCAAGAGCTGTGGCTGTACCAGGCAAGTCAAGATCAAGATCCCATAATCTCTCGGTGAGTTTCTCATCAGACACATTTTCTCAAGAGGCAACAAGCGCTGGAAGTGTTAGTCATCGCTCACTACTGCAGCAACACTCATTTAAAACTCACGAAATGCTTAATGCTATGCGTGACGTAACTCGTCAGAGCACACAGCTCAAAGAGGAGAAAGAACGAAGAAGAAAAAAAGAGAAAGCACCTCGTTTTCCATCACTTGATGGGATGGGAACCCCGCTAAGCACACACGGGAGAACTCTATCTCTCTCAAGTTCACCGAATACACAATCATACACTCCTTCACCAACTGACGATGAGGCTGGGCTAGATGATAGTCCAGTGCGCCGCAAAGAATCAGCTTATACAAGACAATTCGCTGAAAAAATGCGAGCAGAAAATGACGCACAGAAATATAAGGCACAGCGACAAAGACAGAAGAATGCGCAAGCTAGATCCCAAACAAGTCCTTTCAGATCTACTCCTCCATAACACAGCCTGGAATCTAATCCACTTCAGGCTACATTAAGTTATCTACGCATCAACAATACCTCTTCCATCTCTTTAATCAAATCCCGCATCCTTCCCGCTTCTTCAAATTCCAAATTATGCGCATGCTCATACATTTTCTTTTCAAACTGCGCAATTTTGGATTTCAACATTTCAGGAGACATCGCCAAGTAATCCTCTCCTTTTTCAGTTGCTTTAGGATACATTTTTCCACGCACAGATTGTTTGCCATAAGCGCCTTCCATAATATCTCTGACAGCTTTTAAAATGGTGGTTGGTGTAATTCCATGTTCTTCATTGTAAGCTTGTTGTTTTTTACGACGGCGTTCAGTTTCACCTATCGCTTTTTTCATTGATTCAGTGATGCGATCAGCATATAAGATTGCCTTACCATGTTGATTACGCGCTACACGACCAATGGTTTGGATCAAGGCAGTTTCAGAACGCAAAAAACCTTCTTTGTCAGCATCTAAAATGCCGACAAGCGATACTTCAGGTAAATCTAAGCCTTCACGCAATAAATTGATTCCAACTAAAACATCAAAAGTTCCCAAACGTAGATTACGAATAATTTCAACTCGCTCAATCGTATCAATATCTGAATGTAAATATCGCACTCGTACATCATGTTCTTCTAGATATTCAGTTAAATCTTCAGCTAAACGTTTTGTTAACGTTGTTACTAGCACACGTTCATTGGCAGCAGCACGTTTATGAATTTCAGAAAGCAAATCATCTACCTGGGTTGTGGCAGGACGCACTTCTACTTCAGGATCAAGTAATCCAGTTGGACGGACTAATTGTTCGATCACTGCACCTGCATGCTCATGCTCATACACACTAGGTGTGGCTGAAACAAAAATCATTTGCGGCGCACGCTCTTCAAATTCATCAAAACGTAATGGGCGATTATCTAATGCAGAAGGAAGCCTGAAACCATAATCTACTAACGTTTCTTTACGCGAACGATCGCCGCGATACATTCCGCGTATTTGTGGAATCGTTACATGCGATTCATCTACGATCAATAATGAATCTTTTGGTAAGTAATCAAATAAGGTTGGTGGTGATTCGCCTGATTTGCGGCCGGATAAATAGCGTGAGTAATTTTCAATACCGGGGCAATAGCCTAACTCATTCATGAGTTCAATATCATAGACTGTGCGTTGCTCAAGACGTTGTGCTTCGACTAATTTGTTTAGGCTATTTAATTCGGCGAGGCGTTGTTTTAATTCAATTTTGATTTCATCGATGGCGCTCAATACTGTTTCACGCGGGGTGACGTAATGTGATTTCGGATAAATCGTCAAGCGTGGCACACGACGTAAAATTTCACCGGTCAAAGGATCAAAGTAAGAAAGATTTTCAATTTCATCGCCTAATAATTCAATCCGCACCGCATCTTTTTCAGATTCTGCAGGATAGACATCAATCACATCACCGCGCACGCGATAAGTAGCACGATGTAAATCAACATCATTGCGGGTATATTGCAATTCTGCCAAACGTCGCAATAATTTTCGGTGATCAATTCGATCACCACGATCCAAATGCATGACCATGCTTAAATAAGTACGCGGATCACCTAAACCATAAATAGCCGAAACCGTTGCAACAATAATTGAATCACGGCGCTCTAACAAAGCCTTGGTGGCTGATAAGCGCATTTGTTCAATGTGTTCATTGATTGAAGCATCTTTAGCAATATAGGTGTCAGAAGAAGGAACATAAGCTTCAGGCTGATAGTAATCGTAATATGAAACAAAGTATTCGACTGCATTTTCAGGGAAAAATTCCTGCATTTCGCCATACAATTGTGCCGCTAAGGTTTTATTAGGTGCCATTACGATAGTAGGTTTTTGTATTTTCTCTATTACGTTAGCCACAGTATAGGTCTTACCAGAACCGGTAACCCCCAACAGTGTCTGATACATCAACCCTGATTCCAGCCCTTGAATTAGCTTATTAATAGCTTGCGGCTGGTCCCCTGCGGGCTTGAAATTGGCATGTAATTTAAATGGTTGTGACATAAGTAAAAAATTCTAGGTGCTTTAAATGAATTTCATTATAATCTGCCACCATGTAGGTTAATAACATTATTTTCATCGGAGTGACAAATTATCATGATTAGAGATCTAGCCAGCCGCGTTCAGCGCATTCAACCCTCCCCTACACTGGCTGTTTCAGCACGTGCCGATGAATTAAAGGCTGCAGGAAAGAATATTATCAGCTTAAGCGTAGGCGAACCTGATTTTGATACTCCAGAGCACATTAAACAAGCAGCTATTCAAGCTATCCATGATGGTCACACCAAATATACTGCTGTTGATGGCATTCTTAGCCTTAAAAAAGCCATTATTAATAAATTTTCTAAAGATAACGATTTGAAATATGATCTTTCTCAAATTCTAGTTTCTTGTGGCGGCAAACATAGCCTCTTTAACTTATTCGCAGCTACCTTAAATGCAGGTGATGAAGTCATCATTCCAGCCCCTTATTGGGTTTCATATCCTGATATGGTGAAATTAGTTGATGGCACGCCTGTGATTATTCATGCCGACCTTGAACAAAATTTCAAAATCACTCCTGCACAATTGAAAGAAACTCTAACACCTCAAACGCGATTAGTGATTTTAAACAGCCCATCCAATCCAACAGGCGTCTCTTACACCGCTAACGAATTAAAAGCCTTAGCCAAAGTGTTACTAGACTATCCCAATGCTCTGATCGTCAGTGACGACCTTTACGAGCATAGCTACTGGGGCAAAGAACCTTTCGCCAACATCCTCATGGTTTGCCCAGAATTATACGATCGCTGCATAGTCGTCAACGGCGTATCAAAATCTTACGCGATGACTGGATGGCGAATCGGCTATGCCGCAGGCCCCGCTAAAATTATCGCCGCCATGAAAAAAATCCAATCCCAAAGCACCTCAAACCCAGCCAGTATCTCCCAATATGCAGCCCTAGCCGCCATCACTGGCGACCAATCCTGTATCAAAACCATGAACAAAGCCTTCAAAGAACGCCACGACTACATCGTCAGCGAGCTAAATAAAATACCCGGATTAAAAGCCATCCCCTCAGATGGCACTTTCTACACCTTCCCTTGCATCAAAGAGGCGATCAAAAAATCAAAAACCTTCAATGATGACATTGGTTTTGCTGAATATTTGCTAACCGAAGCTGAACTAGCCGTCATCCCAGGCTCCGCCTTCGGCGCACCTGGTTATATGCGCTTATCTTATGCAACTAGCATGGAAAATCTTCAGGAAGCGGTTAAGAGGATGAAGGCGGCTATTGCTAAGTTGTAGCAGAAAATTCGCCTGGATGATTTTTCCAGGTTATTATTTTTACAAACAGTTAAATTTTACCTAATGAATCACCGCTAGCGCGTAGGGGCGACCGGTTGGTCGCCCTGCTGCTTAAATCACGTCACAGCTTAAGAACCATCACCATTTTCAAGAGGGCGACCGCCGGTCGCCCCTACATTTCCCACATCCCAACAGTTAAAATTTAACTCAAATCAAACCTAACTCCTTCATAGAAAATGCAAAAAATTATTGACGTAGCCAATCAGCAATATTAGTATCGCTGACAATAAATCTCATTATTCCCCGATAGCTCAGTCGGTAGAGCAATTGACTGTTAATCAATGGGTCACTGGTTCGAGTCCAGTTCGGGGAGCCAATTGTAGTAATATCTCTAGCAGCATCACAAATTAAAATAAATTAAAGAGCAAAACTAGCGCTCTTATACTTTCTAGCGATGGATTCGCTTAACTTCTAGGTCGCCCAATAGATTAACCATCAAATACAAGTTACACTTTCCTCATTAATCAAATGCAAGACAAGGAGGCTAGCATGACCGAATCTCTAAATATTTTTCTAATTGAGCCCAACAACAAATCCAAATACAAGACTATGATAGTTTTTGCTGATAGCCCTGAAGAAGCAAGGGCAATAGCAACCGCACAATTAAACCCGGCAAAAATTAAAATCGAAAAAAGCCAGTCCCCCTTAATGGACACGGTATATTTAGATAACACTCTATCCACCCGCCAAAGAATCAACGTTACAATTTTGCAATATGGAAAAGATACTGTAGGTATTAAATATCTGGATAATCAATATTATCTAACAAAAGGTTCTGCTAAGGCTTTAAATGATTAATCTTCTACATGAATGGCAAACATTAATTGGCTCCATTATTGGTGGCATAGTTGGATTACTAGCAGCATTGCTAGTTGCCTACAAAGAAAGAAGGCGCGATGAAAATGCATCTGCCATGCTTTTAATAAGTGATCTAACAGTTTTTATGGGAGCCGCTTCTATGGCTCTAGGAAATCAATCAGATAACAATACAGATAAAGCAAAAGTCAACTCTGCATATAGGCTCGTGAAATTAACTCCAACACTGTCCCCTATGTTCGATGCTTCTAGGGTGCGAGTGATGTCCGTTGATAATAAACTAGCTGCGCATTTGTCTAGTTTCAAAATGCTATATACAGGTATCATACAGATTTTGAATAGATTAAGTTCACAATTTGATAAAGAAGACAAAACAGTGCTTGAGAATAATCAGTACGTGTTAGCCGACGCCAACAAGCTTGCTCAAGGACTTAACCTAGCAATTAAACAAGCCGAATTTGCTATATATTTCCTAGAAGAGTTATTTTTACGACGCTGCGCTTGGTGGATTAGACTCACCCTTCCAATTCGTCGGCGAATGTATCCAACACCTAAAGACCTCGAATCCGAAAAAGCATTACACCCCAACTAAATTCTTCTATTACATTTTTACATGTAACTAAAATAAAATATCGAATGTTTGAAGTTGGTTCATGATGAGATTTACCAGCTATACCATTCATCAACACTTTTCCCTTAATTCACTGGAGATGATACTATTTTTTTTCATAAAGTTGATTTTATTGAGCAGATATTCGTACAGATTACTGGTTTTGTTGCCTCATTTCATTTAACTGCTGCTGCATCATTTCATTTTCCAATTCAAGATTTCTATTTTCAAGCGCAGCATTAGAAACTGCATTCATAGACGCATTGACACCTCCCTCAATCGGTTGAGGAGGCATATTTGGAATATCTAGCTGTACATTTGCTATAGGTGCCGAATGGCGTCAAGTATCAACATAGAACAACTAATATGTTTTATGATGTTACTTGACACCTCTCTCTTCTCATCTATAGATTGTAAACTAGAAATTGCATCATCCAACTTATTATCTATCTCGCTTATATCGGAACTGGAATCATCAGGAATAGACAAATAAATAGATTGTAATTGGAAGTAGAGAATGCCGGTACAAATAAACATGGTTAAACAAATTGCTATGGTAGATGCAACAACTCTATCTTCTTTGACGAATCTTAATGTTCGAAAGAACCATTCTTTCATTCTCATATTAAAATGCCGATTTTCGCTCACAGATGATTCCTTTTTACCATATATAAGAATAACGTTTACCGCATCATTTATTTTTATGCGATCACCTAAGTATTTTGAACGAATCGACTATCAATAATGCATCACCATGATGGTGACCCGTTAAACCTTCATCCAAAGCACCACTCACTTCCACACGATGCCCAGCTAATTGAGAGCAATAAGTAATATTTTGCTCTGCAGGAGGAACAAGATGAAGCTCCTCAAGCTTAGTTTGATTTGTCATAACCAATTGTGAATCAAGCTTAAGAATACAAGCGTCAACAATTACATCAGTTTCAGGAGATTGACCATAGTTAGGTTGCTCATAAAAATACTCTTTAAATACCAATCCCATAACTGTGATTTTATTGCCATATTCAATTGCCGTACTATTTGCTTGTTCTTGGAGTGGTTTAGATAAAGTAGTTGCTTCATTTGATTTTTCACAAGTGCATGACGGGGAGTAAGTACCGTCATTGCAAATAAGACGTCCAACAGAACTATCACAACTAGCAACACCACCATGCCAAGAGCAACAACCTTTTCGAGCATATGCATTACCAAAAAGAAACAAAGATAAAACTGCTATCATTAACGCTACTGTTAAACAGTTTCTTAATGCCCTAGATAAGCAATTCATTGAATTTACTCTTAATTAGCTGCACTAGAAAGTTTTAACTTTTAACTTAACATAGCATGAGCTTCGTATCTATTCGGAGTAACCCTAACATAATAGCCTATGAACGCTATAATGATGTATTAAACTCTTAATCTTGTAATAGGTAAGAATAAGGTGTTTTAAAATAAATTGTACACATATGAAGAGGTGAAAATGCCGAATGGCGTCAAGTATCAACATAGAACAACTAATATGTTTTATGATGTTACTTGACACCTCTCCCTAAGATAAGCAGAAAGCCCTCTATCCCCTTCAAATATCCTTCAAACATAACATTTCTAGATTTTTACACTTATTTAGTGTAAAATTAATCTTAAGGAGTAGCATATTGAATGTATACCGCATTGAGTTAACCAAAAATGCAAAAAAAGATTTAACTAAAATACCAATATTTATTAAAGATAAATTACTATTATGGGTAGATGCTGTTGAACGATTAGGCATTCACCAGGTAAGAAAAATAGCAGGATTTCATGATGAACCCCTGAAAGGAGATCGCAGAGGCCAGCGATCCATTAGATTAAATAAAGCTTATCGGGCAATATACATAGAAAATCGAAATAAAGAAGCCTATATTGTTTCAATTATCGAGGTGAATAAACATGACTACTAATGCAAAACAACATTTGGAAAAATTATGCGGGAAGTTAACATTAGGAAGTGCTATTCGATCAATACGTCTTTGCGAAGAAGAAAGCCAAACTGCTTTTGCGAAAAAACTTAAAGTATCAACACAATACTTATGTGATTTAGAACATAACCGAAAAACAGTCAGTGCAAAAAAAGCGAAAAAATTTGCTGAAATACTTGGGCATTCGCCAGAACAATTTGTTGCGTTAGCAATACAAGATTCTCTCAATCATGATGGGATTAACATGTTAGTTGAGGTCAAAGCAGCTTAATGAGTGAATGAAATAAAAAGTAAAAAGGCCAAATGTTGATTTGACACAACTTCTGTAAACAATATCATAAGAGAAATGAAAAGACGAATGAAAGCTGAGTAGAAGTTTTATTCGATAATTACCAAACTTGAAAAGTAGCTAGAGAACCGAATGGCGTCAAGTATCAACATAGAACAACTAATATGTTTTATGATGTTACTTGACACCTCTCTTTTTCGCTGTTGGTGTTAATCTTGTGACAGCAGGTATTTTGACTGCCGCAGGGTTTGCCACTGTAATGCCGTTTTTAAAGAGTGCAGTGCCAGCGGTGATTAATGGTTTGCTCGGCGTTAGTTTAATAGCGGGTTCGATAATAACTACTTATGTTCTGCCAGTAGTATCTCTGATTGCGTTACGTGTTGCTGAATTTTTAGTAAACACTATTACTAATGTTCTGGCTTGTTTGGGATTGTTAATGGGCGCAGCAATGGCTAGCCTAAATGCGCTAAAACGATCTTGCGTCGAGGGGGATAATGTTCCAGAAATAATACGACCCACTACTGCAAGATTGCAAACCGATGTGAAATCGATTGAATCTACTTTGCTTAAATTAATAAATTCTGAATTAAAATTGGTTGTAGAAGCTAAAGTAAAGCAACCAGCTGCAAAAGATGATATTGAATTAAAGCGTCATCGTAATCATCAAGATGCACAAATTCGTGAACTTACGCAGTATGCAAAAGATGATATTAAGTTAAGACCAGGATTATTTGCGAAAAAATCGAAAGAAAGTGGGTTGAGTGATCTAGGAGTTTCCTTGCTCCATTTAGGTGAAGGGAATGGTTTCGAAGCAAAATTAAAAACGTAATTTAATTACTTAAAGGACTGATCAACTGAACTGTCATTCGGATCAGACACTTTCAACCGCTTGAGTTTACGAAACCCATTTGCTTGATAGTAGTGTGTCGATTAGTTTATCTTTAACCCTCGCCTCGACCCTCTCCCGGAACCAATGTCGTTAATTAGTAAACATAAGAACATCTAACATAGACAGGATTATTAAAGAAGTGGTGTCAAGAAGTGGTGTCAAGTAACAACATAGAACATGTTAGTTGTTCTATGCTGATATTTGACACCATTCATCAAGCCTGACACCATTTCTCTTACAGCAACTTTCCTGCAAGCACAATTTCATATTTTTCAAACAACAATAATCAGAATATTGCAGTATAATTCCAATGTACGCACCCATTTCAATACCCACTGGGCTAGTGGAATAAAAGAAGATTAAACGGGGGCTATAATGAAGAAGTCCGATACTTTCTTTGATCTCCCTAACCATTTATTTTCAACGCACCTAGAATATTTTTTAAATCTACCTTGTTATGTATTCTGGAAAAACGTTAAAGGTTGCTACCTAGGATATAATGATTATGGAGCAACTAACTTGGGTTACAAAAAAAATGATATTCTAGGAAAAACAGATTTAGATATTTTTCCAAAAGAAATAGCCTTAGATTATCGTAGAAATGACGACATGATCATCAAACAAAAAACACAATCATTATTCCTAGAAAATGGTGTTATAAAAAATAATCAACCAGTTATTTTTTCCAGCTACAAAATCCCTATTTACGACCAACATAACTCCGTTATAGGAATACTGGGTTTATCATTTATCGAACCAATAAAAAACAGTGCTGACATTGACTCCCACATCGAATTAGCTCCAGTTAACCAGCTAAAACTTAACAGAAAAATGAAAAACATACCTACACTTAGTGAACGAGAAATAGCATGCTTAAATTTGTTATGCCAAGGATTAACAATAAAACATATCGCTAAACAACTTCAAATATCTAGCAGAACAGTAGAAACTTATTTTGAGCGAGTCAAATATAAATTAAATTGCCATAACAAGGCGGAGCTTATTATAGCTTTCCTAAAATCACATGGCGTAGCAAAGTAATTTCTACCTCTGTCCGTAATTCACACGACATTAAATAAATTAGCTTATCCTATACTTGCGATAATATGAATTGTGATAAGCAAAAAGCACTCGATCAAGACATTTACACAGTTACATTCAATAAAGAAATAGACCATAATACATTTGGCTTTAATCTTGATCAAAATTATGGGGAAGACTGTGCTATTAGCGATCTTAAGAATATTTTTTACCTAAACATACAATACGCAGAAGATTGCAAATATGCAGCCTATTGCGCCAGTGATTCTAATCCTGAAAATGTAAAAAAATATGTAAAAGTTGTTTCAAATACAGGCGAATATTCCTACACATTATGTGCCAATAATGCTACTGCAATTACTTACGGATATGCCCTACCTGGATACAGCGATCCAAAAATAAAAGCTGGCGATTATAAAGTTACTTTCTTTCAATGCGATTCTCTCGAATGCAACAATCAAAAAATGATTGGACAGGATCTGATAAAAATTTCTCACGATGGAACACCTGATCATCCAAAATTTAACTTTACTTTTGATCCAGATTTTGGAGAGAACTGTGAAACCTTTTTAATAAAATAATGATGGGGCATAATTATTTATATTACTAGAACAAAGATGTTACCGCTGGCATCGTTAGCTTGGCTTTATTATCAGCTAGTCTAATTTTACTTACATCAGCTTGCTCCCAATGGCAATACAGCACTACTACGTTATATCATAATGTAAATACCTAATGTATAATCTCTGCTTGGCAATACAGCACAACTGGATATATATCAATAGGAGCGATATCAATGAAAATTAATATGAAATGTTTTGTATTAGCAGGTTGTTTCTTAGCTAGCTCACTTGCATTAGCAAATGAGATTCCTATACAACCTAATAAATGTCCGAACATAAAATTGGCACAACAGAAAAAAGCATTTTACCATGTAGTAACTGACCCCAATAATCAGAAAAATTATATTGGCGCAGAACAACTTGATGAGTATGACACTAATGCAACCTGGCTTGTTCAAGCTGGCGATTGGAAAATGAGTGCGCATGACAAACAAGATGCGGTTAATCAAGCACAAAAAATATTAGAAGGGGTTGAAGGCGAGCTAGTACCTAATTATGATAAAGATACTAATCAATGGGCGTGCGCATGGGCACTTCCGAGAGATGGCAAAACTACCTATGTTTTAGCTACCACTCCTCCTAGACTTCCTCATAATTATCATCCAACAAACTAGATTTTATAAAATAAAAAGGTCACGTCTCATTTATAAACAGATTAAATCAATTTATTAAGCTTTTAATTTGTTTATAGTAAGATGTGACCCGAATGACACTACTTTAAGGATAAACATTCTCACCAGATTTGTGCTATTTGCTAGACCTAATGAAAATGTTTTTTCTTAAGCTAGCATCATTCAGATCCAACACTTTTCTGAAATCGTGACTTTAAATGTAAAATCTTTCACTCACCGATGGACTAGGATTAGTAGGGTTCAGATATTCAAATAACTCGTCTATACGATTATCAAAGAATTGAGCACCAACAGCAGCTGGACGAAACCTTCTAAGATCTCCAATAATTTTATCCATTGATTCATGCCTTGATTTATCAATTAAATCATTAAGCGCAACCCATTTGTCTTTTATTAACGACTTTTGATTTTCTGGAGAAGTGAAGAAAAAAGAAGCATATGAAAAATAGGAGTTTTTACGCGCGTCAATTTCTTTATACTCTCTTACTAAATCATCCATGAGAGATTTTATTCGGCGAAATTGTACAGCAGTAAGTTTAGATTTTTTGGGTTTGGCACCAGGAACAATGCCAAATCCAACAACTTCCTCTTCTTTGAATTCTTCCGCTCGAATAATTTCGCGATATTTATTATATCTTACCAATAGTAATTTATTACCTTCTTTATCATAGAGCCAAAATGGCTTCTTCTGACCATACCAATAATGTTGACCATAGGATATTCCATAGATATTATGAATAGGAATATTTTCCGTGGCTTTGAAAAAATGCGCAGATTTATAGCCGATATAGCGATGAATTTCTTCTAGATTTACAGTAGCAACTTTGCTGAGGTCAAGGCCAGGTAGATCTGCAGCTTGTAATTCTTTAGCAGTAGGTAAATGAGGCATGTGGCGGCTCATATTCCCGTATTCTTTTGCATCTGTAATACAGTCAATCGTTTCTAAAGACTCTGAACGCCACGGTTTAGCCTGTATTTCAGATTTTTTACCATACTCTAAACATAGCTCAGCCTCGAGCTCACGATCACTTGACATTTTCCCAGCGTAAAAAGCAACTACATCATCACTGTTGATTTCTGCTCTTGCTAAAGTAACATAATCTTTATCACCTGTATCAAGTAGTACCGTGTTTTCGCTAATACTTTGAATATTTTCAAAATAAAATTTTATTATTTTTTTAATTTCAGCAGGTAGAGATACTGAACCTTTTGATTCAGAGATTGCCAATTTTTCCTTAACATAACTTGAAGTAATGATACCTTCAATCCATCTGAAATTTTTTTCTTTTTCAAATTCTTTTACTGTTATTTTTCTTTCTTTGTATTCTTTTGCATCTTTTGTAACAATGTAAACATGTGTGGGTTGCTGTACCCATTTTTTTTCATCAATATCAAGTTCAGCTTTAGATGGAATGAAGTCGGCGAGGCTTATTTTAATTTCAGCTGGCATATCCACACTGGTAGGTGCAGATATAGGGGCGGCGTGTGCGCTAGCAACCATGTGAATAATCCAATTTATATTAGCTTTAGAGTCAATATACTAACATATGTACATTAAATAGTCAACTAAAAAGGGGATAAAAATGGAAAAAGCAGTGTGCGTTATTGTGGGCGTGGGTCCTGGGAATGGAACTGCTTTGGCATCACGTTTTGCAAAAGAAGGATATCATCTAGCATTATTAGCAAGATCAGGAGATTTAATTAAACATCTTGCTAGCGAATTCAACAATGCACACGCTTATGAATGTGATGTAAGCGATAGCCATTCAATTCAAAAAACTTTTCATCAAATCAAACAAGACTTAGGTGAAATTGATGTCATGGTTTACAACGCTGGATCCGGTCATTGGGGTAATATTGAAGAAATTAAACCAGAAGAATTTGAATCTAGCTGGAGAGTAAATACCCTAGGTCTAATGCTAGCTTCTCAACAAGTCATTCCAATAATGAAAAAGAAAAATCGAGGAAATATCATTGTTATTGGTGCAACAGCCTCAAAAAGAGGCGGCATCAAAACAGCCGCTTTTGCACCTGCAAAAGCAGCACAAAGAAGTCTTACCGAATCAATGGCAAAATATTTATGGCCATTGGGTATTCATGTTGCACTAGTCATGATTGATGGCATTATCGATTTACCAAAAACTCGTGAACGGATGCCTGATAAACCAGATAGTTTTTTTGTTAAGCCTTACGATGTTGCTTCTACCGTTTTTTGGTTGACTCAACAAGCTCCATCTACCTGGTCTTTTGAAATTGAGATTCGTCCTTTTGCAGAAATTTGGTAAAATAAAATTCTACAGGTCAAGTGTGCAGCATACCATTAGCCATGGCTTCAATTGTTTATCTCCATTGCCAAATACTTGTAGTAGGTATGAATGGTGAGATAGGTGCTACTGGTTTAAAAATTGGAGAATTTTGCCAAAGTGATGCAGTAGACTGTGAAGCTGTGGCTGGTAAGACTTCAAATGTAGGCTCACCCTTTTGTTCTGCGTCAGGTTTTTCAGATTTAACTGTACTCAATTTTTCTTCGTTAGTATGAATCTCAGCTTTAGATGCATCAACAGAAGATGAAGCTGGCTGGGTAAGTGCCAATGCTTCAGGTACTACCGAAAGAACTTTAGTTACAAGTACTGTAGATAATACAGAATCGGCTGGAGGAGAAACCATAACTTTAGTTTTATGTTTCTTTACTTTGCTTCTAGCTGTTTCTGCCATCTCTTTAATCTTGCGTAATTTTTCCTTTATTTCAGCTTTGTCTGAATCAGCTTTTTTAAGAATATTAACTGCATTTACATAAAAACTCTTTAGTGGCTCTAATTCTTTTGGAAGTTTAAATTCAGGAGCCCGTAACCCCTTAGGATCAAAACCTAAGATAGCTTTGGTTAAAACAGGTTTTTCAGATAACTTTAATTTAAGTTGTTTAACCGATTGATTAGCTGCCTCTTTTAATTGAGCAGTATATTCATCGGATTTAAATTCAGGAGATGCAGAATCAGCCGCAGGAAAAACAGTAACTACTTTAGAGTATAGAGTCGATATTAATTCATCAATATTTTTTGAACGATTAGCATTGAAAGCTGTTATAACACTACTAACACTATTAACATTCCCCAAATTAATTCTTGCTAATTTTCTTGATATCAGATCTTGAAATTCATCCGCTGTACAACTAATAGAAAAGTTTCCTGACCCATCATCACAAACAGTCCCTTTCTTTATCAATACTGCTAACAGACGTCCAGCAACATCCCATTTGTCATCAGTTAATCTAGTAATGCTTTGAAAAATGAATAATTGAAAAAATACCTGATTACATTTATCAGAAATTTCTTTTTTAATCTCCATTTTGAAATCTGAAAAATACCGACCAATTAACTCACTAGGATCTTCCTTTTTCTTAGCGCTGGCTATCTTAGCAAGAACAAATGAAAAGTCTCTTTCTTGAAATGCCCGCCGTATTTTTCCATAGAAAGCTGCATGCGCCTCTAACTTAATCGATTTACATTTAAGTTGTCGTTTATGATTAATATCTTGTGGTAACACATGAACTTCTTGTTCTTTTAATATTTTTTCAAACTGCTTGATCAAGCTAAGACATTTTTTATATTTACCCGATATTTTAGCCAACTCATATGCTGCATCTATTTTAGCGTCAAGATTTTTCACATATTCGTCAAATCGTTCTTGAGTACAAAAACCAATTAAACCAGCACTAAGCGCTGTATGTAACATGAAATTACCTTGATGCAAAGCACATTTAAATCGATTACGTAGCTTACTAAAAGTATATGCGTTATTCATGTGTGTAACAGATTCATAAAGCTGTTTCTGGCTATAGTAATAATCCCCTAATGCAACTTCACATAGGATAATCTGTTTATAACAAGTATCATGAAAACCATTTAGAGCACTATCTTTAGTGGGGCCTTCTTTACATTTAGGTATATAATTTAAATGAATAATATTAATCGCAGATTGAACTTAATTTACGCATGAATCAATCAAATCACCATTACCAGTTAACTTAACATAATAAAACTTCTTTAGAAGTGTACGCACCCATGTTTCAAATTCTACTCTGGTTCCCTCTCGATTAGCTATTTTAGATTGTAGCACTGCTAAGGTTTTATCTAAAACTTGAATCGCAGAAACGCTCTCTCCTTTTTTTTCATCATTGATCATAGCTTGTGAAAGGGCTACTGCTTCAGTGTGCTTTTTCTTATTTGCTTCTAATATTTGTTCTGACACTGCTACAGCTCTTGCAATTAAACACTGAGGAACAATTTTTTTATACAAATCATTTTTTAAAATACTCATGATCAGAAGATTCAAATAATTACTTTCACTCACTGCATCTACATCTTCAAGTACAACATCATTGCGACAAGGCAATAGAATATTTAAACATCTTAAATGAGTATCAGTAAATTTACTCTTCAGAGCGTCTAAGTCACCTATTTTTTTTGGCTCACGCTCCATCGCTTTATATTCAGCATCAACGCTTCGATAAACCTGTTCACATTTTCTATACGATGAATATAAATTTAATTTCATCAAATTCAGAGTATCAGCAAGCCATGGATATTGATTGATTTCTTCGCTTGATAGCTTGGTTATCATTGAAATGACTAATCGAATATTAATAACAACAAGGTGCAATGCTCTTAAATCAATTACATCAGGTAGAAGATGAAATTGTTCATCGGCTAATTTCCCCCAAAGATACAACTCTTCAATCGAAGCAGTTTTATTTTCAAAATAAGGTTGGAAGTTAAGTAACAATAGTCGTTCAAAACAGGATTCCGGTAGAATATCTTGTAAAAGAGATGAGTTAGTGCTGCCTTTTATCCCAAAAACAGCAGAACCATGTTTCTTCTCACGCTCAATTTCACTTTTATCACTTATGATTTTAAATTTTATTCCACGTAGCTTAAGTAGAGTTTTCTCACATTCACTTAAAAGATTTAAATCACCTTCATTTATTTCTTCATACGGACGCTGCTGCACGATAATTTGTATAAGTAATTGAATATATTCTTCACACTCAGAATAGGAGTTAGAATTCAGGAATTCACAGCATGCATTATTAATCCCTCTTAATAAAGTTTTATAAGCCAAAATAGCTCTACCCTTTTGATTTTTGGCTTCTTGTAAATCACTGTGTTGGCGAGTCTGGGCAGCTTTATCTTCAGCTTTGAAATGATCATCAAGAATTTTATTATAGAGATTCGAAAATTGAATTCGAAGATCAAGCCTATTTTTATTAAAAAATATTAAAAAACCAGCGCTATAATCGGTGTCATAAAGTTTTCTAGTTGTTATGATGGCTAAAACTACTTGCTCATAAGCTTGACTGGCGAGCTCAAAGTCTGATGAGGTACTTGCCATGATTGCTTTTTTGATAATGGCATCAGCCCATAAAATAAATTCATTACGGCCCGCATTGCCACTTTCTATGAGTGTTTTTTGTTGTCTAATGGCGACATTTAAACTTTTTAAATCGGCTGAACCCATGAGAGTCATTGTTGCGTGTATTATATTTTTTTCTCTTTCACTGCCTCTAACGCTTGCCATAATAAATCACCTACTTTTCTTGATGTGACAGCCTTTCCTCGTTTAGGCGGCATCGTAGCATAGCTATTGGCGGTTCTCAACTTTGATATTGAACTAGCGGAATCAAACGTCAACATCAGTCAAGCAAATTGCAAGCTATTTTGATTAACGATAAATTATTATATAATCAACCGAATACATTACATTAAGATGGCCTGACAAACGGGCCTGACTCACAAAATAAACTGTTATTTCCAGATACTTTTAAGGAAATCTTAATTTTTTGTGCGTATAATATTAAAAAATAAAATTTAACGAGAGAGGCAGCTATGCAGGTTCGAGGCAAAAAAAGAAAACGAAGCAATTCTAACGCTGAAACCGATGCGCAACTAAATACTAAGTATCCGCGCGTAAGCCCCTCATCTTCAATAACACATGCCGTTGTTAGTGATGAGAAAGAAAATAAAAAAAATTTTACTGACTCATTATCTCTGCTTGAGACTTATTCAGCATCCTGTAGTAAATTACCACAAACCTTTTCTGCCGCGGATTCTGCATTAACATCAATGGAATTATCAGATTCTGATTCACTAACTATGCCCGATACAACTTACTCAATGTCTCCTGATCAATTTCAACAAGCGGTCCCTCCTGCTGCAGATCTTGTATCAACACCCATGCCGTTACATTTAATGAGTCCTCACAGCAAGTCTGCAGATGAAAAGAAAATCGCATCAAATCATTCCATGTTTGCATCATCTTCATTGTCAAGGCCAATAGACAGAGAAGTTAAAACGAGTGAGTTACCCTCCTCTATTTCCCCCGATAATGTTGCAACAACAGAGGATAACGTAGATGACTTTGATCAAGTTTATCTAGAGATACTAGGAACTAATTTGGAATCTTTATCCATAAATGAATCCCCTAAAGCTGCCCCTTCAGCTTCAATGTTTTTTAACCGAGCTAGAGAATCTAACACAACAAATAAATTAAATTTAGGAACAGTGAGTTGCTTAACAGAAACTACGACACCAGTAATGAAAAAAACGATTTAACCTTTTTTATTCTTTACTTAAACTATCATTCTAGTCTATCCTAATTTTCTCCCGTGCTAAAAAAGGACTAGCCATCAATGGACGCTGCTACCATCAAAACCAGCACGCAAAGCACATTTAGCTGCATGGGCATATTGCTCTATGATCCCTGGGATTTCATGAGTTTCTAACGCGCGCGGTGTCACAAAATCTTTGAAGCCTGTTTCAGTAAATGCTTTTCCTTCTGGTTTAATGGCAGAGGGTGCCACTGGCAATTGATGGTTAATTTGTAAATCAGGATGAGAAATTCGTCCTACATGCCA
>Ga0206817_1061_pt1 | contig 20494 bp, 20 predicted proteins | sample Alteio_BWOrgCont_89_FD_152873 | JGI IMG/M metagenome (GOLD analysis project Ga0206817, IMG submission 152873) | Enriched cells from forest soil in Barre Woods Harvard Forest LTER site, Petersham, Massachusetts, United States -... | ecosystem: Environmental > Terrestrial > Soil > Temperate forest >...
CCTCCTTCGTCGCCTTCGAGGGCTACGACACGGTCGCCATCCTCGCCGACGTGCTGCGTTCTCACTGCGTGGACCGGGCGCGCATTGCCGCATCCTGGCCGCGCGTCGCAGTTGAAGGGACCCGCGGGCTGATCCAGTTCTCAAGCATGCCAGGCATCAGCGTTTGGCAATGGGCCTGGGCCCCAATCCAAGTCGTTGATCGAGATCCGGTGGACCCCAATCGCTTTCGGATCCTCCACGCCGGCTGATGCTCAATCTTTTTCTCCAATAGCAATTTGTTGGCACGCCTGGCGAATTTATCTTGCGCGAATTTTTCCTTTGGCGAAATTATCGTTTGGCGCGAAGCGCGTGTGCCTAGACGGCTAGTCCTCCGGCATAATCGAAGTATGTCTCTCCTTTGGAAACCGGAAAGCTGGTCGCAACGCCTGGCTGAACTTGAAGCACGCACGGGCGACCTGAAAGAAGCTCCCCTGCGCCGCGATGTCCGCTCATTAGGCATGCTGTTGGGAGAAGTGCTGCGCGAACAGGCTGGCGAGTCTCTCTTTGAAAAAGTGGAAGAGTTGCGCCAATCGGCGATTCGACGCCGCGAGGCGCAGGCTGAAGGCAATCTGAAAGAGGCGGAAGACCGGCTGCAGCTCACTGTGCTTGGCATAAACACGATGACGGTAGAGCAGGCTTACTCACTGAGCCGTGCATTTGCCTTCTATTTCGAGCTGATTAATCTTGCCGAGACAAACCATCGCAAGCGGCGGCGTCTGTCTCTGCAACTGAGCGGAGAGGGTGCGAGACAGCGTGGATCGCTGCGGGGCACGCTGCGCGAGATGAAGCGCGTCGGCATCTCGGCAACGGACGCGCTGGCATGGTTGCGGCACATCTTTATCGTTCCCGTCTTCACCGCGCATCCCACGGAGATCGCGCGCCGTTCCGTGCTCTTCAAGCGCCGGCGCATTGGCGATTTTCTCGAACAGCTGGACCGCATCCCCGTGCCCGATGAAGAGATTTCGCGCCTGCAGGAACAGCTCATCGCCGAGATCACCGCATTGTGGCAAACCGACGAGGTTCGCAGCCGAAGGCCGACGGTCAATGACGAAATCAAGATGGGGCTGGATTATTATGACGTCTCCATCTTTGCCACGCTGCCCAAGCTGTACGAAGAAGTATCGGCGGCGCTGGCGAGCGAATATGGCTTGAACATTGACATCTCGGAGCTGCCGCTATTGCTCGGCTTCGGATCCTGGATCGGCGGCGACCGAGACGGCAATCCATTCGTAACGCCAGATGTGACGCGAGAAGCGATTGCCACGGCCCGGACACGTTTGCTCGTCTATTACCAATTGCAGGTTCAGCTGATCATCGACCTGCTTACGACTTCAGCGCAACAGATACCTATCAGCGAAGAACTGAGCCAGCGCCTGCATGGATATCTGGCTGAGCTTCGTTCTGGCACGCAACAGATCTTTGGGGCGCGCTTTGAGTTTGAGCTATACCGCCGTTTTATGGTGTGTGTCCACGCACGGCTGCTACGCACCGCCGGAGAAAATGCGTCCGACACCGACAGCCTCGAATCAGCCCTGAGCGCGTTGCCGGCATACTGCAGTGCACAGGAGTTTCTGGATGATTTGAAGATACTGCGGCGCAGCCTGGCTGAGAATGAAGGGCTGCGTCTCGCGCAATCCCTGATCGATCCCCTCATTCTTCTCGTCCGCACCTTTGGCCTGCACCTGCACACGCTGGATATTCGCCAGCACGCGCGGCTGCACCAGAAGACGCTCCAGGAAGCTTCCGCCTGGTGCGCGGGCAATGCGGGCATTGTGCCGCAAGACCTGAGTAAGGAAAGCGCGGATGTGATTGAAACCTTCCGCACGATCGCCGAGGTGAAAGCTGGGTGCAGTCCTGAAGCGATACGGCAGTACGTGATCAGCGGCGCCAGCAGCGTGGAAGATGTGCTCGGTGTCTTATGGCTCGCGCGGCTCGGGGGCGTGGAAGTGGCAGCCAACGGCAGTGATCCCGGCCTGATGCCTGTGCCGCTCTTCGAGTCGATTGAAGATCTGCGCAACGCTCCGGATGTCTGCCGCGCCCTATGGAACCTGCCCGACTATCGCACCCTGCTCGCCTCATGGAACAACACGCAGGAGATCATGCTCGGCTACTCCGACTCCAATAAAGACGGGGGCATGCTCACCAGCACCTGGGAGATTTTCCGCGCGCATCGCGCCCTGCACGAGGTGGCCCGCGAATGCGGCGTGAAGCTGCGCCTCTTCCATGGACGCGGCGGCACGGTGGGACGTGGCGGCGGCCCGACGCACCGCTCGATCTACGCACAGCCTGTTGGAGCATTTGAAGGGCAGATTCGCATCACGGAACAGGGCGAGGTACTCAACTGGAAGTATTCCGACGTTGTGCTCGCCGAGCGCAACCTGGAACTGATGATTGCCGCTTCGCTCGATGCATTGGCACGGCCGAATGCGCTCGATCCGAACGGACATCAGTCGGGGATTCTGCTGCCGGAATGGGAAGCGGCTCTCGAAGAGCTATCCGACGTGGCCTTCCATTTCTATCGCGAGCATATTATCGATGACCCCGATGTGCTGAGCTATTTTGAGACAGCGACCCCGGTTGCTGAACTTGAGCATGCGAAGATCGGCTCGCGTCCTGCGCGGCGCAGCGGCCGCCGCAGCTTTGCCGACCTGCGGGCGATTCCGTGGGTCTTCGGATGGACACAGAGCCGCCAGCTTGTCCCGGCATGGTTTGGCGTCGGACATGCGCTCACGCACTATGCGCAAAAACCGGGCGGCATGCAGCTGCTGCGCGCCATGATGGCCGAGTTTCCGCTCTTCATTGACTTGATTCGTAACGTTGAGATGGCGCTGGCGAAAGCTGATCTCGGCATCGCATCGCTGTACGCTTCACTGGTGCCGGATGCAGAGATGCGCCAGCGTGTCTTCTCGAAGATTGAAGCAGAGTTCAAGCGCACGCTCACAGCAGTGCTCGCGGTGACGGGACAAAAAGAATTGCTCGAGACGAACAGGATGCTCGCGCACTCGATCCGGCTGCGCAACCCATACGTCGATCCGATGAGCCTGATTCAGGTCGATCTGTTGCGGCGGAAACGCGCCGGGGAAGATACGGAGGAGATCAACCGTGCAATCGCCAGCACAATTAACGGCATCTCGGCCGGTCTTCGGAATACCGGCTGATTTCCCAAAGTGAAGCGGATGAGCTGTCGGACGTGCCATATTGGGTTTGATGGTGCAATTTATTGCGTGAAGGCGGGCACAAACCAACGCATCGTCATACACTCGGCGCATGGACACGCAACCGCCCCTTGAAGATATCAACGCGATCGTGAGCCGCTTTCAGGCCTGGGCTGGAGCGCAGACTCCAGCTCAGGCTAAGCATGGCGTGCGCGAACTCACTTATGAAGAAGCCATCCGGTTAAGCCGGCCCCGGACACCGCTTGAAAAATCTGCTGCGACGGATAAACCCGTTACGCCTGGTTCATCCATCAACGCGAAGCCCCACCCTGCACTAGAAGTATCAGCAGCGGAACAAGACAAAGCCAGGAAGCGAATCTCCTCTCGTCCCACCCGAAAAAATACGGGAAAAGATCCTGCCTGCCCCGCTTCAAAAACTCAGAACGTCACCCTTCAGGCGCCTGCGAGCTTCCGTCAGATACTTGCTGAAGAAGTGATGCCTCGATCCATTGTGTCCAGGCAAACACTTACGACAGAGCGCCGGACAATGGCTCTCTCCCTTCGCCTGTCTTCCGGTGAACATTCGCAAATGAAAGCGCGCGCAGCCGAGGCAAATCTCTCGGTCTCGGGCTATCTTCGCGCGTGCGTGTTCGAAGTAGAAGAGTTACGCGCACAATTGAGGCGAGCGCTTGTCACGCAGGAACAAATACGGGTACAGGCATCCGTGCCGATGCTGACCTTGCCATCGTTTGTGCAATTTGTACGCCAGCTGTTTCGCAGAAAAACGACGACGCTCGCCGTGCGGGTTTGATCCGCAGTTGTTCTCCTGTGGTTGTCCAATGAACGATGCATCGGACATTTCTGGTTGAATGGCTGACTCTATCGCTGACTCGCTTCGCCGGCCAGAACGCGCCTATTGAAGTCAGCCGACTGCCTGCGAGGAACGCTCAGGCATTTCCAGTCGCTTGACTTAAGATGCTTGGCCACAAAGATAATTTGGCCGCAATGGCTCGGATAATGGGCAACCTGGCGGTTTATAGCCTGCATCACCGAGTGCGCTTCGCCGCGAATGGTAATCGTGCGGCCAAGATCTGCGTCAGTCAAAGGTTCCAATGCGCCGAACAGGCGGCTCCATCCGTCTTCCCACAAGCTCAGCAACTCAGTGCGCGTGGCGGGCGGCTCTTCGAATTCGCTGTCGCGATTGCGGTCAGGTTTCTCGCCATCCGTGGTCAAAAAATCGGTCCAGCGCGAACGCATGTTGCCAGCCATGTGCTTCATGATGATGGCAATCGAATTACTTTCAGGATCAACCGCCGTATAAAGCTGCTCATCGCTGAGTTGCGCTATGGCTGCGTCTGCCATCTTTTTGTATTGGCGGAAAATCGCCACTGAGTCGGTTACATAGGAAGTCGTAAATTCGAGTGCCATGATTTTTATGGATTCTCCAAATCGACACTTTGGTTCCGAAAAAAATTATTCAGCCTGCACGTTTGTCGCTTTATCGTGCTGAAAGCTAACGTTCCACTGCTTACCGCCCGCGTCATAGTGCACCGTGCGGTTGCCGTAGTCGGATGAGTCCGATTGCTGGATCATGCCAAGAGCCATGGCCACTTGCAACTCATTCATGCCTACCTTTGGCTGGTGCTGATCGACAGCCTGCCACACATCCGCTGGCCAGTGTTTGTATAGCTGGTGCGGATCGTCGTAGTAGAAGATCTGATCGCAATAATAGGTCGAGTCATCCCCTTGCATGGAACCGATCGCCGTCGCATATTGCTTCGTATCGCCGGGCATTTCAAAAACGGCATAGATCTGCTTGTCCCCTTGCGGAATACGGCTGGCCACGCTGGCAGGGGCTTTTGCAACCACAATGTCCTTCACCTCGAGCGTTTGAACGCTGGGCAGAGGCCCGGCTTTGTGCGCGAAGTTGATGCTGCGACCCACATAAGGAAAGTAATCGAGTTCATAGCCCGCCTGTATCCAGATGGTTTTCCCGATCAACGTTTTTGCCGATTTCAAATCATCGATATAAAGTTTGCGCGGCTGCACGATATCGTCATCGGTAAGCATGCGTTGTTGCGGCTGGGCCTTTTGCACGATCGGTTCATGACGTTCTTTCCACACAAAATAAATACGAATGCTGAAAATGGCCAGCACCAGCAGTGTGGCGAGTCCTACTTTCTGCCATGTCTTCATTGTGGTAAGCCCTGTTCCTTGATTTCAATTCCGTTTTGTTTAGATGCACACCGGCTATAGCTGGCGTACCTGCTGGGCGGATTGCTCTGTTTCCGCCTGTAGAAGCGATTCGGGCGTCAAGCGATCGGCACGGCGAAGACTTGGAAAGAAGATGCTCCATACGCCGGTGACCATCAGCGAGCCAACCCCGCCGATCACCACAGCACGCACCGCTCCCCACCATGAAGCGGTGAGACCGCTTTCGAATTCACCCAGCTCGTTCGACGCGCCAAGGAAGAGCGAGTTGACGGCGCTGACGCGTCCACGCATCTCCGGCGGTGTTGCCAGTTGCAGAATCGAGGAGCGAATTACAACACTCACCATGTCCGATGCGCCGACCAGAAACAGCGCCAGCAATGACAAGGGCAGACTCCTCGATATGCCGAAAAGTACAGTGGCAGCGCCAAAGATGCCGACACAAACAAGCATCTTCACCCCCGCCCGCCGTTCGAGGGGCCGCCAGGTAAGCCACATGGATATGACCAGCGCTCCGATAGCAGGTGCTGCGCGCAACAGGCCAAGCCCACGGGGTCCGGTGTGTAGAATCTCCTGCGCAAAGATAGGCATAAGAGCAACTGCGCCACCCATCAGAACCGCGAAGAGATCCAGCGAAATGGAGCCGAGAAGAATCTGCGTCTTCCACACATACCGAATGCCGGCAAGAATGACTTCGGTGGAAATGGCCTTGTGCTCCATACGTCCAAGGCGAACGTGCAGGGAAAGAATGAGCCAGAGAAATGCGAAAAGCGTGGTCAGGGTGAAGAGAAAAACGATGCTGGCTCCGGCGATGCGTCCATGCAGCGGCAGCGTGTAGAGAATGCCACCCAGCGACGGGCCGGCCACGTTGGCGATTTGAAATGCCGTTGCGCCCCAGGTAACAGCATTCACAAAATGTTCTTTCGGCACCAGATGAGGAATAAGGGCCGAGCTTGCTGGGCCGCTGAAGGCGCGTCCTGTTCCCACAAGAAAAAGCACCGAATAAATCGGCCAGACAGTATGCAGCCCATGCCACGCAAAGAGAAAGAGCGCAAGCGTACAAAATGCCTGCAGCGTGTAACAAACAAGAATGACCTGACGGCGGTCGAAGCGGTCGGCGACGTGGCCGGCAGGCAGCAGGAAGAACAGCCCGGGCAGAAAGAGCACAAGACCCGTATATCCAAGATAAAGCGCGCTGTGCGTGATCTGGTAGACGAGCCACGCCACGGCGAGGGTCTGCGCCTCAGCACCGATGATGACCAGCACCCGCGCAAGCTGATAGCGCCGGAAATCGCGCGAGAGAAATGCTGCTGCGCCTGAGCTTAAAGATCGGTCGGACATGCCTAGTCTGTATCCATGATACCTTCCGCGTCGGAAGCAACCCTCGGAGTGGAGTTCAGCGCATCCCGGTTACATTTCCACAGGGAGGGACCGGGCAGATTGGCGCGAACGTTTCGCCGATTTGTGAAAGACGCCGCCAGACTCGTGTCATACACTCTCCGTACTATGGTTAAAGCAATCAAATGGGCGTTTGGTCTTGCTTTACCGGTCTTGGCCGTCTTGTCCTCTGTCTTGGCACAATCGCAGGCAGATACGCCCGCAGCAGCCCAGGCAAGGGCTGAGATTCCGGCTGTAGAGGCCTTGCTGAAGCGAGTTCCCGATCGAGCCGCTGTCCTCTACTACCTGGCGGGGGATTACCTGCTCCTTGGCGAATCGCAGAAGGCGCTTGCGCTATTGAAAGAGTGCGTCGCAGCCAACGAGGGTTTTGACCCAGACCGCGATCCGGTTTTTCGCCCGCTGTATGGCGATGCACGTTTTCGCTCTCTTGTTATGCAGGCGGAAAAGCAGTACCCGGTCGTCGATAGGGCACAGGTCGCCTTTTCGGTCCCGGAGAAAGACCTGATTCCAGAAGGGCTGGCCTTCGACGAGAAAGCCCAGGTTTTTTATCTGAGCAGCCTCTTTCACAAGAAAATCGTCCGGTTTGGAATGGACGGAAAGGTTTCTGATTTCGTTCCCGAGGGAAAGTATGACCTGCTGCCGATCTGTGGATTGAGAGACGAAATCGCCGATAACTCCCTCTGGGCCGCCGGCTGTGAAGATGACGGACGCGGCGAACTGTATCATTTCTCGGCCGATGGCAGCCGGCTTGAGCATATTTCGCCGCCAACACCCGGAAAACATCTTTTCAATGACCTTGTTTTACGCGGCAACTCAGAAATCTATCTCACGGACAGCCTCGCGAATCAGGTGTACCGCATCGAGCGAAAGGGGCACAAGTTCACAACGCTCTCGTTTCCCCGGCCTCTCTTTTACCCGAATGGAACCACGCTATCGGACGATCAGAAACTACTCTACGTAGCCGATGCATTTGGCGTGTTTGTGTTTGACCTGGAGCAAAATACCTCGCACGAAGTGGACCGCGGGCCTTCGGGCACGCTCTCCGGAATCGATGGCCTTTACTGGTATAAAGGTGACCTCGTCGGTGTGCAAAACGGGATTGGCGTACCGCGTATTACCCAGTTCTCTCTTGCTCCGGGTGGCCTGCGCGTCCAGCAGGAAAAGACTCTGGTGTATCGATCTCCGCAGCTCGGCACGACCACTACCGGGGCAATTAGAAATTCAGATTTTTTCTTCATAGAAAACAGCCAAATCGACAACCGGGAGGGCAATCGGATTCTCGATCCGGCCAAGCTCGAGCCTGTGCGTATTGGCAAGATAGCTCTCAGCCCGGTTCCATAAAGGCAAGCGCTGTGGCGGCGACACCTGCAACCCGCTCCGTCGCCTTGCTGCATCTCATCTAGAGTCTGTGAACATGCCTGATACTTCCAGAGAAAGCGAGCCGATTCTGTGCCTGAAGAAATCCAGCAGTCCGACAGAATTTTGATAGCCCATGCAACGGTGCATCTGGTGGGTGGTGAGTCCTTTGACCTTTTGCCGTTTGAAAACGCTGAAGACGTGAAGAGCGAGGTAAATGACCTGATGGCAAGCTGGGCAAAATCCGGCTTCTTGCTTCGCGGAAGGCATATCTATCCCTGGCATCAGGTTTTGCGTGTAGAAGTCACGTCGGTCGATGAAATGTCACGGAGTGAAGCCGCCCAACAGCTCATGGATTGGGAGACGAACGATCTCTATCGGGTACAGCAGGGCTTCTGGAAGACGAAAAAAGCACGCGAAATGAAAGAAGAGAGCAAAGAGCCGCAAACCGGGGGCGCCCCGCCTCATTAGATCAATGCACCGCCCCGGAAAGCCGGGAAGAAAACTCAGAGTTGAATATTGACAAGGCCGGCAGCATCGCCAGGGGTCGTGCTTGAAATTTGCGGAGCGCGCCAGTGGTCTATGTAAGAAATCTGGTGCACGCAGCTGATCGTGCAGTGTGGAGCGCAGGTTTTTTCCGTAAGAAATTCCCGATTCAGATCGGCCTTCGTGTACTCAGCCAGCGGCACGCCGGGAAAACCTCTCTGCTGCGAGCAGTAGTGCACCAGACCGTCCTCGCAGATGTAAAGGTAGCGCGACCCTGCGCGGCAGCGCCAATCATTCGGCTGCGCATTGGCAATGGCTTCCTGAAATTGATTGAACTGGGAATAATTTTTCTTTTTCCAGCCGCGCATTTCCGTCCATACGCGGCGCTCTTCCCCACCGAGCGGCTTCAGCTGCCCGTCGCCATCGTGAATGATGCCAATGGTCGAAGTAAAACCGAGCCCAATCGCACGTTTGCCAATGGTCAGCGCGTCCTGTGGGTCCTTGATGCCGCCACCGACAACGGAGTTGATATTCACATGGAAGTCGGCAAACTCTGAGAGCCATTGCAGTTTCTTATCGAGAACTTTCAAGCTCTTTTTGGAAATCTCATCCGGCTGCACATTGTCGATAGAAATCTGCAGGTGGTCGAGCCCTGCCTTGTTCAGCCGCTGGATGCGCTCGGGAACCAGCAGATAGCCGTTCGTGATCATGCCAGCAAGTCGCCCATGATGCCGGATGCGGGCAATGACCTGATCGAGTTCCGGATGCAGCAGCGGTTCGCCGCCGGAGATGGTGATAATGCTCGTTCCGAGTCGGGCCAGATGGTCGATGCGGCGCAGCATCTCGTCGATGGGCACTGGCTTCGAAACATCGTCATACTCATTGCAGTAAGCGCAGGCCAAATTACAGCGGCGCATGGGCACAATCTGTGCCATCACCGGATGCCGGGTGGAGGCGAGCGCGTGGCCCACAAGGGCCAGCTCGCGCACCTTGCGGCTGGCGGCCTTCATACGGCGGCCTATGGTCTGTTGGCGGGCTGCGGACATACTCTTCTTATTGAAACACAGGGAGATAGGCTGGGGCGAGTCCCAACCCCGGAGTGGGGAAAGCAGCCGTCGAACGGCGACTATTCCCGGCTAAACTGGCCCTCCCGGGACCGGGCTTTCCAGACAGAGCCCCAAGACCAGGCGCTCACTTCTGCAAGCACCCTGTTGCTTGGGGAACGGACGGGCTAATGATCCAAATGATCCACGAATATGCCGGGAATATGCCGGCTACTGCTTCGACTGAAGTTCGAAAGAGCGCAGGTCATTCTCCAGCTCCTGCATCTCCTTCTGTATCTTCTTGAAATCGACGGCACCCAGCGATTGCTGCATCTCGGTGGAAAGCTTCTGCGCATCGATGCTGTTCATAGCCGTTTGCATTTCGCGGTTCATCTCCTCGAAATTGAGCACAGCGAGGCTGTCGTTCAACTCTGCGCTCAATTGCGGCTCATCGAGCAGGTCAGGGCAGAATCCGGGCAGTTCCAGCTCGCCTTTTTTCTTCGGTTCACCTGCCTGCATGCTTAACGTCTGCTCTTTCTTGTTGCGCATCACGGTAAGCTGCACCTGCTTGCCGCGGTTGCTGTGCAGGGTCTTGAGCCAGTCGGCACGCGAGGCCATGACGCCATTGTTCACTTTGGTGATGACGTCGCCCGCCTTCAGTCCCGCAGTCGCCGCAGGACTGTTCTCATCGACGCTCTTGACCAGCAGGCCTGTTCCATCACTCACGCCGAAATAGCTCGCCAGCTGTATGCTCAGCACATCTACATCCGCGCCCACATAAAGACCGTTTGTCGCAAAAACACCGAAAAATCCGTTGCCAAATCCGCGCGACGACGGTGGGGCAAGACCTTCGATCTCGGGAGCTTCGCTCGGATCAGGCACGGTAAAATGTTGCGACCACGCATTCGCTTCCACCTTGGCGCGGTCGGCCAGCTGCACAGAAATATTCAGCATCAGGCCATCGCGACAGATCACAAAGCTCACCGTGCGTCCGGGAGGAGTTTCGCGCAACATGCGCCGAAGCTGGTCAGACCCTTCCACCCGCTGCCCGTTCATTTCAAGTATCGCGTCGTGAATCTTCAAGCCCGCCTTATTTGCGGGAGCATCATGATCGACGGTAACGATCTCTGCGCCGTGCGGATCCTTGAGCTTCAGCGCGGCAGCGCGATCGTTGTCGATATCGTGGATATCGATGCCAAGATAGCTCTGAGAGTTATGCGCAAAATATGCGGTGGTATCGTTGAAAACGCTGATCGGTTGTGCAAAACCCCGATTACTGCCTGCTGCCAGCACTGCCCCGCTTACAGCAACGAATATCCAACCCAGCCTCGAAAAATGTTTCATTTGTGTGCCTCAATCAGTAGCCCCTACTCGCTCTGACTTTTTATTTACTAAAAGGTTACCTCGTCACTATTGAATCTGCGGTAACTGCTGCAGAACCTGCCGCGAAACCGTGCGGATCTGTGGATTATCATCCTGCGCGGCCACAGTATGCAAGACTTCCCGCACGCTGGAATCCCCTTCTACGGGCTCAATCAAATTGATAGCCTGCGAACGAACGCGCGAATCGGAGTCCTTCATCAAGGCCTCAAGCACGGAATCACGCACGCGCATATCTTGCGCGATATAAGGCTCCAGCCCTTCCAGCGCCTTCAGGCGAACATTCGGGTTCTTGTCGTAGCGCAATGCCACCATCAGCGCATTGCGGATGGGCCCATCGTCACACTGCCCATTGCGGCACTCGCTCGCCAGCAGGCCCACCGAATCGTCGCGCACTCCCGCATTCCCATGGTTCTGCGTGCCCAGCAATAACAGCTGGCGGATGCGAGGATCATCCAGATGGCCCTGCATCGTCTCCGGGACCAGTTTGTCGTAGTTTACCTTTACGGTTTCTGTATTTGGATCACGCGTAATACTGCTTACGTTCGCAATCCGCGCAGGATTATCTTCCGTGACGGCCGGAGGCTGGCCAAGATTCAAAACCAGCTTCGATTGCTCCGCCTCGTGTGCCTTCAGTCCAGCGCGATAGCCGCCGTATCCACCTGCGGCAACACCCAGCAGCAACAACATGGATGCCATGACCGGAGCAGCACGCAAACGGCCCGCGCCCCGAGTAAAAAGCTGCGTGAGCCGCACCAGCCAGCTGCCATGCGGCATCGTATCCAGCGCCTCTTCCAGGCGCATGCGCGCCTGCGCCAGCATGGCTGCCGGCGGTTCCTCAACGGGATAGAGCGACATTGCCGACTTCAGTGCGCGTATCGCCTGCATGTCGCGACGGCACTCATCACACTCCGCCAGATGCTGTTCGAGTTGATGATTGACGTCGTCGGAAAGCTCTCCGTACGCGGCCAACGCGATATTCTGCTGCGCCATGTCACACTTCATTGCCATAAATCCTTTGCCTCACTTCGCCTCAAAAACTTCTTGTCTCGGGCTTCTTTGCCGAGCCCTTGCTTTCCCGCTGCGAGCTTCTTTCGAGCCGCTTTTTCGGTAGGTGCGGGCTTCCATCCTGCACCCTTCAATCATGAAACTCTGGAGCTTTCACCCTTGAGACCATCTCCTAACGAACTGCCGCCAGGTTTGCTCTCAACTTCCTCGTCGCGCGGAAGAGCGTGTTCTTCGCCGTTTCTTCCGTTGTATTCAGCATTTCGCCAATCGTTCTCAGCTTCAGCCCCTGATAATGCTTCAGCTCAAAGACCATGCGCTCGCGCGGCGTCAGTTTTTCAAGTGCCGCCTGGATCCGCTGGCCCAGTATTTTCCGCTGTAGCTCACGGTCCGGATTCGCCCCTGCACGGTCATCACTCACATTGCTGAGCAGGTCCATCTCTTCGCCGGAGGAATCCACCATCACCGCCGGGTCTTCGCGCCGGGCCTTGCGTCTCCGAAGCTGGTCGAGACACAGGTTGGTCACGATCCGGTAGATCCACGTATAGAACGAGCACTCAAACCGGAAATTGCCGAGATACCGGTAAGCTTTCAAAAAAGCTTCCTGGTGGATGTCCTGCGCGTCCTGCTCGGAACCGGTAAGGTGCAACGCGAGCCGCAAGACTGCCTGATCATATTGACGCACGAGCAGGTCAAAGGCTGCCCTTGAACCTTGCTGGGCTTCGCGAATCAGTTCAGTTTCTGTGGCTCGGTCGCGTACGTCCATGAGCATGCGTTGCGAGGATTGTATCGCTCGACTACCTTCATGCGTTGTCGCAGCTGTGGGAACGGGTATTCGTAATGCGTCTGCCGGCATGCCTTCATTGCTCCAGAATGCGGTCGCAAATGCTCCTATTAAGACGTTTAGGGGGGCAATTCGTTAGCAGTCCGGCGGCACTTTTGCTTTTCCTTTAAACTCGCCTCATGACCTCTGCAGGAAACCTCTTTTCCCGCCATGAAACCGCCCCGGCATCCGGATGGATTACGGCATTTTGTGATGGCGGATCGCGCGGCAATCCAGGCCCGGCCGGATACGGCGTATACCTTCAGGACGAAAATGGACAAAAAGTGGCCGAATTAAGCGAATATTTGGGGAAGAAAACGAATAATTTCGCCGAATATTCAGGCTTATTAGCGGCGCTAGATTACGCCCTCGCACACGGTCATTCCCACCTTAAGGCAGTTGCCGATTCCGAGTTGCTCGTGAAGCAGATCAAGGGGCAATACCGCGTCAACAGCCCCGAGCTACGGCCTTTATACGAAGAAGCCCGCCGACGCATTGCGCAACTGGAAGGCTTTCAGATTCAACACGTTCTACGCGAAAAGAACCGCCACGCTGATCGGCTCGCCAATCTGGCCATGGACAAAGGCACAGGCCGGTCTTCGCCATCGGGCAACGCGGCTGCCTCAAAGCCGGAGGCCCTGCGCGGCTTTGTGAAAGGCGGCGTCATTCATCTCATCGAAGGCGAACTTCCCGATGGCGTCTTTGTAAAAGTCGTACAGGAAGGCTGAATCTTCCAAAAACCGGATTCGCGACCGTCATACCCGATTCCGCAACTCTATAGCTATAATGCGGACGCATGTTTCCATACGATTCCACCTTGCTGACAGCAGTGCGGTCGATCCCCGGCTCTGTATCTGATGTTCTCGACATCATGCGGACCATTGAAGCCACATGCGTCGATGGCGACGGATTAAAGTGGTTCAACTGGCTGTATCTTGAGGTAACGGAAGCGGTCGAAACCCGCATCGTAGCCGGCGGCTTCAGCGATCCCGCGTGGCTCGCTGAACTAGATGTACAGTTCGCCCGGCTGTACTTCGGTGCTCTGGCTTCGTCACTCTCCAGTGAACCCGCGCCGGATTGCTGGCAGGCATTGTTCCAGCGCCGCAGTCAGGTTCAGACCGCTCGCATCCAATTTGCCCTTGCAGGCATCAATGCCCACATCAATCATGACCTTGCTGAAGCAATTGTTGCTACCTGCGAGGCAACCGGCACAGTTCCGCAGCATGGCGGAACCGAATATACCGACTACACGGAACTCAACACGACGCTCGACAGTCTGATCGAATCGGCCAAACAAACACTGCACGTTCGTCTTCTTGGCGATGCGCTTCCGCCCGCTTCCCAATTAGAAAACACATTCGCAGCCTGGAGCGTATGCGCGGCTCGGGAATCTGCGTGGCGCAACGCTGAAATCTTATGGCATCTCCGCCCTGAATCGGATCTGTCCTCAGCTTTTATGGGTTCGCTCGACGGCCTCGCAACCGTGGCAGGCAAAGCGCTTCTTGTTCCCGTTCCCTGAGCGGACGCATGCAGACAGTGTCGAACACATGCGCCCTTCAACTCATGCTCGTGGACACTGTCTACTGCTTCAGCGCAGCTTCAACAGCCGATACGACCTGCGGAGAATCCGGAGTCACATTCGGCTCAAAGCGCGCGACAGGTCTACCGTTGCGGTCAAATAGAAATTTTGTGAAATTCCACTTGATGTCGCCGCCGATCTGGGGATTCACAGACTTATCGGTAAGAAACGCATAAAGCGGCGTCTTATCATCGCCCAGTACCGAGACCTTGGACATCATTGGGAACGATACGTTGTACTTGTTGCTGCAGAATTTCTTGATCTCTTCATTGGTGCCCGGTTCCTGTCCGCCAAAATTATTTGCCGGAATGCCGACAATCACCAAGCCGCGATCTTTGTATTTCTCATAGAGCGATTCGAGTGCTGTGTATTGCGGGGTGAAGCCGCACTTGCTGGCGACATTGACCAACAGAAGGACTTTGCCATGGTACTCGGACAGCGCCACCGGCTTGCCATCGATGGATTTCAAGGTGAAGTTATAGACTGACCGGGCTCCCGCCATAAGGCTTCCAGCCATGCAAAGCACAAGTGCAAACGCTAACTTACGCACAGTTCATCCTCCGGATCGTAGGGAAATTATAGCGAGCGGGCGATTAGAGGCTTGCTACAGAAATCCTTTTATTTGAAGGTCATTGTGATCGGATCAATGACTGTCCCGATAACTTAAAAGTCAATTTTCTACTTGTCTGTTGCAGGCGGCCATTCTGGTTTGGGAAATTTCCCGACAAATCCATCTTCAATCGTTGAGGGTGTAGAAGAACCAAATCGAAAGCCGAGCCATGCCCCCAGGGAATAAGCCATTGCACGCACAAAAGGCGTGGTAAAGAGAAGCCAATTTCTGCAAGCTATGGCTTGTGAACCGTTAACACGGCCGATTCCCGAAAGCTGCGACCACAGAGAGGATGAGCTGCCCAACAGGGTGGTTGCGCGAAGAAAGAACCAAATTCCAACAATGATCCAAACCCACTTAGCAGTCTCGGTCTTAAAAAGGCGATAAACGATAAAACCAAGTAGTAAAGCGGCAAATAAGTCGTAGCAATAGGAAACTCGCAGCAAAGCCTGAATGGAATGTGGATGCCAGAGGCCGCGGCCCAGCATGCTACTGAAAAGAGCCGTGCCGATCCAGACAGCAAGCAAGTTCAAAAACAATCCAAGAGCAATGCGTCCCAGCTTTACGATTTGCATGGTGCAAATTTACTTGGCCAAATGCGCTTTTACTATCTCGCTCACCTGGCGACCATCGGCGCGCAGCCCGGATGCCTGAATCTTTGCCTGCACGGCTTTCATGGCGGCGCCCATATCTTTCGGACCGAAGGTCTGTCCGGCGAGTGCCTCTTCCACCAACTTCCTGATCTCTTCCTCGCCGGCGGCCTTAGGCATGTAGCCTTCGATCAGCACAATCTCCGCCTGCTCTTTCTCAACCAGCTCCGGGCGATTGCCTTTGGTGAATTGCTCGACCGATTCGCGCCGCTGCTTGATCAGCGTGGTGAGTATCTGCTGCGCCTCGGCTTCCGTAAGCGGCTCACGTTTCTCGATCTCCTTATTCTTGAACGCGGCCTTGACCATGCGCAGTGTAGAGAGACGCTCAGCCTCACGTGCTTTCATGGCACTGACAATATCTTTTTCGACCTGCTGCACTACACTCGCCTGGCTCACGTGTCTCCTGCTTTGCAAAAAATTGCTTATGGAATGTCCAAACTTCTCATTATAGAAAGAAACGCGTTCCGTAGCCTCTCGATACAATGAATACGAGGATTCCGAAACAATGATTCGCAAAACGCGCCTCTTTACGCCCGGTCCAACGCCTTTGCTCCCCGCAGCCCAGTTTGCCATGGCAGCCGCCGACATTCACCACCGCACGCCCGAGTTCCGCGCGCTGTATTTGCGGGTATTGGAGCAGCTGAAGGCCTTCGTCGGCACGAAGAATGATGTGCTGCTGCTAGCCTCGTCCGGAACCGGCGCCATGGAAGCCGCGGTTTCGAATCTCACGTCTCCCGGCGACCGCGTACTCGTGCTCTCCGCCGGAAAATTCGGCGAGCGATGGGAAGCCCTGGCCAAGGCCTTTGGCTGCGCGGTCGATGTCATCAAGGTTCCTTACGGCCAGACCTTTTCGCTCGACGAAGTAAGCAAGGCACTGAAGATTGAAACACGCGCCGTACTGATGCAGGCCACGGAATCGTCCACCGGCGTGCGCCATGATGTGCAAGGTGTTGCCGAATTGCTGAAGAGCAAGAACAGCGACGCGCTGCTGGTGGTCGATGCCATCACCGGCCTCGGGACGACGCACCTCGATGTCGATGGCTGGGGCGTGGATGTCGTCATCGGCGGCTCGCAGAAAGCCGTCATGATTCCGCCGGGTCTTTCGTATCTTTCGGTGAGCCAGCGCGCATGGGAGGCGATGGAAATCTCGCTCAACCCGCGCTACTACTTCGACCTGCGCAAGGAGCGCAAGAACGCGAAGAATGGCGAGTCGGCCTACACGCCAGCGGTGGCGCTGATCGCCGCACTTGGCGCGGCGCTCGACTACATCGCTGCGCAGGGCGGAGGCGATCTCGCAGCTGGCCGCAAGGCTCTGGTCGACAACGCTGAAACCTGCGCTGCCATGACGCGTGCAGCCGTCGAAGCGTTGGGGTTGAAGCTCTTTGGACCGGATGCTCCCGCCGCCGCAGCAACAGCCGTTCTGCCGCCTGCCGGCGTTGATTCCGGCATCATCGTAAAAGAACTGAAAAGCCGTTTCGCAGCCATCATCACCAACGGCCAGGGCGAGATGAAAGGACAGATCTTCCGCATCGCCCACATCGGCTTCTTCGATTACATGGATACCATCGCAATCATCGGCGCGCTGGAACAGGTTGCCGCATCGTCGCTCAAACTACCGGGATTCGAATTCGGCAAAGCTCTCGCCGCGGCGCAAAAGGTCTATGTAGAGCGGACTTCGAAGGCGACCGAGCATACTCTGGAAGCTGCTGCAGCACGATAGCTTTTCCTATAAATTGTCATCCTGAGCGGAGTGCCGGAGGCGCGTAGTCAAAGGATCTGCCTTTTTCTCAATAGCTGCGCAACAGCAGGTCCCCCCGCTCAGGATGACAACATTTAGAAGTGAATCAATCAGGAGCAAGATGAAGATCGTTCTCGCAGAAAAAGTTTCCCCAGCCACACTTGCCGTCTTCCAGACTGAGCCGGACTGGCAAATCCTAACCCACGACCAGGTGACAAACCTGCCCGAAGCCCTGGCCGATGCAGACGGCCTCGTCGTGCGCTCTGCGGTTCAAGTCGACGATGCCTTACTCGCCTCTGCTCCAAAACTGCGCGTCATCGGTCGCGCCGGAGTCGGTGTCGACAATATTGACGCCGATGCAGCCACGCGTCGCGGCATCGTGGTGATGAACACGCCGGGAGCGAATGCTGTTGCCGTCGCCGAGCTGACCATTGGCCTTATGCTTGCGCTCGGACGCATGCTGCCGAAAGCCAACACCACCATGCATGCCGGCAAGTGGGAAAAGAAATCGCTGCAGGGCACCGAGCTGCGTGGCAAGAAGTTCGGCATCCTCGGCTTGGGCCGCATCGGGCTTGAAGTAGCGCGCCGGGCGCGTAGCTTCGGCATGGAGCTGATCGGTCACGATCCCTTTGTCTCTGCTGCCGTCGCTCGCGAGAACGCCATCAAGCTTGTCACAGCCGACGAACTGTTTCGCGAATCGGACTACCTGACGCTGCACGTCGGCCTCACGCCGCAGACCACCGGCATTATCAACGAAAAGACCCTCGCCACCATGAAGAAGGGCGTGCGCATCATCAATTGCGCGCGCGGCGAGCTGATTGTCGAAGAAGCATTGGCCGAAGCTCTCAAGAGCGGTCACGTGGGCGGAGCCGGTCTCGACGTCTTCCATCAGGAACCGCTGAAGAATTCGCCGTTCTTCGGGCTGGAAAACGTGATCCTGACGCCGCACATTGCCGGGTCCACGGCAGAAGCGCAGGAGGCCGTCGGTGTACAGATCGCATTGCAGGTGCGCGAGTATCTGAAGCTCGGCGTCGTGCAGAATGCCGTTAACCTGCCTTCGCTCTCGCACGAAGAATATCTGGAAGTCGCGCCCTACATCGAAACGGCAGCGCGCCTTGGAACTTTCCTCGCCCAATTCCCTCAGGGCAGCATCGAGAGCATCGAGATTTCCTACAGCGGGCGCATTGCCGAAGGCAAGACTGAGCTGATCCGCAACAGCGCAATTGCCGGAGTTCTCGGCCACTCGGAACATGTCAACCGCATCAACGCCGCCGCTATCGCAGCAGAGCGCGGGATCCGCCTGCATGAAGAGAAGAAAGAAGCCGCATCCGGTGGAGCCGGCAGCGTGCTGAATCTGACCCTGCACACCCCGTCGTCGGATTTCACCGCCAGCGCAACCGTGCTGCACGGCACCTCGGCACGCCTGCTGAGCCTCGACGGAATCGACATCGAAGCCCCTCTTCAGGGCGCTCTGCTTACCATTCACAATCGCGACGTACCCGGCGTGATTGGCCGCGTCGGGACCATCCTCGGCGATCATAACGTCAACATCGCCAACTTTGCGTTGGGACGGTCCGACCGCAGCCATCGCGTGCCTCAGGGCAATGCTCTTGCCGTCGTGCAGATCGATGGAACCATCACTGAACCCGCACTCGATGCCCTGCGGGCCGTCGAGGCGATTCTTCAGGTCCACCTTGTGGATCTGGACGGAGAAGAGTAGCACCACCGTCATTCTGAGCCGAAGGCGAGGAATCCATACAGATTTGGCAGGGGAAAGAAGCCTCAAGTTTCTTGCGAGAAACCGGACGCAGCTCGCTCCTCTTACACGGTATGGATTCTTCCCCTTCACTGCATTCAGGGTCAGAATGACACTTTATTTTTATTTTGTCGGTAAAGAAACAAGCCCGCTGTATGCGGGCTTGTTTCTTTACTGTTGTGGTTGCTGCTGACTTGCCTGAGAACCAGCCGGCGGCGGTTGTTGTTGCTGTTTCGTCGAATCCGCGCCTTTATAGAGGAATGGCAGATGGAAGGGCATTTCGGCATTGCTCTTCTTGCTGACTTTTTGCTTCGCTGAAGCGTCTTCGACGACAATCGTGCGCTGCGAATTGATGCAGAGCCAGTTCGACCGCACCCGCTGAAAGACATGTGTGAAGATGCCGCGCTCTTCCACCGATTCGCTGCCGTTCCTGCGGCGCGTGATGTATGTCCCATTCACCACCGCAACATCGCCCAGCATACGCACGCTGATAACGCGCTGTTCCATGGTAAGCGGGTCGATCGTCTTCTGGAAGAGAAGTGCAATCTGCTGGTTACGAGTCGTCACTTCACCGCCTGCTGAAATCCCCACGTAAAGGGGCGACAGTAACAGCTCCATCCCATACTGGTCTCGCTTGACGATGGCATCGCTCCACTGGTCTTCGAGCTTTTGCATCTCCTTGATTTCAGCAGCCTGGGATGGGTTCGCGGTGGTGGAAGTGACAGCTACGGGGCTTTGCCCGAACGACGGCACAGCGATAGCGCAAAGCGTGAAAATAAACAGGGAAGAACGGGTTAATAGATGCTTCATAAATGCAGTTTGGGCGACTCTTTCATGATATCGTCTCCACTCGAATTAGACGAGGCAGATGCTCGAAATGTAGTGCATTCCGCCAGAATTTAAAGAAAATCACCCCTCCTTGCACAATTCCGCCCTAGTTTTCAACTAGATTCACAGCCCCGTCCGCATCGCCGGAGTGACCTAAACTAAAACTTCATGGCCACCACTCCCGACATCGCCTTTGAGCGTGGGCTTCCCGCCAGCATCGACGCCGAGCGCTCGATTCTTGGCGCCATCCTGCTCGATAACCACTCCTATAACGAGGCTGCAGAAAAACTCCACGCCGACGATTTCGCGCTTGACTCACATCGTCGCATTTACAGCCGCATGGCCGAGTTGATCGACGCAAGCCGCGCCGTTGACATCGTCACGCTCTCGGAGGAGCTCGCTAAACGCAAGGAGGTCGAAGCCGTCGGGGGCGTCGC
>Ga0206817_1147_pt1 | contig 20249 bp, 19 predicted proteins | sample Alteio_BWOrgCont_89_FD_152873 | JGI IMG/M metagenome (GOLD analysis project Ga0206817, IMG submission 152873) | Enriched cells from forest soil in Barre Woods Harvard Forest LTER site, Petersham, Massachusetts, United States -... | ecosystem: Environmental > Terrestrial > Soil > Temperate forest >...
CACTTCTTCCAAAATCGGGATGTTTGCAGAAAGTGTTTTCCGACGGATTTCATCTCAGGCCGTTGGCCTCCAGGCCGTGGGCCACCCAGTACGAAAGTCGTGGTCGCCCCGGCTTGTAGATTGAACTCCGAGGCTACATCTTGAGACTGTTGTCTGAGAGCAACTGTGGAATACAAAGCCATCGGCGAGTACGTGTTGTCATCAGGGATGAACATCGCGCAGCCATCCGAGATTTCTGTCCGGTGCGCTGATCTTGCATAGTCAAATCGCGGCTGGCAAAGCATTTTGAAACTTACGTTGCCTCTGATTACGGAGACCGTTCGAACGATCTCATTCAACTGTTCTCCGTCTTTCTGAATAGGCATGTAATCCGTCAGCTCGGCTACACCTTCCTCGGCAAGGAACCGCGTGAGCAAAATATTCGTATCCGGCAAGTAGAGCTGGCGTACACGCATGTTCGTGAGCTGGGGCGCAATCTGAAAGCGGCCACCTTTGCTGTCATCGAGCAGCGCCGCAAAGACGGTGGGGGAATCGAAATCTGGGTAGCAGAGAAAATCGATCGAGCCGTTCATGCCTGCTAGCGCAATCGACTGCATGTTACCGATAACGCCGTAATTCTCGATAGGCTGAAAACTCATATATCGGAAACCCCAAAGGACCGTTAAGCATGTCCGATGCAAAACTCGAGTCGTTGGCGCAACATCGCCATATTACTCATTGACCCCCGAGAAGGGGTTATTAGGTACCGGCAGGCTTTTCTAAAGTGCATCCACCCGTAGGTGAACAGCGCAACGAGCCCAAATCCAAGCGCCGAAACAAATTGGGTTGGGATGCAGAAGAGAAAAACTCTCAGCACTTCGCTTCCTAGCCGACTCGCGGGTAAAAGAAAACGAAAGACGAGACCGCCAGAATCCAGAACAGAGGCGAAAAGAGTGGGTTCCAAACGCCCCCAGCGATTGCACCCAATCCAATTGCTTGTTGCCCGCTAATACTCTTCAGAGCCCGCAACAATTCTGGCCCGAGCAAACCAACAAATATCGCTGCCACTCCACTGAGCACTCCTCTCACATAAATCACAGCTACGCACCCTGGCCCACGCTCGAATTTTACTCTTCGGGGCTCTTTTAGAGGAGACTCTTGGAGTAACTGACGATAAACCTTTTACACTCATTGAGGCGGGCGTAAGCCTGGCGCCTCTTTACATTGCCCAAAAACCCATCACCGCTTGACACGGCAAACAGTTGAAACTGAATGACCATTGACCTGCCGGTTTCGCAGTTTAGGATTCCGCTCCACTGTCCGGCCAAGCTTCCTCCCCTAGCGCTTCCGCCCTCGTCGAATTCCTCAAAGGAAACAGGATTGGTATCCACCAGTTCGGTAGCCTGGCTGCATTGGCTGAAATCCTGCCGAGTCACGAGTCACCGGTCGGCTGTTTCAAACAGCATGTCGTGGCGATACGATTAAGACAGGCATCGGTCATGGCGCTTCCGCACGCGGCAGCTTTTGGACCACTAGCAGTTCAGTGATCCCTCCCAAAAAAAGACGGGAATCAATGACGGAAAATCCCTTTTCGCGGAAAAGGTTCCGCAGGCGACGCCGGTCAGGAAAGCGCTGGAGGCTTTCGGCTATGTAGCTATAAACTTCATGATTGCGGTGAAGAAGCACGCCCCACAGTCCTGTCCATATCTTCAGGCCCCAGTATTCGATCTTCTGCAGGGTATTTGCATCGGGTTTGGAGAAATCGAGAAAGGCCGCCACGCCGCGCGGTTTCAGAACGCGGCCGATTTCGTCAATAACGGTTTCGAGGTTCGGTGCGTTCCGCAGCGCGTATCCACCGGTGACGATGTCCACGGATTCCGACTCGATTTCGAGCGATCCCATATCCTGGTTGACGAAACTGATATTCGGATGAGCATTGCGGTGACGGGCGATAGCCAGCATCGGCTCGGTGATGTCCAGTCCGGCGATGCGCCCATCTGCGTATTTACCGGCAAGCAAGAACGAGATGTCGCCGGTCCCGCAGGCGAGATCAACGCAAACTGGGGATTCGCGATAGGGAAGCAATGAAATCAGCGCGCGCTTCCATGCCGCATCGCGTCCGAAAGAAAGTACTCGGGTAATGAAATCGTATCGCGGCGCGACCTCGGAAAAAACTCTTTCGTTATAGTATTTTTTCCTCTCGGGGTTCTCAAGATGATCGCCGATTTTCAAGACAAAGCGATCGGTCATATTGGGGCTCCATTTTCAAAGGGTCCGATAGGGTGTGAGGCAAACCAACGACAGGGATCGAATCTGGTGCTGAGCATAAGCGGCCTGGGATGCGAAGCAACGCAGGCTAAACCCAGCTTACCATCCCCCAGGGGGGATCGCGCGCCCTCTGGTAAGGGCGCAGTGAAAGGCAGAAGCCGTGAGAGTTGCAAGCTGGCTATTGTTTAACCGCCAATGGAGGCCCACTGATTCGCTTCCCATGGAGGTCGACAGTCACGTCGACGCTGTCACCGATGTGGACGAAGGGAATGCCTTTATTCATCCCGTAGTCCTTACGGTCAAAGACCATGGTCCCATGAATATCGCCTGTGCCCGTCCCCACGCCGGAAACGGTTAGCGTCAGCGTCTGGGGTTTAGTCGCTCCACGGATCGTGAAGTCGCCCTGCACATCGAAGGTGGTGGGGCCGGTCTGCACAATCTTCTTTGACAGAAAGGTGATCAACGGATCCTGGTCGGCGTTGAAGAAGTCTTTGCCCTTCAGCTTGCCGTTCTTCATGCCGCTCCCGGTGTTGACGCTGTCAGCCTGAATCTTGATGTCCAAAACTCCAGTGGTCACATCGGTGGACGTGAAGGTTAGGGTGGCGTCCCACTTGTCGAAAGTACCGTTAATGGCCACCGATGCCTTCACGGCGAACTTGATGGAGCTGTCTTCCGTCGTAATCTTGAAAGTAGGAGCCTGGGCTCGACTTGATGACGGAAACATAGCGGATGCTAGGACGCAGAGGACAGCAAATCGCATGGTGCTGAGTGTGGATCTTATAGACACAAACTTCCTCCTATAGGTTGCTGCCGTAAGTTTTAAGCCACCAGCGGCCCCTAGGGAACTGGCAAAACCAATAGGAGGATCGAATCCAAGGCTGAAAGCGAAGTCAGCCACGTCCCTCGAATGACAAGGGTAACGGGCAATTCCCCTCATCAATCGTTTATCCTTAACTGAGTTCGGTGCCGAACCCCAATGAATATCCAGTCTGGCCTTTTATCATGGAGTTACCCGATCACCGGAGCCGTTTCATTGCTCTCAGACGAACCAGGAAACGACGTGAATCTTCCATGGTGAGACCAACCTTAAAGACTGGCTGCGGTGCCTCTCGCCGCCGATTCTGGTTGGCGATGTCGGGGTTTGCCGTGGCACTTGTGCTGCTGCCCTTTTCCTACAAAGTCGAACGTCGCCTGGAGACAGTTGTTCACATCAAGGGCGGAGAATCCGAAAAAGTTGACCTGGAACTGGCGCAGCGTTTCCAGTCTCCGTACGCCCACCGCCTGGTTCTGGTGATCAGCGGTATTCCCAATCCGGATTCGGCTGAAGGCGCTGATGCATTGGGCTTCTTAACCAGTTCACTGCGTAGTGTGCCAGGAGTGTCGGGTGCCGTCTCGAGCTTGGATTGGCCAGATTCTCTCTTCACTGGGAACAATGGCGGAGCCTTGATCATCGTCGGGCTGGACCCGCACAACGAAACTGTCGAGGCCTTGGTCCCCAAACTAAGGGCAAGAGCAGACTGGATGGAAGGTCAGCTCAGGTCGCAATACCCCAATATCAAACTGGAGATTACGGGTGAAACGCCACTGAACTTCGATCTGCGCAAGGTCAGTGCAGATGACGTCAACCATGCTGAGGAACGAGCGATGCCGGTAACTCTCGTGCTGCTGTTGCTGGCTTTCGGCAGTTGTGTGGCCGCGCTATTGCCGCTGGGGGTTGGACTGCTCTCAATCTCGATGGCGCTAGGTGCGGCTGCGCTACTCGCGCATTATCTGCAGCTGTCGATTCTGGTGCAGAATCTGGCGACCATGCTTGGCCTTGGCTTGGGCATCGACTACGCCTTGCTGATGGTGAGCCGGTTTCGTGAAGCATTGGCCGAGGGATGCGATCCCGGCCAGGCTGCCGATATTGCTGCCGGGTGCGCGGGGCGGACGCTGATAATCTCGGCCACGACAGTTGCGATCGGATTTTCAGCCCTGCTCACTGTGCCCATCAGCGAACTGCGCTCCATCGGGATCGCTGGCCTGCTGGTAACTGTTTTGAGTGTCATGCTGTGTACATGCATTCTGCCTTGGGTGCTTGGTCTGTTAGGGCATCGCATCGATACCGCCAGAGTGCATCTTCGAGCTAGACGATTCAAAACGCCAGAGAACTTATGCGCGGCGAGTGAGCGGTGGGTGCGGTGGGGCTGCATCATTACCCGCCGTCCCTGGACAGCTCTGATGGTCGCCGGGATTCCGTTGCTGATCCTTGCATTCCAGGCGCGCAAAATCTCTCCCGGGGTTCCCGATCACAACTCGCTCCCGGCCGCAGCCGAGTCGGTGCAAGCACTGCACACGCTTCAAGGCATGGGGCGGTCGGGTATTGTGCAGTCTCTCCGAGTAGTCTTGGAGTTGCCGCCGCAGTCTCCGACACTCTCGCCGGCTGGCTGGCTTGCCGTCACTCGCTTGACGAAGCACTTCCAGAGCGACCCTAGAGCGGAAGAGGTCTTATCTCTTCCGACCCTCACAGGAATGTCCGACACTGCGGATGCGGTCAACGAAGTGCCCGAAGCAATCCGCAAGAGTTTTCTTCGCAGCGATGGCCAAGCTACCTTGATTGAGTTGCTGCCCACCGCTGCTCTTTCCCCCAACAACCAGATACAGTGGGTACGAGACGTCCGTTCCTCGGATGTCGCGGCGATAACCGGTGTGCCCGGCGCTGTGCTGCGCGTCGGCGGCGTCCCCGCACTTGAAGCAGATTATGACTCGGTTGTAAAAGAGCGGTTGCCGAGGGTGGTCCTTGGCGTCATATTGGGCAGCTTGCTGGCTCTCCTGGTCGGGTTACGGTCTCTATTTGCGGCTGTCAAAGCAATTCTGCTCAATCTGCTCTCCGTTGGCGCTTCATTCGGTGCGTTAGTTCTCGTTTTCCAGAAAGGCCACGGTGGTAAACTCTTTGGCCTCGACGGACCGACCGGCACGGTATACCCGATCGTGCCGATTCTCGCCTTTGCCATCGTTTTCGGATTGAGCATGGACTATGAGGTCTTCCTGGTAGCCCGAGTCCTCGAAGAACGGCGCCGCGGTCTATCCGAGAGATCAGCGGTAATCGAGGGCCTGGCGCGGACGGCCGGGCTCATCACGAGTGCCGCGGCGATTATGATTGCCGTCTTCGCCGCGTTCACCGTGGGAAGCTTTCTGGTTGTCCAAATGCTGGGCTTTACGCTCGCCGTGGCAGTGTTCATTGACGCTACAGTGGTGCGGATGGTCGTGGGGCCGGCACTGTTGCAACTTGCCGGCGACTGGAATTGGTGGCCCTTTGGCTTATATGGGGTTCCGGCAGCGTCTGAAAAGGAGCTTGTCCCATGACGGCGAACACCGTGGACAGCCCAGTGACAGCCCAGGGCCTTGCAAGAGCATGATTAAGCGATTGCGATTTAGTTCACTTTTTCTGCTTTAGCGTTGGGCTGGCTGATAACAAAGTCCTTGCGTCCGAGATTTGCCTTTCCCGATCCCCCTTCGATTACAAGAATCGAGGAGCCGGGCTTGCCCTGCAGCTTTGCCTCCACTTGCGACGCAGACCAAGCGCCGCCGACCTGCCGCAGCCCATAGTAAATGAATTCCTTCTGTGGCCCCTTCCCGCGACGCGTCTTCACCACATGCACAGGAAACAAAATGCCTCGGTCAATCCACGATGTTACCGACTCATAGTAAGTCCGGTCCTGAGAGTCGGACACGCTCTTAAGGACAAAGCAATCCCGTGCGCCGTATTTCTCCGATGTCAGGAGGTCCTGATGCTTCCAGAAGAAATAGCTCTCTACCATGTCTTCATAGGAGAAGTCTGTTCCCACGAGCGGGTCGTTCCAACGTTCGAATGGCAACACACTAGCGGCCTTCTCGCCAGGAAGTACGGCCTCGATGGTCACGTGCCCACTCGCGCTCATTTGCAGAAGAAGGCTCGTCTTCTCCGGGCCAGGCCCCGAGATCTCAAATAACAGACGCAGACCATCGGGAAACCAGTGAGCCTTGGCGACAAACTTGTAGCTCGTGCGCTTGCCGTCGCCTTCCACCCGTGTGAGTCTCCCGGTCGCGCGGTAGTCCAATTTCTCAATACGCCGGCGCGAGCCAGTCACCACAGTCTCCAGATCAGGATTCGCCGCGAAGGTCCGCGATGGATGCACCAGCGACAACAGCACTAGCAAAGCGACGGACACTTGAATCGTCCCAAAGGTGCGATTCGCCCATCTGGCCCCTGGATACTGGCCAAAGTTGCGGCTGCGAGAGAGCATTACGACGCGGGGCAGGGCGGTCATAGCTATGCGAGAATGGCTGCCGCCAAAAATTGAAAACGCATTCTAATCCCCGTAGATTGACGAGTATACACCACGACGCCGAGGCTCTTATGCCAGGAACCTCCGGGCGGAGAGAGTTGTTTTTGTTCCGAGGGTCGACGGTAGCGATTGCAGGAGGAGACACCCCCATTAGCCCTAAGCCACGAGGAATAGTTACAACGCCTAGCCGCAGGATACGGACGCGATGAGCGCCCCCCCGTGTTTGTGTCGCCGACATTCATCAGTCAATGACCTTGAGCGGATTCTCGGTGGGCGAGACGCGATGATATGCCTCTGCGCTCGGTTCGCCACGCTTGCGGTTCGCAAACCACCGGAGTTTATTTTCCCCGCGCTGTACGTAACGGCCCAAAGCCCTGGAGGTCCAGAAGATCTGCCCGGCGGTGATCGGACCAACAAGCTTTTGATGTCCGACGGCAGCCAGGCCCATCGAGGCTATGCAACCGCATCGTGAGCAGTCGGGTTCACCGCCAAACTGGCAGGGTTCGACCCGGGTCGTGAAATCCGCCGAGAGCGTGCGCGTTGTCTGGGCGAAGATGCAGCGGTCGGGCGACGCCGGGGGAGATAGGAATTCTTTGATCAGCCCTTCGGGCATGTCAAGCTTGGGCTGATCGTGGCGAATCCGCAGCAATATTTCTACCACCCTCCTGCGCTCATCGGCTGTGAGGCATTCGACATTGGCAGCCCCAAGCTGCGGAGTGAAGATACTCATCCAAATTTTCTCCACCGCCGGATTGGCCGACCAGAAACTCACGAACTCAGGGATGTAGCCGCTGCGTTTCACCATCGCGCTGGTGATGGTGCAGTGGACCGCAATGTGATGACCCTGAATATGGCGGAGGATGCGCTCGTAGGTGGCGGGCTTGCGGCGCAGGTCATGCTCCGGTTGCAGGCCGTCGACAGAGACGGACAGTCGCAGGTTCGGCAGCGTCGCCCACGACAATGGGATGGGACGGAACGCGCTAGTCACCACCTGAATGTAGGCACGCTTGACCAACTGCGGCAGCAGGACATCGAGTTCGCGGTAGCGGACCAGTGGGTCGCCTCCAACAATCGACAGGTGGAGTGGTTCATATTGATCCACCAAGTGGAGCACGCGCGCGATTAGCTCTTCGCCTTTGAAATCGGACAGGCTGCGCAAGTTCGTGCCGCCGAGATGAGCGTCTTCGTAGGCGTAGCACCCGGGGCAACGAAGGGGGCATTCCCGGGTGATCTCAAGGGAAAGCGACGGGACTTGACCTATGAGGGTACGGCCCCAGGTTTGCAGTACGGACTTGATCCTCACACCCATGGTTTGTCTTATTAGATGCGTTCCGACGAGCGGAGGTGTTTAAGGAAAACAAAGCGTTGAATAGTCAATTTCATTGAAAGGCTTCCCTTCGAAAGCTTACGGAATGGGTAACTGCCATGAAAATAGTCTGCCGGGCTATGCTGCGATTTGCTGAAGTGTCAATGTCATTGAGTAGCCCAACCACCAATTTTCATGGAACGTGATGCGCCGAAGGCCCATGGAGCCTGTTGTAACATCGCCATATATTACTCATTGACCCTGGGGACGCCACCGGGCGACTCGCCAAAACGTGAAATGTTTGTCCGATCTGCCATAATCTCCTTATATGTGTGGTCGTTATCGACTGTCGCGGCGAAAGCAACTTATCGAGGAGTACTTTGCCAACGTCTCAGGGCAAGACGACTGGAATCCGCGCTACAACATTGCCCGGACTCAGCCTATACCGATCATCCGCCAGAATCCGAAGGAACCCATCCGGGATTTGTCGTTAGTTCGATGTGGATTGATTCCGTCTTGGGGGAAAGAACCGATCGTTGTCTGTATGCGAAGTGATGCTCGCACCGCCCGCGCTGTTTTTACACATGTGGTGTTCGTCGTTACTAAGTAATGTTTACACTCCTAGGCTCCTGTTGGACTTAAGTTGTGCTCCGTGCTGTCCTTTGCGAGTTGGCACGATTCGTGCCAGTGTTCGCGAAGAGGCGCTGCTTGCCGGAATGGCGCCAAAAGCAAGTCTTCTCGTGCTTGTCTGCCGACAAATCGGAGCATTGCCATGGCAAAAAAACCTCTAATCCTGTGCGTTGATGACGAGTCGAACGGCCTTGAGGGGCGGAAGATGTTGCTTGAAGAAAGCGGCTGCAAAGTTCTAGCCAGCACAAGCGGTCTAGAGGCTCTGCACCTCTTTGCTTCCCACGCCATTGACTTAGTGCTTCTCGACTATCACATGCCGGAGATGCGCGGCGATGTGCTGGCAGCATGCATGAAAGCTAGTCAACCCGATATTCCGATCGTGCTACTGTCCGCCGATGATGAGCTACCAGACAGCGTGTTGGAATTGGTAGATGTGTTTGTGTCCAAGGGCGAGTCGCCCGCGAACCTGCTACAGATCGTCGAACACTTGCTCGAGCTGCGCTTTCTTTTTACCCCTCTCGATGATTTGATTGGCGGACGACAAAAACACACTGCGTAAGATAAACAAGACGCTACCGTAACTGTTAGACCAGTATTCACAATTCATTAGGCGGAATTCATCATGAACTCGTTTAATGTCAGGAACCACAAGCCAATCGTGGTATTCTCCCGTCCGGGAGTGTTATATGACAGAGGAAAAGGAAGACGAAATTTACGGGCGGCTGATCCAGGAGTATCAAGAAATTCTTACCAAGCTGGCGGCCTGCACCGCCGAATTGAAGCGGATTGGCGAAAGCTTCAAGCGTTTGGGGACGGACATGATTGACCCGCCCGAGGTCCTGGCCATCGACCAAGCGAGTTTCAATGCGGACGTTGTAATTACCCCTGTATTGATCGTCCAATACTCACAGTTGGCCGCGAAGAAAGCCGACAAACAAGCGGAGCTTGAGAGATTTGGACCGCTGCCCCGGTTCGCCGCGTAGTCGCAACGCCGCATGAGGCCGCCGCCAATTTTTCAATTCATCGCTTCTTCGCGCTGGTTATGTGATTAAACGACTTGCCTACCGAAGGCGGCTTGTAACTCACGACACCGCTTGGCGGTCAAGGGGACCTCCGTCGCCTGAGATTGCTCCCACCTGACCCCGACAAGTTCAAAGATAGTCGGCGTGGACTCCAGGTTCACAAACAAGTGTTTCTAGAACCCTCGGGACCACGGTTGCCAGTCGCCTAGAAACAATCAGTTGCACGCCCTGCTTCTGAGGGGGTTTTGGAACAGCTACGGTTGCGACCGCGACGTTCGCCCGCCGGTTTGCTTTTAGAACCGAGCGACCGGTCGGCAAGCCGTTTTCTTGCCGTCATTTGAAAAACACCAGATCCAGTCTCCTGGACCAGGTTTTCTGCTTCAGATGGCCGCGCGAGGGCGACCCTTTGAAATGTCGAGCCGACAACATCAAACGTCTTAACGTAAGGCACCCCGTCGAGGAGTTTTTCCAGAATCTTCAACATCTCTAGATAACCGGTTGAGTTGTAAGCCTGCGCATTCCCTTGGTGATCCCAGAAGCTGATTGTTGCGACTTCTCTGCTATCGGGGACAGCCATGGTGATCAGGTCTAGGAAACCTTCTTGCTTTCGCAGCCAGGGAAGAATTTCACATTTCATAAGATTCGTAAATTCCGAAAGTGAGTTCGGCTTCAGGAGCGCAGCAACCTTGCGGGCAAACATGTCAACCCTCCCCGGTGTTGGCCGGCCTCCTATCCTGCAATGGAACCGATGTGCGCGACACCGCAGACTTGGTAGTGCGTTTCAGCACTCAAGCGTTACATCGGGGATTCGGCCCCCGCGCGGACGCGCCCGGAACTTGCGAATATTGTTCAGCAGGGCGGTCGAAACCAAGGAAACGCCCGAGACTTCGAATCGACAAGGTTGCCGCCGAAAGTGAATGACGTGCCCAAACCCTGTTTGGGTATTTTGGGAGGGCGGAAAACTCCTCCGCTTTCCGACCCCCTTACCCGGCTCACCAGACTCCTTGCGGGAGCAGGTGAGCAAATCTCGTGCTCGCTCTATTACAAGAGGGATTTATCGCGAAAATCATTGAGTTCTACGTACCCAGCAGCTTCAGGAAAAGGCAACCGACTCGCGTCGCTGGTACCTACCGCACGGGAGCGAAGTGCTATTGGTAAATGCAGACACGGTGAGCAAGAGGGAAAGCTTGAGCCATGGTGTGGCCGTGGGTACACGAGGTCGGACGCGGCTTCAACCGCTTTCTCGTTCCGTTCGAGACTCTGGCTTCGGCCCACGCGTTCGCAGGACGCCTTACGCGATGATGTGATCTTCGTCATCCGAAGGAACCAGGAGGGCCTTCAGAGAGACCCAACTTCCAGGTTCATTGACCGAAGGTAGTCGCGATAGTAGCGATCGATGGTCGTTCCTATGCGCTCGAGGGGTGGGGTCTTTATCTGTTCCAAGTTGTCTGCTAGGAGGGACGTAAATGTATGCATCGCACGAGCCGCAGGTGGATGCCATTGATTGATCCACCCCTGAATCGTGTCCCTGTTGCGGACATTATCTTCGATCGCCATTCGAACCAAGGACTCACTCCACTGCCGGTGCCACAGGCAATCTTCGTTCAACGAATAAAATATCTGCCCGAGCAAGTAGTCGTCCTCACAAAGGGCCACATCGCTTAAGTACTTCATGAACAATTCGTCCACGAGGGGCTTGAGAACCAGATTGAGTCCGACGAAGGATTCCGCCCAATCGTATGCGATCAGCAATTTTTCAATGACTTCACGCAGAGGTTGCCATAACGGGTCGGTCTGCCACAAAGTTCTGCTGTCGGACGCAAACCCAGGGTAAATTTGCTGAAGCTGCCGGATGCGATAAGCGATCCGCTGAATGCGACGCATCTCATCAGCTGATTGAAGCGCCGCTGCGATGGTGATACGCCCGCTGGGAGCCATTTGGCCGATGTACGATGCGATCATTTGAAAACCATGGCCCGGATACCGCAACGGACCAACCACTCTCGACAAAATGTGCAGCCATGCAGGACGAAGGCGGGCATCGTAACCTGTGAGTTCGATTTCATCCAGAATTCCGTCGACGAAGATCTCTTTCGCTCTCTGCAAATCCGTGTACTTGGTGTAGGTTGTTTCTCGCGGATCGCGAAACTTTTCCCACGAACTACAAAACAGTGGGGACTCTTCCTGATATCGGCGATACCAGTCTTTCAGCGGAACATCGAGCTCGAACCGCTTTCCCGTGAAGCCCTCGCCGGTGTAGCAGAGGAGTTTTGAAGTCACAATTTCGTATTCGGTCGGCATCCGCTTTTGTTGCAAAAGATGCCAATAGGTTTTCTGTTGAGACATATTCGCTCCTCAAGGACGGCAAGGCAGGTGGGTCGTTTAAGCGGATTTGCGGGTCCGCACGGCAAATCGCCAAGCCGCATCGTCCTGGTTCAGCTGAAGAGAACCTTTGAAGGCCGACATCACAGTCTCCAACTCGCCGGGAAAACGAAACGGGCGTCCCAGATGCTTTTCGATTGCCACCCGGGTCACGACACAGCATTGCGGAACCAGCACTCTTACATATGCGCCGCGGTCCACGACCATAACATCCTGGTTGAGATCCTTAATCGCTGCAATAATGGCGTTGGCCACGGTTCCCGCTTGGAGAACAGGACCGACTCGATCATAGACTCCCGCTACCCCTTCGGTCATCGTTCGTTCTCTCCGTCCACACCAGGTCCCAAGCTCCCAACGTCAGCTATGTCGACAAGGATGTCCTCTCCATCGACCCTAATCGGAAACAGCTTCAGACAGGCGTTCTGCGGGTTCACGCCAGATCCGCTGCAAACATCGAATTCCCAATGATGCCTTGCACAACGGAGAATCTTGTCCGTCAGAGTGCCTTCACTGAGACGACTCTGTTGATGAGGACAGATATCGGCGTAGGCGTAAATGCGGTTATCAACGTTGACCAGCAAAACACGCTCACCGTTCACCTCGAGGCCCATCATTTCACCGCTCCAGAGATCTTCTATTTTGGCGACCCTTTGAAACCCCATCACGTTATCCTGAAAGCACGTCAAACCGGTCCAAGGCCTGCAACCCAGCCTGCGCGACTGTCATGGTTAAATCCATGGTTTTGTCGTTGTACACGACCCGAACCTGGTCTCTGACTGCGACCCGCAGGCTGGCTGCATCCTGCAGTTTTCGTGCCAGGGCTTCGAGTGTGTCCCCGTCGTCGGCCAGAATCAGAAGGCCGACCACGTCACCTTGCAGGAAACCATAAAGAGGAACGGGCATAAACGTCAGTCCAGCAAGCTAAGCAGCAGAGTTTTTTCGAGCTCGCAGCCACTCGTAATCACCATGATGAGCGTCTTTGCCCCAAGTATCAGGGGTGAGATTGAAATACTCCGTCAACAAATTGGGCAGCTGAGCTGGGGCCTCTCCCGAGAGCACGCGCTTCACAACATCCGTGTGGCTGGCATATCTTTCAGGCTCATGTAAGAAAATCCACTGGCACGGCTGCGAGCAGAAAATGTACTTGCGCCCTTCGTGGACGAGGACCCTCGCGGTGTTCTTACGGGGCGTGCCCGCGCTCAGCGGCAACTGGCACAGATCGCAAAAAGTTGGCATAGCCGTTCCATGGACAGCCAATTCGTTTTCCGCTCCGGGCCCGACAGTTCTCCAGCGTTCGCTGATTTGTTCCCACACGGCGTCCATGTCATCCCAATATTTAGGATATTTCTGGCGCAGCCATTTCCTCTCGGCTGGATCTGGTATGACAAAATTGAACCATAAGGTGGCACGGTAACTGTAGGCGCTGGCATAGATCATGTGATGGTAGATATCGAGTTCATCGAGCAGAAGATTCCAATACCACGGCTTCTCGAGCCCGAATTCGTCCAAGGTGCGCAGAAACTGATCGATAATCCACTCTTCCATGAACTCTTTGAATGAGTAAGGGCGTTGATCCGGCGCGGTCAAATAATCGATCGAGAGTCCCGTCAGAATCGAGAATAGCCGCCAGTTTCGCCAGAACCATTTGTCGACCAGGTACTGCGCGTACTTGGGGTCGTGCTTCATGACGGTAGCGAGAACGGGGTGCCCAATCTGTGCATGCCGGGCCTCGTCCGTCTGAATGCTGGTGACCATCCTCTCGAACATGTGGTCGCTCGATTCGCGAGCGAGCGACGCCAGTCCGACGAATTGCAAATTCGTGAAACCAGTTTCCAGCACAACGTTGGTGGCGATGTGGAATTCAATTGCGTTTTGTCCAAGCGTCAATTCATCGAAGAAATGTCGCGCGGCAACTGCGAACCAATTGTTGGTGTGGTAAAACTTGTGTGCCCAATCGAACTGGGAGTCTAAGCGCAGTAAGGGATGAAACAGGAGCAGTGGAATTTGAGTATGGCGATATTCGTCGAGGGCTCCAAAAGTCGCCATGGTTCGCCAGGCGCTGTCGCGGCCAAACCTCGCACCCCGCAGATTGCCGATGACGCCGGTGAACTCCGCAAGTGGCAATGCGGCTGCGTGTACCTTCAGACTGTTCAACCAGGGCAAGGCTAACTTCTGAACATTTTCTATGCGGCCTACCGCATCGTGCACGGCCTGTACAGCCATATCTTTTTCATATTGGTTGTCGACGTATTCGCGATAGGAAGTCTTGAATGACTCTTCCCAGTCCTTCCATTCGGAATGAGGTAACCAAGGCCTTCCGCTGATTACCTCTGGGAAGACTTCGCCTTCTCGCACATACGAGTATTCCCAATCCAGCTTACGGGCGAGGGGCAACCAATCCTCTCTGCTAAGCATGTGTCTCCCTCCTCACGACTGCGAGGTCGGCCGCAAGACGGTTCTTGCAGTGGATTGCACTTTGCGAATTGGAAACGAAACTGACTATGCGGTAGCATATTCTTGTTGCAGCAATCAGGTCAACACGGCGGCTGAACTTGATTGCACGAGGTGTCCTCAGTTCCGCTTCGGAGATTAAGAGCCGCAGTTACCATCGAGGGATGCCGATGAGATACCAGCGATCCAAGGTTGATGACGCTCGGACCCGGTCCGACCACCCGCTCGAGCAACGGCCAGCATCCAGTCAAATTCCCGGCGATCCACAGACCCGTGAATTTCACTTGTGGAGGCTGTTGTTTGAGCAAATTCCGGAGGCGGCTGCTGTCCTGAACGCGGACGATTGCGTCGTTCGCGCCAACAAAGAATTCACGCGCATGTTTGGTTACGAGCCGGAGGAGCTGCTACAACGTTCCATCAACGATCTCATTGTTCCTGAGGCGCTTGTTGAGAGCTCCCGAGAATACGTAAAACAACTCAAACAGGGCGCTCGAGTGGAAGTAGAAACCGTTCGTCGGCGCAAGGATGGGAGTGAGCTGAACGTCTCGCTTCTTGCCGTTCCGGTCACCACGAGTTCCGGCGAGCATGTTGTAAATTACGCTGTATACCGCGATATCACGAAACGGAAGCGTGCTGAGGAACGCTTGCGAGAAAGCGAGGCACGGTTCCAGGCAATGGCCGATACGGCACCAGTTTTGATTTGGATGACCGGAACGGATGCCCTTTGCAACTATTTCAATAAGCCATGGCTCGACTTCACCGGGCGAACCATGGAGCAGGAAGTGGGCCCAGGATGGATGGAATCCGTGCATCCCGATGATGTGCAGGGCTGCCTCGATTGTTTCCTGCCTGCCTTCCACGCCCGAAAGCCTTTCAGAATGGAGTACCGCCTCAGGCGAGCGGATGGCGAATACCGTTGGCTGATGGAAAGCGGTATTCCACGATACACGGGGGCGGGAGAATTCGTCGGCTACATCGGTTCGAACATTGACATTACTGACCTCAAGCGCGCGGCAGCAGAACGCCAGAGATTGCGTGAGTTAGAAGCAGATCTCGCCCACATCAACCGCGTGAGCATGATGGGAGAATTAACTGCCTCGCTGGCTCATGAGATTAAACAGCCAATCGCCGCCGCTCTGATGGACGCCAAAACCTGCGTGCGGTGGCTACGGCGCGACACTCCTGATATCGCTGAAGGTTGCGAGGCGGCATCAAGAATGATCCATGACGCAACGCGCGCTGCCGAGGTGATCGACCGGGTTCGCTCGCTTTACAAGCGAGACACATCGGACCGGGAACTGCTTGATGTAAACGAGATCATTCGAGAAATGATTATTCTGCTGCACGACAAGGCGGATCGGAATTCCATTTCAATCCACACCGAGCTCGATTCAGGGCTTCCGCGGATCACAGCGGATCGTGTACAGCTGCAGCAGGTATTAATGAACCTGTTGCTCAACGGCATCGAAGCGATGAAAGATTTGAATGGTGAACTGACCATCACATCGAAGAGGACCAGCGATGGTCAACTGTTCATTTCGGTGAGTGATTCGGGTATCGGCCTTCCTATGGGAGAAGGCGACCGCATTTTCGAGGCGTTCTTCACCACCAAAGAACAGGGCACTGGCATGGGACTGTCCATCAGTCGGAGAATTGTCGAGTCTCACGGGGGCCACTTGTGGGCAAGTGCCAACACGGGATCGGGTGCGACATTTCAGTTCACACTGCCCATCGACGTGGCGGCGTCCTCGCCATCGGCCGCGTAAATTGGGATCTCGCTAGGTTTGGGAGAATCCAGGTTCTCGGTGGTTTTTTGTTGATAAGCCGGATTCGCGACCAAGCTTAATGAGCGGCCGTATTAGGAGCAGGTCGCTGGATTCGGAAAAGCGCCTGCGGATCGCGTGAGGAGACTCGTCCAGCCCCAATCCAGGCATACCGGCTGATCAGAGCGCCGATGACAAAACAAACTGCGGCGATGTAGCGAGCTACAGAGCTGTGTCCCCAGAAAATTCTGAGCAACAATGACGTGGGCCCAGCCAAGGCGGCGCCAGCACGAGTTAGCCAACCAATAGCTCCTTCTCGCAGCGGACGATCAACGTATCGCCCGCGAAGCTCGATAATGATCGCAACCGACGTCTCGACTGTACTCGCAACGATTCCGATGAACTGAGTGACTGGAACAAGAAATCCCAGAAGCTCCAGCGCGGCCGCCGCCGAACCCAAGCCTCCAGCAAGAAAAACCACCGGGATGAGCCTCCGATTTTCAGACCAAACCGGGATCGCGGTCACGCTTAAGAGCACGGACGTGTAACTCGCCAGTATCAATCCACTCAGTGCTGCAGAGATTTCAGCGACCCACTCGAGCACAAGCAAGAAGCCGTCTCTGTATCCTGCCAGGATCAGTTCGTGGCAAACGACGGCCAGACCGACTGCAGAGGAAAATTTCGCTAACGTCCACGCGCCCACCGACATTGCTGAACGCCACTTGAAGACTCGCAACATGTTTAAGAATCTGGCAGGGCGACCCAAATCCGCGATGAGTAAAGGCGCCGAGACGAGCGCGCCTAAAAATCCTATCCACAATCCAGCGCGTAGCAATCCAGCATTGCCGAAGAGATGGGCCGCGACCGCAATTACTGCGGAAATACCAGCTACACCACCCACAAAAAAATACAGGGGAACTTGCCACGTCCAGGTTGGCGGCTTGAGAACGGGATTTCCGTGATAACTCACCCCGGAGGCCGGCTTTGGAAAAGGGTTGCCCACGGGGACGATTCCGTGATCCTGTACTTTCCCCGTTCGCGCAGCTTCCTCCCTTAAAGCATCCAGCCGGTCTTCCTTGAATTGAGGATTTGGAGTCATACTCAATAACCTCGTTCGAGATCTACGCGAAAGAATTCCTCGTCCAGCTACAGCGCGAAAGCCAGGAATACCACCAGCACGACCACGAGCGCCGAAAGCAGCGCCGCGCTCCACGCTGATTTCAGATGAATCGTGGGTACTTCGGGAGCAGGCGGGAAATTGTAGGCCTCCGGTTGGCCTAGAATCACAAACATCGCGTGCGTGCCCCCTACGCTGGAGCCTGTTGGATCGTAGACTTGCGCATCGTTGTATCCGCGATCGTGTAACTCTTTCACCCGCACCTGCGCTTCTTGCCGTAAGTCTTCCAGGTGGCCAAAGCGAATCGATTGCGTCGGGCAGGCCTTCGCACAGGCGGGCATCAACCCGTCCCGCTGCCGGTCGTAACAGAAGGTGCACTTGAACGCGGTTCCGACTTCATGATTCTTGTCGACCACTCCGAAGGGACACGAAACCACGCAATAGCCGCAGCCATTGCAGACATCGGGCTGCACATATACCGATCCAAGTTCGGTCCGAACGATTGCGCCCGTGGGACACGCCTCCAGGCATCCTGCGTTCTCACAGTGCTTGCAGACGTCGGAGAGAAACTGCCAACGAAACGGCTCATCTATTCCCGCGAGTTGCGGGCCCATCGGCTGTTTCTCTTCCAAAAAGAGCACGTGCCGCCACGTCGATGCTCCTAACGCGCGCGTGTTGTCGTACGACTGACCTGTCCAGTTGAACCCATCGTCGGGAATGTGGTTCCACTCCTTGCAGGCCACTTCACAGGCCTTACAACCTATGCACACTGAAGCGTCGGTTAGAAAAGCGCTGGTCGGCATCACATCCTCCCCAAATGAACATTCAATTGATCGAGAGCGGCCTTTCCCCGAGCCCGGCGTCCCGGAGAAACATCACAGAGAATCCCTTTAGCTTCCATGATCCGGACGTTCGGTTCCTCGGAGATGGCCACCAGGTCATTGGCGGAGTCTCCTTTGACCAGGCCGCGAGAGCCCCAGTGATAGGGGACGCCAACCTGGTGCACCATCTTTCCGTTGATAAGTAGCGGTCGCATGCGCCTGGTCACCAGTGCTCGAGCCTCAACGATCCCGCGTGCAGTCATCAGGGTGACCCACTTTCCATTTTCGATTCCGCGTTCTGACGCCAGTTCGGGAGATATTTCACAGAAGAATTCGGGCTGAAGCTCGGCCAGGTGAGGAAGCATGCGCGACATTGCGCCAGAGGTGTGGTGCTCCGTCAATCGATACGTGCTCATCACAAAGGGGAAGCGGTTATCGGGAGAGCTAGCGAAACGGTTGTCCGGCCGCTCTTCTCGCATTGCTGCCGGATTACTTTGCTGGTCAGGATAAAGTGGATTGCTGACTGGAGCCTCGAGGCCTTCGTAGTGGGTTGGCAGAGGGCCGTCGGCCAATCCCTTTGGGGCGAAAATCCAGCCAGTCCCGTCGGGGTGCAGGATGAAAGGCTTATCCCCGGCGAGAGCGTCATCGCCCTGTGCGTCTTTAGGGGGCTGGTAGTTCGGCGCTTTCGTTCTGGTGAAGTCCGGGACATCCAGCCCCGTCCACTCTTTGTTTTTCTCATCCCACCAAACCAGTTTCTTACGCTCGCTCCAGGGCCGCCCATCAGGACGGGCCGAGGCGCGGTTATAGAGGACGCGACGGTCCGCAGGCCAGGCAAAGCCCCAGCCGTGTCCCAAGAGGTCCTGCGAATTCCGCTGGTTGGCGCGGTTCTCACCCGGGCGGGGGAAGACGCCGGTGTAGATCCAGCAACCACAAGCAGTGGATCCGTCAGCTTTCAATTCGGTGAATCCACTTAGCAGAGTGTGGTCGGCTACGGTGTACCCGTTAATCTCTTGCAGAACTTCTTCCACCTTGGGCTCTTGCATCGTTCCTTCCAGCGAATAGTCCCATGTCAGAGCTCTCAGCCCCGTATTGCGAGGCCGCGAATCTTGCTTCGCCTTCTCCTTCAAGCGGCGGCCCAGGTGGTACATGAACCAGGTTTCGCTGCGTGCGTCCCGGGGAGGATCGACGGCTTTCTGGTGCCACTGCAGCAGACGTTGCGTGTTGGTGAAGCAGCCGTCTTTCTCGGCATGCCCGGCGGCGGGCAGAAGAAAGACTTCCGTCGCGATCTCCTCTGGTCGAAGCTCGCCCCGCTCCACCTCCGGAGAGTCATACCAGAAAGAGGCGGTCTCTAGCTCTACCATATCGCGCACCACGAGCCACTTGAGCTTGGACAGCGCCTTGCGCTCCAGTCGCGAGTTGGGGGCTGCTACGGCCGGGTTTTGTCCCATCACAAACAGACCTTCAACCTTGCCGTCCATCATTTCCAAAAAATAGCCTTGATGCGAATGGTCACCGGTCACACGTGGAAGCCAATTGAAGCCCCAATCGTTTTCTTTTTTCGCTCCGTCGCCGTAATAGGCTTTGAGCAGACTGACGATGTACTTATCGAAATTCCACCACCAGCCCGTGGGATCGCGATGGGTTGCAACGTAATCCGCAAGATTCTTTGAGTCCAGCCCTAGATTTGGCATCGGCAAGTAGCCAGGCAGAATGTCGTAAAGAGTCGGGATATCAGTTGAACCTTGAATAGAGGCATGGCCGCGCAGAGCGAGAATGCCTCCTCCGGGCCGTCCGATGTTGCCGAGGAGTAGCTGAAGAATCGCGGCTGCGCGAATGATCTGTGGACCTTTCGACTGCTGCGTCCAACCTAGCGCGTAGCAAATTGCCCCCGTCTTTTCCGGGCCTGATGCCGAGCAAAACGTCTCCGCAATTTTCAGGAACCGGTCGCGGGGCACACCGCAAAACTGTTCAACCAACTCAGGTGTGTATCGGGCATAATGCTTCTTCAAAACTTGGTATACACATCGTGGATGGCTGAGCGTGGGGTCGCACTCGCAATCCCTGAGGTCGGCGACGGCTCTGGTGCCATCCTTGCAGTGACCAGAATGACGTCCGGCGCTCTTGGGCGCCACCCGGCCACCCTCGACACAAGCCCCGTAAAGCCACGTGCTTGCGTCATAACGCCTATTGTTAGCGTCCCAAC
>Ga0206817_1148_pt1 | contig 20182 bp, 23 predicted proteins | sample Alteio_BWOrgCont_89_FD_152873 | JGI IMG/M metagenome (GOLD analysis project Ga0206817, IMG submission 152873) | Enriched cells from forest soil in Barre Woods Harvard Forest LTER site, Petersham, Massachusetts, United States -... | ecosystem: Environmental > Terrestrial > Soil > Temperate forest >...
CAATCAAAGAATGGGTCACATCTTGACACCACCACAGTAGCTGGGAGTTCCGATGAATCCAGGAATCTTCGAGTTCCAATCGATGATGACTTCCGTTGTCAACGGGATCAGTGGGAGCCTGCTGACGGCAGTGCAGAGCGTGGCTTACATCCTGATGACGATTTGCCTGGTTCTCGGAATTTATGAGGCATACGTCAAAGGTGGAGACATCCGATCGTTAGCTGCGACGTTTCTCAAGTATGCCGTTGCAGCATTTGTGATTGGCTATTGGTCGAACTTCTTCTCCGATCTCTTCACGGGATTCAACCAAATTGCCAACACTATCGACAGCAGCTATGGCGCAGGAGACTTAGCTGCAAACTGGCTGAATGGCCTCCAGGCCCTCTGGGCATCGCAAGGGTATGATTCGATTTTTAGCGGGATCGCGTTCTCGCCGTCGGCGATATTGACGGTGCTGGAAATTTTTCTCGCGTATGTCATATATCCAATCGCAGTTCAGATCTTTGCTCTGATCTATACATTTTGGGGTTCTTGTCTCTTCGCGATGGGCCCTCTGGTAATAGCGCTAGCTCCAAGTGCGGTTGTCAATTCCCTAACGAAGTACTACACGCTGAATCTTGCGGTGTGGAATGCGTGGACCGTCATCTACGCTGTTTTTGCTTGCTTGATAACTGCGATACACGGAAACGACGTCAACGCAGTTGTGAATGGAAATCTCACCGCGTTCGGTCTGGCGAGCCAGGAGTTTGGCGCATTGGGTGGGGGCATCGAAATGGTCGGCCTAATCAGCATCATTTATGCCGTCTGCATCCTCTTGATTCCGATGGTGGCGGCCTTCATCCTTCGTGGGCAGTTTTCAGCCGTCGGGGCGGGCTTAGCAATGGCCGTTTCCAAAGTCGCTAATGGCGGAATTGGCGGAGCGAGGGCTGGCGCGGCGCTCGGGCCAGTAGGCGCGGTTGGCGGAGCAGTCGCAGGGGCAGGACTGGGACTTGTGGGTGTTGGCACCAATGCTCTGTTCGCGACAGGTACAGGCGGTGGGGGTGGACAGGGTGGAAATGGAGGCGGAACATACAGCACTCCTCCGCCCAACACGCCTCCGCCGAACAACCCGACCAGAGGTTAATGAAGAGGAGAGGGAGAGTATGACGATGAAAGCCAAGGGCAAGGTCAAGAATGAAACGCCCAGGTTTTATGAGATGGATGGTGCGCTTAGAGCATATTCGAACCGCAGCATAGTGATCGCCGGCGTAATGGGTTTGGTGTCGTTAGTCGCTGTCGTCGGCTTTCTATTCGTGCGAATGGAACCCCCGACTGTGATCAGAGTGGACAGTCAGGGCGAGGCGAGTGTCATCACACCGTATCGAGCGGCGAAGGCACGCTTCTTGCCCTCCGTGCTTGCCGCGAACTCATCGAATGCGGCTCCGGATGAATACGAAAAAGAAGCCTTCATAAAGAGCTTTCTGGTTCGCTATCTCGACTACGACCCCCACACGCTCTCGCAGAACTGGGCTGACGCAATGAACAAAATGACAACAAACCTGCGGCGTAGCGCCCTTACCGCTATGGAAAAGAACGATACCGTAGGCAAGCTCGAAGAGGAACAGGGGAGTTCAACCTTCAAACTGAGTCACATCGAAGAGAGCAAGGATGAACCTCTGACCTACACGGCATTTGGTGTGAGGACGGTTCGCAGCATGAACAATGAGCACGAGCTCATCAACCAACTGGTCGAGGAATACCACATCCGGCTTATCAATATTGAGCGGTCTGCGGACAATCCTAGTGGCTTGCTCATAGGTGAGTACTGGTCCAAGCAGATCCAAGGGGAAAAACGGGAAGCAGTTCTCGCCGACAGCACACTTGCCGGCACCGCGGCAAAGGGCGATGCCGCTCAGCCTGGTGCGGCAGATGGAGGAATGAACCAATGAATAGTGAAGCGCGAGTGATGCCAATGCCGTCGACGACTGGGGCCGAAGAGAGACGGCGTGGGCGGAAGCCGACCGAAGCGAAGGACAAAGGTCCTCTGATTCTGTTCTTTCTCGCCGAAGGAAGACCGACCAGCGAACAGATAGTGCTTAAGGAAAAATTCGGATCGGAAGGCGCCGTGATGGTCGAAGCCTTCAAGCGAGGCGAGCCTTACTATCGTGTCGAGGTGTGGCAGTCACACGCTGTTGTGAACGACGGAGTTGTAGCAATTGAGAAAGCGCCGGTGAAAGCACAGACGTAACATCACCGAGCGGACGAGTTCAGAAAAACCAGTCGATAAGCAATGCTTGCCGTTCTGGTTCTCTGAGCCACCTTGCGGGCCTATTCGCAGGGATTCGTTCCGCTAACCGGCATTCCGCCTGGTTAGTTCCCCTTAACAAGCTCGGGAAAGACCAGGTCAAGCCGGCATTTAGCGGATTGGCATGGTTTCTTCCTGTGCCCAAGCACACGGAGAACTCACATGCATAGCTATGAAGGAAATCGAATTGTGATGATCGACATCGATACCAACGGGCGGACGGAAGAACGCATTCCTGGCACTGGTCAGGAGTCGTGGCTCGACACAACGCTCTTGGGTGCGATGTATCCCAATATCCATGTGGCGCTGGTCAGTGTTCCTACCGAACCTCTCGACGATTTCGAAGAGGCGAGCGTAGCTAATGCGATGACCGCCGTTTCACATAATGGCATTGCCTACAAAATGGTCGGAGCATCAGGATCGGCCAAGAACGGCAAATACTACTACTGCGATGCTGCACATGAGCCTTTGATCGCCAAACGCTTCCAGCAATGGCCGGAGGCTGCAATCACGTACTTCGGGATACTGGTGTCCGACTGCAAAGTCGTCCTCAAGGAACCGGAAGCTCGCGTGTTGGTGGTCAGAGATCTTGAACTTGGAACGAACGATTGCCGTGGCTGGATACGGAGAGGTCTCTTCAAGAAGCTCGCGCTTCCGGAAGGACACTTCTACCAATTCCGGCTGGCATTCGGGGAAACCCAAGCGAAAGGCAGCTTCAAAATCATGGCCGACGATGTTGCCGACGCTCTTGGCGTAGACATCATCGTTCCGGAGAGTTCGATCAAACCCAGTATGAAGATGCCGTCCGCTCTAGCCAGTTTCGTTGGCTTGGGCTCGCGCATTTTAAAGAGCGAGATCGTTCTGGGAATCCGTGAAGTTTCGCGGCCTCTTCAGTTCGAATCAAGCTATACCGTACTGCAACATGCGCCGGTGGAGTCGATCGAGACCGAGATCGTTCCGCAGGCCGTGGAGATGATCGAAGCACTCAAAACGGCGTGGAGAGAAGGAAATCACCGCAAGGTGGTTGGGCTCATCGGGCAAGAGGTCCGTCAGAATGACAACTCAGAGGGCGAAGAGTTCCAAAGAGTTGTCGAAGCGGCGCTTCTGGCCGATGGCTCAGGCGAGATTACGCGCCATCCCTACATCCATACGCAGCTCAGCCGATTGATGGCTAGATGGGCTTACAAGCTGATGACCGGTGGAGGCATCGAACTACCCGCGTTCGCGCTGGCAGACGACGGCTACCTCGTTCTTCAGAATGGCAAGGTCCTGTCCCGCGCTGACTGGATGCCGCTGTCCGCAGCCATCACAACCATTCCGTCCCAATCCGGCCTATGCGTGCGCTACCCCGTACGCATGAAGGAAGACCTGCTCCCACTTGAGCATCTCAAAGGGGAAAGGCTGACGGAACACTTGATTGAAAAGCACGGACTCAGCCCTGACGTTGCAGCTCTAGTTGTGAATGAACAATTGACGCTTGAAGGGACCTACACGCTCCATTCGGAGACCGCCAAACGCAATGGCGGCGACTATGACTTCGACTGGGTGTGTGTCATCGATGCGAAGCGGTTCCCACGTTTTGTGGAAAGCCGCTTTCGCATGGAACGCGAACACGAGGTCACGAAGACGAAGGCTGGTAGAGCTAAGTCCCCGTGGTTTTCCCTCGAATTCGTCGCTCTCAAGTCGCGCGGGAATCAAATCGGCGTAATCACTGACCTGATGAGTTCCTGCGTCGCCAGTGGCCGCGACGACTTGCTCTATGAGCTTGTCGGAGAGTTGCAGCTGGAGATCGATTCGCTCAAACACGACACAAATGCTGACCGGAGCAAACTGCGTGGAATTCGCCAGCAGGTTCTTCCGGCTCCCTGGCTTGCTTTGAAAGAGGCCAAGGCGATCAACGCTCAGGAGCTACCACTCTTGCTCGAGATTCTGCCAACGGATCGTATCGGCCGGCTCTACAACATTCTTCGTAAACACATCGAGGAATTGATGGAGAGGCCGTTCCCGATCGAGCAGTTCCGCGGCCTGATCACGGGCAACACTGTATCCAATGGCATGTTTGAAGAAGCACGCCTAATTAACACCGTGTATGCAGCTGGACACGGCATGATTCAGGGAAAACTCTCGCAGGAGAAGAAGGCACATGATCAGGCGACTGTACGAGTGGCGGAAGCCATCCGGTCAGGAAACCGGCAGTGTATCGCCGCAGAAAGACGGGCATTCGCAAAAGCGAAGGCTCGTTATCGCCGCGCTCAAGAGCAGGCCCGGGAAAAATCAGCTACCTTGCAGTCGATCGTTCGCAGTTGGGGCGACGGCAAGGAAGAGGACCGGGTTGGCTGGTGCCAGGCGCTCCATACGGTAGTTTCTCGCGGTAAAGGAATGGGATCGATTCTGTTCCATGCCTTTCCCCAAGAGGTCGTCGATTCGATCGCAGCCCGCACCGGCGGCATTCATACGCAAGTGCCACCGTCCCGAAAAGGAGTGCGTGTTGTTGTTGAGGGCGACTGCTTGTTCTCTGTTCGTCCGAGTAGGAAAGAATTCCTACTTCGACTTGACCGGGAAGCGAACCGAATCGTTGGGACCGCAAGTTAATTCGACGGTGCGCTTACGGCTCGTCGACAAACAACTGAATAGCCAGCCGCCTGGTGGACCAGCAGTCGAATCGTCTGTCCTCCAGGGGCAAACGTTCGCCTGCTGCCCATCCAGGAAGAAATGGAGTGAGTGGATGCGATTCCTGAATTGGCGCAGAACGAATGGCGGAGTGCGAGTATCCGTGAGGATTCAGCGCACGCCACAACAGTGGCTCTTCCAATGGGAAACCGCTGGTAGACGCCGATACTCGAAGCGCGAACTGCTTGATATCGAAATGCGAGTCAGGAAGTTCGTAAACCCAAGGGTCCAGGTTCCACCGCGGACGCTGGAAACCGAAACTCACACCATTGTGGTGTGAATACAGCCTGTGTGAAGAGGATGGCCTTCAAGGTCTCCTCTTCCCAGGATCCAAGGAGAGAGCCGTCATGCTCATTCAGAAAAGTGTCATTGTGCTTAGCATTCTGGGCGGGAGCATGGCCTTTGCTCAGAACATCGTTCACCAGCCGGTCAACCCAAACGGCGTTACTCAGGTTCACACCTCGCTCGATCACATCAGCATCCTTGAACTACCAGAACAGATTACTCGCGTTGCAGCGGGAAGCGATGCGATGCAGATCGAATGGCACGATTACAGTGTCTTTATCAAGCCTCTTAAGCCGGGTCAATCGACCAACCTCATGGTGTGGACCGAGCACCAACTCTCAACATATGAACTGGAGGCACCAGGAGATGTTCACAACATGTCTTCTGTCATTGATGAAACGGCAGCGCTGGGTACTCAAAGCAGCGGGCACTCCGTGGCATCATCTGCAACCCCTTCGCCCCAGGAGGTCCAGCGAATGACAGATTCTGTTATCGGCTCCGCCTTGCTGCAGCTGACACCAGTCTTTCCTCGCGGAGTTCGTCCGGCCAAGGACTATGTCAGTGTTCTCATCAAGGAAGTGGTTCGCGACAAGAATTCTCTCTATGTGCGTTTTGCCGTCAGTAATACCGGATCGCATCCATATCGGATTATCTCGCCGAATGTTTTCACGATCCTTCCAACGAAAAACGCCGACCTTCTCGCCGGATTGAAGAATCTCCAGATACCGGAACAGACAACCTATCAATTTCAAGCGACTGAGACCTCTCAGGTCACAGTCAGGGGTACGGCACTTCCCGAGAAAGATGTGCCACCAGGCGCAACGATCGAAGGAGTATTGGCTCTTGAACCGGACGACGTCCAAAAAGCCGGGGTGTACGAATTCGTCTTCGGGAATGACGGGACTCATCGCATTCAGGCCACGGCGGTGCTCTGATGGCAGAGCTCGAATATATCTCCCTTGAGGAGGCGCATGCGCGCCTCCTCGTTGCTTATAGTCGAGCTGGCGACGGCGGTTTCCTGGAGACGTTGCGGCGCCCATTTACCAATCCGATCGCGCAGCGCGACGACATGGGCAGACGCAAGGCCCACCCGCTTCTCATCGTTGCCGTGATTCTCCTGGTCCTCGCCGGAGCTGCAATGACCTTCTTCAGCTTTCAGGGCTGAACCGATCGGAGACTCAATTGCCACGTGAATACCCTTATCGTCGACACAATGATGCACAGGATGCGGTCCTGCTGGGCTGGGTGCTCATACTGGGAATCTTTGGAATTCTCTATTTTCTCGCCTACGACCGGCTGCATGTGCGGGCAGGACAGCTCGTCGAAATCACCATCTATCCCCTACTGGTTGCCATCTTCATGTGGGAGGTCTTGCGGTACAACGCGACGAAGAGAAATGAAATGGAGGCAGCATGGCCGCGGCCTGTCCCATATATCTCACGCCAGAAGGAAGAAGAGTACCTCAGAGAAGCCCGCAAACGATCCTCAGTCCTGCTCGGTTACGACATCTTTGGCGAACCATTCTATTGGAGCGATGACACACGCACCATGCAATCGAATGCCTTTGGCATGACGGGCGCCGGCAAAACCAACCTGCTCGAAACGGTCACCGAACAGGACATTTTGCGTGGCGTACCCATCATTTTCATTGATGGCAAGGGCGACAAAAAGCTATTAGCCGAACTTCTTCCGTCAATCGAAGCCGCTGGTCGCATGCAGGACCTGCGAGTGATTGACCCGCTGCGGCCGGAGATATCGGCGCGCTACAACCCGTTTTGGGCTCCTGAAGGCAACGCGGAGGAGCACGTCGGCTTTGTCTTCGAGTCGTTCAACATGGAGAAGGACTTCTTTGAAGGTCACCAGCGAGTCTACCTCGAGAACATCGCGAGGGTATTGCACTACTCCGGCAAGCGTTTCAACTTCCATGATGTTCTGGTCTGTGCTTACGACCAGACATTGCTGAAAACGCAGATGAAAGTGGCTCTCAATCGGGTTGCTGTCGATTCAACCATCACCCGTCAGCAGAAGCTGACGCTGACCATGAGCGTGCGCAACCTGCTCGAATCTTTCGAGGACAAGGAGCGGGTCTCGAAAATCCAAGGTTTGATCAACGAAATGATGACGTTCATGGGCGACGACATGGCAATGATTACCGGGCCCTATGACGAGCTGCTTTCGTTAGACGATGTGATCGACAAGGGACTGATTCTGTTCATGAGCTTGAATGTCAACGTGAACGAAAGGGCGGTGACGGCGCTGGGCCGGATGCTTCTTCAGAACCTGCAATTGATGATCGGCAGACGCTATTCCCGCGCCGAGGAAGGCGAGCATCAGCCATTCGTGAGCGTCATCATGGACGAGTTCAGCCCGTTTGCCTACGAGAACTTCGCGCACATTTTGCAGACGGCTCGGGGGGCGAACGTCGCCTTTCTGTTCGCTCTCCAAAGTGCGCCGCAGCTTCTTCAGGTCGGCCGAGGCTTCCGAAATGACGTTGCCAGTGCACCCAATACCACCTTTATGTTGCGCACCAAGGACGAAGAGACAGCCCAATACTTCCTGAAAGCGAGCGCACGTGTACGACAGATGCGCCGCAGTATGCGTGTCCAGAAGAAGGGTGTTTTCAACCCTGAGTTCGAAGAAGGAACTGAAGGAAGCCAGACGGAAATCAAGGACACGCTGGCTCAGGACGAGCACATCAAGAAGATGCCGGTTGGACAGATGGAAATACTCATGACCGATCCGTTTCGCGGCACGATACATAAACATTTGCATATCAAGAAGGCTTGCAGCCATTGGCTCCCTCAAGTGCCGATGAACGTGTATCCCAAACTCGACACTGTGGGAGCTGACTCCCACGGGCTCAACCTCAGTTTTCCGGTTCCGGATCTCGAGGAAAAGAGGCAGCGGAGGCGGAGGAAATGAACCTTTGTGGAGTCCCTGTTTTAGTTCTACTGCTCTCGATGGGAACTGCGAGTGGGCAACAAACGCAGCCGCTGGCTACGCAATCGACGGCAAACCCCCAGGCAGCATCGAGTCGAAGTTCCTATGATCCGATGGTCCGTGGAAAGGCAAGCGTTCAGCCCAAGGGGATCGTCGAAACAACTCTTGCCGGGATCAATCCACAGAATAAGGACTATGGAGCTGTTGTTTCGGATTGGCGCAAAGAGGTGTTCGAAACGGCAGTAAATCGCATTTATCTGTGGAGCATTTTCATTCTTTGTCTGGTTCTGAGCGTGTCGCTTCTCGGCAATGTGTGGCTCCTTCGGCAACGTCAAAGGCGACTCGCCATATCCGCGAACATTGTCGTTCAGCTATTCAACGCCTATGTTGGATCGCGCGCCAAGTCTCTTGAAGTGATCGGCAAGTACAACGCGCTCGTTGAGCGTTACAACCGATTGCACGATGAAACGAGCATTGCGACATCAGAACAGCCCAGCGACAGTGACGAAAAAGCCCAGCATAAGGTCGATTATGACCGTGCAAAGCAGGATAAGGGGCCAGCACAAAACGGGTCCATTGCAAAGGCAACCTCGCCTGAGGAACCGGTAGTTGAGGCTGATAGGGATGTGTCGGAGTTTCACGCGCTCCGGTCTAAGCTGCAGGAGTACGAGACGAAACTTCAGCGCAAGGATGCGCAGCTTCAGGCCAAAGATAACCAGATCACCAATCTGCGCGGGCGTCTTACGCGCGCTCACGACAGCTTGGAAGGCGAGCGTTTGCAGAAATCTGGGGCGAAATAGCATGGTGGTTCACTGCGTAAATTTCGGCTCGCTGTGGTGGCTTAGGCCGGGAAACCACACCTCAGATCCGCTGCGTTTCTCATCCCATGCTGCCGTATTCAACACTACGGGTTTCGTTTCAGGCTCTCGGGAACGCCGCTTGTGGCACATAGCAGGCGTAATTCGAATCAACCTTGGTATGCATCGCGACACTGACGACGCGCGGCGCTTTGAAGCAGCTCGTTATGAATGCATTGGACTGGAGCGCCGTGGCGAGTGGAATCGATTACTGCTTGGTCGCAGGTTAGACCGGAGAGTCAACGCGGAGAAGATCGTCGTCTGCACGCGAAGTAGCGTGATTGGAAGGATACAGTTCGATGCCTCATGGCACGGCAATGGGATTCAGGTGCTCGCCGGTAGCGCATTCCGGGGCGAGCAGGAGACCCTGCTTTTGGCAGCACCCGGTGCGCAATTACAAACGGACGCAGGAGATTGGGAGGTCTTATGGGACGGCTTAGCGAAGCGATGATCGACGAGTATGAGGGACAGGTGTCGGGTGCCAGTTCGAAGACTACGTACATTCGTTATAGCCAAGAGCGCGATCTCCCGATGCTCCTCGCAATCCGAAATGCTACTTTCGTAAGCCACGGACAGCTGTTCGAGCAACTCGTCGCCACGGGAAGCGAAGTGTCTCGCCGTGCTTGCAATTGGAGAATTCAACGCCTGGTCCGAGCTGGCGTCGTCTCGAAGATGCCGCCACAGCTTCCATACTGTGGCCCCGTTTATACGATTAGCCGGAGTGGTCTGGCGTGTCTCGAATCCTGCGGACAAGGGCTGATCAGTCTCACATCGGAATCAAAGTCGCTGGCAAATCCAGCTCAGGTTCAGCATTACCTCGAATTGGGGGAGATCCAGGCTGCATTTCGGAGGACGAAAATGCTGAAAGAATGGACCGGAGATCTCGAAGTGCGATCCATCAATCAGTCGATCGATTTGCCTCTTGCCAAGGACTATGACGCAATCGTTGAATTGGAATTCCAGGGTTTTCGCTACAGAATCGCCTTAGAATACGAGCGATCTCTCAAGGCGTCGACGCGCTATCAGGAAATTGTTGCGGCAATCGAGGACGAAGATCAGGTACAACTGCTCGTCTATATGACCTCTTCCATTGACCTTCTTTACCAACTGAAGGCAGAGTTTGAAGAGCAGAGTTTTCCGATAGCTCTGGTTACCGCGCGGAGTTTTTGTATGAGCCCGCTAGCAACGCGCATGTATTCGACCCGCAGTTTGGGAGGCCAGAAAGCAACCCTCGAGGATGTTCTCGCTGCAGTTCCCCGGCGAAACAGAGTGCCTCCAGGCGAATAAATCGTCCACGAGTGATTCGGTGCGGGCCGCAATTCGAGGATGATTCTGAGCTATTCATTTGCGCAGAAGCGTTTGCAGCTGGCAAATTAGACCGTGCGTTCGCTGAGCCAACTGCCAAATCATGGCCTAATAGCGGTGATTGCTGTTCATGTGGAGCAGCTGTGAGTAGCATGCTTGGATGGTGCCTAATCCATACCTCAGCACTGCCCGCTTACGTCTCTCTGCCTTCCCGCACTATACCCGCCGTGTGCCCCCGAATTCCGCAAACAATTGATCGAAAAGACGCTATTTCTAACTATCCCCTGAAAACAGCCCGTTTTTGGGTAGTGTAGTTTCCCGATAGCCGATCATCCGGGAGTTAAGTGACGAGAAGCGCGCTTGTCAGTACCTATCCTGGAGAACGAAGTAGCATCGACCGTCAAACAGCTTAGCCAATCATATAATTATCCTGAAATGAACGTCCGCCTTAAGGCAGCCGCGCGTTGGGGTCTCGTGCTGGTCACACTGGCTATAACCACCTTCGCAGTGTTCATCCTGCTCATGGGTCTTATGACGTGGCCAGACCGCTCCTTAGTAGCAGCGCTCACGGCTCTCGGCATTGCCCCTCGTGCAACTATCGATGCAGTACACCGGTTAGATTTCTTCATCGCAATCCTGATCTGGGTCGTTCCGTCGGCGTGCGCAATCGGCTTTGCGGCGCGTTTATCTCAACGCGGAACTCTGCGTGCCGCCCTGTCAATTTCCGTCATTCTGTTTGCGAGCCTCTGCTTCTTTTTGGACGGGCGCGACGACTCGGTTTTCATGAAAGGCTTCGCCGTCATCGCTGCCGTCATCGTACTGATCGCGTTCATCGTCTCGTTCTTTAAATCGAACTTCTCTCGCTTGCTGGCGATCGCCAACCTAGTCGCCGTCTCGCTCCTATTCGGCCCCTTGGCGATCGCGATGTCTCGCAGAACAAACACGGCACCGCAACCAAAACGACTCTGGTCCAGCACACTCCAGCAAGATCAGTGGCAGTCGATGAACACAGGTTCTGGTTATGCAGCGACACGACAGGTCGCTTTTGCAGGCGATCGTGTCATTGTTGTTTTCGATGCGGGCTTCGCACCCTCTCAACCAGCCAAAGACAAGTGGCCCGTTTCCACCTATCGATTAATATCTTTGGATTTAAAAACGGGGGCGAAGCTCAAGGAGATCAGCATTGCTGGCAGATGGGGCTCAATGCCATACATCTATCCCACCCAGGACGGCTTTATTGACGTGCAGAGCAATCCTCAACGCACCCTCAATCCAGATCTAGTGCCAGTCTCAGATGCGTCCGGGACAGCGCCAGCGAACCGCACGACAACCCGGGAACGTCTAGAGTGTGGTGGCGCCAACTGTGATCCACCTACATACGTTCTAGGAAAGAACGTAATTCAACTGCGACAGAAGCGTTTTCAGGTCGTCGATAGTACTGGACACGTTCTTAGTGGTGGCAACTTGGTCGACTGGGGAGCCTTCGCTGGCGCAAGCGCCGACGGTAGACGTTTCGCCATTCAGTCCAGCTATACGGAAGGCGATCCAGACTTTGTAGTCTACGAGTACTTCACGATCTACGACGCTGCGAATGGAAATGTGCTCTCAACCATTCACATGAAGGACCTTCCCGCGCGCCAGTCTTGGTCGGCCTTCTCACCCGACGCTCGATACTTCGTCACAGGAAATCCGAATAAATTGACAATGTACGAACTGCCTTAGAAGGCTACGCATACTAAGAACGAATGAATACCTCAGCCCTCTGCAAGACTAGTACGGATAAGTCGGCATAGCGGAAATGATCCCGGTCCGTCCCCCAACCCCGTAGTTGCTTCCGGTTGACGGGCAAACCGAAAACTGCACCAGCCAAATTCGAAGACGATCTGGCGCTGACTGCGAATCATTCGGGTGGGAAAGACTTGAGGAACTTGCGCGACTGCGTCGCCTCTTGCTGGCCCGACCGGAAATTGCTCCTCGACTGTTGCCACCCGAATTATGAAGGAATATGAAGCAGCTTTCCGCAGCGGCGGCACATGTATGTGTGCGCCCACGTTGCGTAGAGCACGGGGAACACCGCTTGATTGTATCGGGACACTTTGCGACTTGTTAGGGCAAGTCCGATGACGCAACCGAGGACCATCAGTCCCAAGAGGCCGAGAGGGTACTCCATGGATGACGCAGTCTTTGGGTACTTTAGCATCGCGCTGTAGCAGGCCCAGGACCAGAACAAAAAGAACGACAGCAGGAAGCCCCACAAAAGAAACGGACCGCCGTACCCCTTGCGGCGCGGCGGTGCTGCTCCTTGAGCTGAATATGATTGGCTCGATCCCCAATTAGTTGGGCTCGAATATGTCCTTGTGCCCTGCTCATGGAGTACCGGCAGAGCCACGATGTTCGGGCTGCCGCACTGATCGCATTGATAAGAATGCTGCTGTTTTGTGACGGACATTTTCCGTGACTCCGGGAATAGCTTGCCACAAATCGAGCCCGTCGTCATGGGGAGTGAGAGGTTTTTGCCCCACACCATCTCGGATCTGGAGCAGCACCTTAACGGTGCCCTGCCCTCCTGGTTCTCGCAGCCGTAACATCCCCGGCTACTCGATCCTCGTTCGGTATCCCTCGTAGAAAGCCACAGAAATTCAACTGGATAGAGGTGCATTATGGTTTCCCCCAGTCTGTCTCTCCGCGAGCGGCTCATCGTCGCTGGACTGTTGCGCCCAGCGGATCCGGACGAGAAATCCACGGCTCATCAAAGATTCTCCGTCTATCTCCAGACCATGGCGCGTACAGGCATTCGCGCCCGCTCAACTTTGGACACCCAGCTAACGCTTGCAGTGTTGGAGCGTTGGTACACGCTCTAAGTCCTATCGCCAAAGCTCCCGCTGTCAGCACCACACCGTACACGGACCCAGAGTTTGGTCTACCGAGGTACAGGTGAACCCGTCACTCCGGCAGGTAGATTCCGCCTGCCGGGCAACCCTGCCTCTGAGAAAGGAGAAAGTGGATGTCTGGTACAGACCTCTATCGCCGCGCACTGGCGCGGTTTGCGATAAGCCTGATCCTAACGATTGCGGACGGTGTGATCTGTCCGATAGCTCTCTACAACACGTTCGGAAACGGCGTGATGTTCGCCCTGGTCCTGCTATTGATGATTCCCTGGGCTTGGACGCTGGTCAACATTTGGCGGCACACTTTCAGCGATCTCCGGCGTGTCCAGGACACTGTTTCCGTGCATGAATACGACGACGGTCTTGCAACCGTCGATCGCGACGCATAGCTCATCACGAACAATTCGCTCTTTCATCCTAGCCTCCGCCTGCGCGGGGGTTTTGTCATTTCTGTAGCACCCACTTCCAAGGAGAAGGTCATGTCGAATCGTTATCGTCACTATTCGAAGCGCGAGCTGCTAGGCAGCTTGTATGTGGACTACGTAATGTCCGTCACCGACCTTGGGCTTACGCCCAAAGCAAATCGCTGGGACGTGCTTCGAGCGTTCCTGGACGCGGGTGAGGCACGTGCAGAACGACTTGTTGAGGAAACCGGAGGGTTTCTCCTGCTCCAGAGTGTCCCGGGGCGTCACAACACCGGAGCAATTTACGCCTACATCGAGCGGCTGCAAGCATTCTTCTGGCTCCGTTTTGAGGAGAAGGAGGATACGCTCAATGGAGCGGATTTCCAAAATGCGTTGCGTGTTCATCACCTGGTGAGATTCGTGAGTGGTCCTCCTGGAGCTCCTCATCGTCGTCATCGTCACAATCGAAGAGCCCACCGCGCCGCAAAAGGAGCTGCTGTCATAGCGGCTCCCGTCTCGCTGGGCCAGGGTGCCTTAGTTGCAGCCGCGCCGTAACAAAATCAGGAAATTCTGGTTCATTTGACCGAGTTTCGGAACCGGGGTACAACTACACAACTTTGGAAGAAGGGAGGACGAACCATGTCGTCATTGGACACTTCAGCGTGGACACCACCTCGCCCGCGCGCAGAACTCTTGCCAGCGACTCTTGAGCAAGCGGCGGAATATATGACGTGGTTCGTCAATCGGCGAGCCTATACCCGGCAAACCGATCGACCGGACGAAAAGTCGGGAAAGTACTTCTTCTACCAGGCACGCGATCGTCAGACAAAAGAGCGGCTGGCTCTCGACGAGCAGGTGGTTCAGAAGCACTTGGCTGGAGAACAAACCATCGGGCTCTATGCCATCAACCCCATGACGCAATGTTCGAAATGGGTCGCGATCGACGCCGATTACGACGGCGCCTACCGCGATCTGCGGACCCTCAAATGGGAGCTTGAACAGGACGGAGTGCACGCCATCGTGGAGATGTCCCGCCGGGGTGCGCACTTGTGGATTCTCTGCGCTGAGCCGCTGCCGGCGAGGCTCTGCCGTATCTATATATATAACCTCGCCCTGCGGTTGGACGTTCCGATCAAAGGAGCATTCAAGCAGGTGGACGGGATCGAAGTCTTTCCTCGCCAGGACGAGCTGGGAGCTGAGGAGTTTGGGAATGCGATCCGAGCTCCTCTTGGCATTCATCGAGCCAACATGCACCGGTACTGGTTTGAGGATGCTGCAAGCGGTCTCCTGGAACAGCTCGAGTACCTCGGCACGGTAAAGCGCCTCACTGCGTCGGAACTTGAGAGCTTTACTGAAGGTCTGTCGATTCCCGAGTCCGTCACCAGCCGGCCGGTGATTGAGCGCCCACGCTACGACACAAGCCAAAACAGTTTTCAGATCCTGCAACACGTCAAGGTTCGAGCGAAACGAAGCGGCAATTACTGGACGCAATGCCCATCCTGCGCCAGCCAGGGCCGTGACCGCGCGATGGACAATCTCGCAATCTCGATTGCAGACCCTCGCTATTACAAATGCTGGGCCGGGTGCACGCGGGAGATGATCCGCGAGGCGCTGGGCCGGCCCATCCCCGTACGCACACACCGATAACAGAGGAGGGAGCGTGAAAGACAGTCGGCTTACAACCGTGGCACGTCGTGGGCTCACTTTTCCCGCAGAAACCCGAGAGCAGATTCGCAAGACAGGAATCCGCTGCCGGCCGCAACTCGAGATCGTCTACCAGCAACGTGCCAATGAATGGGAGTTGCGCGGAGAGGAGTCAGGCGGTGCGGTGGCGGACCTCGGTCACTACGTTGGGTTCGTCGGCAAGGATGGAGAGGCCGTTCCTTGGCTGCAGCGAGTGCAGAACTTCCTTCCGAACGGCGTTCACGCCGTTGTTGTCGAACCAGCACTCATCCGAGTGGAAATGTTTCGTTACGAGCAGACCTATGACCTGTTGATCACTCATCACTGGCTTGAGGGTGCGGAACGAAAGCGCCCCGAGCTGAAGAGCCAAATTCTCTTTCTGGGGCGCAACGGTACGCTCGAAACGGAGCTCTGGGGGAAAGACGCAGCGTTTCGTGGTGGCGCCATGCCTCACTTCTTCACTCGAAGCGGCGAACAGGGCCTGCCGGACTCTCCTTGGATCGATGCGACACTCAAGGTCACCGAGGCAGTCTGCTGCACAGGCTGCCGCCATTGTCATCTGCTGGAAGCAGGGACACAAAGACACGCGCTTGAGGTGCCAGCATGATCGACTGGCATCATCCCCGCATCTACGAGCGCTTCCGCTGCTTTGGCTTGTGCCTATTCACCCTGGGAATCGCCTCGCACAGTGTTGACAATCCGCCGGCGGCCTTAGCAGCCATTGCGGTCACCATGCTGCTCATCGTGCGACTGAAGATCGAGCTCGATATCAAGCGTGACGAAGAAGAGCACACTTTGGAACGAAAGGTTCAGCGCATTCGGCAAATCAACACCATGGCCTCGCTGCCAGTCTTCGTGGGAATCATCGCCCTAGTGCGGCAAATGGCGAGTGGGCAGATTACCGCGTCTTTCCCAATTGAAGTGCGCGAGATAAGGACACTGCGAGTTTCAGAGTGACAACCCTTTATCCAGTGGAAGGAGCAGAGGAAACATGCACGTTGTTGAGAAGTCATTCGTAGAACTGGTTGCGCAGGAATGGTACGTGCTCGCTGCTTACTTCGGAACGTTTGTCTTGCTCGAAATCCGTAAGCACGGCGAGCGGATTGCCATGCACCGCGTAGCGCGTCACGCGTTGTGGGCGGCTTCCGCCGTCATCGTATTGCATTCGGCGGTCGCGGTGGCAGCGATGATACGGAGGTCCGGCCTTGATTTCGTGGTTATCGATTACGCACTGGTGATGACTCTCACTGGCAGCCTTGTGTACTTTCTGGGCTGCATGTTCGAACAAGCTCCGCGGCCAGCGTTTGCCCGCTCTCCGAGGCGCCAATGAACACCGATTGGCTGCCTCTTGAACGGATGCTTGGCCCTTCTCTGTGTGCCGACTTTATGTTCATGGGAACCTCCGAACAGATTCATCTCTATAAACACAGGGACACGAGACGGTATCTCAACATTGCTCCGGATGGGACCTGCTTTCGCTACTCAGTTCAGGGCTATCAGCCAATCGGCCTCGAGGAGGCGATCGAGCACGTTTTCCATTGAGGATCGTTAAGGCTTCACGCCGGAACGAGAAAGGCGTGAGAAAAGGAGAAAAGCAATCATGGCAAAGACTGTTAACAAGGTAATTCTGCTCGGAAATGTCGGGAAGGATCCTGAAATCAAATCGACGGCGGGCGGTACGCTCGTCGCAAATCTGTCTTTGGCAACCAGCGACCGTTACAAAGACAAAGGCGGTGAGTGGCAGGAGCGGACAGAGTGGCACAACCTTGTAGGTTATGCGCGCGGCGCCGAGATTCTGCGCGACTTTGTAAAGAAGGGCTCCAAGCTTTATGTCGAGGGACGCATCACGACGCGCTCCTGGGATGACAAAGAAACGGGCAAGAAGGTTTACCGCACCGAGATCGTAGTCAGTGAGATCAGCTTGCTGTCACCGGCGGAAGGATCCAATGCCCGTTCCGCGAGCAACGGTGGCGATTCGCAGAGTCGGACGAGCCGACACAGCGAATCCGCAGACGACTTCGGAAGCGTTGGCATCACGGATGACGATATTCCCTTTTGAGCGCATAGAAGCTGCTCAGTCACTTGCAGGTGAGAGTCCTGCCATAGGAGTTGGTTCGTTGCCTGTGTAGCTATGGCGTGTTATCGATCGCGCTGAGGGACGCTCAAGGGAGGTCTATGAGTGAGTGGGAGCCATCCCGCCACGCCTATTGGCGTGCAGAAGAACAAACCATTCGTCCCCTATGTGGTCTAACAAGTGCGCGAGGCACGGTGTTCGTGCCCGGGCACTCCACCGGGGCGCTCTACGCGCGGCTCACAGGTGCCGAGGCATGGGCTGAGCCAGATGTGCGACATCGACGTCTTGAGGTGAGCAATCATGCGCAGTCCAGCGTCCATTCTTCTCTTCGTTCTCGCGCTTGGATCGATCAGCACGTACGCCCAGACTGCACCCACCCAGTACGGCTGTGAAGCGCCTGAAGTGAGAGCCGCGTTCGACACGACGCTCTCGCGGAATGAGCTCGTCAAGCTCACGATCACGCAACGGGCTGCGCGCAGGCAACAGGTGCTCGACGCGCTGATCGTGAAAAATCCGCATGAGTACCTGCTCTACCGGGAACAATTCAATATGGCACATGATCCGGGCCGGGAAGACCCTGCAGCGGCTCTGGCTTCGTTGCGGGAGCGCTGGGTGAGCAATGTCAAGGCGCATCCCGACGATCCGATGGCGCTGATGCTGGCGGGCAAAGCACTAACAGAAAAGGATCCTCCGGAGGCAATCCGGCTGCTGGAGGCGGCGCAGGCTAAGGCGCCCGAGTTTCCGTGGCCTTCGTTTGAGCTGGCGGAGCTCTACTGGCGGGGCAGGTATGCCGATGAGGCGAAGCTGAAGGAGAACCTCGAAAGGTTCTACTCGCTATGCCCCTCGTGGGTAGAGACGACAAATTTCGGCAACCAGATCGAAGGGTTCAAGCTACGCAAGGATCTCCCGCTGGTGGCAAAAACTACCATTGCCATGCGCGCAGAGCTTGCGCAGCAGACCGATCCGAAGCGGCTCGAGGACTACCAGATTCTGTGGCAACGCGAGTTCCTCACGCGGCCGCTGAGCGAGCACGATGCAGAGCGCGCGCAGATCCGGCAGGACCTAGATCGGCTTGAGAAGCTAGTGCCCCAAGGGGACGCGCAATGGAGGCTGTTTCTGATCTCGGGCTACCAGCTGGCCGGCACCCCGAGCGAGGAGCTGGCGCGCATGCAGAGCCAGGCCGCGAAGGATTTTCCCCACCAGGCCCCCGCCGAGCGGCTGGCTCAGGAGCGGTGGGACAAGGAGCATCCGCAACCGGAAGGACAGAAGGATGCCGCGGCGTGGAAGGCCTACTATGCCGCGAAAATTGAACATGTGAAGGAGTTTCTCCAGGTCTTTCCGGATGACCCCTACCTGCAGCGCACGGAGTTTTTCGTCACGGTACAGGATGATGAATACGTTTCAGAAGCCGATGGGCTGGAAGCGGTCGACCGATATCTGAAGGCCATGGAGGACTACGGCGGATATGGCATCCTGTCGACCGGGCCGGACAAGCTGGCGAAATTCCTGCTGGAGCATGGCTGGCAGCCGGAGCGCGCGTTGGAGTTACTCAAGAAGACCTCGACCTACAGGGACGACGGCCACACGAAAGAGCACTGGAGTGAATCTCTGGATGCGGATACCGTGAAGTCGTTCCACCGCGAAGTGGTCTCGATGGATCTCGAGAATCTTGGACTGATTCTCAACGCAGCCACGCTGGCCGGCAAGCCGGAAGAGGCGGTGCAGTTCCGCGCGGTGATTGAGGAGCCGCCGCCGGAGAATAAGCAGGACCTGGAGCAGTACTGGACCAACCGCGCGCGTTTCGCGGCACTCGACCATCACCCCGAGGACGCGCTGGTGTATTACCGCATCGCGCTCGATGACCGCACCAAGCCGCGGGTATATTCGCATGGCGTACTGCAGGACGATCTGACCGTGGAATTCCATGCGCTGTGGACTCGGCAGGGTGGTACGGAAGCTGCATGGGCCGCGTGGAACCCTCCTGATCCGGCGGAAAGCACCGTTGCAACACCGCCCGGCGCGGGGTCGACTGCAAGCAAGGTCGCCGCCGCACGGAAGAAACCTGCTCCGGCCGTCGCTGTGCAGGAGGACGACTGGAAGAGGGTCACGAAGAAGATGCCCTCCTTCGACCTGTCGGATTTCTCAGGCAAGCAGTGGCGGCAGGGGGATTTTGCGGGCAAGATAGTCGTGGTCGTCTCGTGGGCGACGTGGTGTGGCCCGTGCCACCTGCAGGACGCGCTGCTGCAGAAGTTCTACGACAAAATGAAGGACCGCAGGGACCTGGTCGTGGTGAGCCTCAACATTGATGAGAACCCGGGGCAAGTGCTGCCCTTCATGCGGAAGCAGGGATACACGTTCCCGGTCCTGGCCGCATTCTCCTACGAGGAGGCGCAGTACAGTGTGCCGCGGACCTGGATCATCGACAGGCAGGGCAACTGGCGCTGGGTCAAGAGCGGATATGACGAATCGAAGACCTACGCTGAATTCGAGGAAGACCTGCTCAGCCAGATCGGAAAGGCGGAAGCGGGGCAGTAGTAGGGGGCATATTGGCTTAGCGGCTCGTCAGAAGAATACGACGGACGGAGGTACGGCTAATTCCCAAATTCTGGGCGATCTCTGATTTTGTCAGTTTGCTTTTTCTGTAGAGAGACCGGACCTCAGCCGCCCTGTCGGCGACGGGCCGCACTGGCCTTCGTCCTAACCCATAAAGGAAGCCGCGGTATCGAAGGTAAATCAATGGAAGCAACTTCAGGCCGCAAAAATGGCTGACTTACAAAAACCTGGATCCCTTA
>Ga0206817_1149_pt1 | contig 20067 bp, 18 predicted proteins | sample Alteio_BWOrgCont_89_FD_152873 | JGI IMG/M metagenome (GOLD analysis project Ga0206817, IMG submission 152873) | Enriched cells from forest soil in Barre Woods Harvard Forest LTER site, Petersham, Massachusetts, United States -... | ecosystem: Environmental > Terrestrial > Soil > Temperate forest >...
CCATGCCTCAAGCAGGGGCCATGGTTTTTTTAAGTCACGCCTACATTCCTGCACACTTGCAGGGTATGATCATTGATCCGCATAACCCTTTGCAATTTAATTTTTTGGTCCACCGTGGTGATAGTACTCTTAATGATTTTCAAAAACATCAAGAATACCAAAAGCTAATAAAATATTTCTTGGCTTCTTTGACTATTCCTGATGATGATCAATGGGTCAATCTTTCACCTTACGAGAAAAATAGGATCATTTCACAGGATTTTGGATTAACAGAAATGGGGCGGGATCTATTGACTCAGGATTATTTGCTTAAGCAAATAACCTCAAGCTTAATATATCCAGAGGTTTCTTTAGGTAAAGAATTTTGGAACAAGGTTTATGAGCGTTCAGCCAAACTCTATGGACAGACAGCCATCCCTGTTAATACCTTTAATAAGGTATGGATTACCCCTGATGAAGCTGTTGTCTATGAATCAGGAAATACTGCTTATATCATTAAGACCCATTTAAAGGTGATGTTGGAAGAGGATTATCTTTCATTAAGGAAGCATCTTGCTATTAATGTCAATGGTCCAGCAGAGCATAGCCTTACGTCTAAGATCATTAAACAAATCATCTTGCCTCAACTTGAAAAAGAAGTTAATGAAGGCCAGAATTTTGCCCTGTTGCGTCAGATTTATAGTTCCATGGTTTTAGCAACCTGGTATAAGAGATCATTGAAAGAATCTATATTAGGAAGGGTTTATGCGGATAAGTCAAAAGTCAAAGGGGTTGATCAGGATCCTAAGACCAATGAGTTGATTTACCAACAATACCTTAAAGCTTTTAAGAAGGGTGTATTCAACTATATTAAGGAAGATTACGATGCGCTTTCTCATCAAGAGATCCCCAGAAAATATTTTGCTGGTGGTTGGGCCCCTAATGATGGTGCGATGCGTGTGATGACACAAAAATTGTTAAAATCTTCTGATGCCCGAAATTTTTATCAAAGCTATCAACAAACATCAGGCAAGCTCGATAATGTTACGATCCTGCTTGATCCTGCCCAATCATCCCAAGGACCAAAGGGTTATACGAAGGCTTTAATAGGAGGAGGCATTGTTGCTCTCGTCGCTGCTGCTGGTATTGGAAAAGTGTTATTAACACCTCATCAAAATCAGCCATCATCGACGTCTGTAGTCATTGCTACCGCATCAGCCAAAGATACAGAATTAGCCCAAATCAAAGCCTTGCCTAAGGATAAAAAGGTGGCTTTCTTTGTCGAACATTCGTTGCAGCGATTGATGGGTAGTAAAGGAGAGATGTTTTTATGGTCTGTATCAGAAATAGATGAACTTGTAGAGCTAGCCCGTGCCGTTGATCCCAAACTAGGGGATGAGTTTAAAAGTTTTTTCCAAGCAGCCAAGGCAACTGCTGAACAGGGATTAAAGCCAGAAGGTGAAAAGAATGTGATGGATAAATATAAACCCTTGGTTGATTATTTTGAACCAGAGCATTATTTTGTTTTTTATAATGGTATAGACAAAGATGGGCCTGCCGTACGTTTTATGTTATATCGCATCACCAATAATGATGGTACGTATATCAAGATTGATAATAAGCAGGCTCGTATAGATATGGTGGAATCAATAGGTGGCTCGCAAAATGCCACAGCCTTAGGCGGTACTGCAACCATTCACGGGCTTACTATTGATGGTAAGCGTTCCTATGTTTTTCCAAACGGGGTTAATGATGGGGTTGATTTTATACATCAAGTCCTATCTTCCAATGGAGCATATTTCTGGAGCCAACAATATGATACGGCAGATCCAAATCTTAAAGACGCTATAACCCAGCTAAGGGCAACAACAGTAGGCCTTATACGAAAAGATTTTCCTAATGATCAAATGCCAGATGATCAAATTCTTAAGAAATTATTATCCAAAGTTTTTCATCATGAAGGCCGGCACCAGATTGATTTTCGAACCTCGGGTCAACTGGCACAAAATACCTATGATTGGGAAGCTAGAGGTTTGTCTGAGGAAGAAGATGATGGAGGTCTGCCATATTATAGCTTGGCTGATTGGACGGGACATTCTTTTGGTAAGAACAATGAGAATGATCTTGCTTTAAGGGAATTTCTTTTATACGCAGCAGCAAAAGAGTCTTTAGAAGGAAGCATTGAACGGGATAAACTCATGCAACCAGGGATTGCTGGAGCTAAATCAGTAAATATTATTCTACAAAAACTAAGTGATTTAAGTAGGCCGCTTTTGACAAGCTTAGGAAGGGGTTTTATTAAAGACCGGCCCAAATATGATTTTGGGGTCAATCAAGGTAATTCTAGTCCAGCGATGAACTCAAGCCTAGATAGGACCTCACCCTTTGGTGGTATCGATTTGAACGCAGCTAATATGAATTTTATTATTAAACGTGATGCTCATGGCCTGCCTTTACCTTTGGTCCAGCAAGACCTGGCACAGCTTTCACGCATATCGGGTTTCATTCCACGTATTCTTGATATACATCCCTTTAGCCAGCCATTGGGTATTTTGCAAGAAATTGAATCAAAAATAATTCCCACCAACTCGCATTCTAACTAATGTGATTTTTTCCATTGTTTGAGAATGGGATCAAAGTTTTCGATTTTGAGCACTTTACTTAAGAGCTTAATCACCGGCCTAAGAATCTTAGGCCTGGCTTTGACATATAAATAAACAGGTACCATTTCAAATTTTAGCCGACGTTTAGGCTCATACCCAGTCGCCCCGAATTCATAAGTCTTGATTTTGTGTTTGAGACACCACTCTAACATGTCTTTGAATTTGACAAAGTACAGATGATACTCATGGGCAGGGGTGTAATCAAATCCTAGATAATAATCAAGTAGAAGATCATTCAGCACCAAACAAAAAGAAAAAGCCACGAGCCTGCCATTTAGCTTCCATAAGAAAAATTGAGTTTCTTGGGGCATGTTTTGGGCAATCAGCTTAAAGAATTGTTTGGGAACAGTCTCAAAATTCCTATGATGGATTTCCACAGCCTGCAGATATAGTTCATAGGCCTCATCAAGAGTTTTATCATCGAGTTGCTTGGGGGCGCTAAATTCAATTTTAACGTCAGTAACTTTTTTAAGTTTTCGCCGGAAATCATAGCGGGTAGCTGAACTTAATTTATTTAGGAATTCTTCGAAATTTTTAAAATCAAGTTCCTGTCTAGTCATGGGCAAACTGTCGATTTTAAGATAATCCTTAGCTAATAAAATTTTAAAAGCTTCATCATAGGAATTGTCAAAATCTTTAAAAGCCAGAAGAGGTGCTTTGATTTTACAGGCCAAGCGTTCCATACGCATTTCAATAGCCTCTACGACATCTAAGGAGGGAGTATTGCCTAAATGGCCTTGGCCCATGGGAATCCCACAAACTAAGGCTTTTAGGCTAAAGATATTATGAAAAACCTTTTTGATGGCATAATTCATCACAAAGCAGGGTGCAGCACCCACCAATTCCTTTTTATCATAAACCAGCACGTAATAGAAATCGAATTGCTCAAAGGAAGATTCATCCAAGGTTTTTAGAAAGTAATAATTCTCAGCAACAGAGGGGAATATCTTTTTCCATTGATGGGGATCAATGTGCTGGATTTTTCTGACAATCTTGGTTCTAAGGAAGCGCTTTGGGGCTTGGCGAGCGACTTTCATTCGGCCAATTTTATAATAACTTTTTTCAATGACAAAGGCTTTATTTGCATTTAATATAATTTCATGCCGTTGTTAATGCTGTTGACGTTCCTGTCTGCCTTTTTATTGTTTCAGATAGAATTGGTCATGGCCAAACTTTTTCTTCCCAATTACGGGGGAAGTTATTTGGTTTGGGGTGCTTGCATTGTTTTTTTTCAAGCGGTGCTCATGGTAGGGTATCTTTTTGCTCATACCATGCTTAAGCGTTTAGGCATGCATTCATACCTACGCTTGCATTTGTGTCTTTTATTTATCCCGTTACTGTTTTTTCCGATCAATCATCAGCATCTTGAGTTTAATGCATCTTCTTTGCCCTTGGTGCTAGACATCTTTTGGCATTTGATTATCACCATTGGCCCTGTCTTTTTTGTTTTATCTACCATGAGTCTGGTGACCCAATCTTGGCTTGCCGCTTCAAGTTCAACAAAAAAAGATAATCCTTATGTGCTTTATGCGGTTTCTAATTTGGGTTCTTTTGCCGCTCTTTTAACCTATCCATTTTTCTTTGAGCAATATTTGACTAATACCGAGCAATTGCATATATGGTGTGGTTTGTATTTGCTTTTAGTGGTGGGAAACATTGTTGCTTGGAATTTGGTTAAAACCACGGCCCAGCCCGTCGTTAAAGAAATTGCGGCATTAAGCGCTCTGGGGGCTAAACAGATCCTACGATGGTTGATCATGGGGGCCGCAGGAGTGGTGATGTTTTTATCTGTCACTAATATTATGACTTATGAGGTTGCTCCAGTTCCATTATTATGGGTGATTCCTCTTGGAATTTATTTGATGGCTTTTGTTTTTAACTTCAAAAGGAATCCTTGGTATCCCCACTGGATTAGTAGTTCGATAGGGATTTTAATTGGTTTTGCGGCTTTAATGTATTTTGTTTCCCAGAAGCAACATTTACTACCTGTGCTGGTGGTGATTATGGTGCATTGCATGTTGTTGTTTTTCATCTGCATGTATATTCAGCATCGGCTTATTGAAGAGAAGCCCCGGGATGATCGTCAGATGACCTTGTTTTATGTGATGCTCTCGCTGGGTGGATTTTTAGGAGGTATTCTAACCAGTTGGATTATTCCCATTATTTCAAATACCCTCATTGAATATTTGACGGGTTTATTGCTGGTGGTTTTGATTATCCCTAAGTCTTCGAAAATTTCTAACCTGGGAGTGCCACTGGTTGGATTAATACTCGTGGCTCTTTGTTTTGCCCTGTGGCCAAGAGTAGTCACCGAATATCATTTATGGTCCTTTGTTCTTTTGCTGGTAGGGGTATGGCTTGCCTTTAAGTGTTTAGCTTCAGATCAACGATTTTTGGCAGGAGCTTTGGTTGGTATTATTTTGTTGACGCCTAAGCTTGAAAGCATTTGGCAAGATGCAAATTTTATCATTAAGAAACGCAATTACTATGGCATTTATGAAATTTATGATTCTAAGCACGGAGTTAGAATTTTACTGCATGGAACAACCTTGCATGGTATTGAATTTGTGGACGAACAACGACGGCTACTTCCTTTAGGCTATTATAGTCCTTTGTCGCCGATTGGTTCTTTGCTAATAGATGATGTGTTTCAAGCCAAGCGGATTGGAGTAGTAGGGCTTGGAACGGGTGCCTTATCCATGTATTCAAAAGCTATTTGTCCGGTTGATTATTATGAGCTTGATGGTGACGTCAAGGATTTGGCTTCCAAGTATTTTTGGTATTTGAGTGATGCGCCAGGAAATGTGAATGTGATTTTAGGAGATGCCAGGATTTCTTTAAGTAAATCGCCAGATGCGGCGTATGATGTATTGGTGGTTGATGCTTTTAGTGGGGATGCTATTCCGACCCACTTGGTTAATCGAGATGTGTTGGCCGAGTACCGTCAGAAATTGGCCCCACGCGGGGCTATTGTTTTTCATATTACTAATCGCTATTTGAATTTGGAGCCGGTATTATCTAAAATTGCGGAAGATTGCCATGCCTATGTGGCGACCAAGGATGTGGGGGATATGGGAGTCAATATGCGCTCCATTTGGTGTGTTCTTACTTGGGATGATGATCGATTTATTAAATTGATTACAGATGAGGGATGGGTACCTTTGGAAATAAGCCATGACAAACAAGGACGTTTATGGACAGATGATTATTCAACCATTTTGCCTATTATTAATATGAATGAGTTAGCCGTGTCATTAAAGGCCTTTAAGCCTTTAACATGGTAAAGGCCGAATTTCTAATAAAAAATTAAGGAAACGGCGACTTAAAGGAGTACTCGGTAATGAGAGTACACTGTTCTGGGAATAATAATTTATTAATTGTATGGAAGGAGATTGATGTTTTCACTATTTGGAAATTCTAGGGAAGAACAGATGAAAAAAGATCTGTTGGTATTTTTGGCTGAGATGGAAAAGAACTTAGAGTTCTATTACGTGATGGACCAACGTCAGTTTATCACACACGGTTTTTTAACGGATTTTTGGCCCAAGGTCCGTGATTTTGAGAGTATTAAAAAATATCAAAGCATTTTGACCTATGGTAAAGCTATTGAAGATTTCAATAACGCTTATAAAACCTATAAAGATTTTGAAACCTGGTATACCTCGGATGTGAACAATAAAACTCCGGAGAATTCTAAGAAATTGCACGCCTTAAAACATGGGCTTGACCATAAGGTTCAAGAGATGGAAAGCATCATTATTCTCGCGGGCCAAGACCTTGAACGTGAAATGCTTAATTTAGGACTGTTGAAAACATGAGTGAAGATTTCTTAACAGTATCAGAACTTAATAATTTTATCCGGGATGTTTTAAACAGCGGGTTTCCACGAGCGGTATGGATCTGTGGTGAGATTCAAGGCTATGACCGGGGCAAGGATAAGAAACATGTGTTTTTTGAACTTTGTGAAAAAGATCCGGTGACTCATGAAATCACCGCGCGTATTGGCCTGGTGGTTTTTGCTCAAGCGCGTCCCAGGATTGAGGCCATACTTCAAAAAGCGGAAAATGCTTTTGCTTTGAAAGATGACATTGAGGTCAAATTCCTTTGCAAGGTAGACTTTTATCCGGGTCATGGTCAGGTACGATTGATTGTAGAAAGCATTGATCCTGTCTATACCTTAGGAAAAATTGCCCAAGACCGTCAGCGTTTAATTGCGACCTTACGGCAAAAAGGAATTTTAGATAAAAATAAACAATTACCATTACCGGAATTGATTTTGAATATTGGGCTTATCACGTCCTTCGATTCAGCTGCCTATCATGATTTTGTCTCAGAGTTTAAACGCAGTGGGTATGCCTTTAAAATATTTTTAATCAATTCCATTATGCAGGGTAAAAATACGGAAAGCTCGGTAATCAAGGCTTTAAAGGTGTTGGAAGCTCAAGCAGGGATAGATGTGATTGTGATTACCAGGGGTGGTGGTTCCATTGCTGAGCTTAGTTGTTTTGACAGTGAGAAAATTGCTACCGCTATTGCCAACTTAAAGATTCCGGTTTTAAGCGGGATAGGCCATGAAATTAATACCACCATCACGGATTTAGCGGCCCATACCTTTGCCAAAACGCCCACGGCCATTGCTAAGTTAATGATCGAGAGATTAGAAAATTTTATTGCGAGTATCGAAGAGCGGCAGAGCCGATTGGTGGAGGTTGCCAGTCGACACATTGACTCCAGACGCACTCATTTAAAAGAAAACGCTTTTTTCTTACAGACGCAAACTTTGAGTCTAATTAAAACGCATGATCAGCGGTTAGCTAGCATTGCTGAAACCCTTAAGCGAGCCCCAAGTGTGCGTTTTAAGGCGGCTAAAAAATTAGTTTTAGATGAGCATGAGCGTTTAAAGAAAATAATTCATTTGCACCTTCAAAATTCACGGACTAAAATAAGTCATTACCTAAAATTGGTACAGATGGCTGATCCTAAAAACACCCTTAAAAGAGGTTTTAGTATCACCCGAAGTGCTCAAGGTAAGGTGATTCGAAGCATTGATGAGGTCAAGGATGGAGAGGTTATTTCAACCCAGCTAATGGATGGTATACTTAATAGTAAGGCAGGTTCTTAATGGCAGATGTTAAATATAGCAAGGCGATTGAACGGCTTGATGAAATTATTAGTTTGATTGAAAGCGATGAGATTGATGTGGATGAGCTTTCAGTGAAGGTTAAAGAAGCGGTTAATTTGGTTAAGCTTTGCAAGGCCAAAATTGATAAGGCTGAGTTAGAAGTAAAACAGGTGGTTGAAGAATTTGCTAAGGAATCAAAGGAAACTTAAAAGTAATCAGTAGAGGTTTTGTATGATTATTTTATATACTACACTTATTGTTTTAGTTTGTTCATTGGTGTTGATCAATGCTTCCCGCGTTTGGAATTTGTTTTCTGCCCGTCGCCGTGGTAAATTGCCGCAAAAGGGTAAGCTCACCATGTTTGATGTTCGCCATCTATTGATGGAAGGGGAACGCGAGCTGGCGATCCAGGTGTATTGCGAGATTTTTCAAACCACCCCCATTAAAGCTAAAAAAGATATCGAAGAGCTTGAACGTAGTTTAAAAGTTTAATGATCACGACTAGCTGGATTTTTAGCCGATGCATGGCTTTGATTTATGGAATCGCTTTTTGGTCTTTAGCGGTTCAAATCCTGGGGCTAGTGGGCAGTCATGGTATTCTTCCTGCAGGTGATTTTCTCAAGTACGTCTCCCAAGTACAACCTACCAGACAGTTTTTCATAGAACCCACTCTTTGCTGGATCAATCACAGTGATGGTTTTTTACTTTTTTTATGCTGGGGCGGGGTGGTTTTGTCGATCTTATATCTAGTAGGAATTTGTCCTGCGATCACGGCTTTTTTGATGTGGATTTTTTATTTGTCATTGACTGTTGTTGGACAAGATTTTTTAGGTTTTCAATGGGATAATCTATTGTTAGAAGTAGGTCTGCTATTGATTTTTCTAGTGCCCTCGACATTAGGGTTTTATTTTAAAGCCACTTTTAAACCTTCTGGATGGATCATTTGGCTTTTTCGCCTTTTGCTTTTTAAATTGATGTTTGAATCAGGCATGGTCAAGCTTTTAAGCCATGATCCCAATTGGCGAAATTTAACGGCCTTAACCTATCATTATTGGACCCAGCCATTGCCCAATGCCATCAGCTGGTACGCGGCTCAACTGCCTTTATGGTTTCAAAAATTAAGCTGTTTTTTTCTTTTTGTCATCGAGCTACTTTCTCCTTTTTTGATTTTTTTCGGTCGCTGGTGCCGTCTCATTGCTTTTTTTGCCATTCTTTTTCTACAACTATTGATCATTTTAACCGGCAATTATTGTTTTTTTAATCTCTTAGCCATTGGTTTATGTTTAACCCTATTGGAGGATGAGCATTTAAGTGTCTTTGAGAGCGTAGCGAAGCAATTTTTTAAACAGAAGGAGACAGTCATTAAGACCGGTGGTCAATTCTATCAATGGCTTACCATTGTTTTTGCCTCCTTTGTGCTGATCGTGAATTTGATGCTTTTTGTGAATTTTTTTTCTCCTTCATTATTGCCAAAGTCTTGTCAAAATTTTATGGGAGCCATCGGTCCTGCGCGCAGCCTCAATAATTATGGCCTTTTTGCGGTGATGACCACCCAACGTGACGAAATTATTTTAGAGGGAAGTAATGATCAACAAACATGGGTCCCTTATGAATTTAAATACAAGCCAGGGGATGTGAATCAAGCGCCTAAATGGGCAATGCCGTATCAGCCGCGTTTGGATTGGCAGATGTGGTTTGCTGCCTTAGGTTCTTGGCAGGATAATCAATGGGTGCTGGCTTTAATGGAACAGATTTTGAAAGGTGAGCCAGCGGTGCTTAAATTGCTAGGGGCTAATCCTTTTGCTGATCATCCGCCTCAATATCTTCGAGCAGGTCTTTGGGAGTATCATTTTACCGATTTAAAGACCAAAGGCACTCATGGGCCTTGGTGGTACCGCGATCCTGTAGGTCTTTACTGTCCAATAGTTTCCTTGCGGCAATAAAGGGTTTATGGTAATTTGAAAAGCATGAAAAAACTTCTTTTTCTCTCATTTGCAGCTATTTTATTTATTGCGCCGAAAATTTTTGCTCAAAGCGATAATGGTGATTTTAATCCTTTTCCGCAGATGGAGCAGGATTTAAATAATACTAATGATCAAACCGCCCAGCAACAGACTGATCAGCAAGATCAACCAAGTCAAGACCAGCAAAATCTTGATCAATGGCCACCACCAACAACTCCATCTAATCAGGTGCAATCATGAGCGATTGCGTCTTTTGTAAAAATTTACCGAAGATTTTAGAAAATGAATTGGCGTACGCGCTTTATGATATCAAGCCTTTAACCCGGGGCCATATGCTGTTTATCCCTAAGCGGCATTGTGTCACCCTTTTTGAAGCAAATCCCGAAGAGATTAAGGCCATATTTGAACTCATTAATAAAGCTAAGGAATTGTTAACCAAAGAACATCAGCCGGATGGTTTTAATATCGCCGCGAATTGCGGTGAAGCGGCAGGGCAGATTGTGATGCATGCGCATATGCATCTGTTACCACGTTATAAGGATGAGGCCTTTAATCCAAGGGCCTTGGTTCATTAATAGAAAGAAAGTGTATGTCTAAATTTTCCTGGAAAGTCGTTAAACAATACGAAGATATTATTTATCAAAAAATGGATGGCATTGCCAAGATCACCATCAATCGTCCTCATCGCCGCAATGCTTTTACACCGGTGACGGTCAAAGAAATGATGAATGCCTTGGATGATGCCCGTGATGATGAAAAGATTGGGGTAATTATTTTGACCGGAGAAGGTAAGGAAGCTTTTTGTTCTGGCGGTGATCAAAAGATTCGCGGGGATGCGGGCTATAAAGATAAGGATGGTACCAACCGTCTTAATGTGCTGGATTTTCAGCGCCAGATCCGCAGCTGTCCTAAACCAGTGATTGCCATGGTGGCAGGTTACGCGGTTGGCGGCGGACAAATTTTGCAGATGGTCTGTGATTTATCTATCGCTGCTGAAAATGCCATCTTTGGACAAACTGGTCCTAAGGTGGGTTCTTTCGACGGGGGTTTTGGCTCCAGCTATATGGCGCGCATTGTGGGTCAGAAAAAAGCCCGTGAAATTTGGTATCTCTGCCGTCAGTATAATGCTACCCAAGCCTTAGAGATGGGCTTGGTGAATACCGTTGTTCCTTACGAAAAATTAGAAGAAGAAACCGTGCAGTGGTGCAAAGAAATTTTACAACATTCGCCACTCGCCATTCGCTGCATTAAATCAGCCATGAATGCGGATTGCGATGGGCAAGCCGGTATTCAAGAGCTTGCAGGGAATGCCACCTTGTTATTCTACATGACTGAAGAAGGCCAAGAAGGCCGCAATGCCTTTGTGCAAAAACGTAAACCTGACTTTAATAAATTCCCGAAAAGGCCTTAAATCATGAATCCCTGGCTGCTTGCCATTCGTCCTAAAACGTTACCAGCGGCCGTGGCGCCTGTGTTGATTGGTACGGCCATGGCCTATGGCGATGGACTAGGGAACGCGCCTGCGGCCTTCATGGCATTTTTGGCAGCACTTTTTATTCAAATTGGTACAAATTTGGCCAATGACTATTTTGATTTTAAAAACGGCGCGGATACGGCTGAACGCAAAGGGCCAACCCGGGTGACCCAAGCAGGGCTGATCAAACCAGAAGTGGTGTTGATTGCGGCGATCATTTTTTTTGCGCTCTCTTTTTTGGCATCGCTTTATCTGGTTCATCGGGCCGGACCAGTCATTTTATTTATTGCTATTGTCTCTATTCTTTCTGGTATTTTTTATACGGCTGGCCCAAAACCTTTAGGGTATCTTGGACTGGGAGATATTTTTGTGTTGGTGTTTTTTGGTCCTGTGGCCGTGGCAGGTACCTACTACACTCAATCCTTAGAAATCAATCCGGCTATTATCGTGGCAGGTTTGGCGCCGGGTTTTTTATCCACCGCTATTCTAGCTATTAACAATCTTCGAGATATTGATACAGATCGTCGGGCTGGTAAATTTACCTTAGCAGTGCGCTTTGGCCGTTCTTTTGCGATGAGCGAATATCTTTTTTGCATTATTGCCGCGACCCTGATTCCTTTTGCAGTAGAACTGATCACGGATGATCATAAAGGTATTGCCATGGCCTCCTTGGTTGGTTTTGCAGCCATCCCTTGTGTGAAGGCTGCTTTTACGCATTTGGATGGTGCCGGCTTAAATAGGGTATTAGGTCAAACCGGCCGTTTGCTTTTGATTTACAGTATTTTGTTCTCCATAGGATGGGTGTTGTGGAGCCGTTAGTTGTTAGTGAAGTTTCTTCTACACCTTTCAAAATTCCTTTTGTAAAACCTTTCACTTTTGCTGGCACCACTCTCGTTGAGCGTAGCGGATTTTATCTGACCCTAAAGACGGTTGATGGTTTAAGTATCACTACTGAAATGGCACCCATGGAAGGTATTAGCCCAGAGACTTTCCGCCGGGCTAAACACGACACTAAGGATAGTTGCGCTTATTTAAAGAATTTTAAATTCGAGACTGATAAAGATGTGCTTATTGAGCAATTAAGGCATGATCCGCATGTGTTAAATCAATGCGGCTCCGTGCGGTTTGCGGTAGAATCAGCTCTTTTTTTGCTGGCCGCATCAAAAAATAAACAAACCTTGATTGAATTTTTAGGCGGTGTACCTAAAGATATCGTCAGTGCTGTTTTGCTTCAAGGCTCTCATCAAGAAGTGATGAATGATGTGAAGCGTTTTTCACAAAGCGGGGTCAAGGTTTTTAAATTAAAGGTAGGGGATCGTAACATTGCGCTGGATGTGAAGAAGGTTGAGGATATCCGTGTACTATTGGAACACGATGCCTATTTGCGGCTAGATGGCAATCGCCAATGGACCTTTAAAGAAGCATGCATCTTTGCGGATTTAGTAGGCAATCAACGCATTGATTTTATCGAGGAGCCCATGAATGATGCGGCTCAATTTGACGCTTTTTATCAAAAGACCCGTATGCGGGTGGCCTTGGATGAGACCTTGCAAGTCATTAAATGCGGTATTCATGCCCCTGGACGCTGTTCACCGCCCATTGCGGATCATGAAGGGGTGATTGCCTATGTATTAAAGCCTATGATTCTAGGGGTTTTGCCCGTCTTGGATTGGATTGAGGAGGCTAAGCTTACCAAACGTAAGGCCATTATCAGTTCGTTATTCGAATCACCAGTCGCTTTTAAAGTGTTGGCTCATCTAGCTTGTTTTAGCGGTCAAATTTCTGGACTTGGTACCGAACGTTGGTTTAAAAATCCTAAAGCTTATGTTGGAGAAGATGCTGTAATTAGAAAAGAATCTTTACTATAAATGTCATTCCTGACCTCCACACCTCCCGGGGGTGTGGAGGTATTCCTATGAATTCAAATTTTTCTATCATCTGGGGTACCCGCCAAATTAGAAATCAGCAGATCCTGCTGTATACTGCCTGTGCTGTTAAACAATTAAGAGGTTTGGGTATTGAGGCAAATACGCGGGTGGCTATCTGCGATGAGAATAGCGTTGAGTATATTATTTTGCTATTGGCATTATGGCAACTTAAGGCCGTGGCGGTGCCCATTAGTCCCCGATGGCCGGAAAAAATGATAATTGCCTATGCTGCTCGCACCAATGCGCAGAAGGTCTTTTATTCGGCTGATATCAAACGCCTGGTTTGTTTTGATGCCCGTCAACAAGTGGAAGCGAGTACTTATAAAGATCCTGAAGTAGACCAGGAAGTCACGATCATTGCCACCTCGGGTTCTAGTGGCGAGGCCAAGGCAGCGGTTCTTACCTGGGGCAATCATTTTTACAATGCCAAGGGTTCCAATGAATTGATGGAACTCAATAGTACTGACCGTTGGTTGTTGTCCTTGCCATTATTTCATGTCGCAGGATTAGGGATTCTCTCACGCTGTTTGATTGCAGGAGCAGGCGCAGTTATTGCTCATGATGAGGATCTTATCGTGGCTATTGAAAAGGCTCGCGTCACGCATGTCTCCTTGGTGGCGACCCAATTATTACGTTTATTAGCCAATGAAGATAATTTTAATTTATTGCGGTCGCTCAAATGCATTCTCATTGGAGGGTCAGCCATTCCATTATGCTTAATTGAGCAGGGTTGTCGGTTGGGGTTAAATATATATATCAGTTATGGACTAACCGAGATGGCTTCGCAAGTCGCCACAGGGCAAGTGGGGTCTGATCAAAAGGTCTGCGTAAAACCCTTGGCCTATCGTCAAGTCAAGATATCCAAGGAAGGTGAAATCTTGGTTAAAGGTCAGACCTTATTTAAAGGTTATGTGACCGGCACAAGACTGACCTTGCCTTTACGGGAAGATGATTGGTTTGGTACTGGTGATATCGGCGAATTTGATCCCATGGGCGGTCTTAAAGTAAGTGGCCGCAGGGATAGCATGTTTATTTCAGGTGGTGAAAATGTGCATCCCGAAGAAATTGAAAAAGCACTTTTAAATATCAAAGGCATTGCCGAGGCCATGGTGGTTCCTCGTGAAGATAAAGAATTCGGCCATAGGCCTATTGCCTTTGTTCGATTTTCAGCGGCCCCTTTAGCGGAGCAGGAGATTATTCGGCAATTGCAGGAATCTTTACCGCGTTTTAAAATCCCCGTGGCTTTTTTGCCATGGCCGCAGCATTTGATGGCTCAAGGTATCAAAATTTCACGGCAAGATTTCTTAAAAAATTTAACTCGGCGATAATAGATTAAAAAATGTTATGAAAAATAAAGGCAAGATACTAATTTTATCTATTCTTTTGATTTTGAATATTTCTGCGGTATATGGGCAGAATATTTCAGCTGAATACTATTTATCAACGGGTATTCTCTACTACAATCAAGGGAAATATGACCAAGCCATATCGGAGTATAATAAAGCTATTGATGTCAATCCTCAATATGCCCTGGCTTATGTCGACCGTGGAATTGTATACAATAGTCAGGGTTATTTTTCCAGAGCTATGGCAGATTTTAACGAGGCTATTGAGTTAGATCCAAAATCCTCATGCGCCTTTTGTAATCGTGGAAGCGCTCTTTTAAGGAAAAATTATTTTGTGCAAGCTAATGCGGATTTTACCAAAGCCATCAATTTAAACTCTAAATTAGATGAAGCCTATTTTGGGCGAGGTAATTGTCAAACTGGAGAAGGTAATTTTATCGAAGCTATTTCTGATTATACCAAAGCCATCCAATTAAATCCTTATGATGCGGATTTTTATTACAATCGTGCATTTGCATATGCGCAGCAAGGCGATTTTTCTAAATCTATGTCAGATTTAAGTAAAGTTATTGAACTTAAGCCTAAATATGTAGAGGTTTATATTGCTATGGCAAATATCAATTATAAGCTCGGTCATTATGATGAGGCTATTTCTTGCTGTAACAAAGCTATTGAAATCAATCCGCAATTTGCTCAAGCTTATGATAGCTGCGGATATCTTTATGCTAAGAAAGACAAATTTGATCAAGCATTTAAGTATCTTAGCAAAGCGATTGTAATAAATCCAAAATTAGCAGATGCTTATTACAACCGAGGATACGTTTATTTCAAAATGAAAGAATATACTAAAGCTTGGGTAGAGGTGCATAAAGCAGAAGCTTTGGGTGAGAGGCCTGATAAGGAAGGGTTGAAGTTTTTTAAGGATCTTGAAAAAGTTTCTAGCAGTGACAAATAGAATCGTGTCATTTAGAGGTTTTTTAAATTTATTTTTTTCCAGATTGGTATTTTTCCAGCGCGCGGCGCATGGTAGCAGGCAGGGGCATTTTTTTGCGGGTTTTTTGGTTGATGGTCACATGCACGGTTTTGGCGCGGCCAATCAGGGTTTTGCCGCGGTGCAGGGTGTATTCAAAAGAAAATGAAGTGTTGCCAATATGGCCCACCTTAATGGCAATCACAATTTTATCTCCCACAAAGACGGGCAGGATATAATCTGATTCAGCGTGCACGATGGGCAGGAAGTAGTTGGTTTTTTTAAGCATCTTCTCAAAACTCCAGCCATATTCTTCCAGCAAATCTTCATAGGCGTCATGGATCAATTTAAATTGATTGGCAAAGAATATAATGCCAGCAGCGTCGGTATCGTGCAATCTGATCTTCGTGGCATATGTAAACATGGGTTAATTATAACAGATGTATTTACAATCATTGACAAATAATAAGAAAATTGTATCATTGTCATTACCTGTGGTGGTTGGAGAAATTTTTTGAATGAATAAAAAAGCTTTAATTGCAGAATTTATCGGGACCTTTACGCTTATTTTTATAGGGGTAGGTTCCATTGTGGCTGATTATTGGAGTGGCGGGAAATTAGGGTTAACCGGTATTGCCCTGGCCCATGGTTTAGCCATTGGCGTGATGGTTTCTGCAACTGCTGCGGTTAGTGGTGGTCATTTAAATCCTGCTGTGACCATTTCCTTGTGGTCGGTTAAAAAAATTGATAATAAAAACGCTGTTTTTTATATCATCGCCCAATGCTTAGGTGGCATCTTTGCTGCGTTACTGCTTAAGGCCGCAGTGCCTAATGATGCTTTAAGTGCGGTTAATTTTGGTACTCCAGGCTTAGGTCATGGGGTAACGCCTTCCATGGCCTTTGTTACCGAAATGATTCTGACCTTCTTTTTAGTCTTTGTGGTTTATGGCACTGCGGTGGATGCACGGGCGCCTAAATGTGGGGGGTTATTTATCGGATTAACCATTGCCTTGGATATTTTAATGGGTGGTCCTATTTCAGGGGCAGCCATGAATCCAGCCCGTTATTTGGGGCCAGCTGTTTTCTTAGGTGATTTAAGCAATGTTTGGATTTATTTTGCAGGTCCTATCGTGGGCGGTGTCTTGGCCGCGCAAATTTATAAAACTCAATTAGAGAAATAAGGAAGGGGTATTGTATGGCAGAACGTGCTGGTGTTACAACAATGAAAGGTAATCCATTAACCTTGGTGGGTAATGAAATTAAGGTGGGGGATCAAGCTCCGGAGGCAACCTTGGTGGCCAATGATCTTTCTGAGGTTAAATTATCTTCTTTTAAAGGTAAAAAGGTGATTATTTCGGCTGTTCCATCCCTTGACACCCCGGTTTGTGATTTAGAGACCAAGCGGTTTAATCAAGAAGCTTCCAAATTATCTGACGTGGTGGTGCTAACCATCAGCAAGGATCTTCCTTTTGCTCAAAAGCGTTGGTGCGGGGCTAATGGCGCAACCGCGGTGAAGACCTTGTCAGATTATCGTGGTAATTTTGGTGAGACTTATGGTATTCTGATTAAGGGTTTAAGTCTTTTGGCCCGCTGTATCTTTGTGGTTGATGAAGCAGGCAAGGTGACCTATGTTCAATTGGTCAAGGAAGTGGCTTCAGAGCCTAATTATGAAGAAGTGCTGAAGGCTGTCAAAGGTAGTGAAGCCTGCGGCTGTGGACATAATCATTAATAATTTTAGCCCCGCCGGGCTGTTGGCCCAAGCGCGGGGTCCTGTTAGGAGAGACAAATATGGCGTACACATTACCCCCCTTAGCATATCCGTATAATGCCTTAGAGCCGCACATCGATGCGCGCACTATGGAAATTCATCACACCAAGCATCATCAGGCTTACATTAATAATGTGAATAATGCTCTCAAGGCACACGTTGATTTAGAGAGTAAATCCGTCGAGGATTTGATTTCTAACATGAATGCTATCCCTGAAGATATTCGCAACGTCGTGCGTAATAATGGTGGCGGTCATGCGAATCACACTTTTTTCTGGACCATCATTGGTCCTAAAGCTGGTGGTCAGCCACAGGGAAAAGTGGCTGAAGCGATTAATCAAACTTTTGGTTCTTTTGATGCATTTAAAGAAAAATTTGCTGCAGCTGCAACCTCCCGCTTTGGTAGCGGCTGGGCATGGCTTACTGTTTCCAAAGACGGTAAGTTGGAAGTCTCCTCAAGCGCCAACCAAGATAGTCCTTTGATGGAAGGGAAAACCCCAGTTCTTGGTATTGATGTTTGGGAGCATGCCTATTACCTGAATTACCAAAATCGCCGTCCGGATTACATTACGGCTTTTTGGAATGTGGTCAATTGGGCAGAGGTAGAAAAACGTTTTACTGCTGTCAAAAAGTAATTTCCGACGAGCTTGAAGTTCTTTAGGGTTTAAAAATAATTTAAAAATCCGTTGACTAAGGGTTTCGGGGTAACTACTATATGTAGTATTACTTCCACCTAAACCAACGTATATATAGTGTTTTTCATTCGAGGAGGACATTGTCGATGTCTCAAGAAACGGCCGCTAATTTCGACATTAAGGTTCAAAAACGTAATGGTCAAATCATCGAGTTTATCCCCAACCGTATCACCCATGCGATCGCCAATTCTTTCAAAGAACAATTAGGCATTCCTCGCGAATCAGAGCTTACTGAAGAAGTAACCCAGAATGCCCAAAAGGTGACTGATTGTGTGGTGGCGGTGCTTAAAGAGCGCGGGCTTCAACGTCCGTTCTTGACGGTGGAAGAAATTCAAGATGAGGTGATCCGCCAGCTTTATGAAAATGGGTTTAAGGAGGTTGGCGAACGTTATGCATCCTATCGTCGCTATCATGCGGAACGCCGCAAGCTCTTCGAATTATATTCTGTGATTAAGCGTGATGGCAAGGTAGTTTCCTTTAAACAGGAAAAAATTGCCTTGGCTATTGCTAAAGCTTTGATTGCCCAAAATAAGGGTGTTTATAACGAGATTTTAATTGAGAAATCTCAGGAATTGACCGAGAAGGTGGTTTCTGAAATCCGCACCCGTTGGCCAGATGGTAAATCCGTTCATATTGAAGAAGTTCAAGATATTGCTGAAAAAGTGATCATGGCCGCCGGCTATCATGAGGTGGCTAAGCGTTATATCATTTATCGCGAAGAACGCGCCAAATCTCGTCGTAATAAGGGCAAGGCTCAGATTGAAGAATCTATTGAATGGGTAAAGAATCTCATCATCAAAAATGAAAAAGGGGTTGAACGCCCTATTGATTTGGATGAAACCCGTTTTCGTTTTGAAACTTGCTGTAAGGGTTTGGTTGATGTATCACCAGAGAAACTTTTAAAGGAAGCCATTAAGAATTATTTTAACGGCATGAGTGAGCGCCAAGCGGCTCAAGCCAATATCATGGCTGCCCGTTCTTTTCTTGAAAAAGAACCTAATTATGGATTTGTGGCCGCGCGTTTATTGCTTTTGCTGGAATACCAAGAAGCCTTAGGTTCAGAAGTTTCCTTTGAGCGCATGCGTGCTGAATATCCAGAGTATTTGGCCACCTATATTCAAAATGGTATTCGTTATGAATTGCTTGATCCGGCCTTGAAGGGTTTTGATTTAAAACAATTAGGTAAGGCCATTGTCCCAGAACGTGATTTTATTTTCCGTTACATGGGGTTACAGACCTTGTATGACCGTTATTTTATTCACTGGGAAGATCGGCGTATTGAATTGCCTCAAATTTTTTGGATGCGCGTTTCTATGGGGCTGGCGATTAACGAAGGAGCCCAGAAGAATCAAAAAGCCATCGAGTTTTATAATATCCTTTCGACCTTCCGTTTCATGTCATCCACCCCGACGCTGTTTAATTCTGGTACACGCCATCCCCAATTATCATCCTGTTTCTTGACCACCATCGAAGATGATCTTTTGCACATTTTCAAATGCATTCAAGATGATGCCATGCTTTCTAAGTGGAGCGGTGGGCTTGGTAATGACTGGACCTCTGTACGCGCCATGGGCTCACGCATTAAGGGAACCAACGGCAAAAGCCAGGGCGTTATTCCATTTTTGAAGGTGGCGAACGACACGGCTTTGGCGGTGAATCAAGGTGGTAAACGTCAAGGGGCCATGTGCGCTTACTTGGAAGTTTGGCATTTGGATATCGAAGACTTTCTAGAACTACGCAAGAATACCGGTGATGAACGCCGTCGCACCCATGATATGCATACCGCCGCTTGGATCCCTGATTTATTTATGAAAAGGGTCAAGGCTAATGCGGACTGGACCTTGTTAACCCCATCAGAAGCCCCAGATTTGCATCACATTTATGGGCAAGCTTTTGAAAAGCGTTATGAAGAATATGAAGAATTGGCCAAGCAGGGGAAGATCAAGAATTTTAAAGTGATTTCTGCCGTGCAATTGTGGCGCAAGATGCTCGGCATGGTATTTGAAACCGGTCATCCGTGGCTTACCTGGAAAGACCCTTCAAACGTGCGTTCGCCCCAAGATCATGCGGGCGTGGTGCATAGTTCAAATCTCTGTACTGAAATTTTACTGAATACCTCTAAAGAAGAAACTGCGGTTTGCAATTTGGGCTCTATTAA
>Ga0206817_1150_pt1 | contig 19805 bp, 21 predicted proteins | sample Alteio_BWOrgCont_89_FD_152873 | JGI IMG/M metagenome (GOLD analysis project Ga0206817, IMG submission 152873) | Enriched cells from forest soil in Barre Woods Harvard Forest LTER site, Petersham, Massachusetts, United States -... | ecosystem: Environmental > Terrestrial > Soil > Temperate forest >...
TGCCCCTTCTACCAAGCAAATTCTGCCGAGCAGAGGAACAATTTGCTTCCTGCAAATCCGCCTGAATCCTGCCTGTGGGGCCGAGCTAACTTCAGCAAAAACAGACGCATAGCCATTGCCCCGCAAAGAGGCACAAAGAATGCTGAGTAGGGTTCCATGGTGATACGCTGCAGACAGTGCGGGTCCAACAACAATTCAGGAAATCATCTTTGCCTGACATGCGGAGCCGATCTTCTTTATTCTTCCGAATCGTTGGCAGCTGGGCCAATGGCACCGGAACCGCGCAAGCTAACATCGGTTAGCGGATCTTCCACGGTGCGTCCGACAGCTGAACCAAATTACAGTGCGTTTTATCCTTTTCAAACTGACATCAGTGCATCTCATTTAGGCCGCCATCTCGTACTACTCCTTTTCACCTTGGCGATTGCGGGTGCGTGCTGGCATTGGCAGGACCTGCGTATGTTCGCGAGTAGGTTTTCGCAAACTCCCGACATGAGGCAGTCGAAGGAGCCGAATTCTATCCAAGCATCGGCCTCGATTCCACCTCTAGACGTGCAGACGCCGCAGAGTACACACCCTGGACCTTCCGAGTTGGTTTCGCAGCGCGATCAAAGTGCTACTCAAGAGACATCCTCGCAGGAACCATCGCAGGAAGGACCCCTAAGGTCGTCGAAGGCCCAGGTGCAGCCAGCCTCTGCGAGCACACGTGGCCGCGATAGTTCCGAGACCGAAGGTGAAAAGTATCTCTACGGAGTTGGTGTGCCGGCTAATTGTGTTCGGGCCCAGCAAGATCTTCTCGCTTCTGCTGAGCACTCTAGCGCAAAGGCCCAAAGCGCTGTGGGAACTATGTACGCAACTGGCCACTGCGCGACTCGAGACTTGCCCCTCGCGTATCGCTGGTTTGCGCGTGCCCAACGCCAAAACCCCCGGAACCGAATTATTGAGGAAGACATGAGAGTTCTCTGGAACCAAATGAGCCCAGAGGAGAGGAAGCTAGCCACGCGGTAATCGGGAGCACAAATTACGCCTCTGTTAAGTTCTGCTACGAGTATGTTTCAGCAACCCTGCCGCAAACAATTGAAGCAGCCCAGTGAGCAATCATCGACCGACTGGACGACGCCTTGCGTGGGCGGAACCAATCGATGCGAATGAGAAAGATCGGCCTTCCAGCGGGCCCGGTGGGCGAAGGTGAGGCAGCAGAAGAAGGCGGCGTAAGCGTTTCACACTATACGGGCAAGATGCAAAATGCCAATCCACATCCATGCCCCAACCACACTCCAGAAGACTGGCCAGGGATTGATCTGGATGTCGGCCCAGGAACCACGCTTCTTTATGGTCACAGTTGGTTCTGTCGTCTTCATTTCTCACTGCGCGTTGGGATCTGAATTTCAACCTAGAGAAAGATGGAAGCGGAAGTCAAGTACAGGGCACGGATTTTTTGTAAAAGTTTGTCCTCAGTGGCGAGAATCTGCATAGCTAGCGAAATGCTCCATAAGCCTGTGTGACCCGAGCACTTGCATTTTGTAAGTTACAGCGTTTCTCTCAGGAATACCTTCAACAAACTGCCGCCTCTTCTTGAAAAAGGAGAAACAGCAGAATGCGAACCGCTGTGACTCGTGTAGTCACGGTTGATGACAAAGACGAACTACACTGGACACTGTAAGTCAAAAGACTCAAGCGGTGCGGTTGTTCGTCCCTATCTGGGCTTGATGTGGAGAGAACTTGTCTGGATCTTTAACTGTCGCAGCGGTTCGCTTACACAACCAGAACAAAAGAGGGACCGTTACGATCGCGAGTGAAAACCATGTCGTCAAGAACAAGCGTAAGAGATGCATTCTGGTCGCCTGTAAGATGAGAGGAGCGCCGACGTAGGTTGGCCGAAGGCGAGGTTCGAAACTACTGACGAACGGCACGTCTGCTGTAACGCACCACGGTGTCTGGAGCAACCATTTCGGCTTCGCTCTCATAAATTGAATGACGGGTCGGGTTCACGATCTTCTTGTGGGCCGTGGGTGGCACGCTTCTTCCGGGCTTGTCAGCATCAAAGGTTCGTTCGTTCGGCCCGATCTTCATCGCCTGTGGTTCCATCGTGGTCTTCGTGCCGACTTCGTCGCTCTGCGGAACTCTGAGGAGTGGCACTTCTTCCCGGATTACTTCCAGCCTGGCGGGTGAGGATGAGAGGCGATCATGCGAACTGACGAGTAGTAAAGCGAAAAGCGACGCCATTCCTAACGCCGTCGCCACCCTCCAGAAGAACTCGTCGCTCCTAGAGATTCGCCTGTCGCGGGAGGTTGGAATCACCGAATCGTTGAGGTGCGCTGAAGGTTCAAGATCAGAATGAGCCATCTGCACAGGCTCTAGCGGCAGCGAAACTGTCTGGGAGGAGTCCGCTCTAGTTTCCTTGACCGGCAGGCGGTTTTGTTCTTGCAGCGCATAAGCGGCAGCCAGGAGTTGCTGGAACTCATCCCGGTCCCAAACTGGCTTGTCCAGCATGTTGGCGCGTTGGGCGGTTCGCTTACACAGCCAGAATAGGAAGAACACCACTACGAGTCCGAGTGCAAACCATACCATTAAGAACCATCGTAGGAGATGCATTGGAACACCTGCTAAATCGGTGGCGTGCGAAGCGGCATTTTCGATCATAGCATATAACAAATGTGATATAGCAGTTTCTGTTAAGCAGCGAGTAGGGCGGCTGAAGTTAAAGTCGATGACTGACTGGAGAAACCTAACCTCCTCGACGCGACGCGCGTAGGTACCATTAGCTTTACCGGAATACTACTTTGCAAGGCGATGCACGGTACCGCTTACATTAGGAATGGCTGGCAGGGAATAGAAAACCGCCCAGGACGAGCACCCCCGATATAATGTTGCCGCATGGATGGGGGTATCCGAGAACGAGTCGAGGCGCTGAGGCAAGAGATCGCCGAGATCCAGAAGCTCAATCTGGCGTACTTGCAAAGGCCCAGACCCGACTTCAGTGCAATGGCCGATCACGCGAGACGCGATCAGAGGCTGAAGGAAATCATGGATGAATTAAAGTCGATGACTGCTTGGAAGAAACCCTAACCCCTCGGCCCGCGCGGGTATCGGCGTCATAAGATATTGAGACCGCAGAGCGCTGCACCTGAATGCAGAGCGTCGCGATTCGGGGCGAGATGCGGGTTAATCGGTTCTCTGTACCTTCGACCGACCTGGATAGCCTGGGTTAAAATACTGCGGTCGATTGGCATGCGTACGACGAGTGTGCGCCGGAGCGAAATATGAGCGACTGCGAAATCGTCCTGGTGCGTGGCGTAGATGATGCGAATGGGCATCTCTGTGGCGGCATGTCAATCGCCGAATGCTGCGACTGCGGCGCTAGTCTCTGGGCTGCTATGTGGGATTGCAGCCAGGACGGCGGAACTCGGGGCAGAGCGAGCCGCAGCCGCTCATCAGCAAGGAAGGCGATCCGTCTCTACGAACGTTGTTGGTGCAGGGGGCGCACCACATTCTGGGGCCATTTGGAGCGGACAGCGATCCGCGGCGCTTGGGTCTGAAGCTGGCCGAGCGTGGCGGAAAGAATGGCAAGAAACGAGCGGTGATTGCGACGGCGCGTGGGTGAGCGGAGAAGCCTACGAACCGCTGCGCAACAGCCGACCGGTGCGCTTGCCGGCAGCCGCATAGTTCAGATTCTTTGATCGGGAGCATCGCGCCCCAACGCCGAGTTCCGGTGACTGCGTCTATGGCTTGGCCCAACTTCCATCGCGAGATGGGAGAGAGAGGTCGACAAACAGGTGGCAGCACCGGCTGAAACGAGAACACCCAACTTGCACCGAGCGAAATAATCGCTCACTACGAGTGCGGATGGAAGGGTGGCGACAGGGTTGGGAGCAGAACAGAGGAACAGGAGAAAGACCAAATCCCGGGCGACCGCTCCCTTTCCTTCTTGGCGGATGGTGACAGAGCGGTCCTCGCCGTCAAGGGTTCGCTGACGCCGCAAAGAACGCGCCCTTGACTGCTCCGGGCCGCTCTGAACACCCTCCCGTCATGAAGGAAAGGGAGGATTTCAGGAAAGGCAAATCAAAATCTACTTGACCTGGACCGGCCTTCTCAGGGAGGCCATTACGCTCAAAACCCCTCAATGAACGTAATCGAGATTTATCGTCACATATCGGCTTGCGTGAGATCAATTCCTGTCTGAGGCAGCGGCCACAGGCTCCTCGCGTCGCCAAATCGACAATCCCGGCGCTCCTAGCGCCAACATACCCAGCGTAGCCGCTTTGGGAGCGGGCGAAGGGTGCGTTGCGGCAATAGGTTGAGCATGGTCGTCAAGGCCTTTGGTCGCGCCTGCGATAATCGCTTTGCCGGGGATGGTTTCATAGGCGTATCCGGTCAGCGTGCCCCCTCAGGCTGCATCGGCATTGAACCATCCCAACATCTGCACCATATACGAAATCGGCGAACACGAAGGCCAACCCTTCATTGCGATGGAGTACCTGGACGGGCTGACGTTGAAGCATAAGATTGCGGGTCGTCCATTGGAAACCGACGAAGTGGTTTTCTTGGCCATGGAGATTGCCGACGCCCTGGATGCGGCTCATGCGGCTGGGATCATTCACCGCGACGTCAAGCCGGGCAACATCTTTGTCACCAAGCGCGGACACGCCAAGGTCCTTGACTTCGGGCTGGCGAAGCTACCGGCGGTTCTGAAGGTCGGCGGCAGCAATAATTTGGAGACGGCATCGAGGGCTCCGACGACCCCCTTCTGACCAGCCTAATCGCATCTGACGTTAAGCATCTGCGATTTTGGAGCCGGCTTCGTCGTGCTCCCACGCCTCTGCGGGCTCACTCTCAGGGACCGGTCGGATGTCCGGATTCTGCATGATCACACGCGCACAGGTGTTCCATCGCAGAATGGCATCATCGTTTCCGGGTATCGCAAAATTCATTGCCTTCTCATAACGATCCATTGCTTCCCGCAGCGCGTGATATGCGGATGCGCCGGTTCCAGCGCCGCCGTAGCGAATGCGCGCATTCCCCAGACGCTCCCAGATGATGCCCTCGTAGTAGGCTCGCTCGTAGTCGCCTTTAATTTGTGCAAGAACCTCCTGTGCGGCTTTCGCATGCACCTGCGAGTGGAATTGGTCGGTTCGCGCGAGCAGAAGCGAAATCAGAGCCTGCTGATGGTCGGGCGCGACGGCCAGAATATCGAGGCAAATACTTTCCGCGAGGCTGGGTTCGTTCAACAGCCTATAGCGCTCGACCTTCGTCAGCGCTTCGGGGATACTCTGCGCGGAAATGGATTTCAGTTCGAAATGCATAACATCTCCTATCTTTTCGAATTGCTGAATACCCGGAACAGTTTCGACAGCGGATCGAAGAAGCGATCCACGACGCGCTCCTTGAGCGGAATGATCGCGTTGTCGGTGATCGTGATGTTTTCAGGACAAACTTTAGTGCAGCACTTGGTGATGTTGCAGAGACCTAGGCCGAATTGCTTTCGCAGATCTTCAACGCGATCTCCTACGTCCAATGGATGCATTTCGAGCGCGGCCGCATACACCAGAAATCGCGGACCGATAAATTGTTCTTGCATGTGATGGTCGCGCAAGACGTGGCAGACATCCTGGCAGAGATAGCACTCGATGCACTTCCGAAACTCCTGCACCCGTTCGACATCCTCCTGGGCAATGCGCCACGTGCCATCGGGCGCGTCAGGCTGCCGCGGCTGGAACTTCGGGATGCGCTTCTTTACGTCGTAATTCCACGATACGTCCGTGACGAGGTCCTTGATGTGCGGAAATGCCTTCATGGGTTCGACGGTCACGGGCCTATCCAGTGGAAGCGTGTTCAGCCGCGTCATGCACATCAATTTCGGCATGCCATTGATTTCGGCCGAGCACGAGCCGCATTTCCCCGCTTTGCAGTTCCAGCGAACCGCAAGATCGCCGACCTGTTCCGCCTGTATTTGATGCACAGCGTCGAGAACCACCATGCCCGCGGAGACTTCTGCAGTGTAGTCCTGGAACTTCCCCTGGCCCTTTTCCGCGCGCCATATCCGAAACGTGGCCGTCGCCATTACTTCATCTCCTGGATGATTTGCTGCAGATCCTCTCGCATCGGGGGGATAGGTTCGTGTATGAGCTGCATTTCTCCTCCCGCGCCTTTTCGCACCACGATGTTGAAGCCGTCGTACTGCTTGTCCTTGGTGGGAAAATCGTCGCGGAAATGCGCCCCGCGGCTTTCTTTCCGCTCCAGGGCCGCCCGGGTAACAATCTCCGAGACGGTCAGCTGGCAGTGCAGGTCGAGCGCCGTGTGCCAGCCCGAATTGTATTCCCTGTTTCCAGCCACACTTACTCGCCCACTGGCGCCTTTCAACTCTTGAATGCGCTCGAGCACCTGGCGCATCTCCTGCTCCTGACGCACAATCCCCACCAACTCCTGCATCGCATCCTGTAACGTATGTTGTACGACGTATGGATTGTCGGAGCCCTTACGCTCGAAGGGCTGCAACGCCCACTTTTCCGCTGATCCGAGCTCATCCCTGTTCACCGCGCCCAGCGAGTTCTCCTTGGCATAGGCTGCGGCGTACTCTCCGGCTCGCTTGCCGAAGACTAATAAATCGGAAAGCGAATTGCCGCCGAGCCGGTTGGCGCCATGCAGACCAGCCGCGCACTCTCCCGCTGCAAACAGACCTGCCACGTCCGACATTTGGGAATCAGCGTCCACCTTGACGCCTCCCATCATGTAGTGGGTCGTAGGACCCACTTCCATCGCCTCCTCGGTAATGTCAATGTCGGCAAGCTGCTTGAACTGGTGATACATACTGGGCAGCTTCTTCTTTATATGCTCGGCCGCGTTCGGAATTCTCTCCTTGATCCACGCAATGTCCAGGAACACACCGCCGTGCGGACTGCCCCGCCCTTCTCGCACCTCCTGCCGGATGCAGCGGGCCACGTGGTCGCGGGTCAGCAACTCAGGCGGGCGTCTCGCATTCTTGTCCCCCTGTGTGTACCGCCATCCTTCTTCTTCCGTATCAGCGGTCTGGTTGACGTACAACGGCGGAATATCTTTAAACATGAACCTCTCGCCATTCCGATTACGCAGCACCCCTCCCTCGCCGCGCACTCCTTCCGTAACCAGTATGCCGCGCACGCTTGGTGGCCATATCATTCCCGTAGGATGGAACTGCACAAATTCCATGTCCATCAGCGCCGCACCGGCATGGTAGGCGAGCGAATGGCCATCGCCCGTATATTCCCAACTGTTGCTGGTGATTTTGTAAGCCCTTCCAATTCCTCCCGTCGCCAGCACTACGGCTTTGGCGCGGAACAGGTGAAATCGACCGCGCTCGCGGTCGTATCCAAACGCGCCCGCGATGCGGCCGCCGTCCTTCAACAGCGTGACGACTGTGTGTTCCATGAAAACGTCGAGACCAAGATGGATTCCATGGTCTTGAAGAGTGCGAATCATCTCCAGGCCGGTACGGTCGCCCACATGGGCAAGCCGAGGATACCGATGGCCGCCGAAATTCCGCTGCAGAATTCGGCCGTCGCTGGTGCGATCAAAAAGTGCGCCCCAGGCCTCCAGTTCGCGCACGCATGCCGGAGCTTCCTTGGCATGCAGTTCCGCCATCCGCCAGTTACTCAGGTATTGACCGCCGCGCATGGTATCGGCAAAGTGAACGCGCCAGCTGTCCCGGTCGTCCACATTTCCCATCGCCGCGGCTATGCCTCCCTCGGCCATGACGGTGTGTGCTTTGCCGAGAAGCGATTTCGAAATGACCCCGACCTTTACGCCGCCGGCCGAGGCCTCGATGGCAGCCCGCAGACCGGCGCCCCCGGCGCCAATGATCAGAACGTCGTGCTCATGCGTGACGTACTCACCCACTAGACGATCCTCCAATCCGTCCAGATACCCATCGAGCACATCCGCACATACACATCCGAAAACGCTACCGAAAAGAGGCTGCACCAGGCAAACAGCATGTGGCGCCGGTTCAAGCAACTCGCGCAATCGTAAACTCGCTTGCGGGCCGGTGCCCCCGCCAACCGATCGCGAAAACCGCCGACCAGATGACGAAAGGAATGGCATCCCAGAGTGTAGGAGGTTAGCAGGACGAGGTTCGTCAACAAGACCAGAGTACCGACGCCGACGCCGAACCGGCCGTTGAACCAAAACGCATCCCACACGTCCCGCCCCAAAATGACGAGAAACACCAGGGCCAGATAGAGAAAATACCGATGGACGTTTTGCAGGATCAGAGGGAACGATCGTTCGCCGAGATATGTCTTCCGCGGCTCGCCCACGGTGCAGGAAGGCGGATCCGCCCAAAAAGCCTTGTAATACGCCCCGCGATAGTAGTAGCACGTCACTCGAAAGCCACCCGGCGCCCACAGAATGAGCATCGCTCCCGTAATCCAAACAGGCATCCATCTTGGGTTTGGACCAAACCAACCCTCATGGGCGGGGCCGAACAATTCAGGGGAATAAAACGGTGAGAGATATGGTCCGAACCTGAAATGCTGCCCCTGCAGCGCAGCCCACGTGGAGTAAACGATAAACGCCGACAAACCAAGAAACACAACCAACGGCTGTACCCACCAATTGTCGGCTCGCTGCGTCTGTCCGAAACCCGCGCGCGATAATGGGACGTCAATCTGAGACATCGATCCTCCTCACGCGTCCGTGCTGACTTGCATCCGCTATCAAGCGCTAGCCTGATTGCGGCTGAATATCGGCGGTAGCCATGATACAGCGAAATTCACGGTCATTGTTCTGAGAAACGATGCCTCAACTAAACCGTGGGGGCAGAATGAACCCGAGAGGCCCGGAGGCCGCAATGGAGCTCCGGTACGAGCGCGCTATGGTACAGTTTTCGTGAGCGCCGGTTTGAAGACTGGCCGTCCAGCTGGACTGAAGGTGAGTACAGGACGTGAGATTCGTTCGGTCGCCGCTGAATTTCACGTCGACTCTGGCGGTATTGGGATGAAGACCGACATCAATAATTCCGTGAGAAACATTGAGGAAAAAACCGATAATGCCACCTCAACTCCTCCACGCGGTTGCTGCTGAATGGGAGGCAACGACCATGCCGGGATTGTTTCCGCTCATGAAGGGCGAGCTTTCCGTGTATCCGCTGACCTCGACCGAAACGCAATTGGATTTCTCCGGGATTTACGAACCACCTTTCGGCGCCGTGGGAAAAACCATGTCTCCGGCGGCAGCGTAAGCTACGAACTTGGCAATTCTTCCCATGACACATTGGAACTTCGCGATGGGACGGCTTTGAACTGCGACTTGGTTTCGGTTATCGGAATGGAGATCAGAGTTCGAGTGGCGGGAACGATACAATCGCTGGACCGCAACAAAGTAAGCGCATCCTCTTAACGGAGCGCGATCCGGCAAACTGAGCGGTCTGTCAGTGTGTCACACAGCGATCTCTGCGGCACCTTTCTCTAGCGGCGCGAACATTCGACAAGAACCGGCCATACTTAGGTAGCGTTCTTCCAAACTCGGCGTCTCGCTCTACGTCCGCGACTTTATTTTTTTCTGGCTGCAATTCTCTTAACTACTCAGATGGTGTAACCTGCTGCGCATCCTGTTGATCGGCTACCTGTACGGCATCACCAGCGAGCGCAAGCTGGTGGAAGAACTGCGCATGCACTTGGCCTGGCGCTGGTTTACGGGTTTGGGTTTCGATCAGGAGATCCCGCATCACTCTACATTTTCCAAGAACCGTCATGGGCGATTTCAGGAGTCGAAGCTGTTCGAGGAGCTATTTGAACAGATCGTGCGCCAGTGTGTGGAAGTGGAATTGGTGCAGGGTCAGCACCTGTCGGTCGATGGCAGTTTCGTGGAAGCCAATGCGGCGAAGGAGAGCCGCATTCCACGGGAGCAGTTGGTGGAAGCGGCGCAGGTCCATCACGGCGTGCGGCAGTATCTGAGGGAAGTGGAACAACAGAACCCGGTGGAAGAACCGGTGCATGAGCAAGATCAGGTCTCGACCACCGATCCGGATTCCACCTACGCCACCAAGGGCGGCACGCCGGCTCGGCTGGGGTACTACGACAACTATCTGGTGGACAATGCAAGCTGCGTGATTGTGGGAGTGCAGGCCACGGCGGCGCGCATGAGTCAGGAAACCGTAGCTGCGCAAGACATGCTCACACGTTTCACGCAATAACAAAAACGAGAAGCAGAATCGGTGGCGACCGACACGACTTACGGGAACGGAGAGTTCTTGCACTGGTTGGCGGATCGGAGCATAACTCCGTATATGCGAACCCGCGACAGTATCCACCGAAAAGTTCCTGACAGTGCGGGGAACTTGTACGGCGTAACAGTCTCGGGCGGCGATCATGGGTTAGACAACGGGACCATCTTCGAGCTATCGCCACTAAGCAACGGCAAATGGCCCTTAAGGTGCTATGGTCCTTCACAACCCGCGGGAAGCTAATGGTGTAATTCGGGATGCGGCGGGAAACCTGTACGGAACGACCTTGCTGGGCGGCGGAATCAAAACCGGCAACTGTGGCATTTCGAGCCCAGGATGCGGAACCGCATTCGAACTAAGTCCGGGCGTAGACGGTCGGTCGACTGAAACCATTCTCCATAGTTTTGGCAGGGGTGCCGATGGCCAGGAACCATTAGGGCGACGGCAAAATGCTCCCTCCCCCCGCGCGGCACGTCGTCAAGCCGCGTTCTCGGATCGTGCCATTTCGTTCGCTGCGTCGCACAGTTGCGCAAGCACTATGCGCTTACCTTTCGCCCACCACGGGTCTCTCTCATCCACCTTGAAGTTGATCCCCTTGTCGATCCTGCGAAACAGGTAGAAACTATGCATCCCGGTGTTCTCTTTGTTCAATCTGCATAGCAGAGTAATGTAATCGCGTTCACTAGGAGCCGGAATTATGTTCCAGCCAAGTCCGCCTCCTCGCGTTCGCTCACTACGACAAGTGAGTAGCGAAATGGTTAGAGATTTATCCAATTGGACCATCACTCGTTGTCTCCCTAGGAGACAAAAGAACTGGGCTCTTTGAGCGAACACTTCTGAAATATGCGATAGGACCTGAGCACGGAGCTTCCAGGTAACAGCTTTGCTTTCACTCATCGTGAAACGGCCCGCAGGCGGGTCATATCCGACCCGCTTGTATATCTCTCGAAAGCGACCCAAGCGGTAATAACACGTCGAAAGTGTGGGGGCGTTCCGGGCATTTCTTATGATTTTCTCGCTCAATTCCCCTTTTCGGCGAAACAAGCATCGTAGGGCATCCAAGATTTCTTCGTCTGTTTTCTTAGCCAATCGTTTTTTCAATGTGACCTGAACTCGTTCAAAGGTACCTTGGTCGATGACAGGCGGGAATGCATCTGGCGTCACTATCCACTGCTCCCGAGGGAGGTTCTTCGGGCTGCTGTGGAGTTTGCAGGTCATCCGATTCCACGTATTGACTCCTGCATATTTTGGGTTTCTAAGCGTTCTTCCAACCGCAGCACTCGTCCATTGACTGCCCCCAAGAAACGGGATGCCGTGGAGATTGAGTCGACGAGCAATCTCACTCATGGTGATGTTAGTTAAGGCCATCGCATAGATGGCCCTAACGCACTCAACTTCTTTTCTCGGGCCGGGAACCAGAATTATATGATCGGCGGGGTCCTTGCGTTGGCCTTTATCCAACCGTCGATTGAGCCTGGGGTTGTTAGAAACGAGCAACCGTCGAAGGCCGTAGCCGGGAGTGCCGCCCATCCTGAAACCAAGTTGCGCCAATCTTTTCTGCGCTCCAAATACCTTGACGCCCAATTCGCGACTGTACTCTGCCGCCATCATTCGTTTCAGAGATTTGAAGATCGAGTTAGGTAGTGTTCCATCGTTTTGAAACAGTTCGGCACAGTAGTGAACCGGAATGCCTGCGTTTTTGCATAGAAATTCGTAGTGGGCGGCTTCGTCGGAATCTTGAAATCGCCCCCATCTACTCACGTCGTAGACCAGAATTGCCTTGAAGATAGCATTGCCACTCAAGACATCGGCCAGAAGCTCTTTAAGACCCGCTCGCGATTTGAGTACGACGCCGCTCCTGCCAGCGTCAGTGTAGGTTTTCATTACGGCGAATCCGTGTTGTAGCGCATATTGCTGGATTGCTGCTTTCTGATTCTCGATTGAATACTGCTGAAGGTCGGTAGACATCCTGACATACTGGGCTGCAAGGATTGACATTTGGCGTCCTTCCGCTGAAGCGCTTTAGAGATCCTCGCTATCAGAGACGCCGATCATACTCCCTAACAAGAAAAGTGCCCGATGGGGCAGCAGCCCCGCCAATCTGGGCACTAATTGGCGCAGCGTACTGTGTCTACACGGGCTACGACTTTGCAAAACCCACTCAAATCACTGAGGGGCAGCCCGCGATTCAGCCATACGTCGTTCAGAGATATGTCAATGCAGCGATCAATGTTGGGCAGCATATGGAAGTCAAGGAATGACTCGTTTCCTTCCGCCAGCCGCGCCAACAAAGTTACGTGTCCTCGTTCGTGCTGCACTGCATTGACCCGCCAGCGGACAGTCTTGCAAGGTCGGACCGACCGCGCAACGAGTACCGAAACAATCGAACCGTTTGTCAGTCGCAATCGGCTGCGCCATCTTCCTCCCTTGTGAACAATCGCCACGTCGTTAGGAAACATCCCAACGATCTGGGCAACCAGTTCCTCGCGCAAGGCTTGTGTGCGACGACGGACATCAATAGGACCAAACTGGCTCGGGCGGCCATATCCAACAAGTTCATAAGCCCGTCGCAGGCTGCCGAAGCGGTGTCGGTAGGTAGACGGTGATGGAAGAGCGAGGGAGTTCTGAATCAGTCTGAGAGATAGTCTTCCCTCGGAGGCCAGTAGTTCCCTCAGGCCATTCAGCAATTCCCCGTTCGATTGGTTGATTGTCCGACCTTGGAGGATTTGCTGCGCTTCGGAGTACGTTGCTTGATCGACTATGGGCTCGAAAGCTCCTGGCGTCAGAATCCAGTCCGACTTTGGTAGCCTCACGGTAGGTGTGTATAGCTTGCAGGATGTTCGATTGAAGATGTGACACCCTGTGTACTTGGGATGGGTGAGCACACCATGCACGGCTTGCTAGTCCCAAGGGGAATCGCTTGCATACTCAATACCCCTCTGGTTGAGTACGCGGGCGATGGCATGGACAGTTAACTTTTCAGAAATGAGCATCCGGTAGATGTCGCGGACGATCTGCACTTCGTGGGGAGGGCCGGGGATGAGAATCACTCGGTCCGTGGCAATACTCTTTCGCTGGCCAAAATCCAGTCGTTGTTTCGGATACCGATCCGGCGAGACCAACATCCGCCGCAGGCCGTAGCCGGGAACGCCTCCTTGCTTGAATCCCAGGCGTGCTAGCCGCATCTGTCCATCGAGAACCTTCACACCCAATTCGCGGCTGTATTCACCCGCCATGGTTCTCTTCAGTGCCTTCATGATGAGGCTGGGAAGCGTGCCGTCGTTGGCGAACGTCTCCGCACAGTAGTGAACCGGGACACCTGCGGATTTGCAGAGAAACTCGTAGTGCGCAGCCTCGTCGGAGTCCTGAAATCGCCCCCAACGGCTGACATCGTATACAAGCACAGCCCTGTAGTCCGCATTTCCGCCAACGACATCCTTCAGGAGCTGCCGCAATCCCGATCTTCGCCTGAGCACGACTCCACTTCTGGCGGCATCGGTGTAAGTTTGCATCACCGTGAAACCATGGGTTGATGCGTAGTGTTGTATTGCCATGGACTGGTTGTCCAGCGAATATTGCTGGTGTTCGGTGGACATGCGAAGGTATTGAGCAGCGGGAGCAGTGAGATTAGCGGTCATGGTGCCTCCTGAGGGGAGACATCGACTAGATTTGGGGAAACTTTAGCTGCCGATCTTTCGGCAAGCGTGACTGAATCTCGGCAGTCTGACCTCCATTGAACTCCTGAAAATAATGGGTTTGACCATGGCGACCCTCTTGCAAGGCGTTTGGGGGCAGCCACGCTACTGCCTCGGACGCCGAATGGAATTTGAGAAGGGACTCCTTTGGAGTATCGCGGGGTTCGCCTCAGGAGTCTCATTCGTAGGAGGGAACGTGCAGGACGAGATGCTAGATGCCCTGGTGGCGGAGTTGCACGCAATCGAACTCTGGGATGTGGGAGAGACATCCCTCCCCGACGGCGAAATTGAGGCGCGACGAATAAGGCGGCTCGAAATCCTTGGTGAGATCGCGCTGTCAAAAAGGCAGATTGAGCTTCTGAAAAGGTGCTGAGACGACTTGTAATCCTGCAAGGGCAGGTTCTTCTGATGCATCGACTGGGGAGGTTTTAGTTTACGCGTAGATGTTTTCTGGTGTGTGTTATTTGTACGTCTGAAGCCAACGAGCAAATTCATTCTATGAGTTGCGCCTCACGACTCGCTATCTGGGAATGGTGACGGCGCGCTATTCCTAGGCTGAGATCGTGGCGTCAACCTGCGTCAATGAGTGCAATCGGGGATTTATCAACAGTTGAGACGATTGCTGGCGGCTTGGATTACTTCCGGTTGGCCGACACAATCCGGGAGCTATCCCGCTTTGCCTCAATCTGGAAGTCCACGCTAAGATTGGCAAATGATGGAGTCTTCACGCGAGGCGCCGGAGCGGGACGAGCGTGGACCTGGGGATGCACCTGCCAAGTCTCAAGGGAAGTTAGCGCTGGCTCTGGGAGTGATCGCAATCGCGCTCAGCTTGGTTCTTGGGTTCGTTTATCTCATCTCAGTCCGTCGTCTGGAGCGCGAGGTGGCAGGGCTCAGCCAACAGACGGAAGGTCTCAGCCGGGTGGTGGTGCGCGCACAGGAGCAATCGCAGACGCTGGCTCAGCAGGCTTCGCAAGCGGCTGCGAACGCGCAGGCAGCCGCCCAGCAGCGCGACTTGGCGAAGCAGGATCAATCGAACTCGGAGGCGCAGGCGCAACTTGCGCGGCAACAGGCAGCCGCCCAGCAGCAAAAGGCAGAACAAGCCACACAGCAGGCTGAGCAATATCGGCAAGAGCGAGAGGCGGAACTTGCAAAACTGGAACAGGCTCTCGGGCAAATCGCCGAAACGCGTCGCACCGCCATGGGCCTGGTGATGACGCTCGACAGCAAGTCGATTCGCTTCGACTTTGATAAGGCAAACATTAAACCGGAATATCGCGATATCCTTAATCGCATCGCCGGGATCCTGATGACGCTTAAGGGATATACGATTGCTGTCTACGGATATACGGACGACATCGGCACGCAGACGTACAATTTGCAGCTCTCACAGCGTCGCGCCGAAGCTGTCCGCGACTTCTTGGTGCAGACCGGAATTTCCCCGACAGATTGGATTACGTGATCGAAAAGAGCAAGCAATATTATGACCGACGCCGACAGGAGCGAACCCTGAAGGAAGCTGATCGCGTGGCGCTGCTCGGTGTCGGAATCGCGGTGATCGAGCGGGTTGACAACCTACACGTCCACCTTGTGCTCAGCAACAGGCACGCGCTGAAGATTCTCCACAACGATATAGCGTGGGATGAGCAGAACATGCGTTGGGAGGCGAGCCTAGGCGGCTTTCATCAAACCAAGGGTGAAAGAATTTCCAAGGCAATCACGATGAACCGCTGATGCGCATTAAGAAGGGCAACGACCCGATCGCTGTGCTGAGGGTTCTTTGTGTCCTGTCTTGAGAGTTGATCGCCCACAGATCCCAATCCTTAGGAATCGTCGGTACGGCCAGCTGTTTGCGAATCATCTGGAATTTCATCTGATCGGAGGAGGACTTAGCCTCTACCGCCAGCAGTTTGGCAGGGTGCTTCTGCGCCTCAGCAATCTTATTCGGAGTTCAGCGGGGAGATCGTTCTTCTCTTAGAGACGTGCGCGAAGTTGTGAGCTCCCTGCGGCCGGTAATGGTGTGGCCAGAACATCGTCTTCGGGCAACTTGCGCCTGTGACTTTCGTCATCACGAGATTACCCGTGGTATCTCGACCAAACGGTCGCTTTCGGCAATGCTGCTTAAGCGGAGTTGATTCTTAAACGAGATCCAAGAGATTTTATGTCGCCGGTCGAAAACCCTGATCAATCCAACGACATTCCCACCCTAGGGGAGCTTTTCCCGGACGGCACAGCCTTGGACAGGCTGCGGAACAACCAACTCGTGTTGTGGCGCGAGGGCCGCGACGAGATCGCATTCAGCCACCGCTACCAGGGAAACTCATACGTGGCCGCGGCACTTGATCCTAAGCTCGAAGAGCTACTGCGACTGCCCGCCGGAACCCAGGACTTCGGAAGTGTCGAGAGTCTGATCGCCGACTTGTCCCATTTGATAGGCAGTTTCGTGGAACTGGATAAGGAGGCAGTCTGGCTCGCCGCCACCTACATCTTGAGCACCTGGGCTGCAGATTGCCTTCCGAGTTCTCCGTGCCTGAACGTTTGGGGACCCAGCGGTAGCGAGACTGCCCTCGTCGAATTGCTGTCGTCACTCTGTCGCCAGCCCATTCGGGTAGCAGAACCCTCAATTCGAGATCTGCTGAGTCTCCCGCGTGGACTTGTCTTTACCTTGATCCTGAAGGGGCCCAGCGAACCAGCTCTCCGACGCTTGCTGGCGGTGGCCAGTGATCCCGAGGCCCAGTTACTGCGCGGCGGTCGAGTAAGGAATGTGCGATATTCGACGGTTGTGCTTACGACGGAACCGATCGTTGGCGTCGCCCTAGGCATTCCGTTGCTCCCGGCAACGGCCCCGTACCGCCGCGTTGGCCGATTGGAAGCCCAACAGCTGGCCGATGAGTTTCAGCCACGGCTGATGCGCTATCGCCTTGCACGACATCGACAGGTCAGCAGTTCGCAATTCGATTTGCCCGGATTCGCACCCGAGTCTCGAATGCTCGCTCGCATTCTCGGGGCCACGCTTGAAGGCTCTCCTCATCTCCAAGATCGAATTTCTGGAATTCTCCGCAGCATCGATGAGCAAACAAAAGGCGAGCAGTCACGCGGCCTCGGCGCGGTCGTCGCAGAAGCGCTACTCGCACTGTGTCACGAGAATAAGCCGGAAGCCTATGTCCGCGAAATTAGCGAGCTCGCTAACGGGATACTTTTAGGTAGGCATGAGACCGTAGAGCTAACCCCCAAAGCTGTAGGTGCGATTTTGCGCCAGAAACTGGGCTTGTCAACCGAACGGAGGGGTCCCGGCTACCGGTTGCTTCTCACGCAAGATACGCGCAGTCGCATCCATCGGTTGGCGGCTGCGCACCATGTACTTTCGATGCTGGAGCCAATCCCGGATTGTCGTCTTTGTCTCGAGACCCGAACTACCACCATGATCCGAGAGGAATTGCAAGTGCATGATGTTCAGCAAGTACACCAAGTTCACGATGTGGGCGAAGAATAAGTGTCAAAGAGAGTAGTAAATTCGGAGCAGTTACAGCTGTTGAGACGACTGCGTTTCGCCGGTTGCCCAATCGATTCTGAGCACTTACCTCAACCACGTTCTCCTTTGCGAGATTTCCGCCAGGTCGGCGTACAGGGGACGAATATAATCCCAATCGCTGGCGGCTTCGGCATTATCCTTGGTGTCAAAGCACTCGTCTGCGCGGCATTGACGGTTTGCCAATTCGACCTGCGGGCGAACTGGTTCAAAGGGCCCATCTCCTGGATTAAACCTTGTGACGAACACGCCAACCGCTATTGTTTCCGACAGCGTTCCGGAGAGCACACGGTGTGGTCTTCAGGCGATGTTTTGACTGGGCGGACTCGGCTGCTCAGACGGGGCGAGTACCTCCAGGGACGTCTGTTTGGAGCACTTCACGAGTCGCTGTCCGCGCCGCTCGGAAAGACTCTTGAAGCAACACTTTCCATCGCTGACTTGGCAGGGAACGAATGCCAGTTTTCAGTATCGCTCCTGAATGGAATGCTCGAAACAGTCGTGGCCCGACCGACCGACGAAACCTAGAAATCCCTCAACGCCTTCACCGCCGTCTCGCTCTTGCAACGACGAGAGGGCCTAGCTACGGGTCGGGCCGCTGGTTGACAAACTAGCTATCTCGAACCGGTTCGTCAGACGAAAAGCAGAACGACAAAGGTTGCGAGCGACGGCGATACAACTTATAGGTCGTCGCGACTTACGGCCGGCTCGTTACAGTCGGCGGCGGGCGATTCGCAGTCCGAGAGAGGAACGACAGTCCACGTTAGTGTGCCTATCGGTGCAATTGATTTCAATGCGCGTAGCCCGATAAAAGCACGGTAATCCAGGCAGCCGATTGCAGTTGGGAGCAGGAACTCGTCCGCGTTGCATATGCCTTAACAACCCAGCCAAAGCCCTTAAATGGAGAGCTGCTTGCCCCGTGTCATGAACAGATTCTCGAAACGCGAAGGGGCCGCGCTGGACGATTTGCAATGAATACGGGTTGATGTGCCAAGTCCGGTCGGCGCGGTATTATGTCACCATTCTTTACGGTCATGAATGCGGATTCGCCGAGATGGAACGTTCGTTAATCTGGATCGAGGATGCGCATGGAGGCTGGGCTTGCTCGAGTTGTCGATGGAGATTTTCTGTCCCCACCTTGCTTACCGGAGGAGAAGCGAAAGCCGCTTACGACCGCCTGGCTGCCGTGAAGTTTCGCGAGCACCTGTGCGAAGCCGAGACTAGCCTTCCCGCAGTGAAACAGGAATTCACGCCCGACGCCGACCCCACTTTCGCAGAGCGTGCACGGAAACTCATAGCGCAAGGATACAAGCCCAAGGATGCCGTGGAACTTGTTGTTGAGGAGACTGCGCTCGAGAACCGCAACGATCCGAGAATCATAGAGAAGGCGCGTGCTGACGCCGAGGACTTCCTTCTAAAGGTCCGCAAAGGCCTCATCTGAAAAGAAGAACCGGTCCATGCCCAGGTGGACCGGGCCAAATTATTTCCGCCGGTTAACTCAGAGCATGGGCCACGGCACCTACGAGCGGTGGCGCCAGCGTGTCCGCGACTGGCAACTCTATCGTGACGCGCGCGCCGTGCGGCTTCACGTTTTCTATTCTGAGATCTCCGCCACGTTCCTTGACGATCCCGTAGCATACGCTCAATCCCAGCCCCGTTCCTTTGCCCACGGGCTTCGTGGTATAGAACGGGTCCAGCGCGCGGTTCAGATTGCCAAATCCCGGGCCGGTATCTTCTACTTCGATCACCGCCCCTCCGCCGCTCTGGTAGGCGCGAATGCTGATCTGCTTACTGCCCGCGATTCCTTCCACCGCGTCGCTGGAATTGTTGAACAGGTTCAACAGGATCTGTTTGATTTCGTCCTCATTCACAGCCAAAGGCGGCAAGTCCGCCTCGATATCCAGTTCAACCCGAACGTTGCGCGTACGAGTGTGGTGTTCGCGCAAAGCCAGCACGTCCAGCACCACCGGAGAGAGTTCTACAGTCTGTGTGTCGCCCGCACTTTGCCGCGAAAATCGCAGCAGGTTGCCAATAATCCGTTTCATCCGGCGAGCTTCGCTTACCAGCTTCGTGAGTTGATCGCGAACCGGTGGCGCCACAATCGCGTCGCCGATCAGTTCCCCGTATCCCATGATCACAGTCAGGGGGTTGTTGAGTTCGTGCGCGACTCCAGCCAGCAGTTGTCCCAGGGCAGCCAGTTTCTCCGACCACACCAGTTGCGCGTGCAAGGCCTTCAATTCGACAGCGACCGCAAGATCGCCTGCAAGCATTTCGATGCGCGACAATTCAAGCGCATCGATCGCATTCGGATCTCGGGGCCAAGACAATCGGATGCACCCCAGGGTCGCGCCTCCAGCCGAACAAAGCGGAATCAATAGTTCTTCCCCGC
>Ga0206817_1151_pt1 | contig 19777 bp, 21 predicted proteins | sample Alteio_BWOrgCont_89_FD_152873 | JGI IMG/M metagenome (GOLD analysis project Ga0206817, IMG submission 152873) | Enriched cells from forest soil in Barre Woods Harvard Forest LTER site, Petersham, Massachusetts, United States -... | ecosystem: Environmental > Terrestrial > Soil > Temperate forest >...
TTAGAGCGATTTTTGACCCTGGAAGCTTTGCGTTGTGAAAAAGAAGTCAAACAGGTGCTTTATATTGAACGTAAATTTGAAGAGATGTTGGATCTTGATGGCAAAAAAATACATTTAACGTATCGAGTTGACCGTGTCGATGAAATGAATGATGGGTCGATCATGATTTTGGATTATAAAACCGGTGGCATGGACCCGATGCCTAAAGGTGTCTCCGACTTGGACAACGTAGAGCTTAGCCGTGAATACATCCGCGATCATATAAAATCCTTTCAAATGCCTCTTTATGTGAATTATTTGCGTCAGCAATTTCCTGGGCGCGAGGTCAACAGTGTTTTATACCATTTAAGGACCATGAGTTTTGAGAAATTTCTTAATTCCGCTAAAGCCCAAGATATTGAAGGGATCATGAAGGCTTATTTTAAAGCCCTGGACTTTGTGATGAGTGAAATATATAATTCGGAAATACCTTTTATAGACGACCCCGTGGATATAAAATAAACGTATGCCTAAGAATATATTACTTGTTGATGATGACCGCATGTCAGTGGAACTTGTCAAACGTAAACTGCAAGAGCAAGGCTATGAGATACGCAGTGCCGGCAACGGTGCTGAAGCGTTGGAGCTTTTGAAATCAAAGATCCCTGATCTTATTGTCCTGGATGTCCATATGCCGGATATGGATGGCTATGCCTTTATCATGGAAAGAAACAAAACCCCCCAATACACTAAAATTCCTGTGGTCATGGTGACAGCTGCCAAAGAAACAGGCCCTTTATTTAAGCGTCATGGTGTCAAAGCGTATTTGATTAAACCGATTCAAATGCAAGAACTCCTGGATACGGTCAACAAGATCGTGGGGCCTGCCAATGCCTAAAACTATTTTAGTTGTCGACGATGAGCCTGTGGTGGTAGAAATTGCCAAGCGCAGGCTGGAAGAAAAGGGGTATGATGTTATGACCGCGGGCGACGGCAACGGGGCCTTGGCGTGTTTAAAATCCAAGACGCCGGATTTGATCTTCCTGGATGTGCAAATGCCGGACATGAACGGTTATACCTTTATCATGGAGAAAAATAAAATCCCTGCATTTGTCGATATCCCGGTTGTCGTGCTGACGGCCTATAATGAAACAGAAGCTTTATTTAAACGTCATGGCGCTAAAGCCTATCTTCTTAAACCTCTAAAACTGCAAGACCTCATTAACAAGGCTATTGAAGTCATCGGCCAGCCTTAATTCCCATTACTATGATCCAAGACAATGTTCGTAAAGTCATTTTAGATATTGAAAATATCTGCCGTAAGGCTAATCGCAATCCCAAAGATATAACTGTTGTGGCTGTGACCAAGACAGTTGCCATCGAAGGCATCCAGGAAGCCATTAATGCCGGCATTGCTCATATTGCGGAAAACCGCGTGCAGGAAGCGGAGAGTAAATTTCCGACGCTGCTTGCTAATAATCCGCAAATCAAGACCCATATCATCGGGCATTTGCAGAGCAATAAAGCCAAGGACGCGATTAAGGTCTGTTCTTTGATTCAGTCCGTGGATAGCCTTAAGTTAGCTCAGGAGATAGAGAAGCAGGCGGCAAAGACAGGTAAACCGGTCGATATTTTAGTTCAGTTTAATACAGCGTATGAAGAGCAGAAATTTGGCGCTGATCCAAAGGAAGCGTCTATCTTAATTGAAGCTATTAGTAAACTTTCATGGGTGAGGATCAAAGGCCTGATGTGCATGGCGCCGTACACGGAAGATCAGGGTATAATCCGTAAAACATTTTCCGATTTGCGTGCGATAAGAGATAATATCAAAATGCAATTTGCAGGGCATTCGAATGTGGATATGGGTATTTTATCCATGGGCATGAGCAGTGATTACAAAATCGCCATTGAAGAAGGCTCCACCATGGTGCGCGTAGGCAGTGCAATTTTTAAAAGCAGTTAGCGTGAATATGGTTAAGCCGGTGTTACTCCAGAAACGGGTCTTTTTCGCCGTCGTCTACGGTTTACGACAATTTTTTCCTAAAGTTTTCCATAAATATTTGGTAAAAAATTGTCGTAAAGCCTTGACGACTTTTGCCGAAAAAGCCCTGAATGTTTCTTTCGCAACACCGGCTTAACCATACAGCAAAGGACTATTATGAGAAAAAAAATGTCGTAAACCGTAGACGACGGCGAAAAAGACCCGTTTCTGGAGTAACACCGGCTTAACCATACAGCAAAGGACTATTATGAGAAAAAAAATCGGCATTATTGGTGCTGGGAATATGGGCAAGGCTTTGATAAAAGGCTTACATAAATCTCATACTCTTACCGTTGTTGATCCGAATGAACCAACAAGGTTTTATTTAAAAGAGGAATATAAAGATAAAGTTAATGTCAGTGAGATATTAGATCCTGGTCTTCACGCAGATATTATTATTTTGGCAGTTAAGCCTCAAGATATGGAGTCTGTATTAAAGAATTTACAGCCATCAAAAAATCAAGTATTTATTTCGATCGCTGCAGGTTTAACAACTAAATATTTTGAGAAATATCTTGGTAAGATCAGAGTTATCCGCTGCATGCCCAATATGCCCGCATTAATTGGTGAAGGAATTGCCGGTATTTGTGCTGGCAAATATGCGAGTGCAACTGATTTAAAAGAAGCGCAGAAGATTTTAAGTGCCATCGGGCAAACCGTGATTGTTAAAGAATCGATGATTGACGCAGTCACTGCGGTTTCCGGCAGTGGTCCGGCCTATGTCTTTTTATTCGTTGAGCAATGGATGGCAGCTGCGAAGAAATTAGGTTTTAAAGAATCCGAAGCCAAAGAATTGGTTTATAAAACCTTACTTGGCAGCGCGCATCTTTTAGAGAAAAGTACATTTAGCGCTGGCGAACTACGTGTCAAAGTTACGTCTAAAGGCGGCACCACGCAAGCCGCGCTGGATGTTTTTTCAAAAATGAAATTTGATCAGATAATGAAGGATGCTTTAGTGGCAGCAAAGAAGCGGGCGAAGGAATTAGCAAAATAAGAAAGGCCGCGATATTCTCGCGGCCTCCAGTAGCTTAAATACTTGCTTTCTTCTCGCACTTTTAGTATACCAGAAGTTCTGTTCTTTGCAATGAGAAAGTGGTCTTAAGAAAGTCTTCTCGTTCATTCTTAAGGCCTTTAACGCCCCAGGCGGGATTCGAACCCGCATCATTTCTTTGCGAGAAGAAAGCTTTATCCAATTAAGCTACCGGGGCATTAACTTGATGAATATAATATCATATATTGATTATTCATCAATATTTATTTGGCGACAGCACAGGAAGAAATATGGGGGGAAATATGGCAAAAGTTGGGATCATAGGTGGTAGTGGATTGTATCAAATAGAAGGCATTACCAAGGTTAAAGAAGTCGCGGTCAAGACTCCTTTTGGCGCGCCATCTGATAAATTCATCACCGGCGAGCTGGAGGGTATTTCCGTTGTTTTCCTACCGCGCCACGGTCGTGGTCATCGCATCAGCCCTTCGGAAATTAATTACCGCGCCAATATTTATGGCATGAAGAAATTGGGTGTGCAGGCCATTATGTCTGTTTCCGCTTGCGGCAGCCTTAAAGAAAAATACAAGCCAATGGACTTTGTCGTCCCTGACCAGTTTTTAGACCGCACCCGCAAAAATCGCGCCGACACCTTTTTTACCGACGGGATTGTAGCGCATGTGGGTTTCGCAGATCCTATTTCAAAAGAGATTGCAGATATCATCGAGAAGAATGCTAAAAAACTTAAAATAAAAGCGCATCGCGGCGGTACCTATGTGAATATGGAAGGTCCGCAATTCTCAACCAAGGCTGAAAGCAATTTGTATCGCTCTTGGGGCATGGACATTATCGGTATGACCAATTTGACTGAGGCCAAACTTGCGCGTGAAGCAGAGATTTCCTATGCAACACTCGCCGCTGTGACTGACTATGATTGCTGGCACCCCAGCCATGATTCAGTGACACTTGATATGATCCTTAATTATATGAGTAAGAACGTAGCCAATGCCAAGGCCATTTTGAAAAAAGCCATTGTAGAAGTAGGGAATTTGAAGTATTTTAGTGCCTCTGAAGCTCTGAAATTTGCCATCATCACCAACCCGGCCATGATACCGGCAAAGAAGAAAAAAGAATTGGGAATCATCATTGGAAAATACATCAAATAAAACGGATTATCAAAAGACTTTAAATCTGCCGCAAACGGATTTTGCGATGAAGGCGGGGCTTACTCAAAAAGAACCGCAGATGCTCAATCGTTGGCAGAACGATAAGCTTTATGAGCGCATCCGTGAAAAATCAAAAGGGGCTACCCCTTTTATTTTGCACGACGGGCCTCCTTATGCCAATGGCCATATCCATATCGGCCATGCCTTGAATAAGATCCTCAAGGACATGATCGTCAAGTATAAGACGATGAAGGGTTTTGATGCTTTGTATATCCCTGGCTGGGATTGCCACGGCCTGCCCATTGAACATCAATTGCTCAAGGACATGAAGGCTTCCAAATCTGATTTTGATACGCTGGTATTCCGCAAAAAAGCGCATGATTATGCGATGAAATTTGTCGGCATTCAGCGTGATGAATTCAAGCGTCTAGGGATTTTCGGCCAATGGGATGAACCATATTTGACCTTAAGCCCGCATTATGAATATTGGATTTTAAAATCTTTGGGCGAGCTCACTCAAAAAGGTTTTGTCTATCGCAGCCTTAAGCCGGTCAATTGGTGTTTTAGCTGTGAGACTGCCTTGGCGGAAGCAGAGGTAGAGCACGAAAATAAAGAATCTCCGACGGTATTTGTAAAGTTTCAGGTTGAGAATCCGGGGGATTTAGGATTGCCCACGGATAAAAAAGTTTCCTTATTGGTTTGGACAACGACACCTTGGACCTTATTGGCCAACGTGGCCGTGGCAGTAAATCCAGATTTTGAATATTCAGCTTTGGAATTTAAAGAAAATAATGAGGTGTTGATTGCTGAGTCAAGCAGATGGCCTATCCTCAAAGATAAGGCACAAAAGTATGAAGGCATACATATAAAAATTTTTAAAGGCAAAGATTTAACAAAATTAACTTACGCGCATCCTTTTGGCAAACTTCAACATTGCAAGGTTGTGACCGCTGATTATGTGACCAAGGAAGACGGTACCGGTTTGGTGCATACAGCCCCAGGCCATGGTCAGGACGATTTTCAAACCGGCCTGCGTTATAATTTGCCTACGTTAATGCCTGTTAATTCCAAGGGTGTTTTTACCGACGAAGGCGCGCCATTTAATGGCCAGTTCGTTTTTAAGGCTAACGATCAGATCATTGCTAATTTGCAAGATCGCGGGATGCTATTCGCCACGGAGAAAATCGCGCACTCCTATCCGCATTGCTGGCGCTGCAAGAACCCCATCATTTTCCGTGCGACAGAGCAGTGGTTCATGAGTATTGACCACAGCAATCTGCGTTCTCAATTGAGAGAAATCATCGAAGATGAGGTTGAGTGGATCCCGGCAGCCGGCCGCGAACGCATCTTGGGTATGGTCAACACCCGTCCGGATTGGTGTCTGTCCCGTCAGCGTTTATGGGGTGTGCCTATCCCAGCGCTTAATTGCCTTAAGTGCAATAAACAAAAACTTTTTGTCCAAGTCATTGATCACGTTGCTGATCTTGTAAAGAAACACGGCAGCGATGTATGGTTTGAACGTGATGTTAAGGATTTAATCCCTGCTGGTTTCAAATGCCCGGATTGCGGGGGGCATGATTTTCAAAAAGCTCAGGACATCCTCGATGTCTGGTTTGATTCCGGGGTGAGCCATCGCGCGGTTTTCCATGAGATGATTAAATTGCCGTTGCCCGCGGATTTATATCTTGAAGGTTCTGACCAGCATCGCGGATGGTTCCAATCTTCATTAATCCCGTCGGTGGCCATGGACAAGAAAGCGCCGTATAAGCAAGTTTTGACCCATGGCTTTGTGGTGGATGGGGCAGGTCGCAAGATGTCTAAGTCCTTAGGCAACGTGGTCAAGCCTCAGGAAATTATCGATAACTCCGGCGCCGAGATCCTTCGTTTGTGGGTGGCCGCAAGCTCGTATAATGAAGATGTGCGTATCTCTAAAGAGATCGTTGACCGTCTGGTTGATGCTTATCGTAAGATTCGTAATACCTTACGTTATTTATTGGGTAATTTGCATGGCTTTGACCCGGATAAACAATTGGTCGAATATGGTCAATTATTGGAGCTTGACCGCTGGGCTTTAAACCGTCTGGCTGTAACTATAGAGACTTTAGATAAAGCTTATGAGCAGTATGATTTCGTCCAGGTCTTTAAATCAGTGTATAGTTTTTGCAATGAAGATCTATCGAGCATTTATCTTGACATCCTGAAAGACCGGCTGTATACTTGCCGCGCTTATTCAAGGGAACGATTGAGCGCGCAGACAGTTCTTTACTATATTCTTGATGCCTTGGTCAGGGTTTTAGCGCCGGTGATGTCTTTTACCGCCGAAGAGACCTTGGATTTTACTCCTAAGCGCTCGTCGGTAAATGTGCCAAGCGTGCATCTTTTGTCCTGGCCTTCCGTGGATCAAAATTGGCGTTCCGGACAGATCGAAGAAAAGTTTAAAGTGCTTCTGGATATGCGTAATTTTGTTCTCAAAGCCCTGGATGAACAGCGCAAGGCAGGCAAGATCGGCAGCGGTTTACAGGCCAAGGTGGTAATGTCAACTGCCAGCAATCGTGATTATCAGTATTTCAGTTCTTTTAAAGATACATTGGCATCTATTTTTATCGTATCGCAGGTCGAGTTAAAACAGGTACCTTCAGTCGTGTCAGGATTAAGTGAATACTTTAGTCAGACTGAAGTCGTTATTCATCCGGCAGACGGTGTTAAATGCGCCCGTTGCTGGAATTGGCGTACGGATGTGGGGACAAATAAAGCCCACCCGACTTTATGCGGCCGTTGCGCGCAGGTTGTTGAAACAGGATTATTATAGTATACTTACGCTTTAGGAGGATTTGAATGGCTGTCAAAAGAAAGAAAAAAATAAATCCTAAATTAGAACCTTACAAGAAACTTCTGTTGAAGATCAAAGAACAGATCACGGGTGATATACGTGGTTTGTCCGAGGATAACAATGGCAGTGGCAATGACCGCGGCGGGGACGTCTCCGGCCATGCCTTGCATATGGCCGATGTGGCCACTGACATGTATGACCGTGAATTTACCTTAGGTCTTGCTGCCAATGACCGTGAACTTCTTTACCATGTGAACGAAGCACTTGAACGCATTGAAGATGGTGCTTTTGGCCTTTGCATCACTTGCAAAAAGGCAATCCCAGCGACGCGTTTAAAAGCGATCCCGCACGCGCAGACCTGCTTGAAATGCCAGGAATTGCTGGAATCTAAAAAACGCTAACTCGCGGCCTAACTCATGCAAGCTTCCCGCCGTTCCCAATGGGACATTATCATTTTTTTATCAGGCGTTGTCGGGGTCGTCCTACTTGACCGTTTGACTAAAAACTTCTTTGCGGGTTTCTTAGGATTAAACGAATCTTTCTGTGTTATTCCCCATGTCCTGTGGTTTACGCTTGTTCACAACACAGGCATTGCTTTTGGTTTTTTTAAAGATTGCGGGGCGGTATTTATTATTGTGCCGCTGATCCTGACCGGTCTTTTAGTCTATAATATATTTTATTACCGTAACAGTCCTCATCTAAGCCGCACCTATGTGGTGGCTTTTTCTTTGATCTTGGGCGGCGCTATCGGGAACCTCATCGACCGCATTGTTTTGGGCTATGTGGTTGATTTTATCGATTTTCGCGTCTGGCCAGTTTTTAATCTGGCAGATAGCGCCATTACTATCGGGGCGGGCATTATTCTGCTAAAATGCGTCCCGGCGTCTAAATAATTTTTATCCTATGCATCCTATTCTTTTTACCATCGGTCCTATCACCATTTACAGCTACGGTGTCATGCTGGCCACCGCGGTCTTGGTCTGCACGTATTTTTTAAGTCTGGACGCTAAACGTTACAAAATTTCCCAAGAGATGGCTTATGACCTGGTTTTCTGGTGCATGTTAGGCGGCATCATCGGGGCACGCATTGCCTATATTTTTATCGCCTGGGATTATTTTAGCCAGAATTTAGGCGAGATGATCATGATCCAAAAAGGCGGCTTGGCCTGGCAGGGTGGGTTTATCGGCGGATCCTTGGCGGGTATTTTATTTGCCCGTCGGCATAAATTAGCGTTACGGCCACTGATGGATCTATCAGCACCGTATATTGCTTTGGGACAATCGATCGGACGCATCGGATGTTTCCTCAATGGTTGCTGCTATGGCAAGCCCGTGGCCTGGGGAATTTATTTTCCTCAACAAAATGCCAGGCTTTACCCGACCCAGCTTTTTGAATGCGTTTCGCTTTTTATCATTTTTTTGATCCTGAAAAAAGCTCAGGCCAAAGGGCATCAACCTGGTTTCGTATTTATTCTTTATTTATGGCTTGCTGCCATCGAACGCTTTGTGGTCGAGTTTTACCGCGGTGACCATGACTGGACCTTTGCAGGTCTTAGCCTTGCCCAGTATGTGGCCGTGGTTGTTTTTATCACAGGCTTGATCCTCATGAAGGTATTTAAGAAAAAATGAAACACACATTGACTGTTCAGGAAGAATATAAAGATTTGCGTTTGGATGTCTATCTGGCTAATGCCATGCCCCAGGTACCGTCCCGCATGTTCATTAAAAAAATGATCGAGGCGGGCCAAGTCTGCGTCAATGGGCGTCAGGAAAAGACCAAATACAAGGTCGCGGCCGGTGATAAGATCGAAGCGGACGTCAACGAAGAAGATTGGGCGCCTAAAGATATTCTAGCGGAGAAGATGGAGCTGGATATTTTTTATGAGGACGAGGATTTGGTTGTTATCAATAAACCGGAAGGCTTGACCGTTCATCCGGCCAGCGGTTCGCAGAGCGGCACCCTTGTCAATGGATTGATGTATCACTACCAAGAGCTTTCAGATATCAACGGTCCGGTGCGTCCGGGCATCGTTCATCGCCTGGATCGAGACACGTCAGGTTTGATCCTTATTGCCAAAACCAATGTGGCCCACGCGCGCCTCGGACGTCAGTTTGAAAAGCATACCATCATCAAGCGTTATGTGGCACGTGTGCAGGGCAGGGTGCAGTTTGACCAGGGGGTCATTGAAGTTCCCTTGGAGCAGCATAAAAAATATCATGACCAGCGTCAAGTGGCCCGTGAAGGCGAAGGAAAGGAAGCGTCTACCTTATACCAGGTCCTGAAGCGTTTTTCTAAATCGACCCTGGTGGCTCTTTTTCCGCAAACAGGCCGTACCCATCAATTGCGCGTGCATATGAAGCATTTGGGACATCCGATTTTAGGGGATGAGAAGTATGGCCAAAAGATAAGTTTCCCGCGCTTAGCCCTACATGCCCAAGCAATCGCCTTCATGCATCCGATCACCAAGCAATATATTGAATTTTCTTGCCCCACCCCTTCAGAATTTTTAAGAGACGATTTATCATTTTAACCTTTACTGTGGTTTTTGTTCTTTTTATAATAGAAAAACAATCACAGTTAATCCTTATAAGGAATGCATGTTTAATAAAGCTGGAAAAACTTTAACCATTTTTGTTGTGCTCGTTATTATTTTATTGGTTTCTTCGACGAGTATAGGTTTTTATTTATACCATATGGAGGAACGCAAGCATAAGGCGGTGGAGGTTGAGCTTGACCAGGCCCAATCTGACGGGCTTAAGCTCCAGTCCCAGATCAAAGATCTCCAGACACAATTGGCCTTGTCCCAGGATAAGAACAAGGAAGCTGACCAGAAAATTAACAATCTCCTCGATGAGCAGGATTTGAATGAAGGTTTGCGCGAGGCCTTGAAGAAAGAAAACGCCAGCCTTAAAGCGCAGATCGAAAGCCTTGATGCGGCCAAGGAAAAAATGAAGACTGATCTGGATGATACCGCTACCAAATTATCCCAATACCAGGATTTGTTGAAAAATTCAGAGAGCAGAAGCAAGGACTTAGAAGTGCATCTCTCCAGTCTTTCGGCGACCAATAAGGACCTAGAAACCAAACTTGATGCGTTAAAAGACAGCATGAAACCCTATGATCAACGTACGCCTGCCGAGCAGATCGCTGGAGAAGTGGTCCCACCTGGCCAGAGTAATGACAAGGTGGAGTTGGATAAGATCGTGGTCAATCCGCAGAATGGCACCAACGGTCATGTCTTGAGCGTTGATACCGATGCTGAATTTGTTATTTTCAATTTAGGCCTTAAGCAGGGGGTCAAGCCCGACGATATCTTGTCCGTTTATCGGGGAGATGATTATTTAGGCGATATCAAGGCCACCCGCGTGCAGGATGAAATGTCTGCCGCTGATATTATCCCACCGCTTTCCCCGATGGAAGTCCGTAAAAACGATACTGTTATTCTAAAGCCGTGATCTTAAAAGTCTCGCCAATCAAGTCTTTGCAAGGCCGCATTCATCTGCCAGCCTCAAAATCATATTCCATCCGTGCGCATATCATTGCCGGCTGCGGTGGCAGCTCTCAAATTAAAAAACCTTCTGATTGCCAGGATGCCCTTGTTGCCCAGAAAGTGGCCAAGGCATTAAAATCTCATTCAAAAGTTTTCTCCGTTGGTGAATCTGGTACTACCTTAAGGTTTTTGCTGCCTTTGTTAGCCTTGCATACAACTGGTGCAAAGGTAGAGGGTAAAGGGACCTTGGTAGGGCGGCCCAACGCTCATTTATGTGCAACGCTTCGTCAGCAGGGTATGGATATCAAAGGCCATGGCCCCAAAGAATCTGTGCCCATTATCTACCGCGGCGGAGCGCTCAAGGCGGGGCGTGTCATCGTTGACGGTAGCTTAAGTTCTCAATTTATTTCAGCGTTGTTGATCGCTTTGCCGTCGCTGCCGGTCGATTCTCGCGTGATTTTAACAGGTAAAGAATTGGTTTCACAGGATTATATCCAGATGACAATTCAGATCCTCGCTAAGACAGGCATTGTTATCAAAAAGATTTCCGCTCGGGAATATGCTGTTAAAGGTAATCAGGAATTTAAAGGTTTAAAGAATTTTTATGTACCATCGGATTATGGCCTGGCTGCTTTTGCCATGGCTGCGGCTGCACTCTTGCCTTCGAAGATTACTTTGCAAGGAAATTTGGATGACGAGCTGGTGCAATCGGACGGGCATATTTTAGAATTTTTAAAAAAGATGGGTGTGCGTTTTGAAAAGACCTCAAAGGCCATTAAAATGAAAGGTCCTTTTGATTTAAAGGGGGGTACTTTTTCATTGAAAAATTGTCCTGATCTGGTGCCTATCATGAGTGTCTTGGGTCTTTTTGCCAAAGGACAAACACGTTTGATCGATATCCATCATGCGCGTGCCAAGGAGTCGGACCGCATCAGTGATTTAAGAAAAGAACTTCTTAAAGTAGGCGCCTCCGTGAGTGAAAGCAAGGATGCTTTAACTATTTCTCCCAGAGCAAGTTATAAAAGCGGACAAACACTTTTTGCCCACCATGATCACCGTCTGGCTATGGCCTTTACCATCCTCGGGGCCAAGATTGGTTGCCGTGTTGACGGCATTGAATCCTCCCACAAATCCTATCCTCATTTTGTTAACGATATGAAGACCCTTGGCGTTTTATAATTAGTTTGACAGTCTAAATGCTTTTCGTTAAGATGGTGCCTTATGATTAATCAAATAAGGAAATTTTTTAAAGGCGCTTACGACCAAGTGCTTGGTCTTTTTTCTAAAGATATTGGTATTGATCTGGGCACCGCTACCACCTTGGTGTATGTAAAAGGTGAAGGTGTTGTGCTTTGTGAACCTTCGGTTGTGGCCATTGAAAAAGACACCAATCGCGTGGTGGCTGTGGGTGAAGAGGCCAAGCGTATGTTAGGCCGCACACCGGGAAGTATCGTGGCCATTCGTCCTATGAAGGATGGGGTCATTTCGGATTTCGAAGTGACAGAAGCCATGCTCAAATATTTCATCAAGAAGGTCCAACCTAATCGTTTTTCATTCCGTCCCACCATTGTTATTGCCATCCCTTCGGGGATTACTCAAGTTGAGAAGCGTGCGGTCATTGATTCTGCTGAGCATGCAGGCGCGCGTAATGTTATTTTAATTGAAGAGCCTAAGGCTGCTGCCATCGGTGTCGGCCTGCCTGTGCATGAACCGGCCGGCAACATGATCATTGATATCGGCGGTGGTACCACGGAATTCGCTGTTATTTCCTTAGGCGGCTTGGTCTATGCCAAATCCATCCGCATCGCGGGTGACGAAATGGACATGGCCATCATTGAATATTTACGCAAGACTTATAATTTGATGATCGGTGAGCGCACCGCGGAAGAGATCAAGATTCGTCTTGGGAGCGCGTATCCTTTGGAAGAAGAATTGAACATGGACGTGCGCGGCCGCGATCTGATCGCTGGTTTGCCTAAGACCATCAATGTGACTTCTGTCGAGGTCCGTGAAGCTTTGCAAGACCCGGTGCAGGCCATTGTGGATGCTTCCAAATCAACGCTTGAGCATACACCACCGGAGCTCGCTGCTGATTTGATCGACCGCGGCATTGTCATGGCTGGCGGCGGTTCACTCTTAAGAGGTTTGGACAAGCGTATCGCTGAAGAAACAGGATTGCCTGTGCATGTGGCGGATGATCCTTTGACCGCCGTGGTCAACGGGACAGGGGCAACTCTTAATATGTCCCCGCTCATGCGCCGTCGTTTTACTGCCCAGGCCAAATTAGACTTCTAAAGTAAAAAAGTGTGGCGTAAAAATTTCAAAAAAGCGGCTTATGCCAGCATCGTTGTTCTACCCTTCCTGATCCTCTTTTTTCATCCCAAGAATTATAAAGCTGCAGGTATTATCGATGCTGTGGTGAGGCCCGTGGGTCTCTTGCAGGTGCCAGCCTTTGAATTAAAGAAATTATTTTTTTACCGCGAGACCTACGATGAATATGTGCGGTATAAAACAGAGAACGAAGTTTTAAAAGCCAAATTGATTGCGTTGAGGGAAAATGTTTTGGCCGCAGAGCGGTTGGATCGGATCCAGGCTTTTCGTAATAACCAGAATTATTCTTCGATCATCGCTAATGTCATCGGCAGGGACCCTTCCAACTGGAACGCGTCCTTGGTCATTGATAAAGGCAAGAACGAGGGTATTGCCGTAGGTTTGCCAGTGGTCAGCCAATTAGGGGTGGTGGGGAGGATCTTTGAAGTGGGGAAAAATACCTCCAAGGTTATTTTATTATCTGATCCCACCTTTGCGGTGGCAGCCGTGGTACAGCGCTCCAGGGAAAATGGGCTTTTGACCGGCACTCTGGGGGGTGATTTAAGGTTTCAATATTTGACCGATAATGCCGATGTAAAGGTTGGGGATACCTTGGTCACATCCAGATTGAGTACCGCTTTCCCTGAAGGGATATTGATCGGCCATATCACGGACGTTGAAGCTTCTGTTAACAGCCATACTGTTGAATGTTTGGTTGATCCGGCTGTTGATCTTTCCGAATTAGAAGAAGTCGTGGTTATAAAGAAGTAAAAAGTCCTTTTCCTAACCGAAATCCCACTTAATATATGTTTTTCTATATTTCTCGTGTTATATTTTATTTATGAGTTATGTGGTCAGCCGAAGAGCCTTTACCTTAATCGAAATCACTATTGCCATGGTGATCGTAGGTATTTTAGCCGCCATTGCCACTCCTAACTATATTAATGTCGTCCACCAGCAGGCTGCCATTGCTGCGCAAAATAATTTAACCGCCATCCAAGAAGCCCAGCAAAATTATTTTTTCAATAAAGAAGGTTTTTGTACCGTCGAAAATAATAATTGCGGCCAAGGTCTTGAAAATATCAATCCCAATCTCGCCCTAAATATACCAAAAGATCAATATTTTACGTATTCCTGTGCTAAGAACGGTAGTGGGTATTGTTGTACCGCAACGCCCAATGGTTTTACTCTTCAGAGCAATCTCCAGGTTTGCGGGCCAGGTGGGTCAAATAATAGTGCTCCTCCATGCACTGTGACTACTTGCTCAGCATCGCCCACATGTTCTAATTTAACAGCGACAGGTAAGGATAATTGCGGAAATTCTTGTACGCGTTCCTATACAGGTGCTTGCGTCTGCACTGATGGTAGCGATTGTTCAGGATCAGAGAATTGCACTAACGGCGTTTGTGCTTCTTGCAACGGTCCAACTAAGGATGCCTGCGGCACTTGCGGTGGTAATGTTGCAGTGAATACTTGTTCTGCGTCGGCCCCCAGTTGTGCGACTCTAACAACCACAGGCACCTATGCCTGCGGTGGCACCTGCACGGATACGTATAGTGGATCCTGTTCCTGCACAGATAGCGGTGGTTGTGCTGGTACAGAGACATGTACAGGGCATTCTTGCGGTGCTTGCGCTGGCCCAACAAAGGATGCCTGCGGCACTTGCGGCGGTACTGTTGCAGTAAATACTTGTTCTGCGCCTACCCCCAGTTGTGCGACTCCAACAACCACAGGCACCTATGCTTGTGGCGGCACATGCACACAGACATATAGCGGCAATTGTTCAGTTAACGGCGGATGGAGCGCGTGGGGATCCTGTTCAGCGACGTGCGGCGGTGGAACAGAAACCAGGACATGTACAAATCCAGCGCCAGCTAATGGCGGTGCTACTTGCAGTGGTTCGAGTTCACAGTCTTGTAACACACAAGCTTGTCCAGTTAACGGCGGATGGAGCGCGTGGGGATCCTGTTCAGCGACGTGCGGCGGTGGAACAGAAACCAGGACATGTACAAATCCAGCACCGGCCAATGGCGGGGCTACATGCAGTGGACTGAATTCACAAGTATGTAATACACAGGCTTGTCCTGTTAACTGTGTAGGAGCATGGAGTGCATGCAGCAATGGAACACAGACCTATACGATTTCAGTAGCAGCGACCGGTGGTGGATCAAGCTGTCCAAATACCAGTGGAACAACACAGTCTTGCGGAACAGCAGGTACCTGCGGATCAGCTAATGGCACAACAGTCGGTACAGCACCAACAAATAATTTGTGCGGTACAGGAACAGCAACAGCAGTGAGCGGAAGTGGTCCGTGGACGTGGAGTTGTACCGGAAGCAATGGCGGATCAACCGTTTCATGCAGCGCTTCTGTTATTCCAGCCCATTGCCTTGTCCATCCCTTTGAATTTCCCATTCAGAAAGTTGACCCAGCTGCTCCGGGTGGCGGTAATTTTTGCGGTGATAGTAATACACTCAATAGAGTAGCTTCCGAAACTGTCGCCCAAGAGGCTGTGCAAGTTTGCTCAGCCTATGGTTATTCAGGTGGTACTGTATGCGGAAAAGGAAGTTTCGATTCCGGCGACGGTGGCAATTCGTTTTATATAGACCCAAATGGAAACTATTTTTCCTATTCTTATAATGGTAATACCACTACTTTTGCTCAAATTAGCTGTGGTTCTTACGCTGATATCTGTTGTAATCAAATAAGTTCTACGGCGCCGGATAATGCAACACCATGTCCTAATCAAGCTGTAAATACTACGGCTTATTATGCTTTGTCGAATAGCTGTGATGGCTCAACAGCATGTCAAGCCACTTGTAATCCTGGGTATCAACTTTATAAATCTCCCGTTGGTAAGGCTTACGACTATTGTGTGCCTGATTAAAGGTGGGAGCATTTCTTTTAATGGGGTCATTACTGCTTGCTATTAATCTATAGGTGATTTAGTATAATTTTTAAAGGATAGTCAACAAAGGAGAGGCGATGGGAGAAAAATTTAAGAGGAATGTTTTTAAAACAGCCAATAAATATCAGAAGCATATTATTTATCTGGTATTTTTTCCTTCCATATTTACATTTTTAGCGTTTTTTTGTATTATTTTCATTGGCAATCCCTATATGTCTCATGCTATATTGCATGCCACTACGGCAAACATGGGGCATTTGCTAAGTGAATTTTCTTCTCTTTTGATTTTAGTGATTTGTTTATTTTTATTTTTGTCCTTGGTTATGGCGTTTGTGATTTCCAACGCCTTGGTGGGTGCTTTCGGGCGCATCATTCGAGAATTGGATGAGATCATTGCCGGTAAATCTAAAAAAACAGTTTATTCTCGTCCCAATGATACCTTAAGCGCGGATCTTTTAAAACGCGTGAATGTTTTAGCAAAATTTTATATTGAAAATAAGAAAGATTAGTCACGTTGGTCCCTGCCATAGAAATAAAAAATTTAGTTAAGACCTACCGTACGGGTACCAAGGCGCTGCGAGGCGTTGATTTGACGGTTGCCGATGGGGATTTTTTTGCGCTTTTGGGGGCGAATGGCGCGGGAAAAACCACGATTATCGGAATACTCACCGGCCTTGTGACCAAAAGCAGCGGGACGATCAAGGTTTTTGATCATAGCATTGATGATGATTTCGAAGCTGCCAAGAAATGCATCGGTGTTGTGCCTCAGGAATTTAATTTCAACATGTTTGAGCCGGTGCAGGATATTGTGGTCAATCAGGCAGGGTATTTTGGCATTGATTACAAAATTGCTTTCAAAGATTCGGAAGAGATCCTCAAGCGCGTCGGTCTTTGGGAAAAACGCCGTTCCATTGCGCGCACACTTTCGGGCGGGATGAAGCGACGCTTGATGATCGCCCGTGGTCTTATCCATCATCCGCGCATGTTGATCTTAGATGAGCCCACCGCCGGTGTGGACGTTGAGCTTCGCCACGGCATGTGGAAATATTTAACAGAGATCAATGCCCAAGGCACCACCATTCTTTTGACCACGCATTATCTGGAAGAAGTCGAACAAATGTGCCGCAATTGCGCCATCATTAAAGAAGGCGAGATCGTGCGGCTCGACAGCGTGCGTAATCTTTTAACAACCATCCCTCAGGATACGTACCGCATCACCGTCAAAGAAATGCTTCCGCTCGATGGGGTGAAAGCTTTTAAACTTGTTAAGATTGATGAAAATACGCTCGACGTTGAAATTCAAAAACGTGAAGAGCTTAATGAGCTCATTTTGAAATTAGCCCAAATTGGTTTTGTCATTACAGATTTTCATCCCAAGGGCAATCGCCTGGAGAAATTATTTTTGGAGATTTTAAGAAAGTGATCAAACGGGATTATTACATAGCGTTAAAGACCATTGTCCGTAAAGAGACCAACAGGATCCTACGCATCTGGAGCCAGACGCTGCTGCCGCCGTTGATCACGCAGACCTTGTACTTTGTGATTTTTGGTAAATTCATCGGTTCCCAGGTGCACGCCATCAACGGTGTCAGCTATATGGCATTCATTGTTCCAGGTTTGGTGATGATGGCTATTATTGGCAATGCCTATGGCAATGTGGTGGCTTCTTTCTATGGAGCCAAATTTCAGCGCAATCTCGAGGAAATTCTGGTTTCTCCGACGCCGGACTGGGTTGTTATTGCCGGTTATGTTTTAGGTGGGGTCATCCGCGGGGTCATGGTAGGGATTCTGGTCTTTGCTGTCTCTTTGTTCTTTGCACATCCGGTGGTGACACATTGGTGGGCAATCATTGTATTTACTTTTTTGAGTTCTGTACTCTTTGCTTTGGCAGCCCTGATCAATGGTATCTTTGCCCGTAATTTCGATGAGGTGGCATTTTTCCAGAATTTTATCCTCACACCGTTGATCTATTTAGGCGGAGTTTTTTATTCTGTGCACAGCTTGCCGGCTGCCTGGCAGCAAATATCTTTGTATAATCCATTAGTGTATATGATCAACGGCTTTCGGTATGGATTTTTTGGATTCTCCGACGTGAATCCTGGTCTTTGCTTGGTCGTACTGCTGATCTTGACAATTATCTTAACAGTGATTAATCTATTCCTGTTTAGAAAAGGCATTGGTTTAAAGAATTGACACCGCCAACAGCGGTGTCATCCCCGAATGTTTTAATCGGGGATCTATTTTAGAATTAATAATAATCAAATAGGGAGGGTACCATGCGTCAAAAAGTTCAAGCATTACTTATCATTGCGGCATTATTATTAACATCCAAAGCCTTTGCTGCTGCGGATACCTATGTGATTGATCCTATGCACACGAGTTTTGGGTTTACGGTCCAGCACATGATGATCAGCAATGTGCCCGGCGAGTTTGATAAATTCAGCGGTACCATTACCTATAGCCCGACAGATCTAGCTGGCTCCAGTGCCGATGTCAGCATTGATGTTGACAGCATCAACACCCGTATTGCCAAGCGTGATGCCCATTTAAAAAGCCCTGACTTTTTTGATGCTGCTAAATTCCCCACCATCACCTTTGTTAGTACCAAATTTACCCCTGGATATATTACGGGTAATTTGACCATGAAGGGTGTAACAAAGGTCATCACCATCCCTGTGACTATTTCCGGTCCGGTAAATGAGATGGGCCATCAAGCCATTGGTATCACCGGCTCTGTGACCATTAATCGCCAGGATTACGGTGTTAATTGGAATAAGACGCTTGATCAGGGCGGTTTGGCTGTATCAAATGATGTGGCTATTACTATAAGTATAGAAGCTGACGCCAAATAAGATCTAATCCAAGTGTTTGGAAAGTAATAGTTTAGGTTTCTGATGAAATATTAAACCCTCGTTGATTAATCTCGACGGGGGTTTTCTATTGGAAGCGCTTTCTGGAAATCAGCCCTTAGACCTTGTTTTGGCCCTTTGGGGTGCTATGCTTGAAGTAGCAGCTGAAGGGGTCACGTCTCTGGAGGCTGCAAGTCCCCTGTTGCGGGACGGAAAGGAAGGTCCTTATGAGTTACATTACATTCATTCTGGATCCCTTAAAGACAGTGTTTAGTATTATTTCCAGCTTTATCCCTACGGTGTTAGGGGTGTTGGCTGCATTGGTTGTCGGTGGATTGGTGGCCCGTGAAGCGGGCAAACTGGTCGCTGCTATTTTAAAGCGCGTCCATGTTGATAAAATAAGCCATGAAATCGGTCTGACGCACACCCTCGAAATCGGTGGGATCAAACGTCAGGTAAGCGACCTTATAGGTACGGTCGTGACCTGGGGCATTACGATTACGGCGCTCGTCATCGCATTAACTTATGCGGGCGTTACCATCATCGGTCCTATCACCGGTCCTGTCATGGCTTATGTGCCGGGCGTGTTGATTGGTGTTGTAACCTTGATGGTAGGCATGTTTTTGGCCCATATCGTATCCGTATTTGTCCGCTTGATTGCGGCCAATACCGGTATGCCTCGGCCTGAAATGTTGGCTACTTTCACCAGATGGGCCGTTGTATTAATGGCGGTTGGTGTATTTGTTGACAAGATTGGTTTTGGTTTCTTGTTAACGGGTGCTCCATTGACCATGCTGGTAGGGGGCTTGAGCTTAGGTTTGGGCTTGGCCTTCGGACTTGGCGGCAAAGATCACGCCACCCATTATTTGGATCGGATCTTGAAGAGCAAGTAATCTCCCTCGCCATCCAGAAATGGGGCTGGATGGCATCCACTGGGCGCCAGCCAATAGGCTGGCGCCCGACCTTTTTTTTATATTGTATACGAATTTGATTATGCTATACTGGTGTCCTTAAAAGGCTCAACTATGGATAGCGATAAACGCATATCTCCACGGTTTAAATTTTCTGAATCCGTGGCCTACGGCATTCCTGAAGTCAACGTTAACGGCAGCATTGCGGGTAATGTCAGCACCAGCGGGATTTCTTTGAGGGTTCAGGGTTTTGTTCCTATTGGAACTATCCTGGAGTTGCAGTTGCGCCTGCCTCAGTCAGCCA
>Ga0206817_1094_pt1 | contig 19238 bp, 20 predicted proteins | sample Alteio_BWOrgCont_89_FD_152873 | JGI IMG/M metagenome (GOLD analysis project Ga0206817, IMG submission 152873) | Enriched cells from forest soil in Barre Woods Harvard Forest LTER site, Petersham, Massachusetts, United States -... | ecosystem: Environmental > Terrestrial > Soil > Temperate forest >...
ATTTAGCTTCAAAAGCTAGAATGTTAGAAAATAGGAATGCCGTTGGGAGTAGTAGTTCAGCAATGTCTGTCATAAAAATGAGAAATTTTAATTTACCCTCTGCTATGATGGCTACACTTTTAGCAGTGTTAAAACCTTTGAATTTACCACAGAATCATGCAGTAGATGGAGGTATTGATTTAAACACCTCTAATGGCATGCAATGGAAGATCAATAAAGAAGGCAGCGGGGTCCAGATGAGCTTCAATCCTGCCTTGCTTGAACGGCTCAAACGCGAAGGTGTGCGCTACCTTCGTCCCATCATTCTTGCGGTCAGACCAATTACTGATATTTGGGTCATGGCAGGGATGTCCGCACCAGCCCATTAGGTTTTCACTCCTACCGATTAAATAATTTCCACATTTAATCATTTTTTTGGTATTCTTATTATTCCTATGAATGAGCGAATTAAACAACTAAATGCCCAAGCCGCCACGCTTGAGGCCAAAGGTATTATTAAATTAGCCTTTAATGAATTTAAGGATAAGATTTCTTTTGCTACTAGTTTAGGGGAAGAAGACCAGGTTATTACGGATATTATTGCTAAAAATACGCCAGGGATTGAAATTTTTACCTTGGATACAGGTAGACTTTTTATTGAATCTTATGAATTAATGGCTAAAATTCAGAAAAAATATCCTCAACTTAATTTTAAGATTTTTTATCCTGATACCAAACATGTCGAAGAGATGGTGAAGGCTAAAGGGATCAATCTTTTCTATGAAAGTGTAGAAAACCGCAAATTTTGCTGCCATGTCCGTAAGGTTGAGCCTTTGCAACGGGCTTTGAGCGATAAAGATGCTTGGATCGTTGGTTTGCGCCGTGATCAGGCGGTTACTCGGGCGACCCTTGAACCTGTGGAATGGGATGAGGCGAATAAGAAAATTAAATTTAATCCGCTCTATAATTGGACTTTGGATCAAGTGAGGGATTATATTAAGAAAAATAATGTGGATATAAGCCCACTGCACGCGCAAGGCTTTGTTTCGATTGGCTGCGCACCGTGCACCCGTGCTATTAAACCAGGTGAGGATATCCGGGCTGGTCGCTGGTGGTGGGAACAGCCTGAACAGAAAGAATGTGGACTGCATAATAATCCGAAGTGGAAGGGTAGCAAGAAATGAACAACACAATAGATAAATTAGATGCGCTGGAAGCTCAAAGCGTTTATATATTGCGTGAGGCTTATCGGGAATTTAAGTCCTTGGTGATGTTGTGGTCTATTGGTAAAGATTCGACGGTGCTTTTGTGGCTGGCTCGTAAGGCTTTTTTTGGTCATGTGCCATTTCCGCTAGTGCACATTGATACCAGCTATAAAATTCCTGAAATGATCCGGTATCGTGATGAATTGGCGTTGAAATTTCATTTGAATATGATTGTTGGCCAAAACACTCAAGCTTTGAGCGAGAAACGCACCTTTCCTGAAGGCAAGCTTGATCGCATTAGTTGCTGCAAAGCTTTAAAGACAGACGCGCTTAAAAATACCCTGTCAGGTGCATGGCCGCGCCTGAGACTTAATCATAAATCTGGTAAATATGAACTTGATACCAATATTGAGCCTTATATTGGTGTTATTGTGGGGGCTCGTGCGGATGAAGAGGGGTCTCGCTCTAAGGAACGTTATTTTTCTCCCCGAGACCGTAATAGTGACTGGGATGTGGGTGATCAACCACCAGAATTATGGAATCAGTTTAAAACAGATTTTGCTCCGGGTACTCATATCCGTATTCATCCCTTACTCGATTGGACTGAATTAAATATTTGGGAATATATTCAACGAGAAAATATTCCTATTACTAATTTATATTTTGATCAGGGAAATGGTAAGCGTTACCGTTCTCTTGGTTGTTATCCCTGTACGACACCCGTCGACTCCACGGCTAAAAATGTGGATGATATCGTCAAAGAATTGCGGGAAGGTAAGTTTAAAAACATTGCAGAACGTTCCGGCCGCGCCCAAGACAAGGAAGATGGCGGCGGTCTTGAAACTTTGCGTAAAGAAGGATATATGTAATGGATTCTCAGCGCGAGCAGATGAATGTGGTCATCGTAGGCCATGTTGACCACGGCAAAAGCACGCTGGTAGGCCGTTTATTGGCTGATACCGGCTCTTTACCAGAAGGAAAACTAGAAGCCGTTCAAGCCCAGTGCAAACGTAACGCTAAGCCATTCGAGTATGCCTTTTTGCTTGATGCCCTGAAAGACGAACAAGCCCAAGGCATTACCATTGATACCGCCCGCTCTTTTTTTAAATCCCAAAAACGTGATTATATTATTATCGATGCGCCTGGTCATATTGAATTTTTAAAAAATATGATCTCTGGGGCTGCCCGCGCAGAAGCAGCTTTGTTGCTCATCGATGCCCATGAAGGTATTAAAGAAAATTCTAGGCGCCATGGCTATATGATGCGATTTTTGGGGATCAAAAATATTGCCGTGTGTGTAAATAAAATGGATTTGGTCAATTATGACCAAAAGGTCTTTGAGCAAATAAAGAGCGACTATACCAAATTCCTCACTGAGATTGATTTAAAACCCCAGGCTTTTATTCCGATTGCTGCTTTTTATGGGGATAATATGATTTCACCGTCTCCTAAAATGTCCTGGTATAAGGGCGGCAGTGTCTTGGATGTTTTAGATGGTTTTGAAAAAGCAGCCCCACTTGATCAGCAAGCCTTCCGCATGCCTGTTCAAGACATTTATAAATTCACCGAAGAAGGTGATGAGCGTCGTATTGTGGCAGGACGGGTTGAAACCGGAACTGTCAAGGTAGGGGATCATATTGTTTTTTTACCTTCGGGAAAGAAAAACCGCATTAAATCCATCGAATATTTTAATGGTCCCATACGCACTGAGGCGGTGGCGGGACAGAGCATCGGTTTTACCTATGAAACTGAGATTTATATTCGTCCTGGTGAAATTTTATGTAAGGCTGATCAGAAGCTTCCACATGTCAGTAATAAATTTAAAGCTAATGTGTTTTGGATGGGGAAACAGCCTTTAGTCAAAGGGAAGACGTATAAGTTAAAGATTGCAACTCAGCAAGTGCCGGTGATTGTGTCGGATATTGTGCATGTGTTAAATGCGGCAGAATTAGCTTCTAGCCAAAAACCTCATGTGGACCGTCATGAGGTGGGGGAAGTGATTTTTGAAACTTTAAAGCCAATTGCTTTTGATATTATTACCGATATCGCGCAAACCGGTCGATTTGTCCTGGTTGATAATTATGAAATTGCGGGTGGTGGAATTATTTTAGCGCCTGTGTTTGATAATGATTCTAGTCTTAATCAACATATCAAAAACCGGGATTATGGCTGGGAACGTTCACATATAACACCGGCATTACGGGCCCAAAAATACCAACACAAATCTGCATTTATTATATTGGCAGGTAAAATTGATACCGGAAAACAACGCATTGCCAAGGCTCTTGAAGAAGCTTTGTTTAATCTAGGTAAAAATGTATACTTTTTGGGAATTTCTAACCGTTTGGTTTTAGCCACGCATGATTCCAAAGATAAGACTTTAGGTAAATATGAGGCTTTGTTACAATTAGGGGAATTGGCCCATTTGATGACCGATGCCGGTCTTATTTTGATCACCAGTATTACGGATATTGATCAGGATGAATTAGCCATGTTAAAGAAGCTTAATAGCCCTAATCGTACCCTGGTGGTTTCTGTGGGGGAAGACGATCGTTTTAATTCAGAGAGCATTGATTTGAATTTAGTTGAAAATGAGGAATCCGAAGTAGCTGTTAAAAAGATGGTGGATTTGCTGGTTAAGGCTGTGGTTTTAGATCCTGAATACGAAATCTAAACAACACCCCATAACGTAAGGAGAAGGTATGAATAAAATTGCATTGTGGTTATGCGTACCTGCTTTAATTGTATCCAATGCTTGTTTTGCTCAGGCACCAGCTCCAGCAGAAACTCCTGCAAATCCAAGCGCTCCAGGTGTCACGGTTGTCCATCATCATGAACATCATGTTGAAATTCATCGGGCCATGCGTAAACTCAGAGGTGCTAAGGCTGATTTGGAAAAAGCAGTCCATGATTATGGCGGGCATAAAGCTGCAGCTATTGCGGATATTGATCAAGCTCTAGCAGAATTACAAACGGCATTGACATATGTAGATTCACATTAATTAAATCTGTTGAAAAAATAGAAAGAGGACAGTATTTACTGTCCTCTTTTTTTATTCTAATTTTAGTCGATTATACAATCTGCAGGCAAGGTCTTGGCCATCAAATCAGCCGTGGTAGGATTTTCTTTAAGATAATTAATGACTGCTTCCATGCCCAGGCGGCGATGGAAGTAGCCCACATCTTCGCCAGGCTTGGCGTTGGCTTTCCAATTTTTAAGCAGGGCATCAATGACCTGGGCCACACGTTCCCGGGGAATGGATCTAAGATAGATGCCATTGCCATCAGCTGAAAGCATGGGCAAGCCCTGATGGCGGCCATCTTCGCTACCCAGTAATTTCAATTGATAGCGGTTAAAACCAGAACCAACTAACCCAAAGGTTTTGGTGGCAGGCCGAAAACATTGACGTTCGCAGCCAGTAATTCCAATGGATTCATGCAAATCACCCCAACCCATGGCTTCTAGTTGATCAATCAATTCTGGTTCAAATTTTTCAGAATCGGTATACGTCAAGCGGCAGGTATTACGGCCAACGCAAGCTCCAGAAAGCAGGCGAAGGGTGGAATAAGCTTTGCCATGACGTTCTCCATATCCAAATTTCTTTAAATCAGCTTCAAAAGCAGCTTTCATATTTTCAGGCAAATTGATAAACAAAGCATCCTGATTAGGTGTAATCATAAATTGCACAGGATAGCTGTTCATCAAATGGCGGCAAAGACTTTTAAGCTTGCCATTGGGAGAAGTATCAATCAAACGGCCATTTTCCACATACATGCCAAAAGCCCACTGACCATTATTTTGCTTGATCCAGCCATGATGCATATGACGAGGGCCAGGATCGAGATTGGGGTCAGGTAATTCGAGTTTAACACCCAATATTTTTTCGGTTTGCTCACGGTACCAATCAATACCCATGAGCTTGACCACAAATTTCACCCGGGCCCAGACCCGGTTTTCACGGTCACCCCATTGCTGATGCACCTTCACCACCGCATCCATGGTTTTGCTCAAATCTTTTTCTTCCACCTGACATAGGGCTTTTGCAAAGCAGGCCATGGAAGGCTTACCATTACGTTCGCCTTGACCGCCACCCACGTAGATTTGATATTTAACAACTTTGTTGTCCTTGATCACAGGGACAATGCCCATGTCATCACTTAAGATTTCGGCGCAATTATCTGGTTTTAGATTGCCTTGGGCATCCTTATAAACGGTTGCAAAACCGATTTTGAATTTACGGTTTAAAAGACTTTTGCCATAGTTAAATGATTCACCAGGCTTACGGATTTTCGTAGGATCAATTTGCCAAACCGCAATAAAAGGCTCAATAGGGAGCTGAAAATAAGAACCAAATTTTTGGGCTAAGGCATTGCTGTCAATCACGCCGCAAACATGGTCAATGGGGCAGCCCATGACATTACGGGTATTATCTCCGCAGCCATTAAGCGTATTCATCCCAGATTCAGCCAAGGTCTTGATAATCGTGGGGACATTGGGCTTTTTGATCCAATGGAATTGAATATTCTGACGATTAGTCAGACGAATGGAAGGGTGACCTTGTGGATCTTGGGTAAATTTTTCAGTCAAATCATCTACAATATTATATTGTTCACGGCTCAAAGGCCCACCACCAGGAATACTGATACGGATCATATAGATCCATTCCTTATTACCGGCCGCCTCTTTATCACGGTTGAATTCCAAATACATCCCGTGAGATTTCGCTAAAGCCTCAGTTTCCCAAGATACATCATCACGGCTTAAATCATCATAATCAGCCCGGACAGTGCCGGTTAAGCCAGAGGCAAGCTTATTAAGCTCTTCTTTGCAGAATTTCTCTGGAGGTGTATTAAAATTAGGCGTAACAGGTTTACGATTCGGCATAAGTTTTCCTAGAGATAAAGTAAATTATTATCTTAAATCTTCGTCAAAGAATGTCAAATCATTTTAAGTTAGCTTTTTAATGCCATCATTTGAAAATTGTGATACTATGAAAACCTTATGAAACAATTTTTCTTGCATATCCGTACCTACATTCTTCGGGGCCTGTTGGCCATTATTCCTTTACTTTTATGTGTGGCGGCCATCGAATTATTATATCGATTGATCGATAAGCAAATCATGCATTTTTTGGCGCAATTTATTGATATCCGTCAGATCCCGGGGCTTGGTATTTTATTGCTTTTGATATGTTTGTATATCATTGGTCTTATTTTTAGTAATGTCTTAGGCCGTCAAGTCCTTAAGTTTATTGATTATATTACCGAGCATATCCCCATTATTAAGTTTATTTATGGGGTGGGTAAACAGATTTCAGATACCTTAAGTGTGACTGATCCTCAAAAACAGGCTTTTCAAAAAGCGGTTTTGGTTAATGCCTTTGACGGCAAGGGTTGGATGATAGGCTTTCTGACCGGACATGTTCATGATTTAAATGGCGAACAATTACTTAAAGTTTTTGTTCCCACCGCACCACATCCTCTGACAGGGTTTATTTTAATTATCAATTCTGCTCAAGTCATGGATTGCGGATGGACAGTCGAAGAAGCCCTCAAGATGATTGTCTCGGTCGGAATCATTTCTCCAGAGTCTTTTAAAAAAGTCTGATATAATAAGGGCATGGATTACAAAGCCCGTTATTGGAATAAAACTAATGATGGCCGCGTTCAATGCCATCTTTGTCCTCGCCTATGTACCTTGAGCGAAGGCCAGAGGGGTTTTTGTTTTGTGCGTCAGAATATTGATAATGAGTTAATCCTTACTACCTACGGCCGTTCCAGCGGTTTTTGCCTTGATCCCATTGAAAAGAAACCCCTGAATCATTTTCTTCCAGGAACATCCATCCTATCTTTTGGTACAGCTGGCTGTAATTTAGGCTGCAAATTTTGTCAAAATTGGGACATTAGTAAGTCTAAAGAATTTGATCGTCTGACAGATGAGGCGACACCAGAGGCTATTGCTCAGGCAGCTAAACGCCTGGGGGCTAAAAGCATTGCTTTTACCTATAATGATCCGGTGATTTTTGCTGAATATGCGATTGACACGGCCATTGAATGCCATAAGTTAGGTATTAAGACTGTGGCGGTGACCGCGGGTTATATTACTCCTGAGGCACGAGGAGAATTTTATCAGCACATGGATGCGGCCAATGTGGATTTAAAGGGCTTTACCGAAGACTTCTATAATAAAATTACTTTAAGCCATCTACAACCAGTGCTCGATACCTTGATTTATTTAAAAAAAGAGACCAAGGTATGGTTTGAAATCACCAATCTGATGATTCCTGGGCTTAATGATAGTAAGCAAGAAACTGCGGATATGTGTCAGTGGATCATGGATCATTTAGGTCCGGATGTGCCTTTACATTTTACAGCTTTTCATCCTGATTATAAAATTTTAGATCGTCCAGACACCCCCATCAAGACCTTGCTCGAGGCCAGGGATATTTCCGTAGCCAAAGGAATTCACTATGTATACACCGGTAATGTGCATGATAAAACCGGATCCAGTACTTATTGCCCGAATTGTAAAAAATTATTAATCCAGCGTGATTGGTTTGAATTAGGGGAGTATAATCTCGAGAATAACATTTGTAAATTTTGTGATCATGAAATAGTCGGTATTTTTGAAACGGTACCTGGTCATTGGGGTGCTAAAAGAGTACCTGTTTATCTGTAGAAAGGTCGAAGATTAATGAAAATGATTGGTTGGAATGTGAATGGGATTAGAGCTATTGAGAAAAAGGGTTTCTTTGAATGGGTGCATAAAGAGTCTCCGGATATTCTCTGTTTGCAGGAAACCAAGGCCCATCCTGATCAATTAATGGAGCATTTCATTAAACACGAAGGTTATCATTCCTATTGGTCTGCAGCGGAAAAAAAAGGCTATAGTGGGGTAGCCATTTATTCGAAAAAGGAACCTAACAAGGTAACCGAAGGATTAGGATGTAAGGAATTTGATACAGAAGGGCGAACCTTGGTGGCTGAGTATGATGATTTCATTCTTTTTAATATTTATTACCCTAATGGTGGTCAGGGAAATAAACGCGTGCCTTTTAAGATGAAATTTTATGATTGTTTTTTTGAAAAAATAGAAAAACTACGCAAAAAAGGAAAGCAAATCATTGTGACTGGTGATGTGAATACAGCACATACTGAAATTGATTTAGCTCGTCCTAAAGAAAATGCGAAGAATACGGGATTCCTACCAGAAGAACGTGAATGGGTCAGTAAATTTATCAATGCAGGATATGTGGATACTTTCCGGCATTTTAATAAAGAAGGCGGGCACTATACCTGGTGGGATTATTATACGGGTGCCCGTGCCCGGGACGTGGGTTGGCGCATTGATTATTTCTTTGTTACTGAAAACCTATTGCCCAAACTCAAAAAAGCTTTTATATTAAAGGATGTCTTAGGTTCTGATCATTGCCCTGTAGGCATTGATATCAATTTAAAATAAGTGGAAAGGTTTATTATGAATAAGAATCTATGGGTTTTATTTTTCTTTGGCTCGATGCTACTTTTAGCTTCTAATTCCTGGTCAGCTACAGCGACCGCTATTCTTAAAGGCACAGCGCCTGATTCAAAAATTACTGGAACAGTCACATTAACAGAACAAAATGGCGGCCTGGCCGTGGTGGCTAAGGTTTTTAATGTACCCGTAGGCGAACATGGTTTTCATATTCATGCGGTTGGTGATTGCTCAGATATGGGCAAGGCGGCTGGGGGGCATTTTAATCCTGATAAATCTCCTCATGGTCTTTATCCCATGGATGGTCCGATGAAGGCCATGGCAGGTGATATGGGAAATATTACCATCCGCGCTGATGGTACAGGTGATTTTTCGGTTTTTATGCCTGATTTAAGCTTAACCAGTGGGAAATACGATGTGAAAGGTCTTTCTATAATTATGCATGAAAAACGGGACGATTTTAGCCAACCTTTAGGGAATGCTGGTGGTAGAATCGCTTGCGGTATTATTGAAACCAAATAATCATGCTTAATATTGAAACAACGGCGTTGGCTGTGATTGATGTGCAGGGTAAGCTCGTGAATATGATGCATGACCATGAACAAGTGGTCAATCGCATTAGCCATTTTATTAAGGCCAGTGAAACTTTTTCCTTACCGATTTTATGGAGTGAGCAAGCTCCCGAGAAAATTGGTGAAACTATTGAACCCATCAAAAGCCTGCTTTATCCCATGGTCAAGCCCATTCATAAACATAGCTTTAGTTGTTACGCTTGCCCAGAATACCTTGAGCATTTAAAAAGTATAAATCGGCGTCAGATTTTAATAACGGGCATTGAAACCCATGTCTGTGTATATCAAACCGCGCGGGATTTAAAGGCTCATGGCTATGAGGTGCATCTAGTCGCAGATGCTATTTCATCGCGGCACGAGACAGATACTCACTTTGCTATTGAGCGCATGAGGCAAGAAGGCATTATTATTACGACTGCTGAAATGGCCGTCTGTGAATTACTAAAAACAGCTGACAGTCCTAAATTCAAAGAGATCATGAAATTCTTAAAAGGAATAAAGGCCCAATAATCCTGATCATCGGATGGCTATGAGGTAAAACGATGGCGTTTGATGATCTTCTGCAGGAAAACCGAATTTTTCAACCCTCCACCGTATTTCAACAACTCGCCAATATTAAAAATAATTCTTTATTCACCCAAGCTCAAGCTGATCGGGTTGCTTTTTGGGAACAATGCGCTAAAAAACTTGATTGGTATGCTCCTTGGGAAAAAGCCTTGGTCTGGGAGCGTCCATTTGCTAAATGGTTTGTGGGTGGTAAAATTAATGCCTCCTATAATTGTCTAGATCGTCATATCAAATCTAATTTAGGTAATAAAACAGCCATTATTTGGGAAGGTGAGAATGGGGATGAAAAAACCTATACCTATGCTGAAAGCTATCTTGAAGTCAATAAATTGGCCAATGCCATCAAAGGTTTGGGTATTAAAAAGGGTGATCGTGTAGCTATCTACATGCCGATGATGCCAGAGGCGGTATTTGCCATGCTGGCCTGTGCCCGTATTGGAGCTATTCATACGGTGGTCTTCGGTGGTTTTAGTGCGGAGGCTTTGAGGGATCGTATTAATGATGCTAAGGCAAGATTGTTAATTACGGCGGATGGCGGATACCGTCGAGGAAGTATTTTGCCGCTTAAAAGCATTTCTGATAAGGCGCTCAGTGAAACTCCTAGTATCCAAGATGTGATTGTATTAAAGCGTTGTGGGAATAAAATATCGATGAAATCCGGTCGGGACCATTGGTATCATGATATTGTCAAAAATGTGAAGAATTATTGTGAGCCAGAGTCCATGGATAGCGAAGATGTGCTGTTTATTTTGTACACCTCAGGCACAACTGGGAAACCCAAAGGAATTGTTCACACCACCGGAGGGTATTTGACAGGAGTTCATAGCACCACCCAATGGGTTTTTGATTTAAAACCTAATGATATTTACTGGTGTACGGCTGATGTGGGTTGGGTGACTGGGCATAGTTATACGGTTTATGGCCCTATGAGCAATGCCGCGACGGTGATGATGTATGAAGGAGCTCCAGATTTTCCAGAGCGTAATCGTTTTTGGAAAATCATTGAAAAATACAAGGTCACTATTTTTTATACAGCGCCGACAGCTATCCGTGCTTTTATGAAATGGGGCAATCAATTCCCAAAAGGCTGTAATTTAGGTTCATTACGCTTGTTAGGTAGTGTGGGTGAACCCATTAATCCTGAGGCCTGGATTTGGTATTATGAAAATATTGGGGCGTCTAAATGCCCCATTGTTGATACCTGGTGGCAAACCGAAACTGGGGCGATTATGATTACTACCTTACCTGGAATCACGCCTATGAAACCAGGTTCTGCAGGCAAGCCCTTACCGGGCATTGATGCTGAAATTTTAACTGAAGAAGGTAACGTATTAAATCATGGTGGAGGTTTTTTAAGTATCACTTCGCCGTGGCCATCGATGTTACGCGGCATTTGGGGCGATCAAGAACGTTATAAAGAAACATATTGGGGAAAATGGCAACGCAAAAGTTACTTTGCCGGAGATGGGACTAAAAAAGACCGGGATGGTTATTTTTGGTTTTTAGGACGTGTGGATGACATTATGTTAGTGGCAGGCCATAATATTTCAACCGCTGAGGTTGAAAGTGCATTGGTAGATAATCAGATGGTGGCAGAAGCAGCAGTAGTTGGTGTAAAAGATGAGATTAAAGGTGAGGCCATTGCAGCCTTTGTGATTCTCAAAGAAGGTCATCCATACGATGCTAAAACTGAAGAAATTCTCAAAAATCATGTGACCCAAAAAATAGGGGCGTTAGCCCGTCCTTCTAGAATTATTTTTACAACGGATGTACCCAAGACCCGTTCAGGAAAAATCATGCGCCGTTTATTAAAAGACATCGCAGAAGGTAGGGCTCTTGGTGATGTGACCACCTTGGCCGATCCTCAGGTGATTGCCGCATTAAAAGAAAAATACCAAGAAACTTAACCTCCACACCTCCCGGGGGTGTGGAGGTTTCTGATGATCAATCATATAGAAAAATTCTTACAGCTTCTTAATGAATCTAAGAATACTGTAGTCTTAACTGGAGCAGGAATTTCTACCAACGCAGGCATTCCTGATTTTCGGGGGCCCCAAGGGCTGTATGTCAGCCGCCGCTATGATGCAGAAAAGATTTTTGATATTGATTATTTTGCTAAAGATCCTAAGCCATTTTATGAATTTGCATATGACTTTATCTCACTTGAATCGACTATTAAACCAACACTTACACATCAGGTGTTAGCAACACTTGAACAGAAGGGCAAGATTAAGGCTATCGTTACTCAAAACATTGATGGCTTGCATCAAAAAGCAGGATCGCAGAAAGTCCTGGAGATGCATGGGAGTTTTTTGACAAGCCATTGCCGTTCTTGTAAGAAGAGCTATGATTACGACCAACTGAAGATGATGGTATTTGACAAGCAAATTGCCCGCTGCAGCTGCCAGGGGGTAATCAAACCAGATATCGTATTTTTTGGTGAAAATGTGCAGTATTATCGTGAAGCTTTTGAATTGGCCCAAAAGGCAGATCTCTTTTTAGTTTTAGGAACCTCCTGTGCCGTCTATCCAGCTGCTTCTTTGCCACAAGTAGTGACAGGTAAAATAGTTATAGTCAACCATTCAAAAATCAATTTAAACATGTATAATGTCATCTTAGAAATTGAAAGCGATACTGATATCTTTTTTAAAGAACTAATGGGTTCATTGGAATCACATTCAAACAAATGAAAATATTTATTTTTTTAATTTGTTTTTTCATGTCGACATTGGTATGGGCAGGGGAATTCCAATTGACATCTGCCGTTTTTAAGAATAATGGTGATGTTCCTCAAAAATACACCTGTGATGGCAGTGATGTTAACCCACCATTGAGCTTTAAAAATGTTCCAGCCAAGGCCAAGAGTTTGGTGGTCACAGTAACAGATCCAGATGCGCCAGAAGGAACTTGGACCCATTGGATTGTCTATAATGTACCGCCGAATATGGGAGACATTATCGAAAATACTAATCCTGGTACTGAGGGTTTAAGTGATTTTGGCAAGTATGCTTTTAGTGGTCCATGCCCATCGGATGAAAAATCGCATCACTACATATTTCGGGCGTATGCCTTAAATGAAATTTTGGATATTAATGAGGGGCCAAGTATCTCAGAAGTTGAGAAAGCCATTAGGGGACATGTGATTGCTAAAACAGAACTTATAGGAATGTATCAGAAATCCCCTTTTTAGATAAATCCCCATTTTTCTTAAGAATCCTGTTTTATGGAAACAACATTTAGGATATAATAATAAGACATGAAACAAACAGAGTCACAAGCCCACTCCACTAGTTTCCTTTCAACTAAACGTACAGATCTCTGGTGGCTTGAACCCTTGGGTTCAGGTCTTGGTTTTTTGTGTTTTGTCATTTACACAACTTGGGCCATGTTCCAAGCCGGCCATTATTATGCATATCCGTATTTATCACCTCTTTATTCTCCAACCCTGATGATTGATCCAACAGCACCTGGATCTGCACCGCTTGCGCATGCTTGGTTTGGCGCGTGGCCTGGTTGGTGGCCGAAATTTTTGCCGCCATCACCGGCGATGCTTGTTCTTCTAGGCCCTTTGTCATTTCGTCTAACCTGTTATTATTATCGCAAATTTTATTACCGGTCTTATTTTCTGACACCGCCAGCCTGCGCGGTCACGGCTTTCCCACAGAAAGATTATAAAGGTGAAACCCATCTTTTACTTTTTCAAAATATCCATCGTTATTGCCTTTATATTGCCCTAGGTTACATTCTGATTTTAACTGTTGATGTTTATAAGGCTTGTTTTAAGGATGGGCTATTCGGGATTGGGGTTGGAACAGTTATTTTGTACATTAATGTTCTTTTATTGTCTAAATATACCTTTGGTTGTCATGCTTTTAGGCATTTGATGGGTGGCCGCATGGACTGCTTTTCATGTGCTAATGGAAAAGAGCATAAGAACTATGGTGTGTGGAAACAAATTACCAAGTTAAACGAAAATCATATGTTTTGGGCCTGGGTTAGCATGATTTGGGTTGGTTTTTCAGATTTTTATGTCCGGATGGTGTCAATGGGCGTTTGGCATGATATTAATACATGGGGACACTAATGGATAATAGGCTTTAGCCGTACGTCATTCGACGTCGTTAAGTAGGAGGTATTAGTAAGTGGATATCAGGGAAATTCAGACAATCGAACACGATGTCCTGGTTGTCGGTGCAGGTGGTGCTGGAATTCGTGCGGCCATTGAATGCGCACAGCTAGGGCTTAATACCGGCATGATTTCAAAATCTTTGTTAGGTAAAGCGCATACCGTCATGGCTGAAGGCGGGGTTGCAGCAGCCATGGGCAATGTGGATAGTCGAGATAATTGGAAAATTCATTTCCGCGATACCATGCGGGGTGGAAAATTTTTAAATCAGTGGCGAATGGCAGAACTTCATGCTCAACAAGCTCCCGACCGAGTACGCGAGCTAGAAGAATGGGGTGCTATTTTTGATCGGACCCCTGAAGGGCTGATTAATCAACGGAATTTTGGCGGGCATCGTTATCCGCGTTTGGCCCACGTGGGGGATCGTACAGGTCTTGAAATTATCCGTACCTTACAAGATTTCTGTATTCATAAGGGCATTGCCACCCATATGGAATGCACCGGGCTTGATTTGCTATTAGATAATGGCAAGGTCTCCGGGATGGTTGCTTATTGGCGTGAAACTGGACGATTTGTTATTTTTAAAGCTAAGGCCGTCATTTTTGCTACAGGAGGCGGTGGTAAAGCCTGGCAAGTGACCTCAAATTCTTGGGAATATACAGGTGATGGATTAGGCATGGCCTATCGGGCTGGTGCAGAACTTATTGATATGGAATTTACGCAGTTTCATCCCACAGGAATGATGTGGCCGCCCTCAGTTAAAGGTACGCTAGTCACCGAAGGCGTGCGCGGTGAAGGAGGCCTTTTATTAAACAATAAAGGCGAACGGTTCATGTTCAAATACATCCCTGAAAAATTTGCCGCTGAAACAGCTGACACTGTTGAAGAAGCAAATCGATGGTTAAAAGGTGATAAGAATGCCAGGCGTCCACCGGAGCTTTTGACACGGGATGTGGTGGCGCGTGCTATCAAAAAGGAAGTTGAAGAAGGGCGCGGTTCACCACATGGGGGAGTCTTTCTTGATATCGCTTCCCAGCGTCCGGCTGATTATATAAAGAAAAAATTGCCCTCGATGTATCATCAGTTCATCGAACTCGCGGAAGTAGATATAACTAAAGAACCCATGGAAATCGGACCGACCTTGCATTATTTCATGGGTGGTATTCGTGTTAATGCCGATACACAGGCCACCAATGTTCCAGGTCTTTTTGCCTGCGGGGAATGCGGTGGCGGCATGCATGGCGCCAATCGTTTGGGGGGTAATTCTTTATCGGATTTGCTGGTCTTTGGAAAATTGGCAGGAGTGGGTGCTGCCGATTATATCAAAGGAGTTTCTCAAGGCAAAATTGATGAAGCCCAAGCCACCACTATTATTCGAAGGGCTACAGCCTTCTTAAACAGAGAAGAAGGATTAAATCCCTTTGTCGTACAGGAAGACCTGCAAAAAGTCATGCAGATCAATGTGGGGATCATGCGATTAGGGGTGGAGTTAGAAAAAGCTTTAGTTGAGATTGAGAGGATCAAAACAGACATTGAAAAAGTCAAGGCACACGCCAGCCCTCAGTTTAATCCAGGTTGGAACGCGGCCAATGATCTGAATAATTTGATTATTACTGCGGAAGCGGTCGCCATGGCGGCCCTAGCGCGTGAAGAATCCCGCGGAGGGCATAGCCGTATCGATTTTCAAGGTGAGCGCGAAGAAGGTACTACTTATAATAATATTATTAAAAAAAACCCTGACGGCAAAATGCAGTTGCGTCGTGAAATTCGTACAACGCCTCCCAAAGAATTGGCTGACATTGCTTACGCAAAAATAGAAGATTTAGAGGGTGGAAAATCTAATGGCTGAGCGGACATTCCGCGTTTGGCGCGGAGACAAAACCGGCGGAAAATTCGTCGAATATAAGCTTGATATCGGAAAAGGTATGGTGGTTTTGGATGTGATTCACCGTATCCAAGCCACAGAAGCCAGTGATTTGGCCTGCCGATGGAATTGCAAGGCTGGCAAGTGCGGTTCATGCAGTATGGAAATCAATGGAAAACCACGGCTTAGTTGCCTGACCCGCATGAATATATTTAAAGAAGATGAGATCATTACGATCCAGCCGCTTAAAACTTTTCCGATCATTAAAGATTTAGTAACGGATGTGTCATGGAATTACGTACAGAATAAACGTATAGCCCCATTTAAACCTGGTCCAAAACCCAAAGATGGCAATTATCGAATGTATCAACGCGATGTTGAACGTTCTCAGGAATTCCGTAAATGCATCGAGTGCTTTTTATGTCAGAATGTCTGCCATGTCTTGCGTGATCAGGACAAAAAAGATAAATTTGTTGGACCACGTTTTATGATCCGTTTGGCCTCTTTGGAAATGCACCCGCTAGATACCGAAGACCGTATTGAAAAAGTTAAAGACGAATATGGTTCCGGGCTTTGTAATATCACTAAATGCTGCACCGAAGTATGCCCTGAACATATCCATATTACCGATAACGCTATCATTCCTCTCAAAGAGCGCGTTGTGGATCGTTTTTTTGATCCGATCGCCATTCTGCTTCATAAATTTTTTGGATCCAAAAAATCCTAATTAGTGACCTTTTGTATGTTGATCAATAAAGCCGCCCTTCAAAAATATGATGTTGCTGGCCCACGCTATACCAGTTATCCCACGGCTCCGCAATGGCAAACTTTTGATGCTAACCAGTATGTAGCGGCACTGAATTCTTTCAATCAGAATGATAAAACGCTCTCTTTATATGTTCATATTCCTTTTTGTGAACAACTTTGCTATTTTTGTGCCTGCAATAAGGTGATCCGTGCGAAAGATTCAAAGGTAGGGGATGAGTTTTTAAATTACCTTTTTAAAGAAATAGACCTAATAGCTACCCATTTAAAGAAACAAAAAACTGTCAAACAATTGCATTTAGGAGGTGGAACTCCCACCTATTTGTCAGGAGAGCAACTTCAACGGCTGATGACTAAAATCGAATCGGTTTTCGAGATAGACCATCAAGAAGAGATTGCTATTGAAGTTGATCCCCGCACCGTGACTCAAAGCAAATTAAAGATTTTACGCCAGTTAGGTTTTAATCGCGTTTCCTTAGGTGTGCAGGATTTTGATGCCAAAGTGCAGGATGATATTAACCGCATTCAGCCTTTTGATCAGGTATCTCTAGTTCATCAATGGTGTAGGGATTTAAAATTTGAATCGGTGAATTATGATTTGATCTATGGGCTGCCTTATCAGACGAAAGATACTTTTAAAAAGACCATGGATTTGGTGATAAGCTTACGTCCTGACCGAATAGCTTTATATAGTTTTGCCTATGTGCCATGGATTTCAAAACCTCAAAATAAATTTAATTTAGATGCCATTGCACTGCAAGATGAGAAGCTGGATATTTTTATTCAATCTCGAGAGAATTTGTTAGAGCACGGCTATCAGGCCATTGCCATGGACCATTTTGCTTTAACAACAGATGCTATGAGCAAAGCTTTTAATGAAGGTAAGCTTTACCGCAATTTCATGGGTTATACACTAAAACCTGCTGATGAATATCTAGGCATTGGGCCTTCAGCTATTGGTTTCTTGGAAAAGACCTTTGTGCAAAACATGAAGGTGCTGCCAGATTATTATGAAGCTCTTAATCAAAACCGTTTGCCCATTGAAAAGGGAATGGTTTTATCCCAAGATGATCAAATGCGCCAATGGGTCATCAATAGCCTCATGTGTCAATTTAAGCTAGACAAGGGTGTATTTTTTGTTACATTTGGATATGAATTCGAAGATTATTTTACTCAAGAAGCCCAACACCTTCATGACTGCATGAGCGATGGATTGATTAAAGAAAATCATGAAGTGATTGAAGTCACGGATTTAGGTAAAATTTTTATCCGTAATGTGTGTATGGGTTTTGATGTTTACCTAAGGAAAAAAGATGGCCAAAAGCGCTACTCCCGAACAATCTAATATTTTACTCGCCTTCGAAGGTAAGAATAAAAAAGTACCTGTGTGGTTCATGCGTCAGGCAGGTAGGTATTTGCCGCAGTACCAGGCATTGAAAGCCAATACCCCTTTGAGTGAATTATTTCGCAATCCTGAAATCGCTGGAGGCATTACCTTACAGCCTCTAGAAATTTTAGGGGTAGATGCCGCAATTTTATTTGCGGATATTTTAACCATGCCTTCGGGTATGGGTTTTAAGATTGATTTTGTTAACGGCAAAGGTCCAGTGATTGCCAATTCGATCCATCATGCCGGTGATCTTAGTCGTTTTGGAAAATATAGTGGTTTGGAATATGTCTCGCGCACCATTCAATTGGTGAATGCGGTATTACCACCATCCATTCCTTTAATCGGTTTTGCAGGTTCTCCATATACCGTGGCGACCTATCTTTGCTCAAAACACACCAAGATGATGTATGAAAATCCCAAGGCCTTTCATCAGCTCATGCATTTGCTAACGGAAAATACCATTGCCTATTTAAAACAGCAAAAAGAAGCAGGGATCAAGGTGTTTCAACTTTTTGATACCTGGGCAGGAGCATTGAGGCATGAAGATTACGAGACCTTTGTTTTGCCTTATGTGCAGAAAATCTTTAAATCTATTAAGTTGCCCTCAATTTATTATCTAAAAAATTCAGCCCATTTAATGGATTTAATGGAAAAATCTGGGGCTGACATGCTCTCGGTGTGTGAAGTTATTAATATTAAAGATTTAAAAACGAAAAAGGGAGTCCAAGGAAATTTCTTAAACAGTCTTTTATATGCAGATGATAAAACCATTGTTGAAGAAACTCAGCGCCTCTTAAAGGCTGCCAAGGCCAAACATCGCAAATATATTTTTAATTTAAGCCATGGTGTGATGCCAGATGTTAATCCATTGAAATTAAAGCTGATTGTCGAAGAAGTCCACAAATTCAAATGGATATAGACCTTCACAACCTCCAGGGTTGAAACCTCCACCCCCCCGGGAGGTGTGGAGGTTAGGTGTGGAGGTTTTGTCAATTATGAAGAAGATAGCTATCATCGGTGGGGGAATCTCTGGATTGACTGTTTTGCATTATTTAAAACAGCGTCTGGGAAAAAGTGTTGATATTACGCTTTTTGAACGCGATGCTGCTGCGGGTGGGACCATCCGCAGTATTTGGAAGTCAAATGCCCTTATTGAATGGGGACCTAATGGATTTTTCAATAACCAGCCCGCCACATTAGATTTGATTAAAAGCCTCGGACTTGAAGATCAAATCATCCGTGCTCAATCGGCATCCACCAAACGCTTTATTCAAATCAATGGTAAACTTCAAGCTC
>Ga0206817_1154_pt1 | contig 19188 bp, 16 predicted proteins | sample Alteio_BWOrgCont_89_FD_152873 | JGI IMG/M metagenome (GOLD analysis project Ga0206817, IMG submission 152873) | Enriched cells from forest soil in Barre Woods Harvard Forest LTER site, Petersham, Massachusetts, United States -... | ecosystem: Environmental > Terrestrial > Soil > Temperate forest >...
AAAGCTGTACTTGCCATCGGAGCCGGTCGTGGCCGTATCAACCACATTGCTATTGTATAAAAGTTCGACCGTCCATCCGCTGGCCCCGGTTTCTCATGGGACCTTAAATAATCTCATCATTCTGGCTGGTGATAATATCATTCAGCAAAGTTTGCCGCTTGATCCTTCCGGGGTGGTTTATGATTCCATCACCCGTCAGCCGGTTTCGGGGGGCCCAAATTACCATCAGCGGTCCGGGTGGATTTGATGCCGCTACCCAGACCGTGGGAGGCACAGCCACGGAAACCACGGGTTCGGATGGTTTGTACCAATTCTTATTATTGTCCGGTGCTCCTTCAGGGACCTATACCTTGGCGATTACTACCTACCCCGGCGGATATATTCCGTTGACTTCCGCGTTAATTCCGGTTTGTAATAACACCATCACCGTGGCCTCCAGCCCCAATCCGGCGGAGATTCAGCTAACCAGCACAGCTCCATCAGCAAGTACGGCCAATGAAAATCCTAATGCCTGTCCGTCAACCACGGCGAGCTTCCCTTCGTCTGATCAATCCACCACGGAATATTTCTATAGTTTTGTGATTAATCCAGCTACTTCGGCGAATATTATTAATAATCATATCCCGCTTGACCCACTGCGTTTTGGGATCCTGACCATCACCAAAACCACACCCATGGTGAATGTGGATATTGGCCAGCTGGTGCCGTATATCATCACCGTGCATAACACTTCCTCATCGATTTTCCCTGGGGTTGACATCGTGGATACCTTGCCGGCAGGCTTTAAGTACCGTTCCGGCACCGCCAGTCTCAATGGAGCGCGGCTTGATCCTATTGCCAGTGGGCGTACATTGACCTGGAAAAATCAGTCGATCGCCGGCAACGGCACCTTGACCTTTAAATTGATGCTGGTGGTGGGCACCGGTGTGCAGCCTGGCAATTATGTGAATATGGCCCAAGCGGTCAGCGACTTTAATCAAAATGCCTTGACCAATGTGGCCACGGCCACGGTGAAGGTAGAGCCAGATCCATTATTCGATTGCTCTGAAGTGATTGGAAAGGTGTTCGAAGATAAGAAGGGTACTGGTTATCAAGAGCAAGGAGAACCCGGCATTGCGAATGTCAGGCTTGCCACCGTCGATGGATTATTGGTGACTACCGATAAGTACGGTCGTTTCCATATTGCCTGTGCCGCTATTCCTGATCCTGACCGCGGCAGTCATTTTGTCATGAAGGTGGATATTCATTCCCTGCCGCAAGGCTACTATATCACCACGGAAAATCCACGCGATGTGCTTTTGACCCGCGGCAAAATGTCTAAGATCAATTTTGGCGCGGCCCGTTTGCAAAAGGTACGCATGGAAATTACGGATGAAGCCTTCGATGGTTCTTCGATCCGCTTGCAAGATCAATGGGCATCCCAAATTAATGATTTGATAACTCAATTAAAAGCTCGACAGTCCATCTTACGCATCGTCTACAGCTCAAGTGTTGAGAATTCAGATTTGGCGCATCGTCGCCTGAAGGCTATTGAAGATCTTATTAAAGAGAAATGGGATAAAGCAGGTCATCCCTATGAATTGACGATTGAAGATGAATTGGATCAATAATAAAACCTTATTAACCATGGTTCTCGTGCTGGGTCTGGGCAAAATAGCCTTGGCAGATAGTGCCAGTGCCAAATCGCCTTTTCGCATCACGATTGACTCTGAGAAAGCTGACAATATTCAGCTGCGGGTGGATGGTTTTGAGACCACACCGGTGTTAAATGTCATTGCCTATCCTGACGGGGCGGTGCGGGGTGAAGATGTCAGCTTTAATCCTTACACCAATTACGCAGCCTTTGTGAAGAAAGCTGAAATTCGTATTTTCCCAGCTGACACATCGACACAAAAAGAACCTTTGGCGGTAATCAGATTAGACCCTTCCCTTGATGAGATTGCCCAATGGCAGATCCCACGGCATTTGAAATTAGATGGCCTGGATTATGTCTTGCGGGTTTATGATCGCCATGGGCATTTTGATGAGACCAAGCCTAAACTGCTGCATCTGTTAGAAAAAGCAATGCCGACGGGTGATGAGGAAAATGAAAAGCGCGAATTGCTGATTGGTTATGGTGAAAATCATCGGTATATCAAGAATATTTCAATATCAGGCGCGAGCGTGACAGTGAATGCGGCCCATTTGCAAGATCATACTCAAGTTTGGGTGATGGGTCATCCGGTGCCAATTGATCCTAAAGGCCAATTTGCTTACCGCCAAATTTTACCATCCGGTCAGCAGTCTGTCAGCATTGTCACCCAATCTCCGGATGGGATTCGTCGGGAAATTAATAGAAATATCAATATTCCCAATCATGATTGGTTTTACGTGGGTATGGGGGATTTTACGATTGGTAAGGACAGTGTGCATGGGCCTGAGACCTTGGTGACCGGCGAAGACACCGCCGAATATAAGGGCAAGACCTATACTGATGGGCAATTGGCTTTTTACCTGCGCGGCAAGGTGAATGATGATTGGAAATTGACGGCTAGTGCGGATACCCAAGGCCAGCCCATGAATGAATTATTTTCTGGCTTTAGCTCCAAGGATCCTGAATATCTGCTCTTACGCATTGATCCTGCCCAAGCCTATCCGGTTTATGGCGATGATTCGACCACCATTGAAGATGCACCCACCGAAGGCAAGTTTTATGTGCGCTTAGAAGATGATCAGTCCCAGATCATGTGGGGTAATTTCAAAACCGAAATCACTGGCACTGATTTAATGAATTACCAGCGCACTCTTTATGGCGGCAATCTCTTATACAAGAGCAAGGATACTACCAGCTACGGAGAGAAAAAGACTGAGATTAATGGTTTTGCTGCAGACCCGGGCACCTTGGAATCCTTGGAAGAATTTCGCGGTACAGGTGGTTCGTTGTACTATTTACGTAATCAAGAATTGGTCACCGGTTCTGAACAGGTGCGCATTGAAGTCCGTGATCAGGATTCTGGTATTGTGTTGGGCACGCAAAATTTGGTTTATGGCCAGGATTATGAAATTGATTATATTCAAGGCCGCATCATTTTGACCAATCCTTTGGCGTCGGTGGTGGATAACAATAGCATTGTCAGCACCGCGGCAGGTTCCTTAAATGGCGATCCGCAATATTTGGTGGTCTCTTATGAATTCACACCAGGTGCAACCGCAGTGAATAATTTGACCAAGGGTGGCCGCATCAGCCACTGGGTGAATGATTATTGGCGAGTGGGTGTGAGTGCCTATGATCAGGGGGATGAATCAGGCGGTCTTAATCAACGCCTTTTGGGTGCAGATACTACCTTGCGTTATAAGCCAGGCACCTATGTGAAATTTGAAACCGCTTATTCCGACGGGCCTGGCAATGGGTCGCAAACGTCCCAAGATGGCGGTTTTTCGTTTAACAGCATTCCTCAAACCGTGGGCGCCCAACAAAAATCTAATGCCTATCGGGCTGAAACTGCGCTTGATTTTGCCGAAATCACCCAAGGGAGATTTGCTGGAAAATTAGATGCCTATGTTTTGGACCGCGGCAATGGTTTTTCAGCGCCGGGGGAATTAACGGATGAGGATATTAAGCAAGAAGGCGTGACCGCGGATATTCCGGTGACCAAGAAATTAGATATGTCTGAAAAGTTGGATGATCAAGAAGGCAGCACCACCGGGGTTATTAAGAATTCAGAGACTGATGCCAATTATCATGTCAATCCCGCTGATACCGTAACGGTGGCGGTGCGCAGTAATGATGTGGAAGATGCAGCGTCAGGGGGCGCAAGTACCATTCTTTCTCAAACCGGAAATCGTACCGATGCAGCAATCAAGATTGATCATGCGCCGCTGGATGCCAAGGGTGAAAAGCAGCGCTATGATGTGTATGTCTTAGGACAAGCCACCCTGGCCAAGGATGATACCCGTTCTTCGAATAATCGTGGCGGCATTGGCGGCAAGTATGATTTGAATAAGAAGGTCACTCTTGATGCTGAAGCCACCGACGGCAATGGCGGCATTGGCGGCAAGGCCGGGATTGAATACCGGGCTTCTGACCGTACTAGTTATTATACTAATTATTTGGTGGATACTGACCGTTCCGATATTGGCTATAGTGGCAGGGATACGAGTATCACTACCGGTGTGAAGTCCCGTTATAATGATGCCGTATCCGTCTTTGGGGAAGAAAGTTATCATAGTACGGATGATGGCCCGTCGGGATTGCTGCATTCCTATGGCCTTGACTTGGCTCCTAATGATAAATGGACCTATGGGGCCAAGATGGAAAAGGGCACGCTTTCCGATCCGGTGAACGGCGATGATGATCGTACGGCTATTTCGTTATCCACGGGTTATCATAATGATAAGGCCAAGTTTGCCAGCACCTTGGAATGGCGGGAAGATAATAGCAATGTCGACGGCAGGCGCAATTCCTGGTTTATGAAAAATAACTTTTCTTATCAAACCACGCCCAATTGGCGTTTTTTGGGCGGAGCTGATTTTGCCATCAGCAATGACGGGCAAACCAGCAGTGTGGATGCTAATTACACCAAACTATCAGCCGGCTATGCCTACCGTCCGGTAGACAATGACCGGTTTAATATGCTTTTTAAATATGAATATGTGGATGATGATTCCAGTCCTGACCAGCTTTCTGCTGATGTGAATGCCAGCGATTATAAGCAGCAAAGCCATGTGCTGGATGTGGATGCCCAATACGATTTAACTCCTAAGTTAGGCATCGGCGGTAAATTTGCTTATCGCATTGGTGAGTTGGAAGATACCACGGTTGATGATCCGCAATGGTTTGCCAGTGAAGCGTGGCTGGCGGTGGCTCGTCTGGATTATCATATCGTTAAACAATGGGACATTACGGTGGAATTCCATTACCTGGATGCTCAAGAAGCCAGCGATGCCAATTATGGCGCACTCCTTGGCATTTATCGCTATATTAATAAATATACCAAGGTAGGGGTGGGTTATAATTTCTCTGATTTTTCTGATGATCTGACTGATTTAAGTTATAAGAGCCGGGGATTTTTCTTCGATGTGCTGGGAGAATTTTAGTCTATCTAGAAAATCATTCATTCTCTCTTTTAACCTGAATGTCTACAGTTTCCCCGCGCAGCCTAATGGTCAGAACAATCGGTGCGCAGCAGACCTCGCAATCCACGATCAATTGTTGACGAGCACCCGCGGTCATATCCAAATGCAATTGATTGATCTCTCCGCAGTAGGGGCAACAAAAATTATCAAATTCTTCCAGGCTCATATATAATCAGCTTAGCATAACTTTTTTCAAAGGAGTATTATGAAAATCAAAGGCAAAAATATCCTGATGTTTGTTGATCATATTTATGAAGACCTGGAATTGCTTTATCCCCGCTACCGTTTAATTGAAGAAGGCTATTGTGTCGTGGTGGCAGGCCCAAAAGCAGGGGAGATTTATAAGGGTAAGCATGGTTATCCTTGCAAGTCAGATGCAGCCATTGCGGATATGCAGGAAGCTAATTTCGCAGGTTTAGTGATTCCAGGTGGTTTTGCGCCGGATCAATTGCGCCGTGATCCCAAGGTGTTAGAGCTCACCCGTCAATTCCACGAATCCGGCAAATTAGTGGCCCATATCTGCCATGCGGGATGGATTCCGATTTCTGCCAAAATTGTTAAAGGATTTAAATGCACGTCCACTCCTGGAATTAAGGATGATCTGATCAATGCCGGAGCCATTTGGGTGGATGAGCCGGTGGTGATTGACCGCAACCAAGTCACTAGCCGTAAGCCCGATGATTTACCGTATTTTTGCCAAGCCATTATTAAGGTCTTAAATGCTTAACAGATTTTTATTAGGGATAGCGCTTTTGATGGGCTATTGCTCCTTGGCGATGGCCTGGAATGGGGATCGCTGTTATCCTCAGGACGTGACGGGGATTGTGCAAGAGGCCAAACGTAATTCCATCATCGTTTACGATGATTATGAACATGATAATAAAGAATTTTTCTACACATCGCACCGCGATGATATTCACGTTGGCGATTTAGTACGGGTGTATTTCCGCTGTACTAATTTTCGCATCATTAAAATGTCGAAACCTACCTACGATCCCCATCTGCGTAATTTGGGCTACATTACTAAATCCCAATAGAACCTATAAGTTTTTGGCGTAATGATGCTTGGGCTTGCTGAGTTTGACATAATGAATTATGATGGTGCTTATGATTGGACCTGTACCTATGCCTGAAAGTCCGTTTGGTGTAGTCACCTTTATTGCCGCGCCGGCGCTATTGACCAACGCTTCTAGTGTGTTGGCCATGAGTACTATCAACCGCATGTTGGCCACCCGCGATCAGATGCAAAAAATGTATTTTCGTTCTGAGGAAGGAAAACTTCCTCATCCCGAACATTTTTTAGCCAAGGTCGATCGAGTAGAAAAACAGGCCCTGCTGCTTTTGGGAGCCTTGCATGCCATCTATACCGCCTTAGCAGCTTTTGCTGGAGCCACCCTGGTCACCTTGTTAGGGGCTGCTGCTGCGGCTTTTGTTGCGCAAGACATCCTTCATTTGATTATTGGCCTGGGGCTTGCTTTGGGTTTTGTAGGTGTGGGCGGGTTAATGATGGGCTGTGGAAAATTATTCAAAGCCACTCAAATATCCTTGATCAATATCCAGGATGAGGCCATGCAGATCCGTGAACGCCAGCAACAACCGGTTTAATCTTTATGAGGTATTGAATGAATAAATATATTGATATCAAAACACCTCATGGTATTTGTGATTCTTTTGTTGTCTATCCCAATGAGGGGGGACCATTTCCCGCGGTTATATTTTTAATGGATGCCTTTGGTCCAAGATCTTGGCTTTATCAAATGGCAGAACATATAGCAGCCAAGGGATATTACGTGCTGTTGCCTAATTTGTTTTACCGTTTTAAAAAACCACCCATGATTGATTTAAAATTTCCTATACGCGCAGAAGACCTGCCTGCGGCCCATCAACAATTAATGGCTTTGTTTCAGAATTATAAATATCAACAAGCTCTTGCAGACATCGGTGTCGTGATTGAATTTCTCGATCATCAGCCTGAGGTAAAAAAAGGCAAGTTAGCTTTAACCGGTTATTGCATGGGCGGGAATTTAGCCATTCGTGCAGCTGCAGCTTATGCGGATCGGTTTGCCGCGGTGGCTTCTTTTCACGGCGGTAAATTGGCCACCGATGATCCTGACAGTCCTCATTTATTGTTGAATCAAATCAAGGCAAATGTATATATCGGACATGCGGATAATGATAAATCCATGCCCGCGGAACAAATCAGCAAATTAGATGAGGCACTGAAGAAAACGAATTTGCATTATGAAGCGGAAGTTTATCAAGGGGCGGCTCATGGCTTTACCATGCTTGATCTGCCCGCAGGAAATGAAGCGGCCCTTCAGAGGCATTGGGCCAAACTTTTTAGTCTACTCGGAAAATCTTTTTAGGGTTTTAATCTTAGACAAGGAGATTTTATGAAACCACTTTCAAGCGAAGCATTAGAAACCATTTTTAACCAGGCCCGTACCCATAATGCATGGAAGCCAGAAGCGGTGAGCGATGAGCTGCTTCAAAAGGTTTATGATTTGTTGAAATGGGGGCCGACCAGTGCCAATTCCTGCCCGGCTCGTATCGTCTTTGTGAAATCCAAGGAAGCTAAGGAAAAATTAGTGGCTTGCATGGCGCCTGGCAATGTGGAAAAAACCAAGAGCGCGCCCGTCACTGCCATTATTGCCACGGACATGGAATTTTATGAAAAACTGCCGAAACTATTTCCTCATGCGGATGCCCGTTCTTGGTTTGCGGGCAATCAGCCTTTGATTGATTCAACTGCTTTTCGTAATGGCACCTTACAAGGCGCGTATTTGATGATTGCGGCCCGTAGCCTTGGCCTGGATTGTGGGCCGATGTCAGGCTTTGATAATGCGAAGGTGGATGCAGCCTTTTTTGCAGGGACCAAGGTAAAATCTAATTTTGTTTGCAGTTTGGGCTATGGAGATGCGACCAAATTGTATCCGCGCTCTCCACGTCTAGATTTTAATGAGGCCTGCAAAATTGTATGAAAATTCTGCTTGTTGAAGATGATGAACGCACTGCTGCTTTTATCGTGAAAGGCTTAAAGCAGGCGGGTTATACAGTCAATCATGCTCCTGATGGTGAGGAGGGTTTACATTTTGCTTTGAATGAAACCTATGATTTGGCTATTGTGGATTTGATGCTGCCTAAACTTGATGGTCTAAGTCTGATCAGCCGCCTTCGCCAGAAAAAAATAATCACTCCTGTCATTATTCTTAGTGCTAAAAATTCCGTGGATGACCGGGTCAAGGGTTTGCAAAATGGGGGAGATGATTATTTAGTCAAACCTTTTGCCTTCTCAGAATTATTAGCCCGCGTGCAAGCCTTGGTGCGCCGCTCTTCAGCCAATGTGGAGACCACCACCTTAGAGGTAGCTGATTTAAATTTAGATATGCTGCGCCGCAAGGTGTTCCGTGGGGGCAAGGAAATCGTTTTGCAAACAGGAGAGTTTCAATTACTGGAATATTTGATGCGCAATGAGGGGAAGGTGGTTTCCAAAACCATGATCATCGAACATGTCTGGGATTATAATTTTGATCCTGAGACCAATGTGATTGAAACCCGTGTCTGCCGTCTGCGTGATAAAATCGATAAACCCTTTACTAAAAAATTACTCCATACCATTCGAGGCTTTGGTTATGTCATCGAAGACAAAACCTAGCCTGCTGCGTTCTTTTTCTTCCCGCTTGACGGCCTGGTATGCCGGACTGTTTATTTCTTCGCTAGTCATTATTTTCTTGATGAGTTATAAAATCCTACAATCGGATTTGGTGCATGTGGTTGATCGCAGTCTTCTGGCCCAAGCTAATAATATTGATCAGGAGTTTTCTAACCTTCCCGTTGATCAAATCAAAATCAATATCCGTGAAAGTATTGAAGAAGAGGGAAAGAATAGAATTTTCTATCGGCTGCTGAAATCTAATTTAGAAGTGGTAGAAACTTCGGATCCATTGAGATGGCCTTGCCTTAATTTTCCCACCATGAGCCTTTGGGCCAATCAGGCATTGAGTGAGGATGAAGTGTTAAGCACTTTAAGGCCGCCAGACCGTCCTTACAAAATCCGTATTCTGTCTAAGAGCATTGATCATGGACAATACATTGTGCAGATCGGTAAAACGATGAAGGATGAAGAGGATTTGATGTCCTTAGACTGTACAATTTTTGGGGGTGTGGCTTTGATTTTGCTCATTGTAGGAATTTTCTTAGCCAGGGTTTTTAATACCATGTTTGACCGCATTGAATATTTGATGCGAGGCTTGCGGGATGTGACTAATAATATTGCCCATGACCTGCGTACACCGCTGACGCGTATCCGTGGTTTAGCAGAAACAGGGGGCCAAGAATCCTCAGGGGCTATTATCGAAGAATGCGATCATCTGACGCATACAATTAATACCATGCTAGAAATTTCTGAAGCTGATGCAGGGCTTAAAAAATTTGAACTTCGAAAAATCGATTTGGTGGATGTAGTCAAAAGAGGATGTGAAATTTTTGAGCCGCTGGTGCAGGAAAAAGGACTGACCTTGGAGCTTAAAATTTCTTGCGGCTCTTTGATGGTGCACGCCGAGCCTGCGAGGCTGCAACGCATTGTTTCCAATCTCCTGGATAATGCTATTAAATTCACTCCTTCGGGTGGGCTGATTATTGTTGAAATCAAGAAAGTCAACGGTAGAGCTATTGTGAGTGTCACCGATACCGGCATTGGCATTGCTCCAGCTGAGCAGGCTAAGGTATTTGAGAAATTTTACCGCGTTGAAAGCAGTCGTCACCTACCGGGCAATGGCTTAGGCTTAAGCTATGTGCAGGCCATGGTCCGTTCGTTGGGTGGCAGTATCCATCTTGAAAGCACCCTAGGGATGGGTACTCAATTCACTGTGAGTCTTCCTCTTAAATAGTTCACTTCAGTTTGGCTAATAATAGGACATTTTAGTTTGGCATTGACACAAAAATCTAAATAAATTTGTTTTGCGTATGAAAATATGGCACACTTCCTCTAGGAGAGAGAAAGGTATGCCCCAATACGCTTTTGAGTTATCCACATCTCTATTCAAACAAATCAAGAAAACTGTTTCCCTGGTTATTTTAACTGCTTTTATTTTTACGTCGGTTAAGCCTCCAGCCTATGCCCAAATGGCCGCAGATGCCATGCCGCGTATGCCAATGCCTGGCGTTATGCTGCATTTAAGCCCGGAATTTACCCCAGCTTATTTAAAAGGGATAACTATCCATCCTGAAAACGCTCTTAATTTTGATTTTATTGTCTATAGAGGGGATAAGACGCTATCTCAAGACCAGAAAAAGCAAGAATATAATAAACTCATCAAATATTTTTTGGCTTCTTTAACCATTCCTGATAATGATCAATGGGTTAACCTGTCTCCTTATGAGAAAGACCGTATTATCAATGATGATTTTGGCAAGACCAAGATGGGTCGGGATCTTTTGGCCGAAGACTATATTTTAAAGCAGATCACAGCTTCACTAATATATCCGGAAAGCAAGCTTGGTCGTACATTTTGGGACAAGGTATATTCTCAAGCGCAGCAGCAATTTGGCTCAAGCAATATTCCAGTCAACACCTTTAATAAGGTATGGATTGTGCCAGATAATGCGCTTGTTTATGAAAAGGGCAATACCTGCTATGTGATCAGTTTTCATTTAAAGGTGATGCTGGAAGAAGATTATCTATCTCTTAAAAATCATAGTGGTATTCAATCTTCAGGAACCAACCAAAACATTCATTCCATTGCTTCCAATATCGTCCGGCAAATTGTGCTTCCTGAGCTGGAAAAAGAAATCAATGAAGGTGAGAATTTTGCCAGCTTGCGTCAGGTATTTAGCGGGGTCATTTTAGCAGCCTGGTTTAAGCGTGCTTTAAAGCAATCTTTATTAGGCCAGATGTATGCCAATAAGGCCAAGGTCAAAGGAGTTGATCAGGATCCCCGTACCAATCAAGAAATCTACCAGCGCTATTTAAAGGCTTATAAAAAAGGTGTGTTTAATTATATTAAGGATGATGTAGATAAATACACCAATGAAGTCATCCCTCGAAAATATTTCTCTGGCGGTATGAATGTAGGAAATTTTGCTGTGTATTCAAAAAAAGCATCTCAAACACAGCTAGCAGAAGATTTGGTTATGAATAGTGACAATGAAGATGATGCCATGGCGGCAATGACATCCCCAGATGAATCCAGCAAAGCTTCTAATACCGCGATGGTTATTCAATTAACCGATGGAAGCAAAGCCAATTTTGAATTAGTCGCGGATGTTATTACATTTTTGCATGGTACCATCCCATCTATGGTAAATGTGAAATTATTGAAGCTATTAACTGCTGCCTACATGATTCGGGCGAGGCTTATTTTCAAACAGAATTTCGATAGAGAAGAAGTAGAAAGAATTATTAGGTGCAGTATTGATATTAGAGGAAGGTCTATAAACTCAAATGGATTTTTAAATTCAGCGAGGCTTTTGAACCCTATTAATAGTCAAGATCCACAGTTTAAGAACATAGCATTCAATTCAGATTATGGTTCAATGTATATTAAGGATGTGGGCGACCCATTAAAGGAAATGGGGTATAAGAAAACAGGAAAAGAAATTCCTGATGATCTTGATTCAATGCCTTATATTTTGCAAGAGATGGGTTACGAGGGTACTTCAAATGCAGCGATGAGTGCGGGAAAAAGGATTGCTTGGGGGGTGGGTCTTGCAACGGTGGCCTATTTTGGGGGAAATGCTACCATGCGTCAACTGAGAATAAATGGAATAAAGAATTTTCATGAACAAAATGTGAAAGCTTCTATGAAGCTTGGTGAAAGGGAAATGGTAACTCATTTTGATCATGCTGTTCCAATCACCTACGATCGGAATGTTAAACCTGCTATTCTTCCAGCATACGAGGCTGATATTGGAAACGACACAGCTACTTCGCCGGGGGATACCATAGTGATCAAAGCCTATGATCCATTGCACCCAATTAAATTAGTTGAACATCTTATGGATGATGATGCAAAAGTGAAGGAGGGGCTTTCATTTAATTTGTTCCCTGATCCTGATGGAAAGACTTTTCATATGACAGTTCCAGGAAATATCGGTAATGTATGGGGCTGGAGAATTATTGCAGATAAAAAAGACCAACTGACTCAAACGATAACAGATGCCCAAGGATTTGATCATGAAGCATCAACAATAGATGTGTTCATTCATCATATCCATAGCTATAGTTTCAATGATGCATCTGGAAAACATTACATCGTTCCCAATTCTATTGTTGATGCATTTTGGCAAGGCAAGGATACCTATGTAATCGATTCAAATAATAATTTGCGTACAAAAGATGGAGACATTATTAATTCACCAGACAGCGATTATCCTGCACAGGATATCTATGGAACAACATATGATGTTCCCGTTAAGAACGGCAAACATTTAAGGGTGAGTGATATAGGGGTTGTTGAAATGTTGAAGCGGCGTGAAGTCAACGTTAAAAAACTCAATAATACTAGTGGTCATTTTACGAATGAAAATGACAGTGCTGATTTTGTGACACCCTATGGAAAAGTAGAACCGTCCGCTAATAATGCGATGTCTTCAAGAATGCTTGTTATATCAGCAGCTTTTTTAGCAGGTGCGTTAATCGGTGTAGGTGGTGATCGTTTGCTATTACGCCAATTTGCTTCTCCGATAGTGAAAAGCACAGCCACTCCTCAACTTAATATAACTCGACCTCGAATTAGTTATGACACTATTAAAGATTTTATTGGCTATGAACGTTTATTTGTAGCTGGAGATATTACGTATTCACCGTATATAAGTGGAAAAGAAGCTGTTGATCAATTAAAAAAACAAGGTGTTAAAGTAGGTACAGGTTTTGATCAGCTTTATGATCGATTAGATGGAATGGCTATGCAACAATTGAAGACTGAAGGCGAACTTACATCTAAAGATGTTATTAAGGATATGGATGCCATCATTGATAATCCTGATCAGCAGTTGGATGAAACTGAATTACACTCGTCATTAGAAAAAGGTGGTATTGACTTTAATTCTGTTAATTTAAATTTGCACATTAAAAGGGACGGCAATGGTGTTCCACTCCCAGTATCTCAGCAAGACATGGCCCAGTTGGCCCAGGTTGATGGCCTTGTTCCTGTGATTGTAAAGATCACCCCCGAAATAGCATCACCAACGTATTCTTCGCTTCAAATTCATTGATTCTTTAGACCTTAAGATCCTTCGGCTGCGCCTGTAGGATGACATTAGTAAGATTACCAAAATGTAATCTTGCGGTCATCTTCCAATCACCTTCAAAAGTTATACTCGTTTTAGGTAGCAAGGATATTGCATCTAAAACTTAAGAACTGGACCCCCGACTAAAACATTCGGGGGTGACAAAAAGGAGAAAAAATGATCGATTTTATCTTTGGAGAGTCTAATGCTCCCACATCAACCATTTTAGTTCGTTTGATCACTGGTTATGTATTCTTTGTCGAGGGGATTCAAAAGTATCTGTATCCTGACACGCTAGGCATTGGCCGTTTCATTAAAATAGGCATTCCTTATCCGCATGTGATGATCCATGTCTCAGCCGGGGCAGAGATTATCTGTGGTTTTTTACTGATCTTAGGGCTATTTACCCGTCTAGCTTGTATCCCATTGATTATCAATATCTCGGTTGCCATTATTTCTACCAAGGTCATCATGTTTATTCAAAAAGGATTTTGGCCAGCGGTGCATGAATCCCGCCTAGACTTTACCATGCTGCTATGCCTGATCTTTTTGTTATTGGTCGGGGCTGGAGCGGCTTCCTTAGACCAAAAGCTCATTCAAAAAACTGCTGAATAAAATCCCACCCTTGAAGGTAGGATCAGCCATTGGCTGGTCCTGCCTTTTCTGCTATCATAGTGCTCTTATGAGCCTCTTGATGCTTTCCAGAATTCAATTCGCCGTTACCATCATGTTCCACTATATCTATCCGCCCATTAGCATTGGGCTGGGGCTGATCATCGTGATCATGGAAACCATGTACATGGTCACCAAGAATCCGCTGTATCACAAGATGACCCATTTTTGGGTGAAGATTTTTGGGCTTAATTTTGCCATTGGGGTGGCCACGGGCATTGTCATGGAATTTGAGTTTGGTACCAATTGGGCTACCTATTCGCGTTATGTGGGGGATGTGTTTGGTTCAGCCCTGGCTGCGGAAGGGGTATTTGCGTTCTTTTTAGAATCAGGATTTTTAGCTATTTTACTTTTTGGTTGGGACAAGGTCAGTGCGCGCATGCATTGGATTGCCGCATGCCTGGTGTGTTTTGGGACCCATTTTAGTGCTGTGTGGATTGTGGTGGCTAATTCTTGGATGCAAACCCCGGCGGGATATCATATCGTGGGTGACGGCATGCATGCCAGGGCAGAGATCACCGATTTTTGGGCTATGGTGTTTAATCCTTCATCGGTAGAGAGGCTGATTCACGTGCTTTTAGGCGCGTGGCTTACGGGCGCATTTATGGTGCTGTCGATTAGTGCCTTCTATTTATTAAAAAAACAGCATCTTGATTTTGCTAAAGCTTCATTGAAAATTGCCTTAGTGTTGGCATTATTTTCGGCTGTGGCCCAAATGTTGGCTGGGCGTGTGAGTGCAGAGACCGTGGCGCATTATCAGCCAACTAAGCTCGTGGCCATGGAAGGCCATTACGCGGCCAATGCTCCTGCGGATTTTTATCTGTTGGGGGCAGTGGATGAAAAGAATCATCAGGTCCATGGTTTAAAGATCAAAGGCTTTTTAAGCTTCTTGGAGTATGGCGATGCGCATAAGCCTATGAAGGGGATCAATGCGTATCAAAAGCAAGAGCTGCCGCCTGTTAGCATCACCTTTGAAAGCTATCATCTGATGATTATGCTCGGTGGGCTGATGCTATTGATTGGCATCACTGGTGCCGTGTTATGGATGCAGGGGAAATTATTTGAAAGTACCTGGTATTTGAAAATCCTGGTACCTTCAGTGCTGTTGCCGCAAATGGCCAATCAATTAGGATGGATCACGGCTGAGGTGGGCCGTCAGCCATGGATTGTGTATGGATTGCTGAAAACCTCAGCGGGATTATCCAAGGCCGTTACGGCGGATATGGTATTAACTTCTCTTATTATGTTTACCCTGATTTATTTCATGCTTTTGGCTTTGTTTATCTTTTTGTTGGACCAAAAAATCAAACATGGGCCTGAGGGGCTGATGGAAGAAGACACTCACATGCATAGGGCGTAATATGGACCTACATTTAATTTGGTTTATCTTGGTTGGGATTTTGTTGGCAGGCTATGCCATCCTGGACGGCTTTGACTTTGGGGTGGGGGCTTTGCATCTTTTTGCCAAAGGTGATGAAGAACGCCGCATGATGCTTAATTCCATTGGCCCGGTATGGGACGGCAATGAAGTGTGGCTGGTCACCAGCGGCGGGGCTATTTTTGCGGCCTTTCCTGATGTGTACGCTACCTTAGCATCTGGATTTTATCTGGCGGTGTATCTGCTGATTTTTTCATTAATATTTCGGGCCATTGCCATTGAGTTTCGCAGCAAGCAAGAGGCGGCATGGTGGCGAAAGACGTGGGATGTGGCTTTTTGTTTGGCCAGTATTCTATGTGCCATTCTGTTTGGGGTGGTGATCGGGAATTTAATTTGGGGCATTCCTTTGGGGCAGGATAAGGAATTTCAAGGAACTTTCTTAAGCCTGCTTAATCCTTATGCGCTACTAACTGGTATGACCGTGCTATCGGTGTGCATGATGCATGGGGCTATTTATGTGGTGATGAAAACGGAAGGCGAGCTGCATGATAAGGCCAGGCGCTGGGTGAAGAATTGCATTATCTTTTTTGTGATCATGTATGTGGTGCAGACCATGGCCACCATGCTCTATGCGCCGCACATGGTGGAACGCTTTAAAGAAAATCCATTACTCTTTACCGTTCCTTTGGCCCAATTGCTGATCATTGCCAATATTCCTCGAGAGATTTACCATAAACAAGATTTTCTAGCCTTCTTATCGTCCTGTGTGGCCATCGTGCTTTTCATGTTCCTTTTTGGATTCGGGATTTTTCCGGACATGGTTTATTCCAATCCAGGATTTGAAAATAGCCTGACCATTTACAACGCCTCGTCATCGCCAAAGACTTTAGGCATTATGCTCATCATTGCCTTAATCGGCATGCCCATCGTGATTGCCTATACCATCAGCATCTACTGGATTTTCCGCGGCAAGGTCAAAATCGATAAGCATAGTTATTAATGAAATCTACATCGAAAATAACTTGGCTTAATTCCACCATCCTTGGCATTGGGATGGCGAGTTTGTTTGCGGATATCGGCCATGAGATGGCTACCGCTGCTATGCCAGCTTTTTTGGCGAGCATTGGCGCTTCATCAGCGCTCGTCGGTATTATTGAAGGATTAGCCGATGGATTTTCTAGCTTTGCTAAAATGTTTTCCGGGATTTATAGTGATCGCCTGGAAAAACGTAAGCCCATTGCGGTGATTGGTTATTTCCTAACCGCTTCAGGGATGGCGTCTTTTGCTTTTGCTCATCAATGGGGACAGGTGCTTTGCGGACGGGTATTTGGATGGATTGGTCGGGGGATTCGTACACCGGTGCGCAATGTGCTCTTGACTGAAGCTACAACACCTGAGACCTATGGCAGGGCCTTTGGCCTGGAACGCAGCATGGATACCATTGGTGCGGTGATCGGGCCGGTTTTTGCTCTCCTGCTTGTACCCTTGGTGGGCTTACGCCATATTTTTCTTTTTACCTTAATCCCTGGTTTGATCGCGGCCTTTTGCATTAGCTTTCTGGTTAAAGAAAAACAGCATGCGCCGCAGGTGAAAATTCCTTTTTGGGTGGGAATGAAGTCCTTGCCCGTTCATTTCCGTCGGTATTTATGTGGGATAGGTATTGCGGGAGTCGGTGATTTTTCTAAGACCTTACTGATTCTGTGGACCACCCAAGCATTGACGCCAACTTATGGAATAACCAAGGCGGCGTTTTGGGCCATCTTTTTTTACATCTTTTATAATATCGTGGATGTGATCTCTTGCTATATCAGTGGTCATCTGGCGGACCGTTTTCCCAAACGTCATGTTTTATCCTTTGGGTATTTACTGGCGATGATCCCGGCGATAGCTTTAATGCTTCCAGGAGCATCGTTTGTCAAGTTTGCGATTATCTTTGGGTTTTCTGGAATCTATATGGGGATTTTGGATACGGTTACTAGTGCCACCGCCGCAGAATTGATTCCAGCTAATATCAAGGGCACTGGTTTTGGGGTGCTAGCTACCGTCAATGGATTAGGGGATTTGGTTTCGAGTATCGTGGTAGGCTGCTTATGGGTTGTCTCGCCCATGGCAGCGATGGGTTTTGTGATTCTAACTGCTCTGGTCGGAGCGGTGATTATCGAGCGCAGTTAAACGGCTTTGGCCACAAAGGCTTCGCTGATTTTTTTGCGGCGTAATTTTCTCACCGTGACCTGAAAGCCATTGGCTGAAATTACCTCGCCGCCGTGGAAAGCTTCTTTGTAATGCCGTTGGCCCCAATCCGCTAATTTTAAATCCGCATCAGCGCCTAATGGCAAGACTTCTAGCCCCAAGGCCTTGGCCAGGGCGGACATGGTCACTGCACCGCCAACCAGCCATTGATGGCCGTAAGGGTGGATGTGATTAGGCAGGCGATCAAATTCATCTTCGATTTCACCGACCAGTTCTTCAATAATATCTTCTTGTGTAATCATACCAATCACTTGCTTTTTATCATCTTCGACCAGCACAATGTGCAGTTTTTCATGGATCATGCCTTCAAAAACCTTGGAGATGACGGTTGAGCCATTGAATCTTATTAGAGGACGGATAATGCCTTTGATGGTTGGGTCATCGGGATTGATCTTCATGGCCGCGATGATGTCTTTGAAATTGATATAGCCTTGAATGGTTTGCGGATCATTGGGTTTTTCACACACGGGAAAACGCGTGTGCATGTCCAAATGCGCTTGGATCAAGGCTTGAGAAAGAGTGCTGCCTTGATTGATCATACAAATATCCGTCGCTGGGATCATGACGCTACGGATTTGACGAAACGACAGCTGGGCCGCAGACATAACGATTTTTTCTTGCTGAGCATTAATCAAGCTTGAAGTGCGCGCCATGGATAGGGCGGTGATTAATTCATGCAAAGAGTTTTGAGGATCATGCTGGCCGTGATCCATGGGTTTTTTCTTGTCGATGAAGGTGATGGCAGTTTTGACTAAGTATTCCATTAAGGACACGACGGGATTGGCAATATAGGAAAAGTAGAGCATGATGCGTGAGAGGGAAAGTACCACCGAAGCACTATTTTTGATCGCAAAGATTTTAGGGATCAATTCCGCAAAGATAATGGTAAAAGAGCTTAAAGGGATGATGAGTGTTGCCAAGCTTAAGAATTCAGCGAAATCTTTAGAGACATGCAGGGTTTGTTGATAGTAGGGCTGCAAAGCTTCAGTCACACCAGCCCCACCAATGGCCGCTGCAATGGAACCAACCAGGGTGACGCCTAATTGCACCACGGCTAAGCTTGCTTCCATGCGGTCTTTCATAAATAGCGCTTCAGCCGCACCCTTGATCTTTTTTTCGACTAGATAGGTGAGTTTGATGCGGGAGATAGAAGCTAAGGCCATCTCAAAGGCTGAGAAAATTGCATTCAGACTGATCATTAAGAGAATGAGGATCAACTGATTGAGAAAATACATAAATAACTCCGTTAGTGGTACAATGGATAACTTTAAAATATAGTATAAGGATATTGAATGAAATTCATAATCTTTTTTGCGCTATTGATGCTGACATTGACGGGCTGCCGTCAGGCACCCCATGAGCGTCATTATCAAGAAATCATGGTGGAAGCCCCTTCAGCTAGTAGTTTGACCTGGCAGATTCCTTTGGGATGGAAACAAGGAACTGGGGACCAGATGCGCCTGGTACGTTTTTATTCCCTGGCTCATCCGCAAGCCATGGACTGTTCCATTACTGTTTTGGCTGGGGATGCAGGTGGTTTACAG
>Ga0206817_1155_pt1 | contig 19078 bp, 27 predicted proteins | sample Alteio_BWOrgCont_89_FD_152873 | JGI IMG/M metagenome (GOLD analysis project Ga0206817, IMG submission 152873) | Enriched cells from forest soil in Barre Woods Harvard Forest LTER site, Petersham, Massachusetts, United States -... | ecosystem: Environmental > Terrestrial > Soil > Temperate forest >...
GCGTGCCTAAATTAAATTTCACGTAACTAGGAGTGATCTTACCTGCTTCCAGACGAGCCACATCCAACAAGTCATTGACATGCTTAAGCAAAAGCCGGCCATTGCGGATGATCACTTCCAGCTCTTGCTTTTGCTCTGAAGTTAAGTTTTCATCTTCCCTAACTTTTTCCGCTGGACCAAGGATCAAGGTCAATGGCGTTCTTAATTCATGGCTGACATTGGCAAAAAATTGGGTTTTTAATTGGTCTAAGGCTTTAAGCCGTTCATTGAGCTGATTTAATTGGATATTTTTTCTTTCGATTTCAGCTTCAGCTAATTTTTTCTCGGTGATGTTTCTACCTTCGCCTAAATAATAGGCGATTTTGCCTTGCTCATCGCGGATGGGTATCAGAGAAAAATCGATAGTAATTACCTGTGTGCCTCCGGCCCCAGCCAACAGCTCAAGCTCTTCTCTGACGAACTCACCTTTGGTGGCTTTTAAAAAGGCATGATGAACTTTTTTAGGATTATCTTCCGACACCTTCCACGGGGAAACTTCCCAAAGATAATGACCCAACACTTCCGATTTAGGCAATCCTGAACCATCGAGGGCAGGCTTATTGATTTCGAGAAAACGGCCGTCAGCATCGAAAAGCGCCACAAACTGGTACATGCGTTCAAGAATAATCCTGGCCAACTGCCCGCTGGAATGCGCATCTTCGCGTTCCTTGGCCCTGGCCAAAATCTCCAATTCCTTTCGCTGAACCTCTTCTTCTAAAGTTTTTTCCTGCTCAATACCCCTCTGTTTTAAATGGATCAATTCCGTTACATCTTCCACCCGATGAATGATATATAAAATTTCTTGATTGTCTCCTAGGATAGGCGTGTTGGTGGGACTCCAATGCTTTTCTTCGAAACCTCCACCTTCATGATCAGGACGGGTAATGTCGTACTTTTGAACAGCCATGACATCGAAAGTTTTACTGACCACCACCCTTTCTAAAGAGGTGCGCAGATTACGCACGCCGGTGGCCTTCGGATCATGGGGATTATCTGGAAATACGCCAAAAATACCTTTATTAATAATATTTTCGCGTTTGGTCTTTGTGGCGTGAAGATAGGCATTACTGGCAGCAACAATGGTAAAGTCAGGGGAATCAGGAAGCAAAACAAGGTATAAACCCGGGCAGGCTTCAAACAGGGCTCGAAAGTCAGGTTTACTGGCAGGTTCCATATAAGCAACACCTCCCACAATAAACTATACCACAAAATTATACAGTCTTGGACCCGACTTGGATACAAAATTCTAACCAAGCTTCCCAAAATACATAAGTAAATGAAATCACGATATTTACAAAATTTGGGGCTACTGACCAAAAAAATCATTCAGTAGCCCCACTAGAAGATAAAAAAGTCGTAAGTTTATCTATCATGGACAACAACGACATCATCATGATGATGCCACCAGGGATGATAATGGTGGTCAACATCTACATAACAACCGGTTAACTGCATCGTTAAAGCCATCGTGATGAATATCCGATAAATAGGCCCAAATTCTTTAAACATATTACCTCCTTCCACAATATTAATAAACCTTATTCTAGAAAGACGTCGTTAATAAGCGGCATTTTCCGTACTGCCATGCCCTTCTGTTGGGCCATTATTATTCTGGGCGTTAGTAATGCTCGAAGTCGTTTTGCTTGGTAATGATGTGGTTGCATTATCTGTCATTTGGGCCAAGCAAACACCTGTGATACTACCTACTAGCAAAATAGTAATAATATTAATTTTCATACACCCTCCTATATTTTCTATCTCTTCTTAATCATCAACTTCACCTATTATTTAGAGTATCTAAATTTAGATTAAAGAAGGATGAAAATAAAATTAAATGATCTGACAATGGATGGGGTTGGCATTATTGCAATAATTCGCGGCACAAATTCGATGATAGCCATCTGCAATAATAACCTTCTCTCTGTTAGGGTCACGTACCAAGAGGATCGGAGATAATTTCTTACCAGCTGCTATTTTTCTACGATCTTTTCTAACACATGCGTTATTGGAATCAAGAACAGGAAGCTCCGAAGCTCTTAAAATATCTTCGGCCCTGTATTGAGATATTTTGGCAGATCGGATCTTCTTCACATACCTGGCTGCGGTTTTTTCTTCGTAAATTAAACTCAAATAGGTCTTAGCAGATTCGTAATCTTTTTTTGCTAGGTCATCTAGCCATTTTACAGAATTCTTAATCATTCTTTGTGTCATCTTTTGAATTGATAAAATGCTTTTGAATGGCTGCCAGATCAACCAATGAAGTGACCGTAATCTCGTGGAAATCCGTACGCACTTGATCCCGTAGTATTTTCATCTGCCTCATTTCATCATTGATTTTGGCCCTTCTTTTGGGGTCACCGTTATCAAGAGCATTGTCCAATTCTTTGATCTTTGCTTCAATAGACTCCATTTGGATTTTAAACTTGTGTTTGTATTCCTTCTTTTCCTGATTCCAACCTTTTTCTAATTGGTCCGTAGAAGATTTAATGTCTGGCGAGGGTGGAACATCTGCCATAGCGACGCTGCTAAAACATAACAACAAGGTAATAACACAAAAATTCATTTCCCCTCCTATTTTTTCTTAGGAACTCTTTCGCCTTTTTTTCGGGCTTCAGAAAGACCAATGGCTATAGCCTGCTTACGACTTTTAACGGTCTTGCCGCTTCTGCCGCTTTTTAATTGACCCCTTTTGAATTTATGCATATCTTCTTCTACTATTTCTTGGGAACCCTTGCTGTATTTTCTCATATTATTCCTTTCTCTAACTAGTTACTGGATCTCCCCCGTTAGGATGAATGACCTGGCCTGTAATATAAGACGAATCCCTGGCCGCCAGAAATACATAGGCTGGCGCTACTTCTTCAGGCTGCCCTGCACGTCCCATCGCTGTCTTTGTTCCAAGTTCAGCCACAACTTCCGGCGGATAGGATGCTGGCTGCAAGGGCGTCCAAATAGGCCCAGGAGCTACAGCATTGACCCGGATACCGCGTTTGACCACCGCCGCAGATAATGAACGGGTAAAAGAAATAATAGCACCTTTGGTCGTTGAATAATCCAAAAGATCTTTGTTGCCTCTATAGGCTGTAATGGATGTGGTATTAATAATAATGCCTTTATGATCAGGCAGGTGTTTGAGCGCTTCCCTACTCATATAGAAAAAAGAAAAAATATTAATCCTAAAAGTTTTTTCAAGCTTAGCATCCTTAAGGGTTTCAAGTTCACTTTGTTCTCCTTGAAAAGCAGCATTGTTCACCAGAATATCTAATTTGCCAAACTCGCGAATAGTTTTTTGAATCGCATCTTTACAAAATTTAGAATTACTGACATCTCCCGCAATAAGAATACACCGACGGCCCTCAGCTTCAACATCTTTTTTGGCCTGTTTGGCATCTTCATGTTCATTAAGATAAACAATAGCGATATCTGCACCTTCCCGCGCAAAAAATATAGCTACCGATTGTCCTATACCACTATCACCACCGGTAATAAGGGCTACCCTCCCTTCCAACTTTCCACTACCCCTATACCATTCTCCTTTAACCAAAGGCTGCGGCACCATTGGTTTTTGAAGTCCAGGTTGCCTTTTTTGAGACTGTGGCGGAAAAGCTCTATTCTTAGTAGCCATAACGATCTCCATTTCTTAAATTATTTCTTAAACCTACGGCTGTTCCCATCTATCCTGTGAACCTTGCCAAGGATTTTGTTTGTCCTTAGCCTCTCCCCCAGTTTCACTGTCACTATATATTCCGCCTTTATAATCCCTCTGTTTCCATGGCTTCTTTTTATTTGGATCTTTGGAATAAAGCTGCTCTTCAGAATAGTCTTTTCTCGGAAAATCCGATTTGCGTTTGGTATTCATTCGCACCTCCCTGCTTGTGTGCTTATTATTTCCCCTCGGCTATTTTTGTCCCTTCGCTGCCTGGGGCACCCCTTAGAATGGTTTCAAAAACAACCCCGACAACCATCCCTATCAAAGGTCCAATCATATAAATCCAAGTTGTGCTATAGTCTCCCCTCAATGTGTCAGGCACCAGGGAACGCCAAGGATTCATGGAAGCACCACTGACGGATAATCCTAAAATACTAGCTAAGACAATATAACTACCGACAGCGATACCTCCATTGGCCCCGATATTGCGTCCTTCATAAGCCGTACCTAAGATGGTATTGATTAATCCTGCAGTCAAAACTATTTCAATGATCAAAGCCTGCAGATTACTGAAACCTTTTCCAGGTACACTGGCTCCTAGTTGACCAACGGTACCAAATAAATACAGTACCAGTAAGCCCGCTAAGAATGTTCCTACTAATTGAGCAATTAAATAGCCAGGCACACGGTTCCAAGGGAAATTGCGACGGATGGCGAAGCCCAAAGTGACCACTGGATTCAAGTGTGCTCCGCTGATAGAGCCCATGAAATAAATCACAATGGTCACAACCAATCCCCGGGCCAAGGCCAGCATCTCCCAACTGAGTTCTCCGGTTTTCACAAAGAGCACCTTGGTGGCAAGGCTTCCCAGAACAGCTAAAAAAGTACCCCATACTTCGGCAAATAGACGTCGACCCTCTAAGGAAGGATCGCCATAATCTCTAAGACTGGAATCTTTACCCTCATTTTTCATCTTAGGGCTATCTCACCAAACGAAAGCTCCAAACACTTAAAGCTGCCGTGATAATTACTCCCACCCATGAAAAACTAGTAGGAATATCCCATGGGCCTACCATCAATGGCCAGTGATTTATAATTCTCACTAAATGAACAAGAGCAACAATGGCAAATATACTCCCAACCACATAATGATATGTTTTCATGCCCTTCCTTAGTTACTTTCTTAGCGATCCTGCGACGGAAAAAGCCAAGAATAAGAATATCACCGCAGGTATCAAGAAAAGTACAAACAAAACCTGGGCAATCCCTAGGGCCGAGCCCGCGATCCCTGTGAAACCAAGTATGCCGGCAATAATAGATATCACAAAAAATAAAATTGACCATCGTAACATAACCGCCTCCTTAGTTTTTCTCTACTTAGGTGTTTGCAGATGCGCCTCGACAAACCATAAATTCTTATCAATGCCGCGGGAAATTTCCGTAAAGATGTCGGCAGTACCCGCATCCTTTAACTTATCGCATTGATCGATAGCTTGGCGAACCAATTCACCGTAGGTTGCCAAAGCATGGGATAAGGCTTCTACGTGTTGACGGCCATCGGTGCTAGCCAGAGGATATTTATCAAGATTTGTACCCTTTACAGCTCCTTGGATCGTCCCATCCACCCTGCCTCCAAACTGGGCGATACGTTCGGCAATAAGGTCCGCATACTCTTGGGACTCTTTCCAAATTTCATCAAAAAGCAAATGTAAGCCAATAAAATTTGGTCCCTTCACATTCCAGTGGGCATGTTTAATTTGGGCTAATAAATCAAGGGAATCTGCCAGACGATCCTGTAAAAGCTTGTTGATCTGGACCCTGGTCTTTTGGTCCAGATCATTTTTGGTTTCAAACATACAGTTCTCCTTGGCTGATAAGCCTTTTATCGTGCTAAACTGACTCCCCCGACAATAGCGGCAAGGGCGCCACCAATTAAAAGCCAGATAGCCTTGGCTGAAGGAGCACCTGTCATTACCTGTGAAACGCCTGAACTAGCGGAGTGATAGGCATCGACTCCAAAAATTAATAAAACGACTCCGACAACTAAAAAAGCAATAGCTGTTCCCTTATTCATATGTTCTCCTCCTTTAGAATTACTATTCGAATTAATTGCCACTTCCCTTAACTGACTTTTAAGATACTTCGAGCACTATTTTTCCCTTAGTATGATGAGATAGAACATCAGACCAAGCTTCTTGAGCCTCCGTTAAGTAATAAACCTTACTGACGTGTGTTTTGATTTCCCCTTCCATGATCAATTCAGTCATTTTTTTTAAATGTTCTGGAAGGGGTTTCATGGTCATCATTAAAGCATTGATCTTATATTCTTTGATTACCTCTGGCGATGGAGGACTGATCGTAGAAACAAGAACACCTCCTGGCTTAATGACTTTGAATGATCGCTGCTGAGTTTCTCCCCCCACAAGATCTAAAACAAGATCTACATTCTTGGCAATGGTCTCAAAAGCAACAGCCTTATAGTCAACAACCTCATCAGCACCCAATTCCTTTAAATACTCCAAATGATCAAAGGAACCCGTAGCTATTACCCTTGCATTTTTCCAGCAGGCCAGCTGAATAGCAAATGAACCAACTCCACCGGCACCGCCATGGATCAAAACGGTCTGTCCTTTTTCCAAACACCCATAATTAAAAAGACCCTGCCAAGCTGTTAAGCCTGCGACGGGTACTACGGCTGCCTGCAAAAATTCAAGTCGGAGTGGTTTAGGAGAAATCCACTCCGCTTTTACCTTAACATACTGAGCATAGGCACCTCCAGAGGGACAATTACCATAAACCTCATCTCCCTTTTTAAATTCCAGAATGTCTTTGCCTACAGCTTCGATAATACCGCAAAAATCGCATCCTGGAATCCAAGGCAAGGCAACTGCCATATTATTCATCACCGGCCGCAAGGCTCCGGAGGCCAGTTTACAATCAATGGGATTAACCGAGGCTCCAAGAACCTTAACCAATATCTCCCCCTCGTTGACCTCAGGAATAGGGACATTTTCATAATGCAGCTGCTCGGGGCCTCCATAACTATTGATCACCATGGCTTTCATGAAATCTCTATCAGAATCATGCCCTAAGGTCCACGACGGAGGGTCGCTAGCAGGAAAAGTCTCTAAGAGTTGCTCGTCGATTTCTTGCTCGGTAGTTCTGTGTTTCTCAAATGACATAAGCTTTCCTTATCATTTTTCCTTCAATTTCTTGATGATTCTGTTATTAAATGCAGGAATGTCTTGTGGTGAACGGCTGGAGATAATATTGCGGTCTTCCACTACTTCTTGGTCTACAAAATCAGCACCTGCATTCTTAATGTCCTGAATAATAGATTTCCATCCGGTAATCTTGCGTCCTTTAAGCACTTGGGCTGTGATTAAAAGCTGTGGGGCATGACAAATAGCAAATACTGGCTTGCCGCTTTCCACAAAATCTTTGACAAATCGGACGGCGTTTTTATCAGCTCGTAAATGGTCCGGTGAATATCCCCCAGGGATCAAAAGCGCATCAAAATCGTCCACCGAGGCTTCGGCCACGGCTTGATCAATATGGGCATGAGATTGTTCTTTCTTACCCATGATCTCTGTATCTTTATTTAAACCAACCAGAATCAATTCATGCCCAGCTTCTGCAAGGGCATCTACAGGTTTTTGGTATTCTGAATCTTCAAAATCTTCGTCTAAAATAACGGCTATTTTACTCATTATCAACCTCCTTTACTGAACGACCACTGAGCCACTAAGATCTTTATTAGAAGTGTTCTCTGAATTAAGGACAGAACCTCTCGAAGAATCCCCCGAGGAAGAAGAAAAGGTACCTGTCGTGGAATTTCCATCATTAGGTACAGTAACAGTAGTAGAAGACCCTCTGGATACTAAACCTGTCGCTACGTACCCATTGGGTGCAGTAGCAGATCCGCTAGATACTGTTCCGGTAGTGGAGTATCCGTTGGCCACTGGGCCTGCAGTGGTATATCCATTAGGTGATGCGCCATTATTGGGATACCCGCTTGGCACTGATGAAGAGTATCTTGAATCATATCCCAGTCTGGTTCCTCCGGCATTACTGCTTCCTGCAGAAGCATTGCCTCCGGCACTAATTGATCCCGTGGAATCAGTTTGAGAAAACCCCGTGCTGCTTATACTCATTGCCAAAATTACCAATAAAATAAGTTTTTTCATACCCTTCCTTTCTAAGGTCTACTTTAGAAGAAAATAGATGAAGCTAGCATGAAGTAAAAATTAATAAATAAGATCAATTCGCGCTACAAATTCATCGTCATTATCACGTTGCTTTCTTTAATGCTAATTTCATCTTTCTTTAATTTTTGATCATGTAAAATTAATATAATATGAAAGGAATTCCTATGAGAAAAAAAACCAAACAAAGAAATACAAATATTTTTAAACATACCCATGAGGAAGATAGTGAAGATTTCCGCGAGAGCATTTCCCTTGAAAAAGATAATATTCAACCGGATACCACAACAAATTGGAGCGAAGCCCAAGATCGCAGCGAGGATCTAATTAATGAAACAGACCCTTTCGTTGACGATCCTGGAAAAAAACCTAGATTTCCAAAAGACAACCGACTTTAAGAAATCTTCATTTCTTTTAATTCAAGACGCACCTTAGGAAGGCTTTGAGGATAATTCTTTTGCAAGAATGTCAACATGCCTTCTCTGACTTCACATTGCAAATTCCAAGCAGTGCTTGAATCCACCGCACTCATCAAAGCCCTTAACTGAACGGTTTTGTCTTGCAGATCCGTCACTTGCAAAACATTCACTTTCTTGTCCCAATAAACACTTTTCTCCAAAATACTAGTCAGTTGATGACGAAGTTCATCGAGTGGAACCGTGTAATCAGTGTATACCATCACGTAGGTCAATAACTCTGCTGAAACCCGCGTCCAATTTTGAAAAGAATTTTCCAAAAAATAAGAAATGGGCACCACCAGACGTCTTAAATCCCAAATGCGTATGACCACATAGGTCAAAGTTATTTCCTCAATATTCCCCCATTCATTATCCACAATGACCACATCGTCAATACGAATAGGCTGGGTAAATGCGATCTGAATACCCGCTAACAAATTGCCCAAGACTTTCTGTGCGGCAAAACCCAAAATAATCCCCATCACCCCGGCTGAAGCCAAAAGACTGACACCGATATGACGGACCTGGGGGAAAGCCATGATCATAAAACTGATGGTCAGAAAACTCACAAAGAATTTGATGATATTCTCGATCACCTTGGTTTGGGTATACAGTTTCCTGGCACCCAAATTGTCTTTAACAGTAATATTGTACTTATAAAGAATGATTTCCCTGATCATCGATACTGTTTGAAAGATAATCCCACCTACAGTAGCAATAATCAAAGTCTGAATCGTTTGACCTATCATATCCATGGTAGGTTTAGGAAATTGCAGAAAAGGAGAAACAACACCTAGAGCCAAAAGCGGTAATAAAATATGCAGTGGCGTCACATAAAGATCTAAATTAATAGAAAAGGAACGAAAACGAAGTCGGGAAATTTTCTTCAAGATAAGGGCTACAATCAACGAGGCCATATATCCTGCCGCGAGAGCAATTCCTAGCATTAACAAGGAATAATAATACTCTTCGAATATCAGCCTATTCATGGTCTACGCTTTTTCCTTTAAAAGGCGATCTTTATGCCACCGCCACCATAGGTGGAATCAACATCCAGCTTCCCATTAGGAGGCGTGGAACTGGCATCTTTCAGACGAAATCTTTCTGAGAATAAATAAGAACCTTCTATAAAAATGGCCACATGAGGGTTGAGATAATACTCGATACCAGCGCCGGGTTTCGCAGCCCAATGCGCCCGTGTCCTGGTTTCAACTCCTGAGTTATCAGAATAACCGGATTTGTCATAATGCCAAACCATCGGACCAGCAGCGCCATAAATGTATGGAACGAGACGATTATCCGTGGCGACAATGGGTATCTTTAATACCAGGTCTGCCATCAAAGGAATACCGTTCAAATGTCCGTAGGTGTTTCCGTCACTTCTATCTAAGAAACGCAGAACACCTGTTTCAGCTCCTATCGCCAGATTAGGATTCAGATCATAGGTTAGCCGCCCGATTACTTCTCCCCCATCATGCAAACGGGCATCATTCTTTTCAGAAGGCCAAAGCCCACCTCCTTGAATACTAATTTGTAAAGGATCTATATTTTCTGGTTGGTATGTAACCGGTACTATTGGTGTTGGTGTCTGTACGGTAGTGGTTTGTGGCGATGGCGCCACTGTTTGTTGGGCAAAGACAACAGGTGCAGCAAAAAGAATAACCACTAATGTTAATGGAAAAAATCTCTGGAATGTTGCTTTTTTAGGCATAAAATCTCTCTTCTTTAAGCGTATCAAAAAACGCATAAAGTACTTTTAAAGTAACAAAAGAGAGATTAAGAGGAGATGAAAATAAGATGAGAGATTGGAATTGATGAAGCCTTAAATTCGATCAAGAAGATTTACTTCTCTTACAATACATGGTTTGCCCATCACGGCTATTTGCGCAAGCACCGGATTTATCTTCCCCCTTGGAATTAGTGTAATCGCAAGCATCCCCTTCAGACTTACCAGAGCAGGCATCAATAGCGGCTTGAGAGGGCGAATGATGTGAATGTTCTTCACCTGATCCTTGATCCGCATCTTGCGCATAGGAAACTCCAGTAAATAATAAACCAATTAAAAGCACGCCGAAAAGATTTTTCTTCATCATACCTTCCCCTTTATAAAAATAATTTAATAAAAATTTGGCATTTGTTAATTGGACAATAAAAAGAACTAAAAAGTTCCCTCATTTGAAATAATTTTCAGATTCTTTAAATTAAAAATGATACGGAAAGATGTAATGAGGATTAACGACTAGGAGATCTCTTCAAACGGGAATCGATTCTTGCCAAAAGTTCTTTGGCTGAAAAAGGTTTCACTAGATAATCATCAGCCCCTGCTCGAAGGCCCTCCACGCAAGCCTCTTCGCCCGCCCTAGCTGATAAAAGAATAACTGGCACATTAGCCATGCGAGGAGTATTACGTATTTGCTTTAACAGACTAAACCCGTCTATCGATGGCATCATAATATCGGTCAAAATTAGATCAAAATTCTTCTTTTGTATCAAATTCCACGCATCTGCACCGTTGATTACTGTCTCCACATCATAATAAGGACTAATGAGACGCAAAAGATATTCACGCATGTCCGAATTATCATCCGCCAAAAGAATCCTAGCCGACGAAAACTGTCTATTTGAAGATGATTGAGAAAACTTGCTAGGCTCTTGACTAGGTAGCCATCTTAAAGCCTCTTCTATGAAGGGAGTGGCCCCGAGTACCGTTGTGATCAATTGCTTCCTTCCCCTTACTCGATCTACAGGTAGGTGAGCATATCCTAAAGGAATAACAACCCTAAATTCCGTCCCTTGATCAGGAATACTGATTGCGCTGATTTCACCGCCATGGAGTTTAACAAGTTCCTGGACCAAGGCAAGCCCAATCCCGCTGCCCTCGTGGGTGCGCCCTTTGGCTCCTTGAACACGATGAAATCTTTCAAAAACCTTAGGTAATTCTTCTGGGGATATTCCGATACCCGTATCTTTAATAGAAAAATGGATGCAATTCTTTACTTGTTGCAGCTTTACATGGATTGTCCCCCGAAAGGTAAATTTAAAGGCATTCGAGATCAAATTAAAGACTATCTTCTCCCACATGTCGCGATCGATGTAGGCAGGTTCTGATAAAGCCTCACAATCCACCTTGAATTTAAGCCCTGCCTGCTCAATGGTTGATCGAAAAGCACTGGACAATTCCATGGTATAACTCGCCAGGGCAGTTGGCTCATAAGAAACATCGGTTCGGCCGGCCTCAACGCGTGAGAAGTCCAGCAGCGTATTGACCAATTTTTGTAAACGAAGGGTATTGCGACAAATGATCTTTACATTTTCTTTTTGCCTGGAATCCGACAATTGAGACATCAATTCCTGCGCTGGTCCTAGAATCAGCGTCAATGGCGTACGGAATTCATGGCTTACATTGGAAAAAAAAGTCGTCTTAACGCGGTCAATTTCTGCAAGAGCCTCGGCGCGTTTGCGCTCCTGTTCATAGCCCCGCGCATTACTAATAGCATTTGATATTTGGGATGAAAGCAATTCAATAAAACTATGGTATTGATCATCAAAACGCAATCGGGGACTGATCCCTGCAATGAGAAATCCAACAGGTCGACTGGCTATGTTGGAACGTAACGCCACGGCCACAGCAGAATTTGGAGGGTTAGACCACGGCCCAGCAGGGATATTGTTAAACTTTTTTCCCAATTCCGAAAATGATTGGAATTCGACCGTTTCTTGAGTCTTAATTAAAGACCAAAAATCATGTTCCGGGTATTGAAAATCAACCTCCAAGGGACTCATTTCCATCCCCTTTTCAATACCTGCTGCAGCAGCAAGCTTGGCCTTTTTACCATCCTGATCAATTAAATAAATCATGGCAAAAGGAATATCTTTAGGATGATTGGCAAGAACTTCAGCGGCAATGGTACAGGCTTCTTGAGAAGTTTTACCTTCGACTGACCGTACTCCCAGATCCCTCAGAAGCGTTACTCGACGTTCGGCAATGACCTTAGGCGTGATTTCATGCACGGTCGCCAATACCCCTCCAATTCCCGAAGGCACGGTGTCATCAGGCACCGGACTGTACGCAATCGTAAAATGCGTCTCTTCCACAAAACCGTAACGGTTAATTTCACAAAGAATATCTTCCATCCACGTCGGTGGCCCGCCATCATATGGCGTTTGAGCCAAAGGTCCCAAGATATGCCAAACCTCACTCCAACATTCTTTAAAAGGCCTTCCCAAAGCTGCATAGGGATGTTTGGTGCCCAAAATAGGACTGTATGCATCGTTATAGATCTGACAAAATTCCGGCCCCCACCATAACAACAACGGAAAGCTGTTTGACAATAAACAATTCGTCATGATTTTAAGGGTGGGTGACCAAGAATCTCTTGGACCTATGGAGGTTTTTGACCAGTCAAACTCACGAATAAGCTTCCCCATCTGGCCGCCATTGCTCAACCATTCTTGAGAAGCACATTCCATAGTTGCAGTTTTATTCATAGGAGACTACTTAGATGGATCGTGATGGTATTTTCGTTACATAAGAATAGCTAAAGGAAGATGAAGAATAGATGAAGTGAGAATTAAAAAATTCCCATCAAAAAGAAAACCCCTCTGCGCTTTTACACGCAAAGGGGTTGAGTTTTTTAGGTTTTATACCTTAGAAACGTTTTGGGCTTGTTCTCCCTTGGGACCAGTTGTGATATCAAATTCAACTGCTTGACCCTCGGCTAACGATTTATAGCCCTCACCTTGAATTGCACTGTGATGAACAAATACATCTTTACCGTTTTCAGGAGTAATGAAACCAAAACCTTTTTGGTCATTAAACCATTTTACTGTACCTCTTGCCATATTGTACTACCTCCTTTTTCTTTACTTGAATATACATCGGCAAAATAAAAAACCGCCTGGCCCACATTCTCTCTGGCCCTGCGGCTTCAAAAACGCTTCTGCTCTTGTAAATCCGTATCTGAGTATGACACCTTTTTACTGTTTGTCAAGAATTTTTTTCTTTAACCATTTTCGACAGAGATGAAAAATTTTTGGTGAGCCAGGAAAGCACGGCCATCTGCTTTTTGGTTTGTGCCAAGGGTCTCGCCGGGTTTCCCCACACCACCACATTCTCTTTAACACTCCCTATCACGGCACTTTTGCCTCCAATGACCACATTCTTACCTATAGTTACATTATCAGTGATCGCTATCTGCCCGCTCATCGTCACATCATCTCCAATGGTTGTGCTTCCCGCGATACCGCATTGGGCGGCCATGATCACATTGCGTCCAATTTTAACATTATGCGCAATATGGCAAAGATTATCTATTTTGGTATTTGCACCTATAATAGTGTCATCCAAAGATCCTCTATCAATCGTCGAGTTGGCGCCAATTTCCACATTTTCTTCAATGATGACCTTGCCGAGTTGCGGAAATTTATGAATAGTCCCTCGGTCTTTAACATAGCCAAAGCCATCGCAACCAACTACCACACCGGCATGCAGGATGACATTTTCTTTTAATAAGGTGTCCTGATATAAAACCACCCGTGGATATAGGTGGCAAGAGGCACCTATAAAGCAGTTTTCTTTAATCACACAACCGCTTTCGATAATGACATTATCCCCAAGGGTAACTTGGCCTTCGATGGAAGTCTGTGCACCGATGCGCACATTGTTACCGAATTTGACAGTTGAAGCCACCACTGCCGAGGGATGGATGAAAGGAGTAGTTGGCACAAGAGGATGTAAAAAACGGTACGAAATCAGAAAAGCCAATTTAGGATTATGGACTCTTATAAGCGGCTTACTGGATATTCTCATGGCCACGGTCGTCAATACACAAGAACTCTGGCTTTTTTCGGCCAAACTAAGATTACTTTCATCCTGCGCAAACGTCAGATCGCCCGCTCGAGCCGTACCAATACCGCTTAAACTTGTTACATCAGTATCATCACCTTCGACGGCGCCTTTGATAAGAACAGCTAAATCACTAATTTTCATAAGGCCTCTCCTATCGGGACCCCGCTTGCCCCGCAACTTTTTTGCGGTGGCCGTTTGCCTGTCCCGCCGAAGGCGGGGGCCAACCGGCCAGGCGGGGCTAATAGTTCTTCGAAACTTTTATCTTTTTCTCTTGAGAAGGTTTGTCCGCGTGGACATGGCAATAAGCTTCATGATTATATACACTCAAAATCTGTTTACAGCCATGATACTTACACTTTCTACCCTTTTTGGATACATTTATCTTTTTAAACATATTAACTATTTCATTGGCTTGGCGGTGGGGGAACCCCGGCCTTATGCCGAAATGTAATCCGTCCTCTATTTAAATCGTAGGGAGAAAGTGCCACGGTGACAGAATCTCCAGGCATAATCTTAATAAAAAATTTCTTCATTTTCCCCCCAATATAGGCTGTAACCATATGCCCATTTTGGATGGCAACCGTAAATTGAGCATTGGATAAAGCTTTCTGCACAATACCCTGAACTTCAACAGCTTCTTCTTTGGCCATATTGGCCCTCCCTCACATTAAGTCCTACTAAACAATCCGTACATAAACAGCCCAATTTTGGCTGGTATGATATTCAATCTGAAATTCAACCGACTGTCCCTCTCGTAAAAACTGCCCTGTATCTGAATCAACACATTTCGCATAAACCACCAGAGATTCTCCAGTCAAAGAGTCAGTGATATGCCCATATCCACGACCGCAATCGTATTCAGACACCTTGCCCTTAGACATTACTGCCCCTGACCATTTACAAATATTTTTTTATATTAATAGCAATACAAAGAATTTTTAAAGAAATTCTAGTGGTCTTTCGATTGGAACTGAATGAATTAGATAAATAGAAGGTCTAGCGACAGATTCCACGGATGGAGAAATCTGCGGGGAAGGGATTATCTATTTAGGTAACAAGAAAACTATACAGCATTATTAGGGTTAGCACAATACATATTAATTCTCGCCATCTCTCGACTTATTTAACAAGTTAAAAGGCTTGACTTGACTGGCAGTTGATAATCGCTCTGATAAGCTCCTGCGGATCCCCAGCTTTATTTAATAATGTAATGGCGCCAGCCTTCTGCATTGAATCAATAATGTCCTTTTCATCCTGGACGGATAAACCGATAATATCAATATCAGGGAACTCCTTTTTAATTACCCTGGTGGCTTCAATACCGTTAAGTCTAGGCATGTTGATGTCCATAATAACAACATTAGGGTGAAACAACTTGACCTTCTCGATAGCTTCTATACCATCTTCAGCCTGGGCTACAACATTAAATCCGCTGTTCTCATTTAAAATACTGGCAATACCCTCCCGCACGATTTTGTGATCATCTGCCAGCAGGATATTAATTTTTTTGCTCCGCTCTGGCTTGTACTCTTCCTTTTCCTGAGGTAAAACAATTTCTTTGGACACCGGTTTTTCTTCCATGGCCACAGGAAGGATGATTTGTACCTCTGTCCCCTGTCCTGGTTGGGAAATAATCCTCATGATCCCATTAATCAGTTTTAACCGTTCACGGATGCTAAAAAGCCCAAAACCTTTATCCATCGACATCTTCTCAATGCGTTCAACATCAAAACCAGCTCCCTTGTCCTTGACAACAACCGTCATTAACCCCTTTTCGTATTGTAAAGCCACTTCAGCACTCGTCACCCCAGAATACTTGGCTACATTTAAAAGCAGCTCTTTAACGGATTCAAAAATCATGATTTTGAGCGTGTCTGATAAAGCAGTAGGAACTTGCCCAACATTAAGGACGATTTCTATGTTGTGGTTTTCTTTAAATTTATTGGCCAGCCACTGGAAGGCAGCCGGAAGCCCGTCTTCGTATAGCACAGGAGGACGCAATTCCATGGTTAGGGTCTTGGCCGCATGGGTTGTATCATCGATATATTTGTCGACGCGTTTAAGATTCGCGGCTGCTTTTTCGTATTGCCCTTTGTTCATTTCCCTGACCGCCATGCCTAATTGAAGTTTGGCCGCGACTAAAAATTGCTGCAGATGATCATGGATCAAGGCCGCTATCCTTTTTCTTTCTTTTTGTTCGGTGGATACCACCTGGTCAGTCAACAATCTTAACCTGTCCGACTGCTGCTGCAGCTGGACAACGCCCAAGGAAACCTGGTCCCTGATGGGTTGGGAAATAATAAAAGAAGCAGGGATGGAAATGATAATGATCAACAAGGATACTAATAAATAGGCCTTGTATTTTTCTTTCATCCCTAAATAAATAGATTCAATTTCCAGATGTCCAATCACCTTATTCTCAAAGATAACGTCTTTCTGAATCGTGAGGTCAAATCTTCTGACATGCCCCCCCATACATGGCAAACACTTCTCCATTAGTTTGGTATAAAACCGCCTTATTAATGGATGGATCATCCTTTAAAGACAAAAGAATTTTATTGGCTGCGTCCTTATCATCAAACAACAGGGTAGGCTGCAAATTATAGGCCAGCATGTCAATCTGCGAGCTAACCCTGGAGACGGATTCATCCTTAATTTTATAAAACTCAACGATACCGAACCCGGCACAAGCCAGCACCAACGAAATGACGGCACTGACGATACCGAACAATAATATTTGCCTAATGATGGGAGATTTCATGCCTTAAACATTCTCCAAAATGGCCAATTTAAGCAATTGGCTGCTGATTCTCAATTTTGAATTTCTAAGCTTTCCCATATTAACGGCAAATCTCAATTTATTATCAATAATTCTAAATTCCAGCAAAGCACCATTGGCCAATGAACCTATAGTAAATACCGGTTCCTGGGGCGGAACATTTTCACTAACCAAAATATGACAATGATCATAGCGGTTGACTACATTAATGGTCCGGCCATTCACAGACTTTCCTTCAATCGTTTGCCAGGCCGTATTCCTTAATTCAGTATCATCCGGAATACACACATCATACTGGGGCAAATTGTCCTGCCATTGGGTAAAGCCGATAAAATGATAAATAAAAGCTGCTTTGACCACATCCTCAGACACAGTTTCCTGGGCATAACCCGTCGAAAAGCTTGATACGACCAATATGAGGATAAAAATTAGCTTTTTCATAGATGCTCTAAAATGTAGCGGTCATTTTTACGTACCAGAAATGCCTGACTTGGGTAGTTCCCAATAGGGGAATAGTTTCTTTATGATGGGCATCAACAAGATTGGAGCCGGCCAAGGACACCCGCCAGTTTTTGTTGATCACCTTACTTAAATTCAAGTCTATTTCTGGGGCAGCTGGGACAAGCCCATCATCAAAACGGCTGGTGTAACGGAAGGTGCCGTCAAATTCAAAACCATGCGGAAGATTAAAAGAAGACCTCAGATAGGAAGCATTCATGGGTGTCGCCTCATTCAAGGCCGTGGTCACCCCTTCATCCAAAACACCTGAATTCATTTTCAAATCCATTTTGATATACGAATAGTATGCCGTTATCTTCCACCAGTCTCTTATTTGAACGTCTGTGGAAATCTCTGCCCCATGCACCTCCCCATGAGCGCCATTGTCGTAAGGGAAGGACTCGAGCAATTGGCCATCCAAGGTAGACAGTGTTGCAGCCCCATAATTAATAATAGAAAGGTCATCATAGTAATCTGAAAATAGCGCCAGATCTGAAGTAATATTCTGTGTCCATTGCTTGCGGTAACCTAATTCAAGGGCCCTGAGTTTTTCCGACTGTAAATCATCGTTACCCAAAAGCTGCACAAAACCAAAGCCGTTGGAATATGCTGTCACTACCCCGTTAGATTCCAGGCGAGAAGGCGTGCGTACGGCACGGGAAGCCGCGGCCCAGACTTCGTTGGTATCATTGATATGGTACAAGGCCCGGGCATTGGGTTGAAATTCAAAACCGGTGTAAATATTATGCTCGAATTTACTTCCCAACGTAAATTTCCATTTATCGTCCAAGGTGGTGTATTCATCTTGAATATAGGTACTGAATAACTGATCGGTTTCAGGGGGTTTTAATATGGCGAAGGTATCTGTATTGCTTTCCTTCTCTTAATTCAAATGGTAGGTCAGCCCCCAATTGATATTTTGTTGGGCAGAGAGGGTCACTAAATGGTTATATTCCATATCAACCTGATTTCTTGTTTCATTAAGAATATCCAAACGTAAATCAGTCACGTCCCAATAGGTCTTAAAATACCAATCGTCGTCGGTGTAATTGGCCAATAAATTCCATCCTTGCGCCTTGTCCGTATCATGGATGGTCTGCGTAAATGGCGCTGTGAATGACGTCATTGTCGATGTATCATCTACATCTGTATTGTAATAATCTCCCTGCAGGGTCAATTTATCTTTATCGGCACGAAAGCCTGCCTGAGCGATTTCCCAATTGTCCGTATTATTCCCCGTGGTGCTGAAACCTTTACCGTAAGTATCATATTTACTGTAAACCCTATAGTCCCAATCATGGGTCTGGCCCCCATAACGCACCGTCGAGAAACCCCGCTCGTCGGAACCTCCGCCGGCTGTCACGAGCGCCCCTTGGGTGTCCTTGGCCTTTTTGGTAATGATATTAATGACCCCGTTAACCGCATTGGCCCCCCAAAGGGTCCCGCCGGGCCCACGGATGATTTCAATGCGTTCAATGTCTTCCAGCACTACGTCCTGGAGGGTCCAAAAAACACCGCCGTGTAGCGGCGCATAGACAGACCTTCCATCGATAAGCACCAATAATTTATTGGCATAAACAGATCCATTAAAACCCCTGATGG
>Ga0206817_1156_pt1 | contig 19069 bp, 16 predicted proteins | sample Alteio_BWOrgCont_89_FD_152873 | JGI IMG/M metagenome (GOLD analysis project Ga0206817, IMG submission 152873) | Enriched cells from forest soil in Barre Woods Harvard Forest LTER site, Petersham, Massachusetts, United States -... | ecosystem: Environmental > Terrestrial > Soil > Temperate forest >...
TGGCAATCTGGGCAAAGATCCAGAAGTGCGTTACACACCTAATGGTGTGGCCGTTGCAAATCTCACGATGGCAACCACTGAAGTTTGGAAAGATAAACAATCAGGCCAAAATCAGGAACAAACTGAATGGCACCGCGTTGTATTATTTGCCCGCCTCGGTGAAATTGCTGGTGAATATTTACGAAAAGGTTCCAAAGTTTATATCGAAGGTCGTTTACAAACCCGCAAATGGCAAGATAAAACTACAGGCCAAGACCGCTACACAACTGAAGTCGTCGCAGACAGCTTACAAATGCTAGACAGCAAAGGCACCGGCGGCAACCAAAATGCCCCAGACATGGGTCACAGTGAAAAATCCTCCGCCCCTGAGTCGGCTGTTCCCTCATCTGCTCCTGTCGACAGCTTTGATGACGATATCCCCTTCTAATTCCGCCTTAAACTACTGATTTAAAAATAAATTTAAGAAAAGGATATGCTTGTTAAGCATGTCCTTTTCTTCTATTATTAAGGAACCTATTCTATGCAAGCTAAAAAAAATGAGGCTCATATGAGCAGCGAAGAACGCCTGGCAATACTTGAAGTGACTATTTTAAATATCAACGGAGCTCTCCTTGATATTAAACAGGAGCTCAGACATCAAGCAGATAAAATGGATAGTCGATTCGACGCTTTCGAACACAACATGGATAGAAGGTTTGAAACGATAGATAGAAGACTTGAATCTCTCGATAGAAAATTTGAATTCATCCATAACCGTCTCTGGACCATGTTCATCTGGCTGATCAGCATGATAATCGGTTTAGCAGGATTAATCGCGCATACCCAGCATTGGATATAAATAAACAACTAACCCTCCCGCACGCTCACTTCCCCACACCGAAATTGTTGTTGCAACCCCGCTTCATCTTGCATCAATAATTCACCACTCTCATTCACTCCCAACATTTGACCCACAATATTTTTCCCCTGTGTATAAACCGTTATCTTCTTGCCCATCAACACATCTAACTTCCGCCAATCATCAATAAACGCTTCCAATCCTTTTTTTTCATACACTGGTAATTGCTCAAACATTTCATTCACCAATAATCCAATCAATTTATTTCGTTCCGGGGCACTTTTAATAATGTCATAGATTGAAATGGCTTGCGCCAACTCTGGTTGCATAAAATTATCTGGGAGATAAAGATTCAATCCAATACCAATCACGATTGTTTGCGGTGCATTAGTTTCTAATAAAATACCGCCGAGCTTTTTCCCCAAAAATAAAACATCATTTGGCCATTTCAACTGGACCCCTTGTTTTATTCCATACTGATGCAAAACTTTGGCTATCATGACAGCCACCGCCATACTGAGTCCGGAAATTTCATGCTGCAAATGTGTAAAACGCCAAAAAAGCGAACAGTAAATATTGGCTCCCGGTGGTGACACCCAACTCTTCCCAAATCGCCCGCGCCCTTGTGTTTGCTGGTCAGTTAAGCACAAAAATCCCGAGGAAATATCTTCTTTTGCTTTTTGCAAAAGATAAGTATTAGTCGAATCAATGGTGTCGAAAATTTCTAGTTTGCGCAAATAGTGTCTATTGCGTGGTGCGATTGAATCTAAGATAAATTTTGGGTCTAGGGGTTCTAGTAAATGCGACATGTTTATTGTATCCTTTAACCTATTGCTTAATTTACCAAAAACGTTTCAATAGGGGAACTATTAACCATGAAGGGAACTCTCATGAACACCGCCTTAATTTTAGTTGATATCCAAAATGATTATTTTCCAAATGGAAGAATGCCTTTAGAAAAAAGTTCTGAAGCCAGTCTCAAAGCTCAAGAAGTGCTACATGCATTTCGCCAGCAACATTCACCTATCATTCATATACAACATATTTCTACACGACCCGATGCAATTCATTTTTTACCCTGCACAAAAGGCGTAGAATTCCATCCCAATGTAGCACCACTCAAAAATGAAACCATCATTAAAAAACATTATCCGAATGCATTTAAAGACACTGCACTGCTTGCGCAACTACAAAAACAGGATGTTAAACAAGTAGTGATCGTAGGAATGATGACCCATCTTTGTATTGATGCCACTGTGCGTGCTGCTTGCGATTTTGGTTTTTCATGCACCGTGTTACATGATGCTAGCGCCACCAGAAACCTAGAATTCAATAACATGATCATCCCAGCACAAAATGTACATCATGCTTTCTTGGCTGCACTGCATCGCAATTATGCGAATGTCACCACGACTAAAGAATTTTTACAAAAGATAGATTCTAAAAATCCTGTGACTGCTTAATCCTCAATCGAAGCATCAACCTCATTAAATTGTAATAATCATCGTAGGGGCGACCGGTTGGTCGCCCTTCTGATCGCTCTGCTAATCAGCCAATTGGAATACATCTTGATTCTGAATGACTATTTTCCTGGCCGAACAACTGGTTGCAGACTTCGAATAGCATCATTTACAACGTTAATATGTTCATCAGGCTTCGTTTTATTTTGACGTGCATTATAGAAAAAGCTACCGCCACTCCAAGCAAGCGCACTGCCTTTTACAATGCTCAATAGACCACCAATTGCAAGCCCCCCACCAAATGTTGAACCGGCTAAGGTCAATAAGCCGATTCCAACATCAAGAACCTCGCTTATTCCACCTACTGACGCAGGTGTGTGCTGCACTGGAGCATTTAAAAGAGAATGAAGTATGCTAACCCCGGCATATACGGCACCGAATCCTAACGCCACTAGCGTAACACCTGCGAGTATCTTTCCGACATTCCAAAGTATCTCATCCCCGCCGACGGCGTAAAGGTTGGTTGATGCCGTTCTAAAATCCTCAAGACATTTAGGGCGATCTGCTGGCTCACTCATTAAAAATCTGTGATAACTGCGTAGTGCATTAGCACGGTCATAAACAGATACATTTTTCGCATCCTTAATTTTGTCTAAGTAAGAATCTAACTTAGAGCTTAAGTCTGTTAACACATTAATATCTTTTTCGAATTCCTTAAGGTCACCAGCTTTCAATTCGCCTTCATTTTTTTGTTCAGCTTGCTTAATTGTTTTAGCGAGTAACTCTCCTATATATCTCTTGATTCTATTCTTTTTCTCTTCCAATAATGCTAACTGATACTGATAATGCAGATTGTCTTCACTGTTTAGAGCGGCAGCTTGATTCTGCTCAATCATCACCTTACGGTTGGCTAAGTAGGCAATCCATCTAACATCATCTGAATTAGTATTCCATTTTAATAACTCTGTTTGATCAACACCTGATGAACCACTTTGCATATCTTTAACCTCTTATGAATTGATACATAGGCTCAAATTCTAAACACCTAACCTTAAGGAAACCTTAAGCCGACAAATTTAAATATAACTTGACCTTCCCTGTCTAAACTGTGATCATGGGCGCCACAAACCGTTATTAGAGAGGTTTGTATTAGTATCATTACCAATGAGTTATCTCCCCTTCTAACATCGATTAGAACATTTGGCGAGACATACCTGAAATTATTCAAGGTCTTACGTTGGCGATGATGGATATTGACGCCAGCTACGACCGGACCTATTTCTTCATTGAAATGCAAATAGCGCCTGTTTGGCTCGCATTTAGCATTTTTTGAAGGAAACTATTTATGACATTTGCACAATTAAATTTAAACCCCGAAGTAACCAAGGCTATTTTAGCGTGCGGTTATACTATTCCTACTCCGATTCAAGCTCGTTCTATTCCTGATATTTTAAATGGTAAAGACTTAGTTGCATCTGCACAGACTGGTACGGGGAAAACAGCAGCATTCGTTTTACCTGCACTACATCATCTTAGTTTGAAAAAAGGAACTGGAAAAGCACGTGTTTTGATTTTGACTCCAACACGAGAATTAGCTAGCCAAATTACCACCGCTGTTAATAAATATAGTAAGTTTTTACGTGTTAACACATTAAGCGTGGTGGGTGGCATGCCATATGGCCAACAAATAAAAGGGTTATCACGCGGTGTTGATATTATTGTTGCAACACCAGGACGTTTGATTGATCACCTTGAAAGTGGACGTCTTAATTTATCCGGCATTGAAATGTTAATTCTGGATGAAGCAGATCGCATGCTAGATATGGGCTTTATTGATGATGTGACTGCGATTGCAAATGCCACTCCTGGCAATCGTCAAACCTTATTATTCAGCGCAACTGTCGACAATAATTTGACGAAAGTAATTCGGCAATTATTGAAAAATCCCGTGCAAATTGATTTGTCGAATGAAGGCATCACACCAGATCAAATTCAACAAGAATTATATATGGCTGATCATATCCAACATAAAATGCAGTTATTGCAGCACTTTCTGGATAATGGAAATATTTTTAAAGCCATTATTTTTTCTGCTACCAAAATTCATGCGGATCAATTAGCTAAGCAATTGACTAAACAAGGTCATGCAGCGGCAGCGCTTCATGGTGACTTGCGACAAAATGTACGTAACAGAACCATTGATCAATTACGTACTGGCAGAATTCAATTTTTAGTTGCAACTGATGTGGCAGCGCGCGGTATCAATATCACTGATATTACTCATGTCTTCAATTTTGATTTACCTCGCTTTGCAGAAGATTACGTACATCGAATTGGACGAACAGGCCGTGCAGGCAAAACAGGTATTGCTATTTCATTCGCACTACACAATGAAGGCAGCTTGTTGCAAAAAATCGAACGCTACATTGGACAAAAAGTCCCAACCAGTTCTATTCCTGGATTAGAACCTACAAAACGTTTTAGCAGCTCAGCTGGTAGTCATTCAAAAAAACGTGGTGGCGGCAGATCACAAGGTGGCAGCTCAAGATTTGAGGGTGCAAGAGGCGGACGCAGTGGCGGCGGCAGATTTGACAGTGCTAAAAGTCGTGGTGGTGATAGCAGGTTTGATGGTCCAAAGAATCGTAGCAGTAATGATGGATTTGATGCGCCAAAATCACGTAGTAATGATCGCTTTGATCGCCCAAAGACTGCGCGTAGCAATGATAGATCTGATAGCCCAAGAAGCCGCGGCGGTGACCGGTTTGATGCTCCAAGAGCTCCACGCACAGGTGATCGATTTGATCGTCCAAAGAGTAGTGCTCCTCGTAGCAGTGACCGATCAGACAGCCCAAGAAGTCGTGGTGGTGATCGATTTGATAGCCCAAGAAGCTCGCGTACTGATGACCGCTTTGAGCGTCCAAAGAGTGCTGCTCGTAGCAGTGACCGATCGGACAGTCCAAGGAGTCGTGGTGGTGACCGGTTTGATGGTCCAAGAACTCCACGCACAGGTGGTGATCGATTTGACCGCCCAAGAAGTGCTGCTCCTCGTAGCAGTGATCGATCAGACAGTCCAAGAAGTCGTAGTAGTGACAGGTCAGATCGTCCAAGAAGCACGGGTGCACCGAGAACTAAATTTGATGGTGCAAAGCCACAAAGAAGCAGATTTGAGGGTGGCAAACCAAGTGGTGCTGCTCGTAAAGAGCGAGTAAAAAAAGATAAAGAGTAATTCTGCTACTCCCCAGATGCTACCCTGGGGAGTTAACTAATGCTTGGCCCTAGGCATCAACCAACTGCACACTTCTGCGCTGAAACAAATGCTCCACACGAATACAAAAAATACCGCCAATCACCGTGAGCAATACCCCTATGCTAATCATCAGCGATGGGGAAATATGCCAAACAATTGCCGAGATAAACACGGAAAAAACAATATTGGTATAAAGCATACAACTCACCAATTGCGCGCTGCTATAACGCAAAGCAGCCATGATGCTATATTGACTGCCAGCATACATCAAACCAATCAAGCCTAGCGCGCCCCAAATAGGCAATGGTATCGATATCCAATATTTGATTGATAATATCCCTGACATAATCGTACCCAATAAAAAGAAATAAAAAGTAGTCGTCTCCATCGAATCTGTAACTGATATTTTTTTCACTAACGATATCGCCATCGCAATACATACAGCCGTTCCTAATGCCATAAAAGACACCGGGTTGAAAATACTACTGTCTGGATTCATGACTAACAATACTCCCACAAACCCAACCAACATAGGCACCCATAAACGATGATTAATCGGCTGTGAATAAAGAATATAAGCAATAAAAGGAACGATCAGCGGCGTTGTATTGGCCAGAAGAACAGCATTCACTAGCGGCATATACTTCACTGAAAAAAACATACAGTAATTAACGCCTAAACCGCAAATTGCACGCGACAAGTGCAAAAATATTTTCTGCGTTTTTGCCACTCGCCGAAAACTATGCATCCCCTGGCGAAACAAAAACAAGACTGCTACTAAAAGCCCAACCGCCATTTGCATAAAGACTATCATCGGTAATGGTAAGGTTCCTGCGTCAATCTTGATGACCGCAGTCAACGAAGAGTAAAGAAAAGTACTGATGAGTGCGAACGAAACACCTAAGATTAAATTTTTATTCACAAATGACCATCCTGCTTTTAACTACTTCTATAGTGCCGAATACTTTATACTACCAGCCCATGCAATTTTACCTGATTTGACAGCTATTGCACCATTTAAGATCAGTTCACATAGGATTTATCCTATGACTATGGTTCATTGTTTATAACCTGCTGATTTCGGCGTACAATTTTAAAATGGCTCATCAATAGGTATATGTTATGACCTGGAAAAATAGATATCTTCCACCTGATCCCAATCAATGGCAAGGACGGCCTGATCTGCCACCTGCCTCTTGTTTTTTCCAAATCATGCAAATGCTTAATTTAACTGAAGAAAAATCTATCGACCATCCGCAATTAGCTTTTGCACTATTAGGTTTTCGTTGTGATGAAGGCGTGAAACGTAATCAAGGGCGCCCAGGTGCTGCAGAAGGTCCTGCCGCCATTCGTCAAGCATTAGCCAAACTACCTATTCAAAGACAAAATTTTATTTGTTACGACGCAGGTAGCATTATGTGCCCTGATGGTGATCTAGAAGGTGCACAAGAAGCATTAGGAGAAGTCGTCGCCATCTTGTTGCGAAATAAACTGGTGCCAATTGTTTTGGGTGGCGGACATGAAATTGCCTGGGGACATTATCAAGGTATTGCTAGTGTTTATACCAAAGAAGATTTAGGCATTGTAAATTTTGATGCGCATTTTGATATGCGTCCGCTATTACCTAAAAAGCATGGCAGCTCTGGCACTTCTTTTTTACAAATTGCTGAAGCACACCAGGCAGCCAATCGGCACTTTGATTATAGTTGTTTTGGCATACAACACTCAGGCAATATTCGGCAATTGTTTGAAACCGCTAAAAAATATAAAGCACATTATATGTTTGCCGATGAATTGCATATGGGCTTAGTTGAAAAATGCGTAGATTTCATGGATCGCATCATTGATGCCAATGATATTGTTTATCTTAGTTTATGCATGGATGTTTTTTCTGCTGCTTATGCGCCTGGCGTAAGCGCTATTCAACCGCTTGGATTGACACCCTGGCAAGTCACTCCGTTAGTCAGACTATTAGCTGCAACGGGCAAAGTAATTAGCTTTGATATTGCTGAACTCGCTCCGCGTTATGACATTGATCAACGTACCGCTAAATTAGCTGCCAATTTAATTTTTGAATTCATCCATCATTTTAATACTCAACCACGACCCTGGTAAAAAACAAGGAATTCAATTAGTGACACCCCATCGTTTTCAGCAACTAATATTAAATTGGTTTGACTTACACGGAAGAAAAAATCTCCCCTGGCAAGAAAACAAAACACCCTATCGTGTTTGGATTTCTGAAATCATGTTGCAACAAACACAAGTGACTACGGTGATTCCTTATTTTTTACGTTTCATGCAGCGTTTCCCAAAAATTGAATTACTAGCCGATGCATCAGAAGATGAAGTACTACATTTATGGACTGGTTTAGGCTATTACAATCGCGCGCGAAATTTACACCGCACGGCTAAAACTATCATGACTGATTATCATGGAAAATTTCCTAATGAACTTTCAGCCTTAGAAAATTTACCTGGGATTGGACGCTCTACAGCAGGTGCAATCAGCTCGCTTGCATTTGAATTTTCAGCACCGATTTTAGATGGGAATGTAAAACGTGTTTTAACCCGCTTTCATGGAATCACTACTTGGACCGGTAATAAAGCAACCTCCGAGCAACTTTGGCAATTATCAGAAAAATATACGCCTATAAAAAGAATCGCAGATTACACACAAGCTATGATGGATCTCGGTGCCACTGTCTGCACTAGAACTCAACCGAATTGTGCTATCTGTCCAATCAAAAAAAATTGCATTGCTTATGCAAAAGATTTACAAACCACCTTACCACTCGCCAAACCTAAAAAATCAATTCCCATACAAGAAAAAACTTTTCTAGTTTTAATCCATAAAAATAAAATATTATTAGAAAAAAGACCTCCAACGGGTGTTTGGGCAAAATTATGGAGCCTACCTGAAATTCAAGGTCTAGCATCCCTCACCAAAATCAAAACTTTTTGCCGTCAATATTCATCTATTCAGCAAATCAAATTAGGCAGCGTCTTTCGCCATACCTTTAGCCATTTCCACTTAGATATCCAACCTGCCTTCATCAAACTAGATTCTATCCCACGTAAATTCATGGAGAATGATCAACAAATTTGGTATAACCTTGCCAATCCGCAAGCAATAGGCTTGCCACAACCCATTAAAAATTTAATTGAAAAAATATGACTCGATACGTTGAATGTGCCAAATTAAAAAAACACGCCGAAGGCTTGCATCACTTGCCTTACCCTGGCGACCTTGGCAAAAAAATTTACGACACTATATCAGCCGAAGCCTGGCAACTCTGGTTAGCCCATCAAACCATGTTAATCAACGAATACCGCCTAAGCATGATTGACCCAAAAGCCCGTGAGTTTTTAGTCAAAGAAATGGAAAAATTCTTATTCGGCGACGGCAGCGACAAGCCCTCAGGCTATACTCCACTTGAAAAGCCATGATTCTTCCCTGAACCTCACAAACCGCTTGACTCAAACCCACCCTCCCGGTTAAATAACGCCTTTCTATATCCTTTAGGCCAGATAGCTCAGTTGGTAGAGCAGAGGACTGAAAATCCTCGTGTCCCTGGTTCGATTCCAGGTCTGGCCACCTGGTAAATAATATTGTTAATTCAATAAGTTAAGATTGAAATTTCCGAGAGCGCTTTTAACTAAAGCAAAACCTAATTTTCAATCGGTTTAAGATGAAAATTATCTTGATATTTCAAACAAAAATCATTTAAAAACGACAAGTTAGGAAAGCTTTGATAAATTTGATTGACAGACTTAACACGATTATCATCGATCTTTAATATTCCATCAATTTGATAACGAACCATATTGTGCACCCAAACAAATTCATTTTGTTTGTCATAACTACAAAAATGAAGATCACACAGGCTTTGAAGGGTCTTCGAAGCCCCTTCCGCAGATAATCCTGTTTCATGCGCAATATATACAATGGGTAAGTAATAAACCCCAAGCATGTTAGCGTTAGGAGATGTTATCAAGTAAACCGCTACCACATATGTTTCTATACCTAACTCTCTGATTTGTTTTCCTGTTTCGCCAATCCAAAATTGAGAGGAAATTTTTGCGTAGCATCTCATGTTGCGCCTCCGTTAGGTTTCGTTGGTATTCATCAAAGTATCTAGGAAATTTAGATTAACAAAGTAGGCGTCAACAGCTGTTGCTAAATATGTGACTTGTTGTTTCAGTCAGATTGAAATAATTATCAGTTTTTTGTTAATACATAAAAAATAAACATGGTCGATGGCGTTTGAACTTATTATTTAATCTTATAGCGTCATTATTAAATATTGTTTTTAGTATCGCATCAACGACGAGGATATCTCAGTGAATATCCAACGCCAGATTTATCTAATTTTTCCCAGATTTCACGCTGTGGCGCAGAAGGCCCTACTTTAAATGGAGTTTCGGACATCTTGTAATCCGGATCAATAAAATGGGCCGCCCCAAACATAACATCGACTTTTTCAGGTCCTTGTGATGATTTCATCATCGTATCAAATAAGTTTTGATTTCTTAAAGAAATAATTTCTCTGGAATCAGTGAGCTTTGATCCTGCAACTGTCAGAATTTCTACCCTGCGGTTAACCCGGACTTCCTCCGAAAAAGCATGAATACTAGCCTCAGCCTGAAGATCACATATTGAATCAATAACCGATTGAATAAAATCATCAACAAATTGACAAATACGTCTTAGGTCAAGCTTACAGTTCTCTTTAACAAGATTAGCCGCCTCGTTTTTGACAGCTGAGGCATAAGGCATGCGCATTATCCTCTGCTCCATCTCATCTAATGTTGTAAACGCTTCCACAATCGCATCTAAAGATTCTCTACGATCCTGGTATCTTGCTATGATAGCAACATTATCACCCCCTATGCATGAAGCAGTAACAGGGATTTCAGCACGAATTTGCTGTTTACCGTAGGCTAAGCGAGTAACACCGGAATATTCACTACAATTGACAGCGCGCATAGAAAAATATCCCTCTAATACATACTTATCCCCTGGCTGACTTTGTGCGGCTGTGGATATGCTTTCCCAATAACGCTGGGTTTTATTGCCATGATGCCCAAGATAAATACGAATTTTTTCTTGGCCTAAATGGTCAACGTTCTTGTGAATATGATAAAAGCGTTCATCGTCAACTAGCGGATTATAACTGTCTAGGTTCAATATTTTCTTAAATTTTTTAACTGCTGGTTTGTTTAGACTGAAAACTTCAAACTCGCTTTTTGGAAATAAACGTTGTGCATATTTATAAAGTGTTGCGTGTTCCCATATCAAAAGATAAAGCGCGGCTCGAATTTCGTTTTGCATCGCTTTTGAAAAATAACGATCTGAAAATCGATTATTCACTAATCTTGAGTGCAGAATAAGTAATCCAATTAAACCAATAAATGCTGAATGCTGATCCTCTATAAACCGACATGCGTTTCCTGTCAATGAAATAGACACTAATAAAAAAGTTCTATATCGTGAATAAGGCAAAAATCGATAAGCAACACCTAAAGCAGAATAGGTCCATGCAGTCCACGCCACTTGAGTAGCTATCATTGGCCATGGTTTCACTGCTAGCGGTAACAACCTTATTACATTTGCCGTTGTACCTACATAAGTAGTCTCCAGCTCCATCTGATCTATTGCAAGATCAGATACTTTTACAAGACATCGACGTATTGGATAAGTCATTATAGCCCATACAGTTGAACACGCCCCTCGTGCACGCTGACTCCAGGTCGGTGACGTTGGAAGAACTGGCAATTCTGGAGCGCGATGAACAATGGCTTTTTTATTCTGCTGCTTTTTGCGACTTCTAGCTGAGTTCACTTCATTTTCTCACTTTAATCATACATGGTGATGCTTTTGATATGGCAACAATTTGTGTGGAAATTATATAGATTAACGACAAAACATCAATTATTTCCTAATCAGAGGTTCGATTCCAGGTCTGGCCACCTGGTAATATTAGAGAATCTAAGCACTTTTTTTGGGCTTGCTTCCAACTTGCGGTGCATCTTTCATGTCGGCTACTTTTACCTCTGGCTTACCTGTAGAGACAGAACTCTTCAAAGGCGCAACAACATCAGAATTAAACTCTTGTCGCTGAGGATCGTTTTTAAACTTATTAATCATTTCCAAAATTCGTTCTAATGTTGGATAAACTTCTGATGTTGATTTACGCATAAAGAATTTTTTAAATTTACCAGGCAATAATTGTTGTTTAACTAAATCTTCTATGTTCAGTAGATCGGCACCTTTTTCAATATATTCTTTAACTTTATTAAGAATAATGTATCCAGGATGTTTTTTATTTAATTCATTCATGACTTCCCTCAGAAAGTCTAATATTTTTAACTCTAAAGGATAGAACGGTTGCAATGGGCCATATAAAAATTTGTCTGGCCGCAATAAATTATACCGATATAGATCTACCTTATGCTCGGAATGCTCTTTTAATTGTATCAATTGCGTCTGATAGGTGCTGCTAAAAGGAATGACGTAGTTTCCGTATAAATGGCGAGGATTCAAGAAAACAGTATCTGAAACTACAATATGCAAAACGGGTTCGACGGTTGCTAATTTTTTTAGAACACCAATATAGTGCTCACGACAAAGCTCTATTCCAACCGGTATTGATTTTTTACTCTCGGGATGTATCAACGTAACGATGGGGTTTTGCGTATTTTTAGTGGCTGGCTTGAATAAAAAAGTACGGTGATCATAATACCTTTCTACCACCTTAACCGTTTCCAAGTAAGGCGCTTTCTTGCGAATTTTTTGTTTTCTACCATTTTGATATACGTAAACGCTATTTCTAAATACGGTCACTGATTTAGGAGGAATAGTAATAATATCTATCGCTCTTTGGGTATGATGAGAAACTTGGCGATCTTTTTTAGCGTTTCTTGCTTCTATCGATCTGATCCATGCATAATCTTCCTCAAAATTTTCTATAACTTTTTCTGCCTTATGCTCAATGACTGCTTCATCACGAAATTTTTTGGCGCTGGCAAGCGGACCCACAATTGCAAGGTTTGGATATTTATTAGAAAGCTCGGTCATTGTTTGGTCAAAAAAATCTAATACATTTTGTGAGACATGTTTAGTATGAGCACCTTCGGTAATAGCAAATTCACGCCAACCGATTACCCATAACGCTTTGGGTTCAACCTCCCTCATCTGGTCACATATTGATGCTATATTTTTAGCGATAAGTTTAATTTTCCCTTTTGCAGTCATACTCCTAAAGTTTATTGAATCTTTTTTCGGCAACATTTCCAAACAAATCGTTACTGTTTTATCTGCCATAGAATGACTCCTCGTGTATCATAATTTAATTATAGCTGTTAGAAGAAGAATCAGGGCTGATAAACTTGAAAGAGACTTGTTGTATTTTAATGATTATACTGGAGTCAACACTACACCCTATCGCCTCACTATCAGCTCAAAAATCAGAGAGCTACAGTCGATCAGATGCGTACTTTTCCAAAAGTATTCACATTCGCCAGTACTTGTCGATTTTCTTGATCTAAAATATCACCTGACCTTACCGATAAAAAATGACTAAATTTTTCTACACTGACGTTTGTCTTCTGTGGCGTTACTTGAGCATTGCTAGCATTCGGAGATTTCACTCGCGCTCCAACGCGCATAGCAAGACTTTGAAATCGCGCACTTGCTTTCAGTAACGCAAGTTGCTTGCGAATCATTTGAATTGATGGGGGTAATGGCAATGTTTTTGATGCTGCTTCATATCGTCTACTTTCCTTCATTTCTCCAGTCGAAGATTTTTTATCCTTCACAGGACAAATAAGCTTGAACTGCTCGACTGCCCACAACACCAGCTCTCTTGCAACTTCTGGATGCACAGATTCTGCGATCCGACATAATGCAATGATCGTCCTCATTCGATTCTTGTGTTTCTCACTATCGCCATCACCTAAGATATCAATGCCATGTGTAACCAATTCTGCTGGCGAGCGATTTGCAATCATTTTTGCTAGTACTAAATAGTCAAAAAAATCTTTGAAATTTTCGAGCACGGCTGTGGAAAGCGTCGCCACAATTATTACTTTGTTAGCATTAGTATATTCAACATCAGCAGTCTTTTTTCCTGGTTCAACTTCTTTTAATAATAACTTTCCTGACAGGGACATCTCCAACCACTCCTCGTTTTATAATTTTATAAAAATATTTTTATCATTATTTTTGTGACGCAACAAGATATATCGAAAGCAAAATTTACTGTAAAGACAAGATGGAGCAAAATTATATCACATAAACGCTTTGGAAGATTACTCTTTTTATGGTTCTGAGGTAAAAACAACCATATTAAGCTATCAATATCTTGTAATTAAGATACTCCTCGTTATAATGCACCCCACACACTTAAAACCAAACAAGGAGATTAATATGCATAATAGACGAGGCTCAGTGCCTAATGAAATCAAAGATGCCCCTAAACTTCCTGTCTCGACGAGATTAAAAACAGCGGCCAAAGCTATCATTACTACAAAATACTCAACTAACCTTAAAGAAGCTACAAGCCTATGCGGTAAAGTTGATGCAGCCTCCTCTTTAGCAACCCTGATTCCGGTAGTATCAAACATTGTGCTCCCATTAATTGCAACTGCTGTTAAAACTGACGTACCAGTAAAAACATTTCGGACAGTCTATGCGGAAGCAACCGTAGCTCAACAAAAGAAAGATGAGACCCTGAAAGGCCTTGGAGCAGATAAACTTGCTCTAGAGGCAAAAGCTACAGAACAAAAAACTGCGCTTGATGAAGCTGCTAAAGCTAACGCAACCCTCCAAGCTGAGCTCGAAAAAGCACGCAAAGCAGCAGAGGATAAACTTGCTCTACAGGCGCAAGTTGCGGAACAAAAGACAGCGCTTGAAACAGCTGCTAAAGCCAACGCTAGTCTCCAAACGGAGCTCGAAAATGCACGCAAAGCATTAGAGAGTGAGAAAACTGCAGCTAAAGAACGCGAAACAAAAGCTCTGCAAGAAGCGACAAATAAACAAAAGGAGGCTGAGCTTTCAGCAAGGAGCGCTGCTCTCGAAATAGACACCTTAAAAAAAGAAGTTGCAGTAGTAAAAATAGATCTTTCAGACATGACTGCGAAACGAGAATTATCTATCGTCGCCAAAGATCAAGCAGTAGCAAAATTAGCAGATGAAACTGAAAAAAACAGAAGAACTGAAGAAAAATCAAAAGCACAAGAAGAGCTAATGCAATCACGCTTAGAAACCGCAAAAGAAAATTTGACTAGAAAAGAGAATGAAGCAGCAGCCCTTTCAGCAGAGCTCTTAAAAGCACATCAAGCAATAGCACGTCTTAGCTTGAACGCTCAACCGGCTGCACCGCAAACGCCTGTTGTTTCTGCTGTTCTAAAAGAACAAAAAACTAATGCCCCTGCCACTACAAGAGGACAAGGAACCGCTTTCCCTCGTCAAACAGGCTTCCCCCCTGCCGCCCCTAACACTCAATTTTTTGATGCAGCAAGTCAGTCGGCTGCGCCCCCTGGCAAAAAAGCAGCACCAAACCCTTACACTGAAATTTATTTTCAAACTATGTTTAAAAATCTTTTTAACGCTAACGCCATAAATGTGCTCGAAGAAATGAGAGATCTTATTTCACAGGCAGATCCCAAAAATCGAGTTTATGTAGAAGCAATGCAAGAATATCGTTTTAAATTTATTTGCTTTTACATAAACCAAAATACAAATGAAGAGCTGAGGCAAGAGCTAAGCAGTTTAGAAGAGAAAATGAAAGCATCAAAAATGCCGCTGGAAGAAAGCAGCCTTTCTGCGTGCGCTAACGATCTAAGAACCGCTAATATAGAGCGCTTTCCTCAGGGACCATATGGCATTGCAAAACTTCTTAATCAGGCTTATGCCTTTAGTAAAAATAGCACATTGACTGGTTTAGCTGCTCATAGAACTTATTTTGAGACACAGATGAATAAGCTGGACCCAAAAAAGAAAGCACAGCCTAAAATAGAAGAGAACCCAAAGAAAGAAGAACCTAAAAAGCCGCAGCTTGCATGGTAACTGCTTCTGTTGCTAGGCCAGTTTGATAAAAACGGGAGGTATTTTTATTTACCTCCCTCAATGCACCAATTAGAATCTCAACCTACTATTTGAAGCAATTAGGAGCATATACAATGGATAGCGGCAGAGACGATCAAGAAAATGGCGCTCATGAAGATAGGGTAGATGAAAATCCGACATCAATGGGATCGCCTTTGCCATTGAATGCAGTTAGTGACGCTGCTGCTACATTGAATAGCGTACCTAAAAGTGCACTTGATGACGCATCACTTCCAGCAAATACTGCTGAACCAGAGGCTTCATTAGTAGGGTTCGGGTCTCCCGTCCCAACACCCATATCAAGCGATACTCAATCACAGCTTGAAGCTCCTCTCATGCTAGACAGAGCAAGCGCTACTGCATCGGATAGCGCACCTGAAAATGCGCCTAGTGATACATCATCACTTCCAGCAAATGCTGAGGCTTCATTAAAGCTTGGCTCTCTTCTCGTGGTATCTGCAGAACCTCTTTCTGAATCGCAGCAACTAACAGGGTTCGGATCTGCTATCCCAATACCCACATTAAGTAGCGCTCCATTGCAGCACTTATTACAATTTGGATCTCCTATCACAGGACCTGCAGAACCTCTTACCGAATCGCAACAACTAGTAGGGGTTGGATCTGCTATCCCAACATCTACATTACGTAGTGCTCTATCGCAACACTTCTCACAGTATGGATCTCCTATCGCAACATCTACAGAAGCTCTTACTACATCGCAACAACAAGCAAAGTTCGGATCTGCTATCCCAGCATTCACACAAAGTGGTGCTCCATCGCAGCACCTCTCACAGGTTGGATCTCCTATCCAAGGAGTTACAACAAGTAGTTATGCATCGACTCACCCATCAAAATTTGGAACTCCCCCGGCCCTCAATGAGACTCACTTATCAGGGGTGGGATCTCCTGTCAGAGCAGCTACATTTATTAATCTAGGATCACCTATCCCCTTCCTGTCGCCTACTCAAAAAAATGGCGCTTTAGATTATTCACCCATTACTGAGGACACGTTCCACAAACTGCCACACGGAGTCAGTTCCGCCACGCCCCCTCGACAAACGTATCCAAATTCAGGCTCCGGTTTCCCAACTACTGCCAAGAAGACGCTGCCGCTTCCCAGCAGGGCAAGAGGAAGAGGAGCCATACTCGGCGGCGTGAAACTTTATGGAAATAAAATCCAATCACAAACTGCAAGAATTGCTCCTACAATACAACAAGTGAATAACCACCTTCTTTCTCCGAATGGTGAAGAATGTGAATTTAATGCAGCGAGCGCTGCAGAATCAGTATCACAACATCATCATTTAGGAGCTACCATCGCTTTATCCGCATCATCTACTAATTTGGCTAATCTTTCTGATGGTGAAAAAGAAAAACCTGCAGATCATGCTGCTGACAGTGTTGATGAAGCAAATCGTCATGGTGCACAAGAATATGAAGATCGCGACTATTCTGACAGTGGAAATGAACATGAAGGTGATGATGAAATAGAGGAGCAAGCTGCTAGCAATGGCGATGAAGCAAACGATCATGACGGACAAGAACATCATAGCGCTCAACGAAGTGATGGTAGAAAATTTAGCTTGCCACGATCACCTATAGATCCAGCAGCAATAGTTGTCGCCAGCATACTCTCATCAACTCATCATCATGATGCTGCTCACGGCGGAGATGAGGGTGATGACGAAAGAGAGGATGAGCAGACTGCTAGCAGTGGTGATGAAGCAAACGATCATGACGGACAAGAACATCATAGCGCTCAAGCAGTAGTTGTCGCCAACCTCTCACCTATCCATCCGCACGAAAATCAAAGAAAAATACCTATTCCAAGAAGAGTACTAACAAAAAACCGAGTTTTTCTTGCTACCGACAGTAACAACAAGCTAAAATTCTTGCTAGAAAATAAAAGAGGTGCTTTAAATCCTTCTAATGACATTGAAAAAAAATTCCTTGATGCAGCAGATGTTGTTTTTGAAAAAGCAAAAGAAGAGATAAATCAATTAAGCATAAATCCTAGTCAAAATTCTGCCGAGTTACACCAATTAAAAATAACATTAGATATGGTTTATAGTTATGTTGAAAAACCGCATGCTATTGATCAGACTTCCGAACGGCGTTCTACTTTAATAAGCCGACATGAAGCTTTAAAAATCAATGCTGAAAATGATGCCCCAGGAAGATCTAACGGTTATAAGCAATTCATAGGCGCTGTTCTAGCATTATTAGGTGCTGGTGCCCTTCTTTTAGCTTACTTAGCAATACCAATACCACTCGCACCAGCTGCAACCCCCTTATTTAAGTATGCGAGTGGCTCGCTGATGCTTGCAGGTAGCACTGGACTTTGGCTTTGGGGTAGACAGAAAGGAGTTTCAAAAGCTGTATCCAATTTGGTTAATACACCAAGACCCAACAACACTGAGCATAATGACGAACATGAAGAATATATTATTAGCAGTAGTGATGATGAAACAAGAAATCGTGGCAAACAAAAGCGTCATGACATTCCTCAAAGTAACGCAAGGGGTAACCGCAGAGGATGAAAAAAACCATTCCCTATCTGTTATTCATTGCTGCCTGCACCATTAGCGGTACATTACTCGCCAATCAATGTCTTGAGGGAAGCGAGATCGTTGTCACTTCTACTAATCCATTAACTTTTAGCGTACCTGCTAGATGGAGAATCGCAGACCAGCCTAACGTAGCTGATCCCAAGCTGGCATTAGATGAAGCTAGAATTGAATTTTATTCTGTCAGTAGTCTACCAGGACATGGGATAGGATCAGTGGCTTCACGAGAAACGAAAGTAAAAATTTCAAAATGTACGTATTTCTTACATTTTGGGGCTACTGCTTCTTTTACTTTTTCTGTGCAGCCTATGCCAGAAGAAATAACTACAACGGGTGCTCTGCGTAAAGATAAATGGATTTATGCAACTTATCCATATGGAATCGAAGAATTTAGTTGTTTTGCGCATTATCCGAATATTTGTTCTTGGTAAATTAATTATGGCATGTTGCTAGCAGCAGGGCGACTCCATCATAGACATAAAGCTAAGAGAAAAAAGCGTTGCCCACTCTCTCAACTATTGTTAGCCAGCGATTGAATGCAATATTAGTTAGATCAAATTTAAACTTCTACGAATTACCTAACACATACAGGGACAACAGCACGGCTCTAGATTAAACTCGACCCGACCCGCCGTTGCCGCGCTGACGACCCAGTAAAGGAAGCCTGTCTGATGAAAGTCTGTCTCTGTCCCCGCCCGATGACTGGAGACTACTAAGCCTACTTTTGTAATCTTTAACTACTGCTTGTAATTTATCTATTGCTGTTACCGATGGTGGCAGTGTTATCAGGTCAGCCCTCTTTTTATCATAAGCAGCATCAAGCTCACTTACAGTTTTCGCATTTGA
>Ga0206817_1157_pt1 | contig 18975 bp, 14 predicted proteins | sample Alteio_BWOrgCont_89_FD_152873 | JGI IMG/M metagenome (GOLD analysis project Ga0206817, IMG submission 152873) | Enriched cells from forest soil in Barre Woods Harvard Forest LTER site, Petersham, Massachusetts, United States -... | ecosystem: Environmental > Terrestrial > Soil > Temperate forest >...
AAAACGTGGAAGCGATTCATTTTTTACGCCGTTTGAATGAAACAGCTTATAAAGAATTTCCGGATATTCAGATGATTGCTGAGGAATCCACCGCCTGGGGCGGGGTGTCTCGTCCGGTATCTACGGGTGGTCTTGGCTTTGGCATGAAATGGAACATGGGTTGGATGCATGATACCTTGCTGTACATGACCAAGGACCCGGTGTACCGCAAATATCATCACAATGATTTGACCTTTAGTTTTTATTATGCCTTTACGGAAAATTTTGTGCTTTCGCTATCCCACGATGAGGTGGTGCATGGCAAGGGTGCCTTGGCCTCTAAGATGCCGGGTGATGATTGGCAGAAATTCGCCAATTTGCGCCTGCTTTTAGCATATATGTTTGCGCATCCAGGCAAGAAATTATTTTTTATGGGGGCTGAAATGGCCCAGTGGGGTGAGTGGAAGCATGATCAAAGCATTGATTGGCACCTGCTGCAATACGGTCCACACCAGGGCATTCATCAATTGATTAAGGATTTGAATAAATTTTATTGTCATGAGCCAGCCTTGTTTGAGCGTGATTTTACACCTGATGGTTTTGAGTGGATTGATCTAAATGACTACAATCAAGGGGTGATTAGTTTCTTGCGCAAATCAGCCGACGGTAAAAGTAAGATTGCGGCGATCTGTAATTTTACTCCTATGACCTGGCACGATTATTGTGTTGGTGTGCCGGAGCTGGGGCTTTGGCGTGAAGTACTTAATACCGATGCCACCACTTATGGGGGCAGCGGCCAAGGTAATTTAGGAGGGGTGCAAGCCGTGGCTCGGCCCTTTCATGGCAGGCCATATTCCATCTCATTGACCATCCCGCCTTTAGGCATTTTATTTTTAAAGAAATAAATCATGAAGCACCCATATTGACGGCCTGCCTTCTTAATAATACAATATTTTAAATATCATCTTCAAGGAGATCATATGAAAGAAAAAGTGATTGAAACTGCAGGGAAAGCCTGGCGATTTTTAGGACAGCATGGCCAGACCAATGTCACCCAATTAGCCAAATCGATGAAAGAAAAAGATGAGGTGGTGCTTCAAGCCTTAGGTTGGTTGGCCCGTGAGGACAAAATTGATTACACCATTAAAAATAGGCGTACCTTTGTGGCCTTGGTGGAATCTGAACTTAAAGCTTTTAACAATGTGGTGTATAACATGCATGAAGGAATTAAGGCTAAAAAGTAATATGAGGCCCCGCCGGCCAGATGGCCAAGCGCGGGGTCCTGTTAAGGAGAGTCTATTTTGAATCGTTTCGTTTGTATTCATGGTCATTTTTATCAACCTCCACGGGAGAATCCATGGCTCGATGAGGTGGAGGTGCAGGATTCCGCCTATCCGTATCATGATTGGAATGAGCGTGTCACTGCCGAATGTTACGCCCGCAATGCGGCTGCCCGTATTCTAGACAATAATCGCCGTATCATTGATATTGTTAATAATTATTCCAAGATCTCTTTTAATTTTGGGCCTACCCTGCTGTCATGGATGCAGGTGAAGTCTCCGGAAATTTATGCAGCCGTTTTAGAAGCTGACCAGGTTAGCCAAAAGCAATTTTCTGGTCATGGCTCTGCCTTGGCCCAAGTCTATAATCACATCATTATGCCGCTGGCTAATCTGCGTGATAAACGCACCCAGGTGGTCTGGGGCATTAAAGATTTTGAATCACGGTTTAAACGCAAACCTGAAGGAATGTGGCTGGCGGAAACCGCGGTTGATTTAGAAACCCTTGATTTGATGGCGGAGCAGGGTATTAAATTTACCATTTTGGCTCCTTCCCAAGCCAAGCGTGTTAAGCAAGTTGATCAAGATATGCTTTGGCGGGATGTGTCAGTGGCCAAGGTAGACCCGCGTATTCCTTATCGCTGTTATTTGCCTTCGGGCCGGCAGATGGCTATTTTCTTTTATGATGGCCCTATTGCCCAAGGAGTAGCTTTTGAAGGGCTGCTGAATAACGGTGAGCAATTTGCCCGTCGACTGACCGATGGTTTTAGTGCCACCAATCCTCAACCCCAGATGATCAATATCGCCACCGACGGTGAAACCTATGGCCATCACCATAAGTTTGGGGACATGGCCTTGGCGTATTGCCTGCAGTATATCGAGAGCAATCAGTTAGCTGAGCTGACGATTTATGGCGAGTTTTTAGAAAAATTTCCACCTACCCATGAAGTAGAAATTCAGGAGAATTCTTCTTGGAGCTGTGCGCATGGCATTGAGCGTTGGCGCTCGGATTGCGGCTGTTCTACCGGCGGACAACCGGGATGGAACCAAAAATGGCGTGCACCCCTGCGCAGTGCTCTTGACTGGCTGCGTGATCAGATTGCTCCGTTATATGAAGCCCAAATGAATAAGTTCACCAACGATCCGTGGGGTGCGAGGGATAGATATATTGATGTGGTCTTAGATCGCAGCGAAGAAAATATGACCAAGTTTCTGCACGGAATGGCGGGGCGTTCCTTAAAGGAAGATGAAAAAATTCAAGTTCTCAAACTTTTGGAACTGCAGACCAATGCCATGCTGATGTACACCTCGTGCGGATGGTTCTTTAATGAAATTTCGGGCCTCGAAACCGTGCAGATTCTAAAATATGCGGCCCGTGCCATTCAATTGGCCCGCGATGTGGCGGCGATTGGTTTGGAAGATGGCTTTATTTCCCGTCTGGAACAAGCGGTGAGTAATATCCCTGAACTGAAAGATGGCGCCAATGTGTATCGCACCATGGTCAAGCCTTCCGTGGTTGATTTGACCCGTGTGGTAGCCCACTATGCCATGACGTCACTTTTTGAGAAGTATGCCGCTCAAACTAATCTCTACAGCTATACGGTTAAAAGTGAGCAATATGATTTGAAAGAAGCTGGCCGTTTAAAATTGGCCGTCGGTCGGGCCACGGTGCGTTCTAAGGATACCTTGGAAAATGCTTCCATTTGTTTTGCGGTGCTGCATTTAGGGGACCATAATTTTATCGGGGGTGTGGATTTTTTAAAACCTGATGAATTTATCAAGATGCGTCAGTCGATGACCAATGCCTTTTTGGAAAGCGATATTCCCAGTGTGATTGGTTTTATTAAAGATTATTTTAAATATCATAATTATTCCCTGTGGCATCTGTTCAAAGAAGAGCAGCAAAAAATCCTCAATGAAGTTTTAGGCTCCACCATGGATGATATTGAAACCAGCTTCCGTCAAATTTATGATCATCATTATCCTTTGATGCAGATTAAAAACGAAATCAGCTTACCCTTACCCCGCATGTTAATGACGGTGGTGGAATTTGTGCTTAATCGCGATATCAGTGCCGTGCTCGAGGCTGAAGATGTGGATATTGTGCGTTTTCGTCAATTGATTGAAGAAATGAAACGCTGGTCATTTAAGCGTGATCAAGCCAATTTCGCTTTTGTGGCCAGCCAACGGGTCAGTGCGCTGATGAAGCGTTTTGCGGAACATCCGGATAATATTCATTTGATGGAAAAAATTATTACCATCTTAGAGCTTTTAGCTCAATTGAGCATGGATTTGGATTTATGGGAAGCCCAGAATATTTATTTTGCCATGGGCCGAAAAATTTATCCTGATATCCAATCTCAAGCTGGCAGCGATGAACTGGCTCGCCAGTGGGTCAAATTATTTGAGCATTTAGGAGAAATTCTCCTGGTGAACATCACGGCTGCCATGATGGTGACCAAGGTCTAACATGATGGGTAAACACAGTGGAATTTTATTGCATTTAACATCTCTGCCTTCTAAGTATGGCATTGGTGATATGGGCCCATCCGCGTATACTTTTGTGGATTTTGCTGCCGGCTGCGGGCAAAAATTTTGGCAGATCCTGCCGATCAATCCTACCGACGGAATTAATAATAATTCACCTTATAGCTGCTATTCGGCTTTTGCCGGCAATGCTTTGTTGATTAGTCCTCAGTTGATGCTTGCTGAAGGTTTTTTACAAACATCAGATTTAACTCTTGGTAATGAATTTTCAGATACCCAGGTGGAGTACACCAAGGTAGGGCTTTTAAAAGAGAAAATCTTCAATGCGGCGTATCGGCGTTTTCAGAAAGACAAAGACCGTCGGGATTTTGAAGCCTTTGTGACCCAGGAAAAATATTGGCTAGAGGATTTTGCTCTTTTTATCGTGATTAAAAACGCGCATGAGGGTATTAGCTGGATTGATTGGCCCAAGGAGTTAAAAAATCGTAGCCTCGCGGCCTTGGAGAATTTTAAACGGCAGAATGGGCAGGCTCTTGAGCGTGTTAAGTTTATCCAGTATTTATTTTATCGCCAATGGACCAAGCTTAAAGCCTACGCGAACAGCAAGGGTATTGAAATCATTGGTGATATTCCAATCTATGTTAATTTTGATAGTGTCGAAGTGTGGTGCCATCCGTCATTTTTCAAGCTTGATGGTGAGGATCATATGAGATTTATTAGTGGATGTCCTCCAGATTATTTCTCTAAGACCGGCCAGCGCTGGGGAAACCCTGTTTATAATTGGACCCAATTGAAGAAGGCCAAATACAGCTGGTGGGTTGACCGCATTCGGCATGATTTGAAATTGTTTGATCATTTGCGCATTGATCATTTCAGGGGCTTCGCCGGTTATTGGCAAATTCCTGCCCATGAAAAATTGGCCGTGTTTGGCCGCTGGGTCAAAGGGCCAGGAGCGGCCTTTTTTAGGGTATTAGCCAAAATTTTCAAGAAAATGCCTATCATCGCCGAGGATTTAGGAGAAATTACTCCTGATGTTATTGAGCTTATGAAAAAATTCAATTTTCCTGGCATGCGGGTGCTGTTGTTTGCTTTTAGTGGGGATCTTGCGAATAATCCGCATGTGCCGGCCAATTATCCAACTCACTGTGTGGCGTATAGCGGCACGCATGATAATAACACCATCCAAGGCTGGTTTCATCAGGAGGCCAAACCCCATGAAAAGGCCAATATTGCCCGGGTGTTGCAAATGCGGTTTACTCCTCGGGATTTGCATTGGGTGATGATAGATGTGTTGATGCGTTCGCGCGCGGAGACGGTGATTATTCCCATGGGAGATTTTTTAGGTTTAAAAGAAGAAGGACGGATGAATACGCCAGCCACCAAGGTGAATAATTGGCAATGGCGCCTTAAAGCTAAAGCGTTGACACCAAGCTTGTCTGCGAAAATTAGCCGTTTAATGAAAAAAACCGGTAGGTGGAATTCTTAACAAAGGGATAGCAATGAACAAAGTGCAATTGACTGTAATACTGTTGGTGGTGGTGATTGGCGGCATTGTGGCTGGTAAAGTCTTTCTAGCTCCTAAAAAAGCTCCGGCAGTGGAAGCCAGTGTTGAAGATCCTAGGGCCAAGGGCAATCCTCAGGCCAGAGTAAAAATTATTGAGTATGTAGATTTTCAATGCCCGGCCTGCGCTTATGGACTTACCTTCTTAAAGACTTTTTTTGCCCAGCACCCCAATGATCTTTATTTAAAGGTGCATTATTTTCCGCTGACCAATATGCATCATCATGCCATGATCTCTGCCATTTATAGTGAATGTGCCGCCCGTCAGGGGAAATTTTGGGAATTGGATGATGTGATGATCCCGCAGCAATCCCAATGGGCCCAGCTGATTAATCCTGAGCCGGTTTTTCAATCCATGGCAGGTCAAGTGGGTATGGATTTAAATCAATTGAATACCTGTGTGGCTTCGGATGATGCCCGTAAGGTGATCAACGACGAGAAATCCATTGGTCAATCCATGGGGATTACTTCAACGCCGACCTATTTTATCAACGGTAAAATGGTGGTGGGTGTCAAATCCCTGCAGGATGAATTAAAAAATTACTTCCCTAACATGTAAGAGGTGTCCTTATGTACACCCTTTTGCGGATTTTAATCGGTGTGGTTTTTTTAGTCTCAAGCCTCGGTAAGCTGTTTTCCCCTTATCAGAATTTTCAATATGTCATTCAGGCCTATCAGCTTTTGCCGTCATGGGCGGAAGTGCTGACCGCTCAAATATTCCCTTGGATAGAACTGATGGTGGGTGTCTTTACGCTTTTAGGCTTATGGACCGGATGGGCCCTGCGGGGGGCCATGCTGCTATTTGCTATTTTTATCACGGTGGTCGGTCAGGCCTTGATTAGGCATCTATCACTTGAAAACTGCGGTTGTTTTGGGGAGTGGATCCATTTACAGCCACAGGTGGTGATTGTTATGGATAGTTTAAGTTTGTTACTCACCATTGCCTTATTACGCAATCTACCTGCAGCTCAAAAGTTCAGTTTAGACTCTTGGGGGAAATAAAAGTCCCTCAAATCCTCTCGGTCTTGTTTTAATATAGATAATATGGCATACTTTTTCTACCATGTTAAATTCGAGCCGAAGGTCTATTGCCATCATTATTTTGATGGTTTTCTTCATTACTTCCATAAAATCAACGACTTACGCTTTGCCGTCTGTTGATCAAATGCCACAGATGCCAAGCCCAGGGGTTTTGGTTCATTTAAGCCCTGCATTTACACCTGCTTATTTAAAGGGAATTGTGATTCATCCTGAGAATGCCCTTAAATTTGATTTTATTATTTTTAGGGGTGACAAGCCCTTGACTGCTGCTCAAAAGCAGGTGGAGTATACCAAACTCACCAAATATTTTTTGGCGTCACTGGCCATTCCTGATGATGATCAATGGGTGAATCTTTCACCTTATGAAAAAGACCGTATCATCAAGGAAGATTTTGGTAAGACAGAAATGGGCCGCGACCTTTTAGCCCAGGATTATATGCTTAAGCAAATCACGGCCTCCTTGATTTATCCGGAAAATAATTTGGGGAAAGAATTTTGGGACAGGGTATATGCACAGGCCCAAGAAAAATTCGGCACGAGTAATATTCCTGTGAATACTTTTAATAAGGTATGGATTCTTCCTGATAGCGCGCTCATTTATGAAAAGGGTAATACCGCCTATGTATTGAGAAATCATTTAAAAGTAATGTTGGAAGAAGATTATTTATCCTTGCAGAAACACGCAGGTATTCAAAGCGCTCCGGTTAACCAAACCCATAACATTGCCTCTAAAATTGTTAAAGAGATCGTGCTTCCTGAATTAGAACGGGAAGTGAACGAAGATGAAAGTTTCGCGCCGTTAAGGCAAGTATACAGCGGTATGCTTTTAGCCGCATGGTATAAACGGGCGCTTAAAGAATCTTTATTAAGCAAGATTTATGCTGATAAAGGCAAGGTCAAAGGAGTTGACCAAGACCCTAAAACTAATGAGCAAATTTATCAGCAATACTTAAGTGCTTATAAGAAAGGCGTGTTCAATTTTATTAAAGAGGACATGGATCCATATACCCATGAGATGGTTCCCAGGAAATATTTCTCAGGTGGGACGCGCAGTTATGTGGATTTTGCGCTAACGGTTCAGCGGGTGAAGAATCTTGATTCGGCCCAGACCCGAGAAGTTCAATCTGAAGCTTCAAGATGTGATTTGGCCCAAGTGGTTACGGAAGAAAAGACGGTTGCTGCCGATGCCGCGCAAGGGGCAAACGATAGGAATACGGCACAAAAAGAGAAGAGCATCGAATTTAGGGGAAAACAATATAAAGCAGTTTTATTGGAAAGAGACCATGTCGAGGTATTGGTATTTAATCCCCATAATGAATATGGGAGTTTTGATACTTTCTTTTCTGTCATGAGAAGAGGAATTATGGAAACAGGGGTTGCGAAGGCAGAGGGATATGTTGCTGGTGAATTTATGGTGATGACAGTAAAGGATTTAGATCGATATGATGCATTGCGAGAGCGCTTTGATTTAATAAAGGCAGAAAGGATAGCTGGGAATAGCCGTGTTGCAGCTGATCTGTTGAAGGCGAAGGTGGTTGTAAGAGATTTAATGACAAAGCGTCATGAACAAAAGAACGTTCCGAATGAATCCGGTTATAAAAGGATCGCTTTTAATAAGGCCGTTGGACCTTTGGGGAGTTTAAAGGATGGGGTGCTGACATTGACAGGCGTGAAAGATCGATGGAATTCTGATTTATGGAGCGGAGCTCTTTCCAGTTTTCGTGATTTGAATAATGTCCAATTGCTCGCTCATTATGTCGATGCCGATCAGAAAGTGCAATTAGCAGTATTGCAGTCGATGATGGCAGTAATGTTTGATAAGGACGGTCATGAGCGTCCGCGTGCAGTGCAAGATCGGCTGGTTAGGCAGGTAAGGGAGGTGTTGGATGCGGCGATGATCGAGAATGAAAATCCAACCATTCTATTAAGAAATGGGGTGGAGGTTTCACAAAAGGATGTTTTCTATGTAACCATCATGTTGCGAGACATTCTCCAACCTCCTAGAGAGGGCAGTGATCCCATTGAGCGATTGGCTTACCATACAAGACTGCAGGATTTATATCAGTTGAGATCTGAATGGAATAATGAGGACGTTGTCGCTAACTATGTAAGAACTGAGGACGTGCGTGCTTTTGAAAAATTTCTCGCGCGTGATTTTACGCCGTGGCCTTTTGGTCACGCTTCTATTTCGCCGAACATTCGAGACATTGTTCGCTATGTCCTACATCTTGGACCCGACTATAGGATGTGGCTGGTGGCTCCAGAAGGTGTGGTACATGGTTCCATCATAGAACAATTTCGGGATAATAATTATTTTTTAATTTTTGACAACGATCCTTTCTTTCAAGAACCAACATACCATGACGATGATTCAGAATTAGAAGCAGCGCAGGCCCGAGTGTTAGGTTTAACATATGAACTGCCTACCAAACATCGGGCTACCCTTGAAGAGTATCAAGTTTTTGAGCATTTAATTGAATGTATAAATATTCTTTATCCAGGACATTCAGCTCAAGAAATTTCAAACGTCATACGTATTGCCTTGCGAACGGTCATTGCCATACCTCCCGATTACCGCTTCCCTTACAACTATCAGTCAGGTGAGGCCGAGCAATCACTTTATTTAATTGCAGGGGTTATGCAAGAAAATAGGGATGTTTATACAGACTTGAATCTTTATGATGAAAGACTTTGGGGTATTCTTCTTTCACAAGTAAGTGAACTTGGTTTTTATGGGTGGCCTAAGGGAGGGGGTACATTAATTGTTCTTGGGAGGGGAAAATCTACGCCACCTAAATCACGAAAGGCCCGTACTGCCAAAGTAACTTCAACGACACACATCATTACCAGGACTACTGATTTGCTTTCTTCAAGCAAATTAAAGATCAATGACGATACCTCAATAGAAGAAATAACTATAAGAACATTGGAGGGTAAGATTTTTAGAATAGTTAAGACTCCTTTTGGCCAACTGACATTAAATGGGGAGCCGATAGAAGCAACAGGCGTGAATAATAAGTATTTTAGTTTCAATTATTTTAATGAAATGCCAGGGGCTTATGAGATTAATTCCCAACATGAAACATTGCATGTGCAAATTAAAAAGAAGGTGAAGGCAGGAGAAGCCATTGATCTGGCGATGAATTCAGCACAGAATTCTTTAGGTGGTATCGATTTTAATGCGGCTCATTTGAATCTACAAATTAAAAGGGATGGTCGAGGTGTCCCGTTGCCTATTAGCCAGCAGGATTTAGCACATATCCATATTGATGGATTGATACCTCTCATTATTAATATCAAACCCGCCAGTAGCTTATCGATTTTTTCCCAGCTTCAAAATACTGTACAATCCGCGCATTGATCTTCCATATTGCTTGAGTCTTGACAAAATTAGTCAGCGGTATATGCTCTTATCAGATATGAAAAGTATTATTCTTTTATTGATGGCACTATCGGCACTCAGCGTTCAAGGATGGAGTGATATGGTTAAAGAACCAAACGTGGCAGGTGCTTTTTATAGCGCTGATCCAAAGGTATTGTCTGATTCCATCGATGCTTTTGAAGCAGCGGCTGGCAATGTTCCAGCTGACCGGCAGGTTCAAATTGCCATCTCACCGCATGCCGGCTATCCCTTTTCAGGGCCTGTGGCGGCCTATACCTATAAAGCCTTGGCTCAAAATCATTACAAAACGATTATTGTCATAGGCCCTAGCCATTTTGTGGATTTTCAAGGAATTTCAGTTTGGCCAAAAGGTGGTTTTAAAACTCCGCTGGGTATCGTCCCTGTGGATGAAGATTTTGCTAAACAATTGCTTAAAGAAAATCCGGAATTTCAATTCCTGCCCAATGTGTATGAGCGTGAGCATGCTGTGGAGGTCGAACTTCCATTTTTGCAAAAGACTTTTACGGATTTTAAGATTGTGCCGATTCTCATGGGACAGCCCGATCCGCAGGTGTGCCAGGATTTGGCCATGGCCTTGGACAAATTGATAGGCAGCCGTCAGGATGTGTTGATTTTGATCTCCTCGGATATGTCACATTACTATACCTATGATGTGGCGAATCAAATGGATGCCTTGACACTCAAGGCCATTACCGAGATCGATCCTAAGAAATTTTTTGAAGGCAATATCAGTCGTAAAATGGAAATGTGTGGTTTTGTGCCAGTGACCACGGCCTTGATGTATGCCCGTATCAGAGGAATCAATCATGCGGAGGTGCTGGATCATGCTAATTCAGGGGATACCTCGGGCGATAAATCCAGGGTGGTGGGATACTCGTCGGTGATTTTTTATTCAAATCTTTTGGGGCAAAAAGCTAATCAAGATCAAGGGGTTGAAACTTTAAGTGCGGCTGAAAAAAAAGAGCTATTAAAGATTGCTCGGGACAGCTTGGAGAAATATGTGCGCACGGGTAAGGAATTGGATATGAGTACATCGGATGCTAGGCTCAAGGAAATCCAAGGCGCCTTTGTGACCCTGACCATTCATGGGACTTTGCGCGGTTGTATTGGCAATATTATTGGTCAAGAACCTTTGATTGAAACAGTGCGTGATATGAGTATTGCGGCAGCCTCTCAAGATCCACGGTTTACCCCGGTGAAGCCTGCCGAGCTTAAGGATATTGATATAGAAATCTCCGTTCTTTCAGTGCCGCGCCGCATTAAAGATGCCTCAGAAATCATCATGGGTAAGCATGGAGTGATTGTCAGTCGTGATGGTCATCAAGGCGTATTCTTGCCACAAGTAGCCACTGATACAGGATGGAGTAAGGAAGAATTTCTAAGCGAGCTTTGCAGTCAAAAGGCTGGCTTGCCACCGGATGCCTGGAAGGACCCGTCTACCGCGCTGTATGTTTTTACCGCTGATGTGTTTGGGGAAAAGTAAGTATGAATCTCCAACTTCGCAACAAACTCATCTCGATTTTTGTGATCGTGTGGCTTGGCGTATTTTATTATGAGTCAACCTGTGTGTATTATTTACAGCCATTGTTTAAGCGTGAGCTGCCCCGAATGAAATTCTTATTTCCACCAGCGGGATGGGTTATGTTTTATAACATTGAAGATAATTTTGGTTATGCGGAAGTTTATGGGGTTAAGGACGGCAATCCACAGCTTATTGATCCGCATCAGATTTTGCAAACCCGGGCCATTGGCTATGACAATATCAATCGCAATGCCTTGGTGACAGTATTATCACCAGGTATGGACCAATCTTTTTGCCCGTATTTAAAACGCCGCTTTCCCTATTTTGAGAAATTCTTGGTGACGGATGTGGAGTATCCACAATTGACCGAAGAGCCTTTTGATCGTCGGCAGGAAGTTGTTTATCAATGTGCTGGAAGCCAAGCCTATGAATAAAATCTGGAACAGATTATTTTTAGAAGAACGGCCGTCGATCGGGCTGTCATTTTTCCGCATCTTTGTGGCCTTAACCGTAGGTTTGCATGTCATTCCATCATTCTTTCATTTGGATGACAATTACCTCTCGGGTGCGTTTAAGACTTTTAACACGGACTTTTTCCCTATTTGGTTCATCAATGGGGTGCAGCAAAGTCCTGATTGGCTAGTGATTGCTTTTGTGGTGGGCTTTTATGTGACATGGTTCTTTTTTCTCATTGGCTTATTTGCGCAAATCAGCTGCGTTCTCATGACAGCTTGCTGTTACTATTTCTACGCGCTCAACTGTTTTCATATCGGTACACTTTCATGGGATATCTTGCTGGTCACTTTATTTTTAATGTGCATCAGCCCTTATCATGGGGATTATTTTTCGATCGATGCCTTGCGCCGGGCAGATATTGATGCCTATCAAAAACCACGACCATTTTTTACCCAGCGGCTTTTGCAATTGCAAATTGCTTCCACCTTCTTTTTTACCGGGCTCTACAAAATCACCGGAGAGGGCAATTGGATTACCGGAAACCCCATTTATTATCTGATGAATTATCCGACACAGGGCGTGACCAAAAATTTTCTGCTTAAAGAATGGATGGCGGTGCATCCGCATTTCTGTCACATTGTCGGATTGATGATTGTGTGCACTGAAATGAGCTTGCCATTCTTTCTTTTTTATCCTAAAACCCGACGGGCTGCCATTGTGCTGGGCCTGTGCTGGCATGCCTTATTGGTATTGACGTTGGATGTTCCGGCTATTTTCTTCTTTTTATTTCCTGCTCAGCTTTTACTTTTCATTCACCCTCAAGCAATCGTCGATTGGATTAATGTTAAACGCCGCATCAATGAGCAAAGTCCAAGGGCGAAGGTGATTTATGACGGTAGTTGTGGTTTTTGTCGCTCCAGTGTGCGAGCCTTGGAAGTGATGGATTTATTTAAGAAGCTTGAATATGTGCCTGGAGATCAATCTTTAAAAGAGATGCGTTTAGAATTGCCCGATGGCAAAAACTATGGTGGATTTTATGCTTTCCGAAGACTGACATGGATCTTGCCCATGCTTTACGTGATGGTCCCAATTGTTTATTTTCCTGGAGCAGGGATCGTGGGGCCACTGGTGTATGGATGGATTGCCCGCCATCGTTACCTGTTTCCAGTTTTTTATGCCTGTAAAATGGGGGACTGTGTCCGATGATTGTGGCCTCTAATATTCCTCGCGTTATCTGGATCCATACGCTGTTTATTATGACGATTGGATTGTTGGCATTGTACAGCGCTTCTTTTAATAATAGCGCGGTGGGGGTTTCAGTTTTTTATGATCAATTGGCCTGTGCTGTCATAGGTATTATTCTGATGATTGTCTTAGGGCAGGGTAATTACCGTAAATTTTTTGATGTGGCGTACATCGTCTATGGCATCAGCGTCTTTTTTCTAATGATGGTCTTGGTGATGGGGCGTCATGCCTTGGGTGCCACCCGCTGGTTTTCTATTGGAGGGTTTAGTTTTCAGCCTTCAGAGTTTAGTAAACTCGCGGTGATCTTCTTTTTAGGGAGATATTTTTCTGAACGTCGGCCACGCCTGACTTTAAATGCCGCGACTTCAGCAGGGGAGATTTGGGGGGATTTGTTGTGGCCTTTATTTCTTATTGCTGTTTCTATGATTTTGATTTTTAAGCAGCCGGATTTAGGCACAGCCATTTTAGTCATGGGCATATTTTTAGTGATGCTTTATGCCAGTGGCATTGCCATTAAATTATTTTGGGCTTTGATCGCCGTATTTACCTTTCTCATGCCTGTGGCCTGGCATCTGCTCAAACCTTATCAAAAAAACCGCCTGTTGGTTTTTCTTAATCCCAGTTTAGATCCTCTAGGTGCAGGATACACCATTACTCAGTCGAAGATCGCGGTTGGTTCTGGCGAGCTTTTTGGTAAAGGATGGCTAGCGGGTACCCAAAATCAACTGAATTTTTTGCCAGAGCGGCATACGGATTTTATTTTTTCGGTGATCGGCGAAGAATGGGGGCTTTTAGGCGGAGTGTTGCTGGTGTATTCTTATAGCGTCATCATCTATTGTGGTTTTAAGATCGCCCGCCATAACAAGGATCCTTTTGGCCAGCTGGTAGCCATTGGCATTGTCACCATCCTTGCCATGCAGGTGGTGATTAATATCGGTATGGTCATGGGTCTTTTGCCGGTGGTAGGGATTACCTTGCCATTAATCAGCTATGGCCGTACTTCATTTATGGTTTTTGCTATTTTGATTGGTTTTTTATTGAATTTGAGTAAAAAAAGGACTATTTTTTAATATTAATTGAACGACTGGACTTTTTAACGCCTAATCGCTATATTGAATATGTATGAAACACTTTCGTAAGACGGTTAATAAACAACTGGGTGAAATTTTGGTGGAGCGCGGCATTATTCCACGGAATAAATTGGAGGATGTTTTAGTCTACCAAAAAGAAAAGGGCATTTTATTCGGCGAAGCCGTCGTGGAAATGAAGCTCGGCACTGAGGAAGATGTGGTGCAGGCCTTGACCTGCCAGTACGGTTTTCCTTATTTGCCCTTGGCCAATTATGAAATTGCTCCTGAGGTGGTGGCTACTGTTGCTTCGGAGCTTTGCAAAAAGTTTAGCCTGGTTCCTATTGATAAAATCGGCCGTAGCCTCACCTTGGCCATGTCAAATCCTTTGAATGTCGAGGCCATTGAAGAAGTAGAACGGGTCTCCGGTTGTTCCGTTCAGGCCTTTGTCAGTACAGCGACAGAAATCACCAATGCCATCAACCGTTATTACGAAACGCGCTGATGATATTCCCTGTTTCTTTAATGCCGTTAAGTTGAGCTTATGTGATGACAGGAGACACCCTTAAAGAAATCCTTCTGCGCGATGGTATTATCAGCTCGGAAAATCTCAACAAAGCTATTGAAGAACAGCGACGTAATGGCGGCGAATTAAGCCGTGTGCTTCTAAGGCTTAAGCTCATTGCTGAAGATGAATTAAGTGTGGTGTTAAGTGAGGCCCTGCAGCTGCCTTTGATTAATCTGAATTTATTCCGTATTGATCCTGCTATTTTAAAATTAGTCCCTAAAGATCTCGCCCTAAAATCATTACTACTTCCCATTTCCAAACTCAATGATCAACTGACCATTGCCATGGTTGATCCGTCGGATATTTTAGCCATTGATAATATCAAGGTGATGACCTCCATGATGGTCTCGGTGGTTTTAGCCAGGCCTAAGGAGATGCGTCAGGCCTTGGAGCGCTATTACACCAAAAGCAATACGGAAGATTTGAAGGAAATTTTTCAGGACATTAAAGAAAATAAAGAAGCAGAAAAGCTTGAGCTGGTGAAGGAAAAGACTCCTAAGAAAATGATGGAAAATCTTAGTGATGAGGCCCCGATCATTACCTTGGCCAATACCATTATTGAACAGGCGGTGATAGCCAAGGCCAGCGACGTATTTATTGAGCCTATGGAAACCTGCCTGCGTATTCGCTACCGCGTGGATGGCTTTTTGCGTGAGATTGATCGCATGCCAAAGAATTTGCATTTTCCCCTGATTTCTCGGATCAAGGTTATCTCTAGTTTGGATATTGCGGAGCATCGCCTTCCACAGGATGGTCGCTTTAGAATTGTCACCAAGGAAAAACAAGACGTGGATTTTCGGGTCAGTGTGCTGCCAACCGCCATGGGTGAGAAGATTGTGTTACGCGTATTAGACAAGAATCAAGACATGGCCCATATCGATAAACTGGGTTTTGAACCTGATTCCCTGGAGCGTCTTAAAGAAAGCTGTCAGAAACCGCATGGCATGATTTTGGCGTGCGGCCCCACCGGTAGTGGAAAAACCACAACGCTGTATGCCATTCTTAAACATATTGATTCGCCTGGCCGAAATATTGTCACCGTCGAAGATCCTGTGGAATTTCAGATGAAAGGTTTTAATCAGGTGAATATCCGCGCGGAATTTGGGTTATCTTTTCCAACGGCCTTGCGTTCCATTTTGCGTCAAGATCCGGATGTGATTTTGATTGGGGAAATCCGTGATTCTGAAACCATGGACATCGCGGTAAAAGCCGCCTTGACCGGGCATTTGGTGGTTTCTTCCTTACATACCACTACCGGTCCTGGATCGATTACCCGTATGGTGAATATGGGGATAGAACCGTTTTTGATAACATCGTCGGTGGTGGCCATTGTGGCCCAGCGTTTGGTGCGACGGGTTTGCCAGAAATGCCGTGAACCTTATACCGTTTCAGAGGAGATTATCAAGGAATTTCACCTGCGGCATTTAGTGCCTGAGGCAAAGTGGCAGTTTTTTAAACCCAAAGGATGTGAGGCCTGTTTAAAAACTGGTTATAAAGGACGTGTGGGTATAACCGAGACCATGGTGCTAACAAATAAAATCAAGGAATTGATTTTAGTGTCGAGTTCTGAAGCAGAAATTAAAGCGGCTGCCCGTGAGGATGGGATGAAAACCATGCGGGAGGACGCGGTGATCAAGGCCTCACAAGGCTTAACGACCTTAGAAGAAGTGATCCGTTTAACGGCGCCTGATTAATGAATACGATGGATACTACACAAGAAAGAATTTTAAAGACGCTTAAAAGTCTGCCGAATGTTAATCCGGCGGATATTGATGCTTTGTTGGAAGTTCAGCAGGATAAAAGCATTAGTTTGGTTAAAGCGCTGATCAAGCAGGGGATTATCTCTGAGCAGGATTTGCTGATTCTGTTGATGCGTGAATTGCATATCCCGTCTATCGATTTAGGCAAATACCGTTTTGATGAGAAGTTAAAGACCGTGATGAGTGAGAAAACGGCCCGACAATACATGGTGATGCCCATTTCTATATTGGGACAGACCTTGACGGTGGCCATTGCTGATCCATTAAATGTTTTTATCCTGGATGATTTGCGCAATGTTACGGGCAAGGAAGTCGAAGTGGTGATTGCCTCTGAGTCTCAAATCCAACGCAGCATTGATCAGTTTTATAAAGCTGCTGCTTCGCCTAACCCCATGACCTTAACCGCAGGGTCTCTTAAAGATAATCAGGACATTCTATCAAAGGTGAATGAGGAAGCTGGTGAAGAAGGTCCCATTGTCCGTATTGTTAATTTGGTGATTAAGGAAGCGCTGCATCAAAGGGCTTCGGATATTCATATCGAACCGCAAGAAACCGGCATGCGGGTGCGTTTTCGCATCGACGGTATTTTGCAGGATATCTTGACCATTCCTAATGAAAGCAAGAATGCGGTGGCGGTGCGCGTGAAGCTGATGTGCGGCCTTGATATTACCAATACTCAAACCCCCCAGGACGGTCGTTTTAAAATGAAGGTGGGCAAGCAAGAGGTTGATTTTCGGGTTTCGCTGCTGCCAACCAGCTTCGGGCAAAAGATTGTGCTTCGGGTGTTGGATAAAAATAATTTGTCGGTGGGCTTATCGAAATTAGGTTTCTCCCCCAAATCCATGACTATATTAGAAGAAGCCATTTATAAACCTTATGGTATGATTTTGGTGACGGGCCCCACCGGCAGTGGTAAATCCACCACCTTGTATTCACTGATCAGTAAATTAAATACCTCCGAGCGTAATATTATCACTATCGAAGAGCCGGTGGAGTACATGGTGGATGGCCTAACTCAAATTGAGGTGAAGACGGATATTGGTCTTACCTTTGCCACGGGCCTCAAGGCTATCTTACGTCAGTCGCCAGACATCGTCATGGTGGGTGAGATCCGCGACGGAGAAACGGCGGATATTGCCATCAAGGCCTCTCTCACCGGACAACTCGTACTTTCTACCTTGCACACCAATACAGCCGCCGGAGCAGTGACCCGGTTGGTTGATATGGGCCTGGAACCTTTTTTGGTGGCATCAAGTTTGGTGCTGGTCTGTGCTCAGCGTTTATGCCGGCGTATTTGTGATGCGTGCAAGAAGCCCATGGATATGAATCCTGAAAAGATTAAAAAAATCAAACATCGTCTGACTCCTGGTGTTATTTTATATGAAGGCAAAGGCTGTGACCGCTGCCGAGGCACGGGCTATAAAGGCCGGGTGGGGGTAACGGAAGTATTGCAGATTGATGATCAAGTGCGCGATATGTTGCTGAAGAAATGCAGCTCTATAGAGATCACCCGGTACGCGCAGAAAAATCAAGGGATGAAATTGCTTTTTGATGATGTCGTTGATAAAATGCTTGCAGGAGAAACCACTTTAACCGAAGTCTTTCGTATTGCTTCCGAAGATGAATAACCTCCACACCTCCCGGGGGTATGGAGGTCCATAAAGGAGAATTATGGATGCTTATAAAGTATTACTGGGCGAAATTTTGATTCAACGTAAAAAAATCAGCCGTGAACAGCTGGATTCGGCACTTGAAACGCAGAAACAAAAAGGTGGCTATGTCGGCGAGGTTCTCGTTAGCATGGGTCTTGTTGATGAACGCGATATTGTGGTGGCCTTAGTCATCCAATGCGGCCTGCCGTATATTGCGGTCAATAAATACAGTATTGATCCTGGCATTGTCAAATTGATCCCTAAGGATGTGGCCCAAAAAGAAAAGGTCATTGCTCTGGACCGTATTGGTGAGATTCTAAGTGTGGTCATGGTTAATCCTTTGACCGATGATAAGAAATCTTATTTAGAAGGTTTGACCAAATGCCGTATTGCCACCTTTATTTCTACTAAGGGTGAGATTGAAGAAGCCATCAACCGTAATTATTAGTCAACTATGCCTACATACCAATACGTCGCGCGCGACCAAGAAGGTAAGGAAGTCACCGGCAGAATAGCGGCTGATGAAGAATCCTTGGTGATAGCGGAATTGCGCAAACGTAATCTCATTATCCTCGACGTGACCGAACAACATGAGGAAACTGTTAAAAAGGCCGGGGCTAAACCTAAGGTTCGTGGCAAGGCTAAGCCTGAAGATTTGGTGGTTTTTACCCGTCAATTTGCCACCATGGTGGATGCAGGTATTCCCATTTTACAATCCTTAGAGGCTCTAGGCGAGCAGACCACCAATCCTGCGCTGAAATCTGCGTTATTGGAAATTCGTGATGATATTCAAGTCGGAAGCAGTCTTTCTAATTCTTTTGAAAAGCATCCTAGAATTTTTGATCAGCTATATGTGAACATGATCAGGGTCGGGGAAAGTGGGGGTATTCTAACGGCCATTCTCGAGCGTGTGGCCATGTACTTAGAAAAAAGCGAGCGCCTGCGTCAAAAGGT
>Ga0206817_1158_pt1 | contig 18851 bp, 22 predicted proteins | sample Alteio_BWOrgCont_89_FD_152873 | JGI IMG/M metagenome (GOLD analysis project Ga0206817, IMG submission 152873) | Enriched cells from forest soil in Barre Woods Harvard Forest LTER site, Petersham, Massachusetts, United States -... | ecosystem: Environmental > Terrestrial > Soil > Temperate forest >...
GTTATTAAACTTTCTCGTGTTGTTAAAGTTACTAAAGGCGGCAAGCGCTTTTCCTTTGCGGCATTAGTGGTTTCTGGTAATACGAAAGGCGAAGTTGGTATTGGGCTTGGTACCAGTCGAGAGGTTTCTTTGGCTATTGCTAAAGCTACCAATAAGGCTCGCAAAAAGTTGATCTCCGTTGCCTTGCGAGGAGACACGATTCCGTACAATGTTGAGGGGCGGCATGGCGCAAGCAGAGTAATTATTCGTGCTGCGTCTAAAGGTACAGGGGTTATCGCAGGTGGTTCAGTTCGTGCGGTAATGAATGCATTGGGGGTTAAAGACGTATTGGCAAAGTCTTTTGGCTCAAATCCGCAGAATGTTGTTAAAGCAGCTTTAAATGCTTTAGCGAAACTTCGCTCTGCTGAGCATATAGCAAGATTACGCGGCAAAACGGTGCAAGAACTTGTCAGAGAAGGATAATAACATGCTTAAACTTGAACATTTGACGCCGCTGGTAAAAACAAGAAAACGTATCGGTAGAGGAGGTAATCGCGGTGGTACCTCGGGTAAGGGTAATAAAGGTCAAAGAGCGCGTACAAGTGCTAACGTGGGCATAGGCTTTGAGGGTGGTCAAATGCCACTTATTCGCCGCTTACCAAAGCGGGGGTTTAATAACACTCGGTTTCAGCAAGAAACGAAGATTATTAATCTTAAACAACTCGATCAAGTTTTTACTGCCGGTACATGCATAACCAAGGAGGTACTGATCGAGAAAGGCTTGATTAAAGGCGCTCGCAAATTTTTATTAAAAATTCTGGGTAATGGCACATTATCAAAAAAGCTCATTATTCATGCGAATGCCTTTAGTGATAAAGCATTAGAAGCGATTAAAAGTGTTGGTGGTGAGGTACACATAATACAGGAAAGTTGAGCGAGCCTGTGGTTTTATTAAAAAATTTTATTAATATCTTTTTTGTTCCCGAATTAAGGAAAAAACTATTTTTTACTTTGGGAATTCTTATAGTGCATCGTTTAGGCATCCATATTCCTGTAGTGGGAGTTGATGTGGCGGCGTTGCGTAATTTGCTTGATCAAACAACTGGTCTTGGTGGTCTGTTAGGTTACTTGGATCTTTTTTCTGGCGGTGGATTGCAACAGTGTACCTTGTTTGCTTTGGGTATTATGCCGTATATTACGGCATCTATTATGATGCAGTTGCTTGGTATGACCATTCCGTATCTTGAGCAGCTTCTTAAAGAAGGTGAATATGGTAGAAAAATTGTAAACCAGTATACACGTTATTTGGCGTTGGTTGTCAGCATAGCGCAGAGTCTTGGCTTTGCGTTACTCCTTGAACGGCAAGGACTTGTATTAGAACCGGGCTGGTCGTTTAGACTCATGCTTATTTTGTTATTGACTGTTGGTTCTATGTTTGTCATGTGGCTTGGAGAGCAAATTTCATTGTTCGGTTTAGGTAATGGCAGTTCGATGATTATTGCCGCTGGTATTGTTGCTCATTTTCCTGAGTATACTATTCGGACGTGGTATCAAGTGCAGCAAGGATATATGGAGATTCCTGTTGCAATTCTTGTTTTAGCCCTTTTTGTAGTGATCACGGCCTGTATCGTTTTTCTTGAAAAGGGTGAGCGGAAAATCCCTGTTCAGTATTCGCGTAGAGTTGTGGGCCATCGTGTCTATGGTGGGCAGAGTAGTTATATTCCTTTTAAAATCAATACTGCAGGGGTGATGCCGGTAATTTTTGCTAATTCAGTTCTTAACATGCCGATGTTTTTTGCGGCGATGCTTGCCAGTAAGTTTGTTTTTTTTAAATGGCTTTCTGAGAGTTTAAGTAGAACTGGTGCTCTGTACAATATTCTTGAGTTTGTATTAATTATTTTCTTCTCATTTTTTTATACAGCTTTAGTATACAATCCTGAAGAATTGGCAGAAAATATTCGTAAAAGTGGTGGTTTTATTCCGGGTATTAGGCCGGGGCGAAAAACTGCTGACTTTTTTAATTATATTTTAACTCGTATTGGACTTATTGGGGCTTTGTATTTGGCGGTTTTGGCATTATTACCTAATATTATGGGCATGATCATTGCCATGCCATTTGTAATTGGTGGGACTTCATTGTTAATTGTTGTTGGCGTTGCCTTGGATACTGCCGCTCAAATTGAATCTTACTTAATTGAGCACCGTTATGAGGGTTTTTTGTCAACCGGTAGATTAGGCAGGGGCTTACGTTGATCATGCGTAAAAATATTTTTCTATTTATGGGCCCCCCTGGATCCGGTAAGGGTTCGTTATCTAAACTTTGCATAAAGACATTTGGGTGGCATCAATTTTCTACTGGTAATGCATGCAGACAGCACATTGCAGGACAAACATCAATTGGTCAACAGATAGATTTTGCTATAAAATCTGGTAAACTGATTTCAGATAGTTTAGTAACCGCTATGGTTGACGCTTGGCTTTCTGAAGTGATACATGATCGGGCTACAGGAATAATTCTTGATGGTTTTCCGCGCACCGTAGTTCAAGCTCAGTCATTTGAAGGTCTTTTAGCGGAAAAATTCAAAACGGTTGACCTTAGTATCGTTAAATTGAGGGTTCCTGATGAATACATTGTGGCACGATTAGCTGAACGTTATATGTGTCAAGATGAAAAATGTCAAGCGGTGTACTCTATGGTTGATGGCTCTGCCTTGCAACCTAAAAAGCCATTTTCATGTGATGAATGTGGGGCGGCGTTAATTCGTCGAAATGATGATACTAAAGAATCTGTTTTAGAACGGCTGAAAGCATATTATTTTCATGAAAAGGCGTTATTAAATTTTTATGAGGCTAAAAGTCAGTCGATTCAGGAACTTGATGGTAGGCATTCGCTTGCCGTTGTCTTTGAAGGTTTTAAGCGTTTGATTGGCGGACATTAGATACATGATTACGATAAAGAATAAAACGGCATTGGCAAAAATGGAGGAGGCGGGCCGTAGGCTTGGGCATATTTTTGCCTCAGTATCTTCAGTTCTATGTGCTGGTAGCACTACATTAGATGTTGATGCGTGGATAGAAGATAAATTACTGAAATATGATTTGGTATCAAAATCTAAAGGTTATAAAGGCTTGTATCATCATGTGAGTTGCATATCAGTCAATGACGTGGTTGTTCATGGAATTCCTTCAAAAGCCTTCATTTTACGAGATGGTGATCTGGTAAAAATAGATGTATGTGCTTCATGGAAAGGTTATTGCGCTGATATGGCGCGTGCATTCTTTGTTGGACAAGGAGAAGGAGCTTCCGAGGGCAAGCGTTTGGTTGAAGTCGCTTATAGTGCATTGGATAAAGGTATATCTAAGGCGCTTGCCGGTAATCACTTGTCGGATATTTCGGCAGCTATACAAGAGGAAGTTGAAGCGGCGTCGTTTGGTGTAGTAAGAGACTTTGCGGGTCATGGTATAGGCAAGCAGATGCATGAGGAGCCGGAGGTTCTTAATTTTGGCAAACCCGGTAGGGGCCCTATCTTAAGGCCTGGTATGGCGTTAGCTTTGGAACCAATGATAACTATGGGATCATATAAAATAAAAATTATGCCAGATGGATGGACAGCAAAAACAGCTGACGGAAGTCTCGCGGCACATGTTGAAGATACGATTGTGATAACTGAGGCGGAGCCAAAAGTTATAACGAGATATAATCTATAAGAGTAGGGGTTAAAAGAGCATTATGAAACATAAAGAAGAGGTAATCCGTGTTGATGGCATTGTAAAAGAAACGTTGCCAAACGCTATGTTTCGCATTGAAATAGAAGGTGGACATATAGTGTTAGGGCATGTTTCGGGCAAAATGCGTATGAATTACATACGGCTTTTACCTGGAGATAAGGTTGCTCTTGAACTTTCTCCATATGATTTGACTCGTGGAAGAATTACATTGCGGTATAAGAACTAAATATCAAAGCGCTTTACTAAGGATAAAGGCATATGAAAGTAAGGACATCGGTAAAAAAAATGTGCAACGATTGTCGCATTATCAGGCGCAAGCGTGTAGTGCGTGTAATGTGTAAAAAGACGCCAAAGCATAAACAGCGTCAAGGGTAGGTTACATAAGGAATTTATATGGCTACTAGAGTCGCTAGAATAGAAGGTGTTATTTTACCACAGAATAAAAGAGTAGAGTACGGACTTACCTATTTGTATGGTGTTGGCCTGCGAACATCGCAAGATGTTTTAGTGAAGGCTCATGTTGATTTTAATAAGCGCTGCAAAGATCTTACCGACGAAGAGTTGGCTGCAATTCAGAAAGAGTTGAGTCGGTATGTCGTAGAGGGAGAGCTTCGTAAGAGTATTGCGCTTGATATTAGGCGTCTGCAAGAAATTGGCTGTTATCGTGGCATACGGCATAAAAAAGGCTTGCCGGTTCGTGGACAGCGTACAAAAACCAATGCGCGCAGCAGAAAAGGTCCACGTAGAAAAGGTGGAGCCGTTGCCCTTAAGAAAAATAAACCAACTAAGAAATAGACACCTATTGTAATATTTTAGCCAAACGATAAAGGATAGCATGGCGTATAAGAAAAAATCAAAAAAAACTAAAAGACACGTAGATTCTGTAATAGCACACGTTAAATCAAGTTTTAATAATACGTTAGTAACCATTACAACACTTGATGGGGATGTATTACTTTCTGGCAGTGCCGGAGGTTTAGGGTTTAAAGGATCTCGCAAGGGAACGCCCTACGCTGCAGGGCAAATTGCTTCTAAGTTAGCCACTGAAATGCTAGGTATGAAGGTGAAAACTGTTGAAGTTAATTTACAGGGGCCAGGTTCAGGACGAGATTCGTTTGTTCGGGCAATGCAGTCATCAGGGTTAAACCTTTCTGTTTTGCGAGATGTAACGCCATTGCCACATAACGGCTGTCGTCCGCCTAAAAAGCGTCGAGTGTAAAGAAGTATAAGATATAGGTAAAATGAGTTATTATTTGTCAAAACAAGGGTGCCATGAAAAAAGCCGTAAGTACTACTGAGCAATCATCTAAACGGGATTACGCAGTTAAAAAAGAGGAAAGCAAGCGTACTCGTAAACTATCAGAGTATGGTAAACAGCTTCATGAAAAGCAAAAAGTTAAACAGATGTATGGGTTGCGTGAACGACAATTTAGTCGTTTTTTTAAGGTAGCGGTGCAAAAAAAGGGAGCAACTGGGGAATCTCTTTTAAGTTTGTTAGAGCGTCGACTAGATAATGTTGTATATCGTTTAAAGTTAGCAACAACTCGACGACAAGCTCGGCAGATAGTGGTTCATGGGCACATATTAGTTAATGGAAAGAAAGTTCATACTCCCTCATATTTAGTAGGTTTGGATGATATCGTTTCCTTAGCCGCAAACATCCTTGCGAAAACGGTTTTTGTAGAACATGTTATCGATAAACGCCTTAACACGGCTGCAAAAGTACCAGAGTGGTTGGAGCTCAATAAAGGGGAACGCAGAGGTAACGTGCTTCGTTATCCGGTGCGTACTGATATTCAGACCCCAATTGAAGAACACCTGATTGTAGAGTTGTATTCTAAATAATGCCTATAGGTACCCCTACACGTACTTAATTAATTATGGTGGTTAACAAGCTCAGGAGATTCGATGACTAAAAAGGAATATAGACCTTTAACTATTCCTCGGTTGAGTTGGCACAAAGAATCGCTAACGGAAACCTATGGTGAACTTATTGCACAACCATTAGAGCCAGGATTTGGTATTACCCTTGGCAATGCATTGCGACGTGTATTGTTGGGAGCTATTGAAGGTTCTGCGGTAACTTCGGTTATTATCAAAGGGATTAATAATGAATTTTCTTCTATTCCCGGAGTTGTTGAAGATGCGATGCAACTTATTCTTAATATTAAAGAAATAGTTATTCGCAATAAGGAAGGCAAGCCAGGGAAAATGCATCTGACCGTCGCAGGTGAGGGAGTTGCTCGTGTAGCAGATATTACTGCTGATGCCCATTTAGAACTTGTTAATGTAAGTCATGTTCTGGCGCACGTTGCCAAGGGCAGCAAGCTTGATATTGAGTTTTTTGTGGAATCGGGAAGAGGCTACCAACCAGCACAATGGCCGGTAGGAAAAGCATTGCAAGAAGATAATCGTATATATCTTGATGTGATGTTTTCTTCTATTAAAAAAGTTATGTTTGATATCGAAAAGACTCGTGTTGGTAAAGAAATCGATTATGATAAGCTCATGCTTAAGGTTTATACGAATGGCTCAGAAAGCCCGGTAGACGTTATGCATTATGCAGTTTCGGTGCTGCGAACGCAACTTGAACATTTTCTGGTTAATGCTGAAATTCCCTTCAATCAGATTTCTACACTTCCATCAGAAACAAGTTTTAATGAGCCCATTGAGCTTGACCAATTAGGATTAAAAGGCATTACCGTAGATCTTTTGTTAAAGCCCATTGATGAGCTTGAACTTTCGGTACGAGCGCACAATTGTTTGATCAATGCAGACATAAAGCGAATTATTGATTTGGTAAATCTTTCCGAAGACGAGGCGCTTAAAATAAAAAACTTTGGTCGCAAGTCGTTAAACGAGGTCAAAGAAAGTATGAAAGCATTTGGGTTAACATTTGGTATGAATGTCAGAGAATCTGATTTAAAAAAAATTCTTAAAGATAAAGAATAGAAAAGGTCCTGAATCATGATACATCAAAACGGCAGGAAAAAATTAAATATGAAACCTGCTCATCGACGAGCGGTGTTACGTAATCAAGTTATTCACCTCATTACGTATGGTCATTTAGTGACGACAAAAGCTCGAGCAAAAGAAACGCAGCGTTTTGCTGAACGATTAGTAACTATGGCACGAGAAGGTAATCATTTTAATGCCATTCGTGGTGTTAAGGCCTTGCTGCCCTATAAGCAAGAGGCAATTAATGCGTTATTCAAGGATGTTGCCCCTCGTTATGTTAATCGTCAGGGCGGCTACACGCGTATAATTCCCCTTGGGCGTCGCGTGAGTGATACCTCCATCATGGCGCGTTTGGAATGGGTTTAAATTTAGCGAGATACGCCATTGGTAAATAATACGGTTATCAAGATACAAGAAATTTTGGCCACACTACAGCCAGCCATTGTTGCTCATAATGGGATTATCGAATTTGTAAAATTAGAGCAAGATATCGTCTATGTTAAATTAAAGGGTGCCTGTGTTGGGTGCCCTTCATCATTTTATACCCTTACCTTTGGCATTGAGCAGGCATTGCGGGAACAACTTCCTCACATTCAAGGCGTTATGCCTGTTCTTGATTAATTTTGGTTGAGGATTCTAACCCAAGTTGGTCTCTTTTTTGTTGTTTTTTTTATATCATATTTGTAAACAATAATACTAAACAAGGAATGTGTTTATGAGTCTTAAAAAGTTGTATCTATCAACACTATTGCTCAGCTGGTGCTTTATAATCTCGGCAATGGATATAAAAAAAACGGACACAAAAAAAACAGAAAAGAAAGAAATTATCAAACTAAGTTCATTACTACGATTAGACTTTAAAAATGATAATAAAAATACTAAAATACCCAAAAGTCCAGACGATGAAGCTTTTATTTTAAAACACGAATTTCTAGTTAAGTTACAGGGGCCAGGCGCGGGGCGAGATTCATTTGAGCGAACAATGCGGTCATCAGGGTTAAATCCTTTGTCTAAAAAGCATCGTGTGTAATAGAAGTATAAGATAATTGATGGTTTTACCCAAGCTTGCGCTTGGGACTCTGCCCTGGTTCGATGCGATTTGCTATGCAAATCTACCATTTTTATTGTTTTTTTGTACACTTCTTTCATATAATATGAGTAGGCAAGCAATACTAAGTAAGGAGTGTGTATGAGCTTTCAAAAATTATATCTAGGAGCACTATTGCTCAGTTGGTGCTTTATAAGTACGGCAATGGATAAACTAAAAGAAACAAATAATCAGAAAAAGAATAACTCGACTTCCACCAGTCCTTTTATAAAATTTATTTTTAAAAAAAATAATAATAATAATGAAATTAAAGAAGCTAAAAGCCCAGATGATAGTGACGCCCTTTATATTTTCAACAAACGCTTAGAATTAGAAAAAGAAAAAACAAAGCAGAAACCCTTTCAATCTCCACAAGAAGAACTTGAAGAAAAAATATAGATAGAGTGTCATCAAGAAAAATTATTGATTTTCTCATCACAAAATGGTTCAGTATTTCTACTTTTTTGGTCTATTTTTAAACAAAAAAAATGTAAAAAGGTAAGGTAATGAACTATTTCCCCTCTGATAAGTATAATTTGGCATGGTTTAAATTAGCAGAATGTGTTGCTCGCGGTGAAAAAGAACGCGCATTAGGCGTATACCGTTTGCTATCGCATTCCATTGCAGATCAAGCCTATGCATTGCAACTGGAAGGTGATCTCTTATTGGCATTTAAAGATGAGCTAGCCTATGATAAATATCGCGCTGCTATTGCATGGTACCATAAAGCAAATCGCTTACAAGAAGCAACGGCCATTGGTGAGCACATGGCACTGTTATGTCCCCACGATAGTGAAGTTGTTGAACTACTGCTGAACCTGTATCAAAACTTAGAATCTCTCGAAAAAGTTGTTCATTATGGTGGTGTGCTCGTTGATATCTTCGTCACTAATCAACAGTTCGACAACATTGAATCAACCATACAGAGGTATGCGGCACCACTTACACCAACCAATAAAACGAGGCTGTATAAAGAAGTTGTGCGTAGATATGTGCGTAACAAACGTGGGCCAAAAGATGTGGGTGTAGCATTACTGCATACGTTATTGCTGTTTCTCATCGATGCTCATAATGAACCTGAATTGCATCTTTTTCTTGATGAGCTTGAAACGCTTCATCCGGGCTATTATCAGGAAGCTTGTGCCTTTATACAGTAATTTCGATACCGATACCAAGTGATTCGATAAACGAGAGTGTCTGGGCATCAAACAGTATTTTACTTTTAGCCGCAAGAACAAGCTCTTTACCCTGTTCTTTATACACAAAAGAGAGCGTAGTTTTACCCCCTTTTCCCAAGGTATCTTTTAAGGATTGAATGGTTGATGCATCAATGGAGAGAGGCAACATAAGAGAGATTGTTTGAGCGGGAACATGCTCAAATAGAAGCTCTATGGGTATAAATTCGTCTGCTTTAATTTTGCATTTTTGGGTAGATAGTATATCAATAGATCCTTTTACCACAAAGACCTGATGATCGCCCGTAAGCCAGGAGGATGTTTTTTGATATATGCGCGGAAAGAGAACGATCTCTGCGGTGCCAGACGCATCTTCGATCTGTACAAATGCCATTTTATCCCCCTTCTTTGTGGTAATGACTCGATGTTGTTTTATAAGACCTATGCAGGTCACTGCCTTAGGATTACTATTCCCCAACGCCTCGTGCAGTGCATCGGCAAATGATAAATGTGCATAGCGATCAAGATATTTTTGGTAGGTCTGTAGCGGGTGCGCACTTAAATAAAAGCCTATTACCTCTTTCTCTTTTTCTAATTTTTCTTTGTCAGAAAATTCTGCCAAAGGAGAGAATGAATAGAGTTCTTGGGATTCAGTAGACGTCACAGGAGAAGATCCAAATAAATCCATTTGTCCCGTAAGTTCAGCCTTTTTACGTTCAATGGCAGTCTCAATAATGCGGCCAAGTTCCTGAACCTTTTGTGCCCGATTTCCAGGTAAACTGTCAAGCGCTCCCGCATAAGCCAGGTGCTCCAACACGCGCTTATTAGAAGTCCGTAAATCAATTCGCTTGCATACGGCAAGCAGATCTTTAAAAGGACCTTTCGCAGTTCGTTGAGCAATAATATCGGTAAGAGACGTCTGACCAACATTTTTAATGCCTTGAAGACCAAATAGAATGGCATCGTTAACGACCGTAAATTCTATTTCAGACGTGTTGATGTCGGGAGGCAAGAGCTTGATGCCCATGTCTCGCGCTTCTTGCAAATAAAATGCCATTTTTTCAGTATCTTTTGTTTCTAGAGAAATGAGGCATGCCATAAACTCTGGTGCAAAATTGGCTTTTAAATAGGCAGTTTGATAGGCGATGAGTGCATAGGCTGCTGAGTGAGATTTATTAAAACCATAGCCGGCAAAATAGGCCATGAGATCAAAAAGCTCTCCCGCCTTTTCACCATTAAAATTATTTTTCTGTGCTTTAGTCAAAAAGATTTGGCGTTGTTCGGCCATTACTTCTGCCTTTTTTTTACCCATTGCCCGGCGGAGAATATCTGCTTCTCCAAGACTGTAACCACCAATGGTGGAGGCAATTTTCATAACCTGCTCTTGATATACAATCACCCCATACGTCTCTTCGAGAATGGGTGCAAGCTCAGGAAAAAGATAGGTAATTTTTTGTCGCCCGTGTCTGCGTTCAATGAAATCATCAACCATACCTGAGCCAAGTGGTCCTGGGCGATACAGCGCATTAACGGCAATAATGTCTTCAAACTTGTCCGGCTGCAATTTGCGCAAAACTTCTTTAATACCTTCCGACTCTAATTGAAACACACCGGATGTTTTACCTTCACATAACAGCATAAAGGTCTTTTGGTCATCAAGCTTTAGTTTATCGATGTTAAGATCAATTGCCCGATACTTGGCAACAAGCTTTACGACGCGGTCAATTAACGTTAGGTTTTTAAGGCCCAATAAATCCATCTTAAGAAATCCCAAGCTTTCGAGCTCGGTCATGGCGTATTGGGTAACCAATTCTGTTGTCTTAGGGGGTATGTAGACCGGCAAGACATCATCAATCGGCTCAGGAGAAATAACAATACCGGCCGCATGTTTTGATGCGTGACGCGTAAGGCCTTCAAGCTTAAATGCAATATCAAACATTTTTTGGGCATTGGGATTACTCGTAATCAGTTCTTTGAGCTGCGGTTCGAGCTCAAGCGATTCTTTAAGGGTATGCTCGGAAATGAGGTTAGTAATAGCATTTGAGTCTTCAAATGAAAATCCTAATGCTCGCGCAACATCCTTCACAACTCCCTTTGCCATCATCGTACCAAACGTTATGATCTGGCACACTTTATCATTGCCATAACGATTACGTACATAATTGATAACCGCCTCACGCCCCTCAATACAGAAATCGATATCAATGTCAGGCATGCTGACCCGTTCGGGATTTAAGAAACGCTCAAAAAGAAGATTATATTTAATAGGGTCTATATTGGTAATTTCGAGCGACCATGCGACTAAAGACCCGGCAGCTGAACCTCGTCCCGGTCCTACTGGAATTCCTTGTCGGCGTGCCCATTGGATAAAATCACTTACGACCAGAAAGTAACCTACAAATCCCATATTAATAATAAGAGCAATCTCAAGATCAAGGCGTTGTTGATAGGTAGCTACCTGTTGGCGTGCAATGCGATCTTGTGCAATAAGAGTATCTAATCCCTCCTGGCACAAGTTTGTAAAATAGCTTTCTGTGGTATGCGTGGCTGGTATTTCAAATTTAGGAAAGAATAATTTACCGGTCTCAAAGTCAAAATTACATTGATCAGCAATAAGGCCGGTATTCCAAACAGCGTGTTCATGCTCTTTAAAAATGGTCAACATTTCTTGCTGCGTACGCATAAACACGCGGCAATCGCCAAAGGTATAGCGGTTTGCGTTACTCATTTTATCATGCGTCTGAATGGCCAACATTACCTCATGCGCCTCATGGTCTTGTGCTGCTACATAATGGCAGTCACCAGTTGCGACGAGTTGGAGATTATATTGATCGCTGAGTGCATACAATTTCTTATTAAGCACTGCTTGCTCGGCCTGATCTTCTGGTTGGACCTCGAGGAAAAAACGCTCTTTACCAAAAACGTTGAGGTACCACTCAAGCACCCGACCCACTTCGTCAGTTTGTTGATGTTTTAGTAATTGCGGAATATGACCGCCTAAACAGGCCGAAGTGACGATAAGACCTTCAGCATATTGTTCAAGAACTCGATAATCAATACGAGGCTTAAAGTAAAAACCTTCTTTAAATGAATATGAGATGAGCTTGCATAGATTCTTGTAGCCAATACTGTTTTGCACCAACAAGATGATATGATAATATTTCTTGTCTGCCATTTTAATGGCAGCATCTTCGGTAAGATATGCCTCCATACCAAGAATCGGTTTTATACCAGCTTTTTTACACTTTTGAAAAAATTTTACTGCCGCAAATATATTGCCATGATCGGTAATGGCAAGGGCTTTGAATTGATTAACTTGACCAAATTTAATTAAATTATCGAGTGCTATAGCACCGTCAAGAAGCGAGTAATCGGTATGTAGATGAAGATGAGTAAAATGAGATGTCATATTTAAGATGCTTACACAATATTTTGTACTTGTTCACGTGCCTTTTCAAGTTCTACCTTAACCGTAATAGCTCGTGAACCAATTGATGCATCAGAACATTTTGCGCACACCGTATTTATTTCCCGCCCTAATTCTTGCAAAATAAAATCAAGCTGTTTTCCTTTTTCATGCGTAGCTTTTTTTAGGTGGTCATTAAAATTTTTAAGATGACTTTTAAAACGTACAATTTCCTCATGAATATCCATTTTATCAAGCATAGCAAGTAAGGCATTTTTGCGAATTTCTGCAAGCTGGTCTCCGTTGCCGGTAGCGGCGATCTCTTGCATAGCGGTCTGCACTTTATGTTGTTGTTGCTCCATAAGATGATTTGACTCCTGATGGATTGTTTCTATTTCTAGAGATAAGCGGCGAGTGCGCTCGGCCAGATCAGCGGCTAAAACGGCTCCCTCTTTTTGCTGTGCTTCTTGCAATGAAATAATAAGCTGCTGAACAAGATCAAAGACCTGTTTTTTGGTCGCTTCGTCAAGGGTCCATTCACGTTGCGTAAAGGCATTTGGTATGCGAAAAAGATTATCAACGGTTAAAGAACCTTGCATTGAAGGAATATGTTGTTTGAGCGTTGCAATCGCCTGCATATATCCTTGAATAAGCGCTAATGACGGCTCTACCGTGCCTTTAAACAACTTCGATTCTTCCATATATACCGTAAAATAGATATGGCCACGGATCAATTTCTCTTTAAACAACTTAATAAATTCGGTTTCTAATGATAAAAAAGGATAGGGCAACTTACACGAGGTCTCGAAAAAGCGAGAGTTCAATGATTTAAGGCTCATGCTGACATTAATTTTTTCTTGTCCCTGTAGATTTAGCATAGCATCAGCACTCGCAAATCCGGTCATACTTACCAGCATATAGCTCCGTTTATTGTGGCTTCTTAAGCCAGATTGGTATATACGTTTTGTACATCTTCTTGATCGTCAAGCTCATTCAAAAAATCGTATACCTTCTCAGATTGTTCGTCCGATAATGGTACAGTATTTTTAGGAACCCATTCTACCGTTACTTCTTTTATGATTAACCCCATTGCGGTGAGTGCTTGCTTAATAGGATCTAGTGCTTTTGTTTCGCACGTAACAACAATCATGCCATCTTCTGTGGTAACGTCAGCAATATCATAGTCAAGCAACGCTTCAAGCACGGCATCTTCACTTTTAGTTCCTGAGGCTTTAATAACTCCCTTTTTTTCAAACATCCATTGTACCGAGCCAGTTTCGCCTAAATTTCCCCCTTTGTGAGAAAAGATCCGGCGCAATTCAGCAACGGTACGATTCTTGTTATCAGTTAACGTGTCAACCATAACCGCAATGCCTTGGGGACCATAGCCTTCATAACTCATAGGGTCATAGTTGACCCCAGGAAGCTCACCAGTACCACGTTTAATGGCGCGTAGCGCATTGTCTTGGGGCATATTGATTTCTTTTGATTTTTCAAGCAGCAATCGCAGGTGTGCATTGCCGGCAGGGTCACCACCACCAGCACGTGCAACAACGGTTATTTCTTTGATCAGACGGGTAAACTCTTGTCCCCGCTTAGTATCATTTTTTGCTTTCTTATGCTTTATCTGTTTCCACTTAGAATGGCCTGCCATTATTATTTCACCTCATTAGGCACGTACATCATTAAACATCTTTTAATAACACTCTTTAGCGTAATAGCTTATTGAAGGTCTGTCGATACTATCATTACTCAAAACGCCTAGTTTTTATGGGATGCGATAGGTCTACTCATATGCTTTTATATACTGTTTGCATAACCCACCAATAGTTTCATGGATCTTTTTTATTATAGCACGGTGACCCACAAAATCATTCAGTTTTTTCTGTTGCTCATGAGCTTCTAGCAACTGCTGTTGGATATCTGTTACCGTAGCTTCAACAAGTGCTTCATTGTTGAAATTCATCCTTATAAGCCGAGTGCGTATGGTATCCATAATATAAGCATTAATATATGCAACAGTGTGCTGATCAACAAGGTTCCAGTTGTAAAATCGCTCATATATAGGCTCATAAGTATGTTTATCATATTCTCCTTTATAAGGACCCAGTTTGTAGGTCCTTTCTTCTGCAAGAATTTTACGCACAACCTGTTTAATCTCTTCGGGCAGCGTTGGACCAAATTTCTCAGTGAAATATTCAACTATTCGTTGTTCGGTCTTAATTTCATCATATAAAAAATCTTGATCTTTATGCGCGGCGGTAAGATTGGCGTTCAGCGTTAATAAAACAAAAAATATGATAATTGGTACCATACGTTATCCTTAAATAATCCCCAGCTTTTGCCAGGGATTATCTCAAAATTTCTTGCTATTCTACGCGTATATTTTTAAGTAACGTTTGCATACTGATAGGTTTGCCACAGGTAGAGCATGTGCCCCTACCTGCATAATAGGCGCCATGTTTCAACTCAATCATATGTCCACAAGGCAAAATAACCGGCTGAGAAAAAGGCCCCTGAGAGATTTTCTTATTTTCTTCATAAAAAATGCATATTTTTGTGGGGAGACCATGAATGGTTTGGTGTATTCTTGGTGCTATATTTTTGCTACCGAGAAAATGGTCTAAGTTTTTATGATTATCATTATCCTGCAACAGCTGTTGATAAATGTTTGTCTCTACAACCTTGCCAAGCTCATCGTTATTGGGAATCATGTTCTTAATATAGGTATGCACATTGCCCATGATATAATTAATAATAAAGGCAACAGCACGTTGTTCAACAACACTCATGCTGTAAAATTTTGTTTCAGTTTTTTTAAAATTATTGTACGCCATTTCATAGTTTTCTTTTGATGAGAGAATGTTATTGTAAGCATTTTCGATAACATTGTTGATTTCTGGTGTTATTGTTAACCTATCATTAAACTGTTTAAGAATTCGGCTTTTAGCCTGTATTTCATTACAGATAAAGTCCTTCGGTTTTTCAGAAATTTTAGATGCCATAAGATTGGCGCTTAGGGTGAATGAAAGAAGTAATGCGATAATTGGTAACATCTTCGATCCTTTATAGTATTTTGTAATATGATGTTTAACTATTGCTCTTGTATATCGCTACACCACCCCCAATAACTACACCGGCTGCAACCGCAGCACCAGCAACTTTAAGGCTCCACCAAAACCAGAGCCATTTTTCTACCCCATTTAAGGCGCTCTTGGTTTCAGGGTTTATAGCAGCATTTTTTGCCTCTCTAAGTACGGCAAATGGCCGCTCACTATTGGCTATGGTGCCATAGAGTGTGTTGAAAATATCTTTTCTTAAGTTATGGATATTTTTATTATAGTTACGCTTTATGTCGGGTGCTTCTAAGGGACCTTTTAATATCTTTGTCATCTTTGTTATTTCGCCAAGATAAGGATTAATCTTTAATAATGCGTTATCGGCCGTTTGTTCGGCCTCGGTGGACGCAATAAGAACGGATGGTGTTGCTAACAATATTCCCAGATATAGACTCTTCATATTTTTCTCTCCTGCTTAATTTACTTTTTAAGTTAAAATACGGTTTCTTGACCAAAAAATTTTTTCCGTAGATAAGGTAGTTTTTTATGAGGAATTTGTCGACCTCTTCCAGTTTTTTCAAGATAGCCACTACGCAACAAGAACGGTTCATAAACCTGTTCAAGTGTCTCTTTATCTTCACCTATCAATGCTGCCAAGGTCTCAAGACCGGCCGGACCACCATCGAAGTGTTCTAGCAAAACGCGCAGCAAAATATTATCCAATTTACTTAATCCATCTTCATCCATGCCGAGAAAGGTAAGTGCTTGCTCTACTAACGCCACATCAAGAAGGTTTTTATGGGTAACTTGAGCAACATCGCGTACCCGCCGCAAAATCTTTTTGGCAATACGCGGGGTACCACGCGCACATAATGCAATTCGCAAGGCGCCTTCAGCATTGAGCGGGCATTGTAAGAATGTTGCTGTTTGTAAAATGATATCGCGTAGGTCTTCAGGCTCATAGAAATCGAGGCGCTCTGAAATACCAAACCTGCTGCGCAGTGGTGCAGAAATCATGCCTGTTTTGGTGGTAGCACCAATCAAGGTGAACGGATGAAGGGGTAAATTTACCGATTTAGCACCTGCTCCTTGGCCGATGATAACGTCAACACGGAATTGCTCCATAGCACTATATAATACTTCTTCGACGTTGGTGGGCATGCGATGAATTTCATCAATAAATAAAATATCACGTGGTTGTAAACTCGAAAGAATAGCAACAAGATCTCCGGTGCGCTCCATCGTAGGGCCGCTACAGATTTTAATCCCAACGCCCATTACCGTAGCCATAATTTGTGAAAGCGTCGTTTTTCCTAATCCCGGTGGACCAAACAACAGCAGGTGATCTAATGCTTCACCCCGCATGTTGGCTGCTTGGGTATAAATTCTTAATTTTTCTTTTAATTCGCGCTGTCCAATGTAATCATCAAAAGATTGCGGTATAAAATCATGTGTGCGTTCTTCAAGTGTCTCTTGTATGCTCAAAAGCTCAATACCATCCATCGTATCCCTCATATAACGTTACGTAGCATACGTGATTTTTGCAATTTTAAAAAGATTTTGCTGACTTATTCGATAAGATGCGTGCGGCCTCGAAAGATACTCTGCACAGCACCAAGACTGGCAAAGCTGATCCACAAATTACTGACCCCATAACTTATGAATGGTAATGGAATACCAACAACTGGGAGTAGCCCGACAACCATGCCAATATTAATAAACGTTGAAAACATAATATGGATCACCAGGCCATAACCAAAGAGTTGACTAAACGGGCACGTGAGTCTGCTCAGAGCGATAAACAGATGGAGAAAGAGTAGTACATATAACATCAAAATACCTAACGCACCCATTAATCCGGTCTCTTCACAGATTACCGCGTAAATAAAATCGGTGCGGCTTTCGGGTAAAAAAAGCAGTTTGTTTTGCGTACCTTGCAAAAATCCTTTTCCCCATAAGCCACCTGAACCAATTGCTATTTTTGCCTGCTCAATTTGATAGCGTTCCTTATGAACATCTCCTTGCCCAAGAAAAACGGCAATCCGTTGCCATTGATAGGGTTTGAGGACATACCGCAAGGCGGGCGTACACACGCACACAAGAAGTGCACTATACCAAAAAAAACCGTTTATCGATACCGGCTAACCACATAATCACCAGAGCTGAAAATGCTAAAATGAGAGCGGTACCAAGATCAGGTTGTTTGATAACCAGCAATCCGCTGAGGCCAAGAATGATGAGAATGAGGTAAAAATCTTTGAATCGATAGATAAAATTTTCCTGTTGCGCAAAGAGAAAGTAGGTTATAAAGGCGGGGAACAGTAATTTGGTGAGCTCAGAGGGTTGAATTTTGATAATTCCCAAATTAATCCACCGTTGGGCGCCCATACCGATACTTCCTTTAATGATGGTGAATATCAGCAGCCCAATGACACAAAAATATAAAAAATATCCTTGTCGCATAAGATTGCGGAAATCAAATAGGCTAATAATGCCATAGATGAGGATCCCACTGATAACGCCAAAAGCCTGTTTTTTAAAAAAGAGGGAATAGGGAAGTTCCGGTTTATAGGTGGCGCTCCATACAAAAGCAAGTCCTAAGCCGCAGAGAATAAGCATGATGGTAAAGGAGATCCAATCAAATGATCCAGCCGTGCGGCGTTGTAGTAACGACATAACAACGTTACCTTAATGTTAGGTGAGATATGAGATAATTAAGAACAGTAGATAGTATAACGAGCATCCGAAAACTTCACTAGCTCGTCTGTTATTTTTCTTCCTGCACAAGTGCATCGAGTTTTTTTTCAATGTTATGTAATAAAGAATCCGGACGATTTTTTGCAAGCTCCTCTTTGCAGATTGTTGGATGTTTAATGCAATCCTGTAAAAGAGTTTTTGTTTGATCAACAGAATGACGAAATTGAGCTTCCAACTTTTCATGGGAGCTGATAGCCCTATTGTATATTTTGAGAAGTTTTGCTTTAAGGATAAGTTCTTCACGAGCATACATATTACTCGCAAGTAAGTATACTATACCAGAACAAGCTAATCCAACAGAAAATAAGTATGCAGAACTTACATCAGCAGCCATTGAATTGTTGAGAGGATAAGCAATTCCCGCGATCAGAGACCATGGAACATTCATAAAATTTGGTAAGTAACAAGAAGAAGTTGTTATTGGCCAACTTTCTATTTTCTTCTTTTGAGTTAGAAGTTCTTGTTTTTCTTCAATAAATTTTTTGGGGTAGATGTAGTCATTATTACCGATTTTCAGTTGATTGTAAGCAAGATCAGGAATAAGTAGAGATTCTTCCTGAGGATCGGTTGGCTTGTATTTAGTAATTTCTTGTATTCTTGTATCGATGAGCTTGCGAAACGCTTCAATGTTATAATCGGGCGTTGATATATTAGGTTCGCTTTTTGGATAATCATGTGCCTTTAAAGCAATAACTGCTAGC
>Ga0206817_1061_pt2 | contig 18614 bp, 20 predicted proteins | sample Alteio_BWOrgCont_89_FD_152873 | JGI IMG/M metagenome (GOLD analysis project Ga0206817, IMG submission 152873) | Enriched cells from forest soil in Barre Woods Harvard Forest LTER site, Petersham, Massachusetts, United States -... | ecosystem: Environmental > Terrestrial > Soil > Temperate forest >...
GAGACGATATCATGAAAGAGTCGCCTATCTCGCGTCGCTCACGGAGGGCTTGCCGCGACGCATCTCGATTGAAGAGTACGTCCGCATCGTCAAAGACAAATCGCTGCTGCGGCAGCTCATCAATATCTGCTCCACGGCCATCACGCGTGCAGCCGACCAGGGCGAAGAAGCCTTCGAAATATTGAACGCCGCCGAAAGCGGATTGCTCGAAGTCACAGAGCGGGGCATCACCCGTGGTTTTGCCAGCATTCCGGAAATCGTCCGCGACTCCTTCGGCACCATCGACAACCTGTACAAAGAGGGCCGAGAGGTCACAGGTCTCGCCACGCACTTTACCGATTTCGACAAGATGACCAGCGGACTGCAGGCCTCAGAGCTGATCATCATCGCCGCACGCCCATCGATGGGAAAAACCGCCTGGGCTATCAACATTGCGCAGAACGCCGCGGTGCATGGCGGCAAAGTGGTCGCCGTTTTCTCTCTCGAAATGTCGAAGGAGTCGCTTCTGCGCCGCATGCTGGCATCGCAGGCACTCGTCGATTCGCAGAAGATTCAGAAAGGCTTTCTGCTGCGCGAAGACCAGCAGAAACTCACGCTCGCCCTCGAGCAGCTCGCTGAATCCAGGCTCTTTATCGATGACACGCCCGGCATCTCGCTGACGGAAATGCGTGCCAAGGCGCGCCGTCTGCGCCAGATGAGCGGATCGCTCGATCTGGTTGTTGTCGACTATCTGCAGCTGATGACCGCCAGCACCTCCGGCCCCGGCGGCAAACGCTACGAAAACCGCACACAGGAAGTCTCCGCCATCTCACGCGGACTGAAGGCTCTCGCCAAAGAATTGCAGGTCCCGGTCATCGCGCTTTCTCAGCTGAGCCGCGCCTCGGAGCAACGCGGCGGCGACAAGAAACCAATGCTCTCCGACCTGCGCGAATCAGGCTCGATCGAGCAGGATGCCGACGTCGTAGCCTTCATCCACCGCGAAAGCTATTACAACCGTGATGAAAACGGTCAGCCGGATCCGGACACGGAAGGCAAAGCCGAAATCATTATTGCCAAACAGCGTAACGGTCCGACCGGATCGGTTCATCTCGCCTATTTGTCGAAGTGCACCCGCTTTGAAAATCTCGCCTACGGTCCTGGCGGCGGAGATTACTAACCTGCATGAATTTCTTCGGCGGCGGCCTGATCGGCTTCTTTTTCGGCTTTGCCTTTGGAGTCGGCTGCGCCCTCGCTGTCATGTATTCCATCTACATCGGGGGCTATCGCAAGGCCATCGAAGATTCGCTTCGCGAAGAGAAATCCGATCGTTATCGTCACTGGTTACCCAAGATCCAGTCAAGGTTGGAAAAAGAACGCTCTAAGGCTTGATTCCAACCACAGAGTTATGGGATTATCCAGCACGCCAATTACGGCGTGGAATAAAAATTCTCGATACGTTCATGACGGCAGTCTTTATAAACAGATAATTTCTTTCTTCGCAGCATCCAACGAGAGCAGCATCCAATAAGAAACGGTGCGCGGTGTCGAACCACCATCGGAGTGACGAAATGGCGCTTCCCTCCCATCTCTCTACTCTGCTAGCCTCGATAGTCTTGAAGGAGATACAGATGCAGGTTTTTTGCCTCGCTACTTCCGAATCAGCTGACGTCAAGTGCAGGATATGCGGACAAGGGTATGCGCTTTATTTTGAGCGTAAGTTGCACGAAGAACGGGAAGAGGCGTTGCGGGCCGTGATGGAAACTCTGGAAAACCATCATGCGGCGGGCCCCGAATCCACGGTCCACCCGGAGAAAGCCTTCAATGTGCCCGCGTGGCATGGCCCGGCTCACATGTCCGGTGCCGCCATTCTTGGCGGCGCTCCGCCATGGGCTGCCTGACAGGCTTCTCATGCCCCACGGAGTATCCACTGAAGCGTTCCCTTACACTTAGCTTTTCAGGAACAAAAAACGCCACCCCAAAGGGTGGCGTTTTTGATTGTATTGCGTTGAACCGATTTACTGCTCGCGCTTCCAGTTCATCAGGTCGCCAAGCGTCGTTGTTGAGCTGGAAACCGGCTGCTTATAAGCTTCCACCTCGGAGCGGCTGGCTTCTTCGCCAACTGCGCGGAGGCTGAGTCCGACCTTCTTCTCATCAGCGTTCATCTTGATGATCTTGAATTCGTGCTCCTGGCCTGCTTCGAGCTTCACCGGTGTGCCGTGGTTATCCGTTGCCTCAGAAACGTGGCAGAGACCCTCAACACCTTCAGCAATCTCAACGAACGAACCGAACTGTGCCGAACGCAGCACCTTACCCTTGACCACATCGCCTACGCGATGCTGGGCAAAGAATGTCTCCCAGACATCGGGTTGCAGTTGCTTGATACCGAGTGAGAGACGACGGTTTTCCGGCTCTACACCAAGCACCACAGCACGCACCTTCTCGCCCTTCTTCAGTACTTCGGAAGGATGCTTGACGCGCTTGGTCCAGCTCAGATTGCTGACGTGCACCAGACCATCGATGCCGTCTTCGATCTCGATGAAAGCGCCGAAGTCGGTCAGGTTACGGACGCGGCCTTCGACATTTGTGCCCGCCGGATAACGTTCCGTCAGGTGCTCCCATGGATTTTCCAGCAGCTGCTTCATGCCCAGCGAGATGCGGCGGTCGTTCGGGTTGACGGCGAGAATGACCGTCTCAACTTCGTCGCCTGGCTTGACCAGCTTCGACGGATGCTTCATCCGCTTCGACCAGGTCATCTCGGAGACGTGCACCAGCCCTTCGATACCCTGTTCCAGCTCAACGAACGAGCCATAGTCGGTCACGCTAAGGACGCGGCCACGCACGCGGGCGCCAATTGGGTAGCGCTCTACGGCGTCGAGCCACGGGTCAGGCGTAAGCTGTTTGAAACCGAGCGAGACACGCTGTTTATCTTTGTCGAACTTCAGAACTTTGACTTGAATTTCATCACCGACGTTGACCAGATCGCGCGGATGCGTCAAGCGTCCCCACGACATATCGGTGATGTGCAGCAGGCCGTCAATACCGCCGAGATCGACAAATGCGCCGTAATCGGTCAGGTTCTTGACAGTTCCGGTCAGGATGCTGCCCTCTTCCAGGTGCTCCAGCGTCTTCGAGCGCTTCGCGGTCTGCTCTTCTTCCAGAATCTCCTTGCGGGAGACGACCACATTGCCGCGCTTTTTGTTCAGCTTGATGACGCGAATTTCAATCTGTTGGCCAATGTAGGCATCCAGATTGCGCACCGGACGAACTTCCAGCTGCGAGCCGGGCAGGAATGCTTTGATGCCGATATCGACCGTCAAACCGCCCTTCACGCGGCCCAGTACGGTGCCGGTAAGAATCGACTTCTCGTTCGCAGCTTTCTCGATCGTGTCCCATACGCGGTGTCGCTGAGCCTTTTCATAGCTCAGCACGTAGCCGCCTTCGGCTTCTTCCCGCTCAATGACGACTTCTATTGCGTCACCGGCCTGCAGTTTTGGCTGACCTGTGTGGTCAAGCACCTGCTCGATTGGAATCAGACCTTCCGACTTCATGCCCACATCAACGACGACATGCTTATCGGTCAGCTTGATCACAGTGCCGGACACGATATGGCTGTCGTCAAATGCCTGCGCGGCTGCTTCAGCAGCCTGCTCGCGATCAAAGGACTCGAGCACTGCGGCAAAATCTTCCATGCTGTTCAGATCGGCCTCTTCTTCAATCGGCTCAGACGCAACAGCAAGATGTGCGGTTTCTACGGAAGTAGACTCTGCGGAAATGGCTTCCGGGTTATGGGTGGTTTCGATGGACGGCTCGGCGTGCTCCGTCGCTGCTTCCAGCGTTGGGGTTTCAAGTTCGGTGTTCAGAGGGTTGCTCTCGGTTTGTTCAGGATTAAGGACGTCTGCCATAACAGCCAGCTCAGTAGGATTCAGGGTCGGCGGCCCCGTACTTCCGCCCTGCAGGCTGAGAGGGTTGGCCACCTCAGTGCTGCAGACTTCTTCGCTCTAAGCTTTAGATTCAGACTGGTCGGCGAAGATTCGGGAATCGTCGTCCTGACGTCTGGCGCTGTGGACGTTCTCAGAAGAAGACCGTCGAGCGTGAACACGACTCGGTCTCCGGGTGGGAGCATCCGTCAGGCAGGAAGCATGCAGGAGCGGCGATTGCAGGCCTACGCATGAATCCCGCGCACGTAAACCTGTATCAAAATCATAGAACTGTGCCGAGGCACTGTCAATGCAGGGCCCTTAGATTCACGCAGTTGCAATATCTTTTGCACGCGATTTCGTAGAAATGTCCTCATTGTCGTTAAAGTGAACCAAAAATGGAGCACTTTTTACCTTTCCTTAAACATGGAGGGTATCCCCAGTGTTCCGTCGACTCCTGCCACAAAATTTCTTTCTTCGCGGAGGATCAACCGCTTACTTTGCGCCATCGCGAAATTCTCACGCGCTTCCGGGTCTGATTGCAGGCGCAATTTATAACGCTCATAGGCGGCAAGGCTGTCAAACGCAATCAAACCCCAGGCGACATCGTTCGTGCCCTCATACGGAAGAAAATATCCAACAAGATGGCCGCCGCATCGAGGAATGATGCGGCCCCAATTCTCTGCGTACTTCTGGAACCCGTCCCGCTGGAACGGGTCGATCTGGTAACGGATGATGCACACGATCGTCATGGGCTTCCTTTTCATTTCCGGTGTGTCTAGCGAATCGGCATAACCAACAGCCAGCACCACGCCTGTCGTCACCATGACTCCGATCGCTTCGCGGCGGCTGATCTGTCTGGATTTCGCTGACTGCATAGTGGGCAGTATGCAAGTTGTTCTGCATAGATACTTCGTCTACCATCAAACTATGCATGCAGAAGATTACGGCGATGCCTCTGCCTCCCGGATTGCTGCAGCTATTGGGGAACCGGCGCGGGCGCGCATGCTCTATTGCCTGATGGACGGCCACGCGCGGACAAGCACTGAGCTTGCAATCGTGGCCGAGGTCAGCCCGTCAACCGCGAGCGTGCATTTGGGCCGGTTGAAAACCGAGCGCCTGGTCAAAGTGTTCGTCCAGGGGAAGCATCGCTACTACAGCCTGGATGGGCCCCATGTAGCCGGCGTCCTTGAAGGACTAAGCGTTCTCGCCGGCTTCTCACGCGGCAAATTTGCGCCGAGCACGCCAAACCGGCTCCGTGCCGCAAGGACTTGCTACGATCACATCGCCGGCACCGCGGGCGTGAGACTCCACGACCGTTTCCACGAGCTTGCATGGCTTTCATTCAGCGATGCAAACAGCAGCCACGCATACGTTCTTACCCCAGATGGAGCCAATGCATTGGAATCTCTCGGCATAGATGTTGAGGCCGTCCGGGCGTTGCGCCGCCGCTTCGCGTGCGCATGCCTGGACTGGAGCGAGCGGCGGCCTCATATCGGTGGTGCACTAGGCGCAGCCCTGCTGAACACAGCTCTGAAAAGGAAATGGGTAACACAGGATCTCGACAGCCGAGCCCTCGGCATCACAAGTCGGGGACGGCGGGAAATGTTGGCCCGGTTCGGCCTGCAGCTCTGAAAATTTTCCCGAAAACCTTAGCTTTCCACGCAAATTCCGCACACAGCCGCGCCGAACTTCGCCGCTTTTGCAGGACCGATGCCATCGACGGCAAGCAATTCCTCTTCGGTACGCGGGCGTTCGACCGCAATGGCGCGCAACGTCTTGTCAGGGAAGACACAGAACGCAGGCTGGCCCAGTTTGTCCGCCTCTTCGCGCCGCCATAAGCGTAGTCGTTCTTCCAGTGCTGCGGCTTCACCGGTAAGCGGAATCTCCGGTTTCACCGTCTTCGATTTGCGTTCACGCTTCGCTGGCTTGATGGTCGCAGCGATTTCGCTACTGTCGCGCATGAGTACTGCGGCAGCATCGCCGTCTTCCATATTCTCGCCGTCGCGGGTCAGGCTCGCCTTGCGATACGCAATGCTGCGGCCATCTTTTTCGAAGCTTGCATCCTCAATCGCCAGAAGGCCCGCTCCGCTCAAGGCTCCCAGAAGATCTTCAAAGTGGTCGCGGCTCATCCCGTTGCGGTCGCACAGCTCCTGATGTAGTTTGCCGGTCGATTTCGACCCGCCGGAACGTAAAGCCCGCAACAACGTAAACATAAGCTCGCGCTCATCGTCATCCAGAGGTCGGAAACGCTGCGCAGTCGCCCGCTCCGGTGAACAGACATCGCACTGGCCACAGACGCGTCGTCCATCTTCGTCGTCACCAAAATGACGTACCAACTGAGACATGCGGCACTGGTGCGATTCCGCATAGCGCACAACCTTATCGAGCTGCGTCATGCGCCGGTTCGATTGCGAAAGATACGGCTGCCGCCAGCCCGCATCGCCCTTCGTTACATTGCCTTCGAAATCGACTTGCGCGCCGCCATGCGCCATCAGCTTGTCGAGAGCGGTTGCAAACGTCTCCTCGCCCAGTTTCGACTTCAGCAATTTCGCCAGTTCCTCTTTATGACGCGGCCGCGCCTCCAGCTTACGAAAGATGAGGTCCAGTTCGTCGACTGGTGGGTAATCCCGCTCGTAAAAGAAATCATGCGTGCGCCGGTCCGCATAGGAGTACATCAGAATCGTCCGGCTCGGCTTGCCGTCACGTCCGGCGCGTCCAATCTCCTGGTAATACGCCTCAAGGCTGCCCGGCAGCGCCGTATGGATCACGGTTCGCACATTGGGCTTGTCGATACCCATGCCGAAGGCGATCGTTGCCACCACGGCTTCGAGCTTCCCTGCCAGAAATTCCCGCTGCACCCGCTCACGATGGTCGGGGTCGAGTCCCGCATGGTAGGCAGCGGCTGAAAAATGCTGCGAAAGCTCCTGCGCCAGCACTTCGGCATCCTTGCGTGTCGGCGCATAGACAATGGCAGGCCGCCGGTCTGCGGGTGTCAGGAGCGTCAAGGTAAGCTGTGTTCGTTTCGGTTTCGAGACCTCGACCACCTCGGCGGCCAGGTTGCTCCGCCGAAAACCATGAATAAAGCGCGCAGGCCGATCGAGCTGCAACTGCGCCACAATGTCATCCTGAACGAGGGGTGTCGCCGTTGCCGTCAGTGCTACGACAGGAGCAGGACGCAGCGCCGGCAGATAGCCGCCCAGCAGGCGATAGTCGGGTCGAAAATCATGCCCCCACTGCGAGATGCAGTGCGCCTCATCAATCGCTATCAAGGCAGGCTTGCGCTTCGCCAGCATCTCCGGGAAACCAGGCACTCGTAGCCGCTCCGGAGCGATGAAAAGGAAATCAAGGGTGCCATTCAAATATTCGCGGCAGGCTTGACGCGATAATTCGCGATCCAGCCCGGAGTGAATGCGCGCCGCTTGCAATCCCAATTCGCTGAGCTTTGCGGCCTGATCATCCATCAGCGCGATCAGTGGGCTGACCACCAGCGCCGTTCCTCCTCTTGCAATCGCAGGCAACTGGTAGCAGAGCGACTTGCCAGCGCCCGTCGGCATCACCAGCAGCACATCGCGTCCGTCCACTGCCGCACGGCACACCGCTTCCTGGTTCGCCCGGAACGACGAGAAACCGAAGGTGCGCGCGAGCAGGGCCGTGAGTTGTGCCGGAAGCATTACTCACAGTATGAGGCATGCCCGACTCGCTATACTGGTCGCCTATGGACCACCTGTGGACACCCTGGCGCTACACCTATGTCACCGCCGCCGATCAGGCCAAGCGCCAGGGCGTGCCCGATGAGTTGTCCGCATGGCCGGGCGACAAAGGCTGCGTCTTCTGCAACCTCGTGGCTGCAGTCGAGTATGCCGAAGCCCACGGCATGCCCAGCGAGCAGGCCGAAAAAGCTGCGCTCATCGTCCATCGCGATCGAAACACCTACGTTGTCCTCAATCGCTACCCATATACCTCAGGACACGTCATGGTTCTGCCTTACGCGCACGAAGGCTCGCTCGCGGCTCTCCCCACCGCAGTCGCGCATGAGCTGATGGATACTGCGCAGAAACTCGAATCGGTCCTGGGCAGCGTGTATCATCCTGGCGGTGTGAACATGGGTCTGAATCTCGGCAAAGCCGCCGGAGCCGGAGTCGCCGGACATCTGCATCTGCATATTCTTCCCCGCTGGACCGGCGATACGAACTTCATGACTGTCGTAGGTGAAACCCGCGTCCTGCCGGAAGCCCTTGAAACGACATGGGAGCGCATCCGGGAAAATTTTCTGAAAAGTGCGTGAGAGGAACGGCAGTTGTTCTCCGCGACCCGCTCCTCCGGCATCCAAACTGAAAACGGGCTGGATTCGGGGCCTTAGTCTTTCCGCGGAGGTGCCACATGCCACAAACTGCTAAAAAGAATCACCAGAAAAGCCAGAAAGCCGAAGAGCACGCCTCCGCAAAACAATCCGCACCGACCAGCGTGCAGCCAGGGCCTACGCCCATGCAGCCGAAAGATGCGCATCTAGTCGGAGCCGGTCGCGAAGAACAGCTCCGCCTGCTGAAAAAGAATGTGGAAGAGGGGCAGGCTGAGCCCCATCCCGATCTGCCTGCCGGGTTGCACGCCACCGGCTCGTTTACGGGAGAGAATAAAGAGCGGAAATAGCGCTTATTCGATCTTCGGGAAGAGAGAGTCGTTGGGCTCTTCTTCATCATCCCCCGGCTTCCAATCCTCCGCCTTCAGTTCGCGCGTGACGGATTCGAGCATTCCAATCTCCGGCAACTCTTCTTGTCCGATATGAAGCTCATGCAGCTTGCGCGCATATGTAAAGACGCTTCCCCGACCCTCGACACTGCCGATGAGGTTGTTGTAATGCTTCACCGTGCTGCTCAGAGCATTCCCCATCCTGGTAAAGTGCTCCTGAGTAGTAGCCAGTTTGTCGTATAGTTTTTCTCCTACCTCGCGGATGGCCAGCGCATTTTTCGTGACTTCCAGCTGTTGCCATCCATAAGCGACCGCCTTCAGCAGCGCAATCAGCGTCGTAGGCGTGGCAAGAATCACATTCGAGCTGCTGCCGAACTCAATCAAACCTGGGTCTTGTTCCAGCGCCGCGCTGAAAAACACCTCACTTGAAAGAAAACAGACAACGAAGTCAGGGCTGTTTTTGAACTGCCTCCAATAGGATTTGGCCGACAATGCACTCAGATGATCGCGGACCCTGGCGGCATGCGCAGCAAGCTTTAGCGCCCGCGTGGCTTCGTCGTTAGCGCTCATCGCGTCCAGAAACGCATCGAACGGCGTCTTTACATCAATCACGATGGTTCGCTCGTTCGGCAAATGGATCACGCAGTCAGGCCGGATCGAACTCTCTTCACCGCGCACAAACACTTCCATATCGAACGAAGCATGCTGCACCATACCGGCAAACTCTATGCAGCGCTTCAGTTGCAACTCGCCCCAGTTGCCCCTGATCTTGGGAGCGCGCAGAGCTGAAATAAGCTGCGAAGTCTCCCGGCGCAGATCGGTCTGCGAGACTTGCATGCCGGCGACCATCTCCCGAAGCGACTGGTAGGCACCCTCGCGCTTCACTTCCAGCTGTTGTGTCCCTGCCTCCAGCTTGTCTAACGTCTCCCGCACCGGCTTTAGCAGTTCCGCGATTGCCTTTTCTTTCCCCTCGAGTGCATGCTCGGCTGTCTGCTGCTGTTTTCCCAACTCCTGTCGGGCCAGTTTCAGAAATGCCTCGCTGTTTTCGTTCAGAACGCGAGAGGCTGCGCTGCGGAAGCTGTCCTCCAGGCTGGCGCGTGCCTGCTTCAACGATTCCTGCTCGGCGTTCAGCCGCTCTTCCAGCCGCGCTTTGGCCTCACGCAACACCCCGGCTTCTTTTCGCTCTGCTTCCAGCAGGGCTTCCCGTTCAGCAAGCTGCGAGGCCAGATTTCCACCGTTTTGTGTCAACGCAGAAATTTGGCTGCGAACACTTTGATTGTGAATCCAATAGCCAAGGGACACCCCCACAAGGACGGCGAGTACAGCGATCACTGCAATAAGGAGCATAGCGACTATACTGCCATTGAAACGCAAACAAAGCACGGGGCCGTCCCGTATTCTGCATACCCGCGCTTTACACCTTCAAAGGGCCTCAGTAGACTTGAAATTTCGGAGCGCGGAATTCGTGTGCCCTATGGCATGCTCGTTTCCGGAGAGTTTTCAATAAAATTTCGTGCCGTATCGATGGACAGGAGAAACGCATGGCAGCAGTGGAAGAGAAAGTAAAACAGATCATCGTCGAACAGCTTCAGGTCGACGAAGCCGAAGTGACGCCCAGCGCATCTTTTCAGGAAGACCTTGGCGCTGACTCGCTCGACGTCGTCGAGCTGGTGATGCAGTTCGAAGAAGCCTTTGACCTTGAAATCCCCGACGAAGACGCCGAGAAGATCAAGACGGTGAAGGACGCCATCGACTACATCGAGAAAAACGCGAAAGGCGGCAAATAGCTTTGCAACGGCGCGTCGTCATTACGGGCATCGGTCTGCTGTGTGGAGTTGGCAACACAACGCCCGAAGTCTGGAAAAATCTGCTGGCAGGCAAGAGCGGGATGGCTCCCATCACCGGCTTCGATACGACAGGTTTCTCTGTCACCTTCGCAGCCGAGGTGAAGAACTTCGATCCGCTCAACTTTGTGGAGAAGAAAGAGTCGCGCAAGATGGGGCGCTTCATCCACTTTGCTCTTGCCGCTGCTCAGGAGGCCATGGAAATGTCCGGCCTCAAGATTACTCCGGAAAACGACACACGCGTCGGCGTACATATCGGTTCGGGCATCGGTGGATTCGACATCATCGAGCGCGAGCACAGTGCCATGCTGCAAGGTGGTCCGCGCAAAATATCGCCCTTCTTCATCCCTGCCGCCATCATCAATCTTGCAGCCGGTCAGGTCAGCATCAAATACGGTGCCAGAGGACCCAATGAGGCCACGGCAACGGCCTGCACCACCAGCGCGCACGCCATTGGCGACGCTTACCGCCTGATACAGCGCGGCGATGCCGACGCCATGATTGCCGGCGGCGCTGAGGCAGCCATCACGCCCATGGGCGTGGGCGGCTTCGCGGCCATGCGCGCGCTTTCCACCCGCAATGACGATCCGGAACACGCATGCCGGCCATTCGATAAAGACCGCGATGGCTTTGTCGTTGGCGAAGGCGCGGGCATCCTGATCCTCGAAGATCTGGAATTTGCCAAGGCTCGTGGGGCAAAGATTCTGGCTGAAATCATCGGCTATGGCATGAGCGCTGATGCCTATCACATCACCAGCATGGCTCTTGAGGGCGAGGGCTGCTACCGCGCAATGAAAAATGCCATTGAAAGCGCCCACATTCAACCGGACGATATTCAGTACGTGAATGCCCACGCGACGTCCACGCCTGCAGGCGACGTTCTCGAAAGCGCCGCAATGGAAAAGCTCTTTGGCGAGAATGCAATCAGCGGCAAACTGTTGATCAGCTCGACCAAGTCCATGACCGGTCATCTCTTAGGGGGAGCGGGCGGCCTCGAGGCCGGCATCACTATCATGGCCATGCTCGATCATATGGCTCCGCCCACCATGAATCTCAACAACCAGGACCCTGAGTGCAGGTTGAGCTACGTGCCCAATCAACCGCGCCCCCTCAACATCGACATCGCCTTGTCGAATTCCTTTGGCTTCGGCGGCACAAACGGCTCCCTGATCTTCCGTCGCTGGCAGGACTAGCCAGTCGCGCATTCGATCCGCCATCCCGTGTGGGATGGAGCGGTTCTTAACCGGGAATTGCTCGTACCGGAGGATCATTTCGAGGTGGGGAAATACTGGGGTCCGGGAGCAGTCATCCTCCTGTTGCTAGTCTTGCTCACCGAGGTCGGGCTCTCGACCCGTCAGGAATCGCTCAGCTGGGATGAGGGCGATCATATCTACTCCGGTTACATGAACTGGAAGCATCGCGAATACAGCCTCAATCCAGAGCATCCGCCACTGGTCAAGCTGGTGGCAACACTGCCGCTGCTGCCGCTCGATCTGAAAGTCGCACCCCGTCAGGACCGCTACTTCAAGGCTGAAGCCTACTACGGCGGCCGGGAGCTGCTCTTCCGCAACGATCCAAAGTACGGAGGCCGTTACAACGCGGACACTCTGCTCTTCCGGATTCATATGACGGTCCTTGTCTTTGCCGTCGTGCTCGCGCTGCTGCTCTTTCTGGCAGGCCGGGAGATGTTCGGCGCCACCGCGGGACTGATCGCCATGACGCTTTTTGTCTTCGATCCCACGGTGCTTACCAATGCGCCGTTCGTCACCACGGACATGGGTGCAGCGTGCGGCTTCTTCGCTGCCGTCTACACGTTCTACCGCTTTGTAAAAGCGATGAGTTGGCAGCGCGCAGTGGTCTGTGGATTCGTCGTCGGACTAGCCCTCGCCACCAAGCATTCCGTGGTTCTGTTGCTGCCGATACTGGTTCTGCTTGCCGCTGGAGACGTGGCAGGCCGCTGGAAGGCAGCCCGGCGCTGGCCGGGGCACGATGCGTTGCGCATCTTGTTGGGCCTCGGAGCGATCGCCGCCATCGCACTGTTTGTTCTCTGGGGGGTCTACAGTTTCCACTACGCGATGCACCTGGTCGGCGTGAATATGCCGACTTTGGCATCTGAGATGGGCCCGCTGTCCCCTCTCATGAAGAGACTCATCTCCATTTCCGCGCACTATCATCTGCTGCCGGAAAGCTATCTCTTTGGCCTGGCGGACGTGCAGGCGGTGGGGCTGGAAATGCCAACCTACATCTTCGGCAGGCTCTACGCTCACGGACAATGGTTCTACTTTCCCGTATTGCTCACGCTGAAGTGGAGCTTAGGTGTGCTGGGACTGCTGGCACTCGCAATCTATGCATTTGCCACCGGAAAAGTTCGTCGGCCGCGAGAAGCCTTCTTTCTGGCGCTACCGGCCCTGTTCTATCTTGTTGTGGCGATGGCCGGCCCGCTGAACATCGGAGTGCGCCATGTTCTGCCGGTGTTTCCGTTTGCCTTTGCATTGGCAGGCGCGGGAGCTGCATCGCTGGTTTGTCGACGGAGAGCATGGGCTTTTGTCGTGGGAGCGCTGCTCCTGTGCCATGCGGTGGACTCAGTGCGGATGTTCCCCAATTACATGCCCTATGCGAATGTTCTTTGGGGTGGTCCGACGAAAACACATTTGTACTTTTCCGATTCGGCGACCGATTGGGGCCAGGAGCTGAAATGGACGAAGCTATGGGTGGATGCGCACAATGTCAAGGAATGCTGGTTCGCCTACTTTGCAGCTCCGTTTCTCCTTCCGAGCGATTACGGCATTCCCTGTAAACCTCTGCCGACACTCGACACCATGTATGAAGAAAATATTTTCTTGCCGCCAGTGGTGCACGGTCCGGTTCTGATCAGCTTTGCCGACCTCAATGGGTTTGAGCTCGGGACAAAGGTGCGAAACCCCTACCAGAATCTTTTTGAACGCAAGCCCGACGATGTGATTGCAAACGGCATCGCTGTCTTCAACGGGGATTTCCCCCTGCCCGAAGCGGCAGCGCTCGCATATGAGCAACAGGCACGCAAAGACTTGAAAAAAGATCCCCGCTCGGCATTGAGCGCAGCCCAACAAGCTGTCGCGCTGGCTCCAAATGGATTTGACGCGAATATGGCTCTGGGCGAGGCTTTCATGGCTACGGGGAATCAGACTGCGGCACGAGAAGCGTACCAAACAGCACTGCGCCGCGTTCCCGAGATGGAGCCAACTTCGCAGGAGTACTGGAGGCCCATTTTGGAGAAGAAGCTGGCAGATCTGGGGCAGCGCCAATAATTTTTCGCATGTCTGGAACGGCGGCCACCAGGAAGAGTTTTTGGGACTGATGGGAAAAAAGTAAAAGCCCGGCACAAAGCCGGGCTTTCCTTTTCTGGAATGTTCCGTCTACTTAAGCAGGCTGAACGTTCTCGGCCTGGAAGCCCTTGGGGCCACGCACGACGTTGAACTGGACGCGCTGACCTTCCTGAAGGCTGCGGAAGCCGTTCGCGTTGATCGCGGAGAAGTGTACGAAGATGTCTTCGTTGTTGCTCTCACGCGTAATGAATCCGAAGCCCTTGGCATCGTTAAACCACTTGACTGTACCCTGTTCCATTTTGGGGGTATTCCTTTGTGTTGATATTCGCTGAAAACGGGAAGGTGTAGAGCAGGCAGTGCTTTGGACGGCATTACGTGCGAACAAGAACCCACTCGGAATCGAGCGTAGTTACAGTATACTCGCTTTCCAGAAAGATTGCAGGATAAAGAGTTAGCCCTGTGCGGCCACGCCTGTAAAGATCAATATAATCAACAGCCACCAGCCCACCACGACGATAGCCGCAGTGCTGCGCTTGACTTTGGCAACGATCGAAATCCCGATCACGCTCAGGAGAATCGACCAGATTTCAAAAAGATCGATATGGCTGCTAAACGAAACGAGCCACTTCGGAGCCTCGCTGCTCAGATAGAAACCAAGGTTGGTGCCTACGGGATTCTGCAGCAGGAAAGAATCTGGAGCGAGGCCGGCGAAGAGAGAGATCGCAGCCAGAAGAAATTTGATATTCATGACCAGATTCGAGTACATATAAACGGCATACACCTGACCATAAGTGGCCGTCCCACCAAAGCCGAAGTTAACCGCAGCCCAGGCCAGCAATGCCGCAATCGCGGTAAAGATCAGCAGAACCACCGCATACGCGTAGGAAGTTCCCGCAATAATTTTGGCTGAAACGGCCTTTACGCTGGCATATTGTTCGGGCGGCATCTGGGAGAACCTCTCTTCCTGCTTCGGACTTTGGTGCGTGTTGTTCTCGAAGACTTTGTCCCATCCAACTTTTTGCTGGACCGCGAAGGAAAACACGATGCTCACCACAATCATGATCAGCAGCGGCCCCCACCACGCTGCGCTCCGCAGAAGATCGGCGAACGTTTTCGAAGGAGCTACAAAGGTGTTGATAATGCGCTGTCCCTCACTCAACGGCGCGGCCGTAATTACAGGAGATGCATCACTCATAGTGCCTCACAAAATCAAATACTTAACTGATTGGCGCGATTTTACCCGCTCGAACCACTTCTTGCGATGAAAATCGGACATGCGATGCACTGAACCAAGCTCAATACTTCCCGGTTCGTAGCTACTTGGATACTCTGAGAAAGCTCCTGGTACCCTCCGCGGTCCCGCTCATGCGCTGTTTTCCTATTTTCCTTGCCACCGTATTGCTCGCCAGTACGGGGACCTCTGCCTTTGCGGTAAAGAAGAAGCCGCATACTCGCGTCCGCAACGCTTCCACTCACACGCACAGCAAGCGTCATGCTCGCCCCCGTCACGCCGCCCTCGAAGCACGGGAAGAAACTGCGACCGTCACGATTCCAGAAGTTCCGCTCAAACACGCAAAAATGGTTATGTTGCCGCCGCTCAAAGGCTCACTTGCATCCCTGAGACGCCAGAATGAGCGCAGCGAGGCCGATGGCCTGGAGCGTATCGAGGATGATGACCAACTGAATGAGCTTCGTCTCCAGCACGCCCTCGTTGCGGTGCCGGCTGGCATGTCGCTCCGCGTCAACCCGGAATTGCCCGCGAACCGGCGCTATTGCCGTCCGTGGACTGCTCGCTTTCTCAGCGATCTGGCTCGTGTGCATTACGAACGCTTCCACCGTCCGCTTCAAGTGAATTCTGCCGTGCGAACGGTGCAGTACCAGCGCCATCTACTGGAAGTGAATGGCAATGCCGCACCCGCCGAGGGAGATATTGCCTCGCCGCACCTTACCGGAGCCACCATCGACATTGCCAAAAAGGGATTGTCGATGTCGGAAATCGCATGGATGCGGGCTTACCTGCTGCCGCTGCAGACCGCCGGAAAACTTGATGTAGAAGAAGAGTTTTATCAGTCCTGCTTCCACATCACGATCTACAAAGCCTATACGCCACCCGCAACCAAGGCGGTTCCAAACAAACGCGGCACCAGCAGCGCTCTGATTGCCGCAGGCGTGCAGTAACAGTTGCTGGGCGATCGATCGTTCTGAATGAACGGAACTGGATAAACAGGAAAAAGGTGGCCCGCGTCTTCCCTTGAGTACACTTTGCATCTAACCTTGACGGCGCAGCCTCTGAATGGATTCTGTCTGCTTAAATCAGGCGTCTGCGCGATCGGTAAGAGTTACGCATTCAGGAGGAAAACCAATGAAAAGCGCGAAGTACAGGCTTGCTTTCGTACTGACTGCAAGCCTGTTGTCGGGAGCCTTGATTTCAGGTTCGTATCATGCGGTGGCGGCCGCTGCCCAGGCTGGGGAAAACGACTCGAACCTCCAGGCCGAGGTAATGAACAAGGCATTGAACAAATCGCAGTTCAAAGGAGTGCAGGCCACGGCTCACAACGGCATAGTGACACTCACCGGCACAGTCGATGTCTACGATCTCAAGGAAGAGGCGGACAAACGAACCCATAGGATCAAAGGGGTGCAGGGAGTGCTGAACAATATCGAGGTGGCGGGTGCCGATGTTCCCGATGCCGAACTACAGGAGAAACTGATCAAAGCGATTTCATATGACCGAGTAGGGTACGGCACGACGCCCTTCAACGCGATAGCCGTGAACGTGCAAAATGGAGTCGTCACGCTGGCCGGTCATGCCTACGGCCCGGTTGATGCGGATTCCGCCGTCGCCGTGGCTGCGAATACGCGCGGAGTAAAAGATGTCGTAAACGACATTCAGGTCGATCCGGTATCACCTATGGATGATCGCATCCGATTCGCAGTCTTCCGTTCCGTCTATGGTTTCCCAAGCCTGAATAAATATGCGATTGACCCGGCCAAGCCGATTCGCATCTCGGTGCAAAATGGCAATGTTACGCTCTATGGCGTAGTAGACAGTCAGGCGGACAAGAATGTTGCAGGGCTGCGCGCCAATACTGTGCCCGGAGTCTTCAGAGTCACGAATGATCTTCAGGTCGCAGGACCGCAGAAAGAATAGCTGCGGCAGTCACACTTGTACATTGGCTGGGTCCGCATTCTCGGCGACGATTAACATAACACCGTGACACACATCACACTGTGGACCGTAGGTGCATTCCTCCTCGCCCTTGCTCCTCTGGCCGGATTCGGATTCGCCAATGACCGATGGATTGCGGCCGCGCGCGAGTGGCCGCCCGCCGGTCGCCTCGCGCTGCCTGCCGTGTGCGTCGTGCCCTATCTGCTGGTGGCCGCCCCGCTTCATCAACTTCGCATAGAGTGGCTATTGCTGTATCTGTTGCTTCCGATCGGCATAGCGGCATTGCTCGCGTTTGCCGCCAGACTGGACCCCCAGCAACGGGGACATTGGCTCGATTTTCTGGTGCTGTTCACGCTCGGGCTCGCCGTCCGATCTGCGCTGGTTCGAGCCGGCATGGCCGCATTCGCTCACCGCTCTGAACAAGCTGCTCCTGCTGGACGCGGGATTGTATGGCTTTCATGCCGTCCGCCAACTCAATGGCGTTGGCTTCGATCTCCGCTGGTGTAAATCGGACTGGAAGATTGGGCTCCGCGAATTTCTTCTCTATACGCCAATCGCAATTCTGCTCGGTCTCGCCATTGGGTTTCTTCATTGGCACGGGCATGTTGACCGCCCATGGCTGTTGCCCGGCATGTGGCTCTTCACGTATCTCTTCATTGCCCTGCCCGAAGAGATTTTCTTTCGCGGCTGGATGCAGAACCTGTTCGAGCGCCGCACAGGACGGTCAGCCTCGCTTGCGATAACAGCCATTCTCTTCGGCCTGTCACACTTCAACAAGCGCGCTGTGCACTTCAACTGGCGCTACGTTTTACTGGCGTCGATCGCCGGCATTTTCTACGGCCGCGCCTGGCGATCCGAAAGAAGAATCGCAGCATCGTCCATTACCCATGCCTGCGTGGATACGGTCTGGGGCGCCCTGCTTCGTTGAATCCTGTAGTGACGGGGATGGTAGCGCAGATAACCCAGCCCTACACGCATGTGGTGATGCATCGCATTTGGCACAGTCATGGCTACGCAAATACCCAGGATGCCATGGGCCAGACCCAGCGCATACAAGTTGCGGTATCGCAGAAAAAGCGGGCAGGCAATGAAGCCCCATACGAGCGTAAGCACAACCAGTACAGGGTTTGGAATATGCGCTGCGGCGAATAAGAGAGCCGCAGCCGCAATGGCCATGGACCGTCGTGGGAGCAGGCGCATAAGGCGCGTCAACACGAAGATTTGCAGCAGAAATTCCTGCAGAAATGCCCACACGACATACCCTCCCATCCGGAAATTCAGCGGAAAGCTGTCTGCCCGCGGGATCCTGTGGAGGGTACCGAGCAGTTTCGCAATGACAACAGCGAGAGCCGCCAGAGCGAGCGCGCCTGCGACGATCCAGGAAGAACGCAAGGCGCCTGTCGGCGCAAGGCCGAGCGAGTGCAATGTATCCCTTCGCAAAATCGTAAAGACAACAATGCAGACAACGGCCAGCCAATAGAGAATGCGCTGAGCCGGCATCGGCGTCCAGATAACGGCAAAGACAAGACCGTAGCCTGCAAGCAGTTCCAGCAGATTACGGAGCCGGGAATGAGCGCTTAAGTCCATACTTCTCCTTCAGCATGAGACGGCCGCTTCGTGCGCCAGGACTATATTTCTAACTCTTTTCCTAAGGAAGTCTCCCGCTCTATCTTCAGAAATTCCGCCATTCGCCAATCCGCCATGTCGGTTT
>Ga0206817_1163_pt1 | contig 18486 bp, 14 predicted proteins | sample Alteio_BWOrgCont_89_FD_152873 | JGI IMG/M metagenome (GOLD analysis project Ga0206817, IMG submission 152873) | Enriched cells from forest soil in Barre Woods Harvard Forest LTER site, Petersham, Massachusetts, United States -... | ecosystem: Environmental > Terrestrial > Soil > Temperate forest >...
TCGACATATCCAGCTTCAGGAAGAAGGCAAGGTAGGGTGCCTTTTCGCTGGCCGTAATCACCTGGCTGATAACCGGCAGTTCCAGAGATGTCAGGAGAAATCTCGATTGGCCGAAGACGTAGCTCGCTTTACCGAGGTCCACTCGAATCCTTCCTTGCGCAATGACAAGAAGGCTTGGCTCGTAGGTAGACGGATTCGGAACGGTCGGAGCAGTGCGGCGATAGAGCATTAGTCCGGGCACCCCCGTTGCCTGTTCACCCGAGTCACCAAGTGAATTGCTAATCTTCTTCGCCAGCTCGGCTAGAAGGTGGGAGAGCATGGATGCATTTGCATCGCCAATTTTCCTGTATTTCGGCATTTTTGAGGCGCCCTCCTCTCTCCTAAGGATAACCGGCGGTTCGCGCGAGCCGTACCACTCAATCATAACTACCGGACGAATAGGCAATGACTCGACAGAATCGGTCTACCGCTGATGCCTCGGAGGTCGCTAGGGTTGAAGTGAGGAGTGAAACACCATGAAAAGACGGAAACTCGGAACATTAGAAGTTTCAGCAATGGGATTCGGCTGCATGAATGCCAGCGGCAACTACGGACCCGCCCCCGACAAGAATCAAGGCATTGGGGTGATTCGTGCAGCCCATGAAAAAGGCGTCACGTTCTTCGATACAGCCGAATTCTACGGTCCCTACACCAACGAAGAGCTTGTCGGAGAGGCGCTCGCGCCTATCCGCGACAGAGTCGCTATCGCAACCAAATTTGGCTTCGACAATGAAAAGGGAGGCCTTATTCTTAACAGCCGGCCGGAGCACATCCGGAGAGTGGTTGAGGAGTCCCTGAAGCGCCTCAGAACCGACCACATTGATCTGTATTACCAGCACCGGGTCGACCCGAACGTGCCAATTGAAGACGTAGCCGGCGCGGTGAAAGAGCTGATCGCAGCAGGAAAAGTGTTGCATTTCGGTCTATCCGAGGCGAGTGCAAAGACAATCCGCCGCGCGCATGCGATTCAACCGGTGAGCGCAGTTCAGACGGAATACTCGCTCATGAACAGAGATGTAGAGCAGAACGGGGTGCTGAAGACTTGTGAAGAGTTAGGAATCGGCTTCGTGCCCTGGGGTCCAATGGGACAAGGGTATCTAACTGTGAAAATAGATGCTCAAACGAAGTTCGACCCAAAAATGGACATTCGATCTGAGTTCCCACGCTTTTCTTCTGAAAACATTGCAGCAAATATGCCAATAGTTGATTTTCTCAGACAGTTTTCTGAGAAGAAGAATGCAACACCGGCTCAAATTTCGTTGGCTTGGTTGCTCGCGCAAAAGCCGTTCCTTGTTCCGATTCCCGGCACACGAAGTGCCGATCACCTGCACGAGAACCTGAGAGCAGTCGACGTTCAGCTAACACCTGCGGATCTTGGTGAGATCGAAACTGCTCTCTCTAAAATCGAAGTGCACGGTGGCCGGATGAATGAAGAACGAATGATGGCGGTTGACCAAACAGTGTGACCGGTTATCGCCTGATCACAGGTTCGCTACGAGGCCAATTCGGTCATTCACGGCATTATGAATCCGCTGCTTGCACCCTAGCTAACGCTCCGTCTGTTGATGCGGGGATTGACTGGTGCACGGGCCGAATCGGCATAGCGACGATGGCTTACAACCTAAGGCGAATCACGAATGTGCTTGGTGCAGCCAAACTGATGAAGACACTCCTACACACCCGTCCACCGTAAGAGCCATCAGGTCGAAGCGGATGGAATGGATGAGGAACGAGCCACAACAAAAGCGCGTGAAACTGATCGTCGCGACCGACGGCAAAGGCGGTCTAGGCGGTTGCGATGGGGATTGATTTGCCGGGTTGCAGGAGGCCGAGCAGGTCATGGTCGTTGATAGATTTCTTGCGGTCGGCGAGTTCGGTGAAGAGGGTGTAGACTTCGTCGACCTGGTTGCGGTCGAGCGGGTGGCCGAGTTTTTCTAGACGGTCGGCTAGGGCGCGACGGCCGGAGTGCTTGCCGAGGACGAGCTTGGTGTGGCCCGCGCCAACGGATTCGGGAGTCATGATCTGGTAAGCGAGGGGATCGGCCATCATGCCGCGCTGGTGGATGCCAGACTCGTGAGCGAAAGCGTTGGCTCCGACGACGGCCTTGTTGGGCGAGCAGCCAAAGGCGATACACTCGGCGAGCATCTGGCTGGTGGGGTAGAGCTGACTCAGGACGATGTTGTTGGTGTAGAGGAACTTGTCACGGCGAACCATGAGGGCGGCGGCGACCTCTTCAAGGGCGGCGTTGCCGGCGCGTTCGCCGATGCCATTGATGGTGCACTCGACCTGGCGGGCGCCGCCTTCGATGCCGGCCAGGGAGTTGGCAACGGCCATGCCGAGGTCGTTGTGGCAGTGGGCAGAGAGGATTATGTCATCGATTCCCGGGACGCGGGCTTTGATCAAGCGGAAGATCGCGGCGTACTCCTCGGGGGTGGTGAAGCCGACGGTGTCGGGGATGTTGATGGTAGTGGCCCCGGCCTGGACGGCGACGGTGATCATCTTGAGGAGGAACTCGGGGTCGGAGCGGGTGCCGTCCTCGGTGGAGAACTCGACGTCTTCGCTGAAAGAGCGGGCGAGGCGGACCGACTCAGCGGTCTGGTCGAGGGCCTGGTCGCGGGTGATGCGGAGCTTGTACTCGAGATGGAGATCGGAGGAGGCGAGGACGAGATGAATGCGGTTGGAGGGAGCGGGCTCGACGGCGCGGGCGGCGGCCTCGATGTCTTCGCGTTTGCAGCGGGCGAGCGAGGCGATGCGGGGGCCGCGGACCTCGCGGGCCACCGCTTGGATAGCCGCTAAGTCGCCGTCGGACGCAATGGCGAATCCGGCCTCGAGGACGTCGACGCCGAGAGCCGCGATCTGGTGGGCTAGGCGGAGTTTTTCCTCGTGGTGCATGGTGCAGCCCGGGGATTGCTCGCCGTCGCGAAGGGTGGTGTCGAAGAAGACGATGTGGTTCTGATTCGGGCTAAGCATAGAATCCGATCCTCGGTCTGGACATTTTAATCATAATGCAGACTTATGACTGCCGGAACTAGTATCAGAAGTTCTAATCTGGCTATACATCTTCTATCCGTATATTGCAGACGAAGGTCCGATCCAATTTCCCCATCCATAACAAATCAGCACTTAATTTTTGAAGCTACGCACCGTATCGTAGCATCTGTAATTACGAGCAGTTGATCCCTGCATCTCGATTTGCGCGGGGCCAGGAGTGGCGATGTCGAAAAGTATCGAGAAGGATAGAAGGTCTGTGAAACGCCTTCGCCCTGAAGAAATTGAAACTGTGATCATCGACACCGTCTTCGAGAACCTCCAGAAGCACGGTTTTCGCGCAGTCACCATTGAATCCATCTCTGCCAAAACGGGTATAGCGAAGACATCCATTTACCGCCGCTGGCCCAACAAGGCCGCCATGGTCATGGAGGCTTTCCTCTTCAGAATCGGACCGGGAATCGAATTTCCCAGGAAGCCCCGTTATGTAGAAAGCATTCGCCTCCAGATGCTGGCTTTGGCCAAGGCATTCCGAGGACCCTTCGGCTCGATGATCAAGGCGCTCCTTGGCGAAGCCCAGTTCGATGCGGAATTGGCTGAGGCCTTTCGCACTCGTTGGATCACTCCCCGACGAGAAGCTGCCAAAGCGGTTATTCAATCTGCCATAAGGAATAAGGAGCTACGTCCTGACATCGATCTCGACCAGGCGCTCGATGCGCTCTATGGATGGCTTTACTACCGGCTCATGATCGAATCAGGACCCCTCTCCGACGCCTGTGTGCGAGGAATATTTTCCGCTGTGCTGGACGGTTTGCGCGTTCGGGAGGATTAGGAGTCCCGAGATCGTTCCTCTCCAAAGTTATCTCAAAAAGGACTGTTATCTCAGGTGAAAGCAATTCAGATTACACAAACCGGCGGCCCTGAAGTGATGAGCATTCGTGAAGTTCCAACACCTGTTCCTAGTCCTGGCGAGGTGTTGATTCGGGTAGCGGCCAGCGGCGTGAACTTCATCGACATCTATGTTCGGGAAGGCCGTTATGCCAATCCGGTTCCATTCATTCCGGGGCAGGAAGGCTCCGGTACGATCGCAGCAGTTGGCGAAGGCGTGAGATCCCTTAAAGAAGGAGATCGCGTCGCCTGGTGCAGCATCCTTGGAACGTACGCGGAGTTTGCATTGGCTCCTGCCGATCGTGTTGTACCCATTCCCACGGACATCAGCTTCGAACAGGCAGCAGCGGTGATGCTGCAGGGGATGACTGCTCACTATTTATCCCACTCAGCGTACTCCATCCGGAAAGGGGACGAGATTCTGGTTCACGCGGGGGCGGGTGGCGTGGGCTTATTGTTGACACAAATGGCGAAGACACTCGGAGCACGTGTCACGGCTACAGTGTCTACGCGGGAAAAGGCTGCGCTCTCACTTGAAGCAGGTGCAGACGAAGTTCTTCAGTACACGGAAGTTGATTTTGCGGAAAGGATCAACGCTGCCGGCCGGCGGATGAAGGCAGTATACGATTCCGTGGGAAAGACCACTTTTTTGAAATCGCTCCTATGTCTGGAGGAAGGGGGAACCGTTGTTCTCTATGGCACGGCGGGTGGCAAGGTGCCGCCGTTTGATCTGGAGATGCTCGCAACCGGTTCGTTCTATGTTACCCGTCCCATTCTGAAGCACTACACAGCAACTCGTTCCGACCTTGTAGAGAGAGCAACAGCAGTATTTGCACTCGTATCCACTGGCCAACTCAAGCTGCGGATTGAACGCTCCTATTCCTTCGCAGATGCGGGACAGGCTCATTGTGATTTGAATGGTCGGAAGACGACCGGCAAACTACTCCTGCTTCCGTGGGGCACATAGGCGGCGTAAACCAGCACAAATTTGACAACCCAATAGTCTGCGCCGGGAATAACTCTCGATATGCGGTCTTTTAACAACTGGCCAATTTTACGTTTTTAAGGACACCTTCAATGACTACCTTCACTCCTGCGACTGGCAACCATACTTCGACCTCCCTTGAATTTCAGCCTCTCGAATTCCTGCCTAGCGATCTTCTTCTCCGTCCGCTCGACGCAGTAGAGCAGCTCCACCCGCTGCTCTCTGCCCGTATCGATCTAACGTTTAACCGCGTCCCTCACTTTCGCCGCGTTTTTTGGTCTCTTATCCGGATGCTTACCAGGATCATTTCTCTGTCTATTCCTTCCGCTTTCGCTGTTGCACTTTTGGCTCAGACATCTACCCCGGCAAATACGGTTTCTGAACCCACTCGCACTGCTGTGCGCGAACTTATTGGGAGCATTATGGTTGACGGTAAGGCATACGAGTATGATCGCGAACTCGCCGATGGAATCGGCCCTCGTCTTACCGGGTCTGCCAATTACGACCGTGCTGTCGCATGGTCGATGGAACACTTTCGATCCTTGGGCCTTAGCAATGTTCATACAGAATCGTTTACGTCTCCTGCTTCGTGGGAGCCAGAGGTAGCAGCGACAGGGACCATTCTTGAGCCTCGCAAACAGACGCTCCATATCTATTCTGCAGGTTGGAGCCCGTCCACTCCGGATGGAGGTGTCGAGGGTAACGTGGTTTATCTGCCACGCGTCTTTCCTACAAGTGAACTCGATGCAGAGAAAGACAAAATTGCCGACAGCATCGTACTCTTCGACAACCAGAGCTTTGGAGGGCCGCCCACCTTTGACGCTATCGTCCAAGCATTCCTACGGGTTCATGCATTACACCCCCGAGCTGTTATCTTTACGTTTGGCCTCAACGGTAACGGCACGCAAAATGCTTTGTTGCTGACCACGGGTGGTCAGATCTCCGATATGCCGGTGGCCCAACTGGGTCTTGAGGATGACCTACTCATCAAACGTATGCTCGACAAAGGGCCTGTGACTGTACAGTTTTCTTTCAAGAACCGCATCCGGCACAACGTTGAGATTCAGAATGTTGTAGCTGAGATACCTGGTCGCGATGTGTCGCCCGGCTCGCCCAGTTCAGTCGTGGTCGTCGGTGCTCATCTTGATTCATGGCATCCAGGCACAGGAGCACAGGACAACGGAACCGGCGTTGCTTCTATCCTGGAGATAGCTCGTGCGGTCCAATCGCTGGGGCGCCCACCTCGTCGCACTCTCCGCTTTGTTCTCTTCGGTGGTGAGGAGGAAGGTCTGATGGGATCCCATGCATATGTGGAGCGACATAAAGCGGAGATGCCTTCGCTTGATGCCGTTCTTATCTCTGATACAGGCAGTCAAAGAGCAACGGGCTGGTACGTCTTGGGCCGAGAGGACGAAAAGGATGCGCTGGCCGCAATAGAGCCTCTCTTGTCTGGTCTGGGTGCCGATCAGACGTCCTCCAATACAGACTTTCTATTTCGGAGCGATCATGCCGGCTTCAATGTTCTTGGCGTCCCCACCCTGATGCTTTGGAATAGCATGGATCGGTTTGAGACCTTGGTTCATCAGGCCTCCGATACGTTCGACTCTGTCGTTAGGAGTGACCTAGACCAGACTGTCGCGGTTACAGGCTCAACGGCGTACGCGATAGCAGATGCGCCCCAGCCTTTTGCTGCGCACTTATCTCATGCTGAGGTCGCAGACATGTTCAGGAAGTGCAATGCGGCTGCTGATTTTAACAGCGCTAAAGTTATCGGCTGGGTGCCATCCAATTAGGGATTACCACCCTTGTACCGTCAGATCATGTGTTACGCATTTCGCTGCATGAGATGCTCGGTTCCTTCCAGACTGTTGGTTTCTACGGCTTCGCCAACTGGGTTCGACCCTGCTCATTATTAAAGTATTGGAGTGAATCGTTAAAAATGCATTTTCATCTTAAGAAGTTAGCGATCGTGGTCGCTTTCGCAATTGGCGGGAGAGGTGCGGCCTACGCACAGAATGCAGTAGAGCAGCTTCAACCGCTGGTGGAAACGACGGCGCACCGACTCATGATTGGGGAACAGGTAGCGCTGGCGAAGTGGGATAGTGGCAAGGTCGTGGAAGATACGCCACGAGAGGCACAGGTGATTCTAGGCGCAATGAAGGATGGCGTGGCGAAGGGGCTGGACGAAGCGTCGGTATCGAACTTTTTCAAGGCACAGATCGAAGCCAATAAGTTTGTGCAGTACGCGCTGCTGGCGGACTGGTATCGCGCAGGCAAAGCACCGGATCATGCGCCGGTCGATTTGTTGAAGGTGATCCGGCCGCAGTTGGATGAGGTGCAGAAGTCGCTGATTGCGGAACTGGTGGATACAGCAGCGATTCGTACGAGCAAGACGTGCCACGCGGACGTTGCTAAGGCGGTCGGGAAGTATGTATCCACGCATGCGCATGGTGGTGGCCCGATTAATGCGGCGACGCTTGATCGTTCCTTGGCTGGCGCGTGCACATTGTGAATCACTTAGGCGGAAGCCGCAATCGCACAAGCATCCCACATCTTCATCAAATGGCTCTGTTGCATTAGCTCGGCACACGCAACTCGCTCTACCAATGTCGCACATCAATGCGGCTTCCTCGACTAGCGGAAACTCTCCCAGCGATCGACTAACCGCAGGCGGTCGGCTCCCTGGAACGGCAACACCCATCCTGGATATTCTGGGGGAAGGACGCTGACTTCGTCCAACTGCCTAAGCTCGTCCTCAGTGAATGTGAGGTCGACTGCCGAGAGATTGTCTTGAAGCTGGTCGAGGCGTTTCGCGCCAATGATCACAGAGGTTACCACGGGCCTTGCCAAGAGCCATGCAAGCGAAACACGTGCAGGACTACATCCGTGTGCTTTGGCGATTGGAGCCATCACGTCGAGAATATTCCAGGTCCGCTCTTTGTCCACGATGGGAAAGTCATAGTGGGCGCGGCGCGAGTCGGTGGGCTTCTGCTGCGTCCGGCTGAACTTGCCCGAAAGTAAGCCGCCGGCAAGCGGACTCCACACGAGCAGACCGATCTTTTCAGCTTCTAGCAAGGGAACGATTTCCCGTTCGAGATCGCGGCCAGCGATCGAATAATAAGCCTGAAGTGTGTCGAATCGGGCAAGGTTCTTATACTCGGAGATGCCGAGTGCTTTGGCGAGCTTCCATGCCTGCCAGTTAGAGCAGCCGATGTAGCGGACCTTTCCTTGTTGCACCAGAGTGTCGAGAGCGCGAAGTGTCTCTCCGACAGGGGTAACGGAATCGTTGCCATGGATCTGGTACAAGTCAATATAGTCGGTCTGCAGCCGGCGGAGACTGGCCTCCACTCCGTCCATAATGTGTCCGCGAGAAGCCCCGATGTCATTCCGCCCAGGGCCGACGCGGCTATAGACCTTTGTCGCGATTACGACATCCTTCCGCGCGATGTTAAGGTTTTTCAGAGATCGCCCCAGCATTTTTTCGCTCTCACCCTCCGAGTAATTGTCCGCCGTATCGAAGAAGTTGATGCCGCCGTCAATCGAGGCCTTGACCAGTTCATCGGCCCCGGCTTGGTCAACAGCGCTGATAGCCTTGAAGAGGCCTCTGCCGTCCCCGAAGGTCATAGTCCCGAAGCAGAGTCTCGAAACCAGGAGACCCGTATTGCCAAGCGTTGCGTATTCCATGATGCCCTCCAATTGTTGATTACCTTCGCGGATGCTACGCAAACAATGCCGAAAAGAGAGTAGGACAGGTGTTGAAGATCAGCGCACTGGAGCCGGGCCGCCGTGCAAATGCACCATGGACCAGAACAGTTCCTCGCCAGCCAGCGTCATATCGTGAGGAACACCGACGAAGCTAACGTGCCCGCCGGGCCGGCAGGAACGGATTGCCTGATGCATGGATTCCTGCATGCCGGATGATGGCGTCGGTCGGCTTTAAAATCTTCGGTTCCGGCACTTCTTCGTAACGTACGTCGCGTGCTCTGTAAAGAACAGTTCCCCGCATGGTCATCTCTTCAATCTTTAGTGGTTCAGTTGTGACGAACTGGAGTCCTCCAGCTCGTCAACGCCCGACGTTTGCCTGCAAATGCTGCGGATAACGAGCGCCCTGCACCTCGATATCCTTGAGAGCCGCTTCTATGTTCTGCAGATCATCCGTGGATAGTTGGACCTTCGCCCCTCCGAGGTTTTCTTCCAGGCGATGCAGCTTCGTGGTGCCCGGAATGGGAACGATCCAGGGTTTCTGTACGAGCAACCAAGCGAGGGCAATTTGAGCGCGCGTGACGCCCTTCGCCTCGGATAGCTGTCCCAGCACGTCAACCAAATGCTGGTTCGCTTTTCGGGCTTCCTCTGCAAACCGGGGACTGTCGTTGCGGTAGTCCTTGCTGTCGAACTTCGTGCTTTCGTTAATGGCTCCGGTTAGGAACCCTTTGCCCAAGGGGCTGAACGGGACGAAACCAATGCCAAGCTCTTCGAGTGTCGGCAGGATGTCCTTTTCGGGCTCCCGCCACCACAGCGAATACTCGCTCTGAAGAGCCGCTACAGGCTGCACGGCATGAGCTTTGCGGATAGTTTCCGCACCTGCTTCGGACATTCCGAAGTGCTTGACCTTGCCTTCCGCGATCAGTTCCTTCACCGTTCCGGCCACATCTTCGATAGGCACGTTGGGATCGACACGGTGCTGATAGAAGAGGTCGATCACGTCCGTGTTAAGACGCTTCAGAGCCGCTTCCGCTACCTCGCGTATGTGCTCAGGCCTGCTGTCCAGCCCGAGATTGACGATGCCTTCCTTGAAGCCGAATTTAGTGGCGATGACAACCTTATCCCGAACCGACGCCAAAGCTTCACCGACAAGCTTTTCGTTCTCAAACGGACCATATGCTTCTGCAGTGTCGAAGAATGTCACGCCGCCGTCATACGCTGCGCGTATGACCTTGATTGCTTCTTGCTTTTCGGTAGCCGGGCCATAGGCATAGCTGAGCCCCATGCAGCCAAAGCCTAGTGCCGATACCTCAAGACCGCTCTTGCCCAAAATGCGTTTTTCCATAATGCCTCCTTGTGTCTGTCTACCCTTGCTGAGACCGGGAATGCTGTGATGCCTTCCGGATATTTGAGGTTCTTCTCTTTGTTTCATGACTTGCTTCTATGAGATTCCAGGCAGGGCGCCGGCGAGCTCCGCCGCGGTGACGACGGCCGCCTGCTTCGCGATGACGATGTCGAGCAGCATCGCATGCACTGCTGCATCTGGGTCGGCGCAGCAATCGCGGACGACGATCAACCGATAATCCAGATCGCCAGCCTGACGAACGGTCGACAGCACGACGCCGCTGGTATGGACACCGGCGAGCACCAGTGTGTCGATGCCGTTGGCGCGCAGCAGCGTCTCCAGGTCGGTGCCAACAAACGGGCTGATGCGCTGCTTGACCACAATCGGTTCCCCTTCTCGTGCCGATGCGGCCGGATGGATCGCGGCGCCTTCGCTCCCGGCCACCAGCATTCCGTTTGCCTTGGCCCAGCTGAACAGAGGGTTGCGGGGGCTGACCTCGGGATGACCGGGCCGGAACGCGACAACGACATGAATCACCATCATGCCCGCGCCTCGTGCCATGCCGATCAGATCAGGCACGCACGCGATCGCATCGGCGGACTGCGCAGTCGTCATGAACCTGGTAAGGGCATCGACCTGATAATCCATCACCAGCAGTGCGGCGCTCCGGGGATCGATGTGCGAAAGCTCAGGCATAGGTTTCTCCTTGCGGGCGATGCGATGTTGACAGCGACACCTTACGACTCTTCATGGGCATTCTTGCGCTCCTGACTTGTCTCTATGAGATTCCAGCAGGGGCTTGCCTGGGGTACCTGATCCTGCAAACTTTGTGCCTGATCCTCCAGATATCGAGCCGCAGTCCACCATTCAAGCGCTCTCTTCTGGGAATATATAAAGAGGGAGAAGCGCAATGTCGTCCGAACTCGCATCTTTGATCGAGGCAAACACGCGAATCGACGGATCTTTTCCTACTCCAATCCCTGGTTTGCATCTCTCTCGCTATTCCTCGCGCACGCAGCCGGGTCAGGGTGTGCAGTGTCCAACTCTGGCCATCGTCGCCCAGGGAAGCAAGCGGCTCATGTTGGGGGACGAGGTTTTCACCTACGACCCCGGCCACTACCTGGTGGTTTCACTCGATCTACCGGTGTCTGGGAGAGTCACGACGGCCTCGAAAGCAAAGCCATACCTTGGGATGAGCCTGGACCTCGACGTAAAACAGATACCGTCGTTTCGGACCTCCGGCAAGATCCAACGGGCGACGAAACCTGATCGCGGTGTTTTCCTCAGCAGAATGACGCCGGAATTACTCGATCCGGTACTCCGATTGCTCAAGCTCCTCGGAAAGCCGGAGGACTGTGCTGTGCTCGCACCGCTGTTGCAGCGTGAGATTCTTTACCGCTTGTGGCGTAGCGAGCAAGGCGAGCAACTTGAGCGAATGGCACAATCGGATGGCAATGCCAGCGGGGTCGTGAAAGCAGTCATCTGGCTAAAAGAGAACTTCGACAAGCCATTTTCGATAAAGCTTATCGCCCAAGAGACGAACATGAGTCCTTCCGGACTGCACCATCATTTCAAGACACTCACCAACATGACCCCCCTTGAATATCAAAAGCACCTTCGCTTGCAGGAGGCTCGACGGCTCATGTTGGTCGAGGCGATGGATGCGTCTGCCGCGGCGTATCACGTTGGATATGCCAGTCGCTCACAGTTCACCCGCGAATACAGACGACTCTTTGGAGCCCCGCCATTTCGGGATGTGGAGCAGATCCGGCAGCAACCTCAGCCAGCAGAATTGTAAGGGCGGCTATGCGACTACGAGACAAATCCGAAGGAATCAATCTTTCAACCGTTCGCAGTACAGCTTGGCTCACTTACTCAAGGTCCAGACGTGGGAGAAAGCGTCAGGTCTGTGAAGTATTCCTTTGCGCGACCTTGTTTAACTCGCGGGTCACGGTCGGTTCCAATGTACTCAGCCAGAAAGTCAAAAAAGTGCCGGCCGGATTGGGATATCACAACGCCGGAAATGAAGGCTGCATGGAAGGAAGGCCGCAAAGAGCTCTTTTACCCATACGGCAAGACCTATGCGCAAACACTCGGCGAGCAGGATTAGAGCCGGTCTGCGCTTGAGTCAGACGCTGAATGACTGGCCATCCGTAAATCGTCAGAGGAGAACCGCCCTTTGATCTTCGAGATCGACAGCTCTCTCTTGAGACCAACGAACTTCTCAGCAGCCAAATGAAAAGTCACCGGTTGTCATCTGCTAGGGCCTTATCATCGCTCTGCTACTTCACGAGCTGGTCCATAGATACGGACCAGCGCTCTTTCGACTCGTCATGCAGCATCATTGAAACGAGATGCCATGGCTTCGTTCTCCGACGAACGCCATTGATGATTTTGAAGATCGGACTGTATGTAGAGCTGTAAACGGTGGCTCATACGTCGCTGGAAACGTCTTTCAAGCGAACCGATTACTAAGTCCGCTGCGCATTCCGTAGTCTGGCGTAAATAAGGATAATCAGCAGAAATAAGTCCGCCACAAGCGGAGCCAAGATATTGAAACGACAGTGGATGCGCACTGTACCTGAACTCGTACCCTAGAGCAGCGCCGACCCAAAAAGCACCCAAAGCACAGCGCACTAACGAGCGCGGCAAGCCTATGATTCAACAGAGGATATTGGTATTTTAGATGGTGCCGGGAGGGGGAATCGAACCCCCATGGAATTGCTTCCGACGGATTTTGAGTCCGCTGCGTCTGCCAGTTCCGCCATCCCGGCTTTGGTTGCGCTAGAAACAGGTTAACCCAAGCTATCTGCAAAGAAAAGAGGAGCTGCGAACAGCTCCTCTTTTCTTTGCACTTTCTATTCAACTTACGATGACAGAGCACCCTCTTCCACTTCCAGGCAATCTTCCGCCTTGCGGCGCGTGCGCTTAAACTTGCTGAGAAGCGTACTCAAAATTACATACAGCACCGGGATAAAGATTAGGTTCAGCACTGTAGAGACAATCATGCCGCCAACAATCGTCGTACCTACCGAATGACGCCCGAGTGCACCCGATCCAGTTGCAAAATAAAGTGGCAACACGCCGAGAATAAAAGCGATCGAAGTCATCAGAATTGGCCGTAACCGCAACTCGGCAGCTTCAATAGCCGCATCCATAATCGATCGTCCCTTTTCTCGAAGCTGTTCCGCGAACTCAACAATCAGAATGGCATTCTTTGCGGAAAGTCCGATTAACATCACGAGCCCGATCTGAACATAGACATCATTCGACAACCCGCGCCATGAGACCAATGCAAGTGCGCCCAGTACTGCCATCGGCACCGATAGCAGAATGATGAACGGCAGCGCGAAGCTTTCATACTGAGCAGCCAGTGTCAGGTAGACAACAACAATGCCCAATCCGAAGATCACGATGGCTTTACCTTGCGCTTCGATCTGCTCCAGAGCCAGACCACTCCAGGTGTAAGTCATGCCCTGCAGCATATTCTGTTTGGCGAGCTGTTCCATGGCTTGCAAACCTTCGCCTGAGCTATAACCAGGTGACGGAGAACCATCGATCTCGGCCGAGCGGAAGAGATTGAAATGATTGATCACCTGCGGACCGGCGGCATCGCTGATTCTCACTACGTTGTCGAGCGGCACCATCGAGCCATTGGCGGCGCGTACGTAGTATTGGCGCAGATCGCTCACCTTCATGCGGAAGGACTGATCGGCCTGTATATAGACACGGTAGGAGCGGTTATTGAAATCGAAATCGTTAATGTATTCCGATCCCATATACACACCTAACGCATTCGTGACCTCGCTGATGGGTACACCCATAGCTTTGGCCTTTTCGCGGTCAATCGTGACCAAGAGTTGCGGATCGTTCGCCGTATAGCTGGTGAACAATCCCGTCAGATCCTTGCGCTGGTGGCTCGCAGCCACAATCTTGTGCGCCACCACGTCCAAATCCTGCAACGTATTGCGTCCAAGATCCTGCAACTGGAACTCAAAGCCGCCAAAGCTTCCGATACCCTGCACTGCCGGAGGCTCAAACATTGCAATAATGCCCCCCGGAACCTGGAAGAGACGGGGAGCAAGGCGCGCCACTACATCGGCAGCACTATGCCCTTTGCCACGGCGTTCATCAATTGATTTCAACGGAACAAAGATCAGCCCGTAATTTGGAGCGCTGCCGCCCGACAAGCTGAACCCCGGCACGGCAAACGTTCCGAACACATCGGGGTCTTTCAAGACGAGCTCTTCTGCACGGTGCGAAAGCTCAGTTGTGTAATTCAGTGAAGCGCCCGGGGGCGTCTGCACCACGGCGATCAGGTAATTCTGATCTTCCTGCGGGATGAAGCCAGTGGGTACATGTCGATACATGTATGCCGTAGCTGCCAGTCCGGCAAAAAAGACAAGCAGCAATACATAGCGCATACGCAACACGAGATGAATCAACCGTGCATAGGTCCGTCCAAGCCACTCTATGGCGGCTTCCACACCATGTGCAAAAGCCGAGTACCCACGGGCCAAGGGCTTAATGCGTGTCCAGTCCAGCATCTTGTATTTCTCTTCTTCGCCGCGAAGAAACAAAGCAGCAAGCGCAGGAGAGAGCGTCAACGCATTAAATGCTGAAATGGCGATGGCAAATGCAATCGTCAAGGCAAACTGCTTGTACAGAATGCCTGTCGTTCCCGGGAAAAACGACACCGGGACAAATACTGAGATCAAGACAAGGGACGTCGCGATCACAGCGCTCGTGACTTCACCCATGGCGTCAGACGTGGCCTTGTGGGGATCACAATGTTCTAACGATATGTGGCGCTGCACATTTTCAATCACGACGATCGCGTCATCGACCACAAGCCCAGTGGCGAGCGTAATGCCGAAAAGTGTCAGCGAGTTGATCGAAAACCCAAAGATTTTAATGAACGCGAATGTGCCGATCAATGACACCGGAATCGTGATGGCGGGAATAACCGTGGCACGCCAGTCGAGCAAGAACAGAAAGATGACGATGATAACGATGATGATCGCTTCTTTGAGCGTCGAGATCACTTCCGTTACCGAGTCGCCGATTACAGTCGTCGTATCGAATGCGACAACATACTTGATTCCTGGAGGAAAGGACTTCGACAACTCAAGGAGCGCCGCCTTGGCGGCCTTGTCGACCTCAAGTGCATTGGCGTTGGATAGCTGTTGTACACCAATGCCGATCGCTTCATGTCCGCTGTATTCAAGATTCGTATCGTAGGTCTCTGCACCTAACTGCGCATGGCCAACATCCTTAAGCTGCACTAACCCGTTAGGAGTGTTTTTCAGAATGATCTGTTCAAATTCATGCGGTTCGGAAAGACGCCCAATGACACGCAGGGTAATCTGAAAATCTTGCGATGTCTGTGCAGGCGGTCTCCCCAGCTGCCCGGAGGGAATCTCGACATTCTGTTCCTGTAGCGCATTGATCACATCCGTAGCCGTCAGGTTACGAGCCGCCAGCTTGGATGGATCGAGCCAGATACGCATGGCATATTTGCGTTCACCAAAAATCACCACATCGCCAACGCCCTTGATGCGCTTCAACGGGTCTTTAACGTACACATCGAGATAGTTTGATATGTATTGGTTTGACAGGCTTCCGTCGGGCGAATAGAAACCAGCGGCAAACACGAAGTTAGGGTTCGCCTTCGTAATCGTGATGCCGGTGTTCTTGATCTCCTGCGGCAGACGTCCCTGCGCAGTTGCCACGCGGTTCTGCACGTCGACTGCGGCGATATTCAGGTCGTAGCCAGTATTGAAGACCACGTTGATATTGCTGGTGCCGTCATTCGAGCTCGTAGAGGTGATGTAATGCATACCCTCTACGCCGTTGATCTGCTGCTCCAGAGGAATGGTGACGGCTGACTCAACCACCTGCGCGTTGGCGCCGACATAATTGCTGGTTACCGTTACCTGCGGAGGCGCTAGATCCGGATAGAGGGAAATCGGCAGAGTCGGAATGACGACGGCGCCACCAAGAATAATCAGCAATGCGCAAACAGTCGCAAAGACTGGACGATGAATAAAAAAATCTACCACGCGAAAATCCTCTCGCAGTTAAACATAAAAGGCACAACCGATCGTCCCTCAATTGACAGCTCGAAGCATATGCTTCGACACTTGCAGCATTGAAGACTTACGGCCTGCAACCAGGTCGGGGAAATGATCTCTTGCTTCCCCGACAGCAAATAATGAACGGCGAAGCGCTACCCCAGTGGTTGCACTGGAGCGCCATCGACCAGAAACTGCGTGCCGGAAACGATCACCTTATCTCCAATACTCAGGCCATCATCCACTGCATAACTGTTGCCGATGGTATCGCCCAGTTTCACTGCCCGCTGTTTCGCCACAAACTTTCCATTGTCGCCCTGCGCCACGTACACAAAGGTCTGTCCGCCCAGCCGAGTCACGGCCAACACAGGCACAGTCGGCGCAGGCGCAGTCGTCCAAATCACCTTGGCCTTCACCAGTTGCTCGGTGCGCAGCAATGGCGAATGTACCGGAGCCTTTGCGAGAATTCCCTGCAGCTGATCATCGACCTGCGGAGAAATGAAGCCGATTACAGTGCGTTCAATCTGCTTTCCGCTGTTGTCCAGGATGTCGACAGCCAGCCCGGGACGTACTTCGCCGGCGCGCTCTGTTGGTATGTAAATGTAGGCCTCGAGATCGCGGTTTTCATCCACCGTTGTCAGCATTGTTGTCGAGGAGACATAATCTCCCAAATGAACCGGGATATCGCCCACAATTCCATCAAAGGGTGCACGTATGCTGTAGTAATCCAGCTCATTTTCCTGCGTCTGGCGCGAGGCTACAGCCGACTCATAGTCGGCCTTTGAATTTTTGTAAGCCTGCTCAGCCTGGTCCAGCGTGTCGCGGCTGGTCACACCAGCTGCGAAAAGTTTGCGCTGGCGCTCTACCTCTACCTGGTTGTACTCATAAACTGCCAACTTCTGCTGTTCTGTAGACTTCTGCGTCGCGACTGTCGCTTGCTGCTTTAGCGGGTCGATCACCATCAGCAGTTGGCCCGCCTTTACTCGATCGCCAGAGCGCACTTCAATCTTCACCAGATTTCCGGGAACCTGCGGATTGATCGTTGCCGAACGGCGCGATTTGATCGTCGATACATATTCGTCACTGCGAGGAACGGGCTGCGGAGACACGGTCACGGTCTGCACAGGCATGGCCTGCGCTCCCGGGGCTCCTGCACCAGCCTGCTGCGCCGGTTTTCCGCTGCATGCGGTGAGGAAAGCTGTAAAAGCGAAAGTGCTAATAGTAAGTCTGCGTAAACTATCCACGACTGTGCCTCAGAATGTTTTTTGTGAACCAGCAGAGCCCCTGAACGTTCGCACTCTCAAGGCCTGGTTATTTCATTTAGGGTTTAACAAGCACGGATTCCAGCCGGGCTCGCGTAGACTCAACGAATCCAAACCGTTCCATCCCAATAGTTTCCAATGGCAAATGACCTTTTGATGTCCGACCGCGTCGAAGGCTTCAAACAATTCGCCAGGATGTTAATTCTGTAGGCCAGACCGTTCAGGAAGTAGGTGAGCTGTGCAGGCCAAGCCCTGCGATGATTATTATAACTTATTTATTATTAATTATTTACTAGCTGCCAGCCTCTGCCGCCTTCTACATCTGCAATCGAAACGGATTGAAATTGGTGCTCTCGTCAAAGGCATCCACTTTCTCAACACGTTTCAGCCACGCAACCACGACGTAAGTAAGGGGCGTAGCTAGTGTCTCATAAAGCACCTTCGTCACATAAGACCAAAAGATGACGCTCCCAATTGTGCGCCACGGCGTGCCCCAGAACGCAATCAAAATAACGAGAGCCGTGTCTACCGCTTGCCCGGTCATGGTCGACCCGATGGTTCGTGTCCATAACCAGCGGCCGCCCGTGAGCAGCTTCAACTTCGCGAGCGTATAAGAGTTAGTAAACTCACCTGCCCAGTAAGCCACGAGGCTGGCGACCGCAAAGCGCGGCACCAGACCAAAAACCGTCGCAAATGCCTCCTGGTTGTGCCAGTCTGAGGCCGGTGGCAGCGCAACCGCAACGGCACCCATCAATGAAAGCAGCCCCATGGCAAAAAAGCCCATCCAGATGGCGCGCCGAGAAGCAGAATACCCATAAACCTCAGTGAATACGTCGCCACATATATAGGTAATTGGAAATAGAAGCTGCGCGGCACTCACGCGAATCGCTCCAAGCGATCGCAAAACGGGCAGCTTATAGGGCCCGAACTGGCAGATCTTCGGTCCAACCAGATTGGAAACCAGAAGTACCACCACAAACGCGATGGTCAACAGGTCGAGAAATTTGTATCGACGCATGGAACCGCAGAATATCGCAGACCTGTTATCAGCGGCGACAGAAATGGCTCATTGAAAATGCATTGGCACAGACAGAAGCATTTTATGATGTAGCCGGGATCGAGAACTTTGACACAAAATACCGCAATTGATACAGTCAAGGTGGTACTTCCTGCCTGGCACCGCTCACTGAGTTGCCGCAAATA
>Ga0206817_1166_pt1 | contig 18105 bp, 18 predicted proteins | sample Alteio_BWOrgCont_89_FD_152873 | JGI IMG/M metagenome (GOLD analysis project Ga0206817, IMG submission 152873) | Enriched cells from forest soil in Barre Woods Harvard Forest LTER site, Petersham, Massachusetts, United States -... | ecosystem: Environmental > Terrestrial > Soil > Temperate forest >...
TATCATTTTAAAGAAATTAGATGCTAAGGTGATGATCCCTATGAAAAATCAACGCATGTCGCTCAATGTGGCGCATGCCACATCTATTGTTGGCTATGAAATCCTCCGTCAAAAAGACTAAAAAAATTTCTCCGAGTATTGCCGCCTTAGATTTTTTTGCTGAAGCAGGCTTGCTTAAGCGGGTCAAGCGTAGCGGCTGGTGGGTGGCTGGTATTGAAAACCCTGAAACCGTGGCAGAGCATTGCTTTCGTTGCGCGGTGATTGGCTATTACATTGCCCATTGCGAAAAGGTTGACCCCTATAAGGTGGTCACCATGACGCTTTTTAATGATATCCATGAGGCCCGCATCAATGATCTGCATAAGATGGGGCATTATTATATTGATTTTCGTGAGGCTGAAAAAAAGGCCTTTGCTGATCAGGTAGCCTTCCTTGATGAAAAGGTTAAGGAATCTTTGACCCGCATGCGGCGTGATTATGAAATGCAAGTCACTCCTGAAAGCCTGGTGGCTCGGGACGCTGATATTTTAGAATGTTTGATACAGGCCAAGGAGTATATGGATAATGGTTATCCGGTGGCCAAGACTTTTTTTAAACGAGCCCCAGATTATTTAAAGACCAAGACAGCCAAGGGGTTATGGAAGCAGGCTCTTCAATGGGATAGCCATTCCTGGTGGCAGAATGTGGTTAAATTTGAGCGTTGATCTCAACAGAATTCTAACTGTTGCGCGCTAAATTTTTAATGGTACCATAATATTATGCTACGCATTGGAATTGCAGCCAGCAAAATGTCCAAGGGTTGTCTGTTAAACTACAACCTGTATGTTATTTTAATTTCCTCTCTAGTATCTCTTCTTATTTTTCTTATCTGTGGTGTTGCTATCTTGCCGTTTGTGTTTATAATCTCATTAATATTACATTCGTTAAAGCCCATACATTTTCCAGGCCATTGGGTGCATATGTTTAGAATTTGTTTGCTTGTTTTAGGGGTTGTCATTGGATTTTTTGATATTATTGCGATTCTAAAGAATATTAAATTTAGTAAAAATTAAATATGACCAAACCCGAAGAAGTAAAAAATAATCAGTGTGAACGGGATCTCACCGAATCAAAGCAGCTTTTTAAGGTTGTTTTTGAGAATTCGCCTTCAGCTATTACTGTTACCGACAGTCAAGAGCGTATCGTTGCTTGGAATGCCATGGCAGAAAAAATGTTAGGCATGGACAGGGACGATCTTTTTAATCAGCATATTAGTTTTCTTTATCCTCCTGAAGAATGGAAACGCATTCGTTCCATGAACATCCGTAATAAAGGCATGTTGTCGAATATTACCACCAAGATTATTTGTAAAAAGGGGCATCTCTTAGATGTCAGTGCCTCGGTATCAGTCCTTAAAGATGCTACTGGCAAGATTATTGGATCCATTGGTATTTTAAACGATATCACCCATGAAAAAAGAGTAGAAGCTCAGATGAAGGAATCTGAAAATAAATTGAGGATCATTTTGGATAACTCGGCGGCGGCCATCACCATGACTGATGAGAAAGAGCGTATCATTTCATGGAATAGCTTCGCTGAACAAATGCTTGGTATGGGGCCTAAGGATATGCTGCATCGGTCAGTTAGTTCTTTGTACCCCCCAGAAGAATGGAAGGCCATCCGCCAGGAAAATATCCGTCAAAGTGGCTTTAAGCATCATATGGAAACCAAGGTGATCCGTAAAGATGGCTCAATTATCGACGTGGATTTGTCGGTCAATATTCTCAAGGATGAGCGCGGTCATGTGATTGGATCTGTGGGAATGTTGCAGGATATTACGGAACGCAAGCGTTCTCAGGAGATGATTTTACAAGCGAAATTGGCCGCAGAAGAAGCTAATAGTGCCAAAAGTGTATTTTTAGCCAAGATGTCCCACGAAGTACGCACTCCGATGAATGCCATTATTGGGATGATTGATTTGACCCTTGATACCACCTTAAACGAAGAGCAGCAGGATAATTTAAAGGTGGCCAAGGATGCGGCTGATAATTTATTGAGCCTTATTAATGATATTCTTGATCTTTCCCGTGCGCAAGCGGGGAAGGTAGTGATCGAAGAAATTGAGATCAATGTGCCGGATGTGGTGAAAAATGTGTGCAAGGGTTTGATGGTCTTGGCACGCAATAAGGGAGTGGATGTGGTTTGGTCCATTGATCCTAGAATCCCTCATTTATTAGTTGGTGATCCGGTTCGTTTGCGTCAGGTTTTGGTTAATTTAATCAATAATGCCATTAAATTTACTCATAAGGGCAAGGTCCAAGTTAATGTGATGACTAAATCTTTGACTGATAAAGATTGTCAGTTGGAGTTTGAGATTATTGATAGTGGTATTGGTATTCCACCTAAAAATTTGCCCAAAATTTTTGATGTATTTACGGATGCTCATAATGTCACTGCCCGTCGATATGGCGGCACTGGTTTAGGGCTTGCCATCTGTAAGAAAATTGTGGAAATGATGCGCGGCTCTATTGAAGTAGACAGTAAGGAAGGAATTGGCAGTACCTTTAGATTTAGCATTATCTTTGGATACAAGGCAGAGCTCTTTGCTAAAACGAGGACTACTGAAAAAACGGCGACGGGTGCCCCTAGTCAAATGCCGCCGGAATTGCAAAATTTACGTATTCTGCTGGCCGAAGATAATACGGTTAATCAACGCATTGCCACTCGCATTTTGGAGAAATTAGGCTGGAAGATCACCTGTGTTGGCAATGGTCAGGAAGTCTTAAATATATTAAACGATCAGACCTTTGATGTGATTTTGATGGACGATAATATGCCCCAGCTCAGTGGTATCGAAACGACCCAGGTTATCCGTCGTGAAGAAAAGCAAACTGGCTTGCATGTGCCCATTATTGCCATGACCGCTAATGCCATGGCCGGCGACAAGGAACGTTACCTTGCCACGGGTATGGATGGCTATGTGTCTAAACCTATTGACCGTAATTTGCTTTATGAGGAAATTGTTAATCTTGTCAGTCAACGACTAAAAAATTGAAAGGTAAAGTATGAGCGACGAAATCATTGATCTTAAGGATGCTTTAGAACGCGTGCAGGATGACAAGGAGCTTCTAGCGGAGCTTTTTGATATTTACCAAGAGGACTTTGTGGTCAAGCGTGCTGCTTTAGGAGCAGCCATCTCCGCGGGTGATATTGCAAAAATTAAAGAAGTGGCCCATTCCATGAAAGGCTCATCAGGTAATATTTCAGCGAAGCCATTATATGCCGCTTGTTTAAAATTGGAAATGTTGGCCAAGGAAGGTAAGACCGATGGCATGCCGCAGCTGTTGACTGACATTGATGGCTACTATGAAAAGATCAAGATCTATGCTGCCAACTTTAAGAAAGATCAAGCTGCCGGATGATATGGGCAGCAAATTTGTCCCTAGTTTTTTTTGGATTACTCGCCTATTTTAATGCCATTCATCATCCATTTGTCCATGATGATGTGGTTTTCATTCTGCAAAATCCCCATATCAAAGATTTGAGCCATTGGTACCAAGCTTTTTATATGCAGGGAGCTTCCGATGGGATCAATACCTATTATCGTCCAGTTTTAGAGGTGCTTTACCGCCTAGAATATTTTCTTTTTGGATCTAATCCTGCAGGGTTTCATTTCTTTAATGTGCTGGTGCATATCATCAATGGCCTGTTAATCTTTCGGCTACTTAAAAAATTAGCCATAGCTGAACATGTAGCTTGGATTGTAAGTTTAATTTTTTTAATTCATCCCGTACAAACGGAGGCGGTCAGTTGTATTGCTGGAATTTCTAATCTTTGGGTGGCCTTATGTGTTTTGCTGGCGTTAAACGCGTATATTGATCAATGGTATGCTGTAAGTTTTCTATTTTTCTTGCTTGGGATGTTAAGCAAGGAACAGGGAATAATGCTAATCCCCATGGTGATGGTGCTTGATATAGCACGAGGCCAAAAGCAATGGCAGGCGTGGGTTTATTGGATTTTATCGGCATTGGTCTTCTTGTGGCTGAGGCATCAGGTTACCGGTGCTTCGTTAAGCCACGATATGAATGTATCGCACGGAGAGCTTTATTTGCGCCTGGAGGCTATCCCGCGGGTGCTGGGCATGGACCTGCGGCTGATATTTTGGCCGTGTGATCTTCATTATTACCGCAGCACAGATATTTTACAGTCCAATACCTTAGCTTGGATTTTGGGATTCTTAACGACGATGGGAATTATTTTTATTTATCAGAAATGGTCCCAGGTGCGATTCATTTTGATCTTAGGTTTAGGATGGTTTATCGCGGCACTTTTACCTGTACTTAATATTGTGCCCTTGATTAATGAGTATTCTTTTATTTTGACCGCCGAGCATTTTTTGTATCTTCCCATGGTGGGGGTGCTGTTGATGGTGGTTTACGCGCTTTATGCATTGGTTTCTGTGGAGAGAATAAGAGAGATTGTGTTAGGGGTTATTATTACGGCCTGCTTGATGTTGACCTGGTACCAAAATACCTTTTGGCGCAGTGAAATCGCTGTATTTGAACGCATGCTGCAGTTTGAGCCCAATTTTGGCCGGGGACATTTGCTTTTGGCCAAGGCCTATTATTTTGACGGCCGATACAGCCAAGCTGATGGGCATTTTCAAAAAGCCTTTGATATCATGACAGGCTATGTCAGAAAAGCGGGCAATGAAACAGCCAGGAAATTTTATAGGGATTACCTCAAGGAAATCTTTTTCGACTGGGCCCAAAATGATTGTGCCTTAGGGCAATGGCAACGGGCATTAGGGATCTTGCAGAAGGATATCGAAGTCTTTGGGGATGATGCCAAGGTCTACAACAATATGGCCTTTATCGATGCCCATTTAGGAGATAAGAATAAGGCCATTCAATATTTAAAGAAAGCCCTACAGGCCGATCCCGCTTTTGAACAAGCCAGACAGAATCTCGCGATACTTGCTAAAACAGCCACATGAGATATACTCATTTGTTTATAATCATCCTCATTTAATAAGGAACTTCTATGTTTTGGATCATTGTTTTTAGTTTTGTGGTGTTGGTGGTTTTGGCCATCGTGATTTATATGTTGCCATCCGACCCAGTGGTGAAGTCTAAGAAAAAGAAAGATAAAGAGAAAAAGATGCCGTTATCTGTGGATCCAGTGTCAGTGGATAACACCAAGGATTGGAAATCAATTGCTGAACGTTGGGAAAAACATAATCAGTCCCTGCAAGGCGAGATCGAGAAGATGAAAATGGATCAGCGCCGTGAGCAGCAAGTGGCTGAAGAGAAAAAAACTGAAAGTAAGTCTTTGATAGAAAAATTGGCCTTAGAGAAAAGCTGGCGTGAAAAAGAGCAGGAGACCTTAGAGAAATTTAGGCATCATGAAAAGGATCTAAAAGATCAGATTTTTCGTACTGAAGGAGATTTAGAAAAAGAACATTCCAATCGCCTGCGTATTGAACGTGAATTGCAGGAAATAAAAATTAAATACGATCAATTGGTGGAAGAAAAGCGCGAGCTTTCTATCAAGGCGAGTAGTCAACAAAGTACCTTAGACGCTAATGTGAAAGAGATTAGAGAACTTAAGGGAGAGAATGCTAAGCTCAAAGAAAAGCGTGAAGATGTGCAATGGGTGACTAAGAGCGAACATGATGAGCTTAAGCGTGCCTATGCTGCCAAAGAAAAAGAGCTAGCTCAGCTCAAAAACTCCCATGGATAATTTTCCTTTTGCACGGCGTACTCAATGGTCACAGCAGGCCAATGCTTTAAATTTGAGTCTTGAGGAATTAAAAAAGCAACAGATCTCCATTATCGATCTAACAGTCTCAAATCCTACCGAATGTGGTTTTTCCTATCCTGATCATTTGCTTGGGCAACTGGAGAAAAAAGAAAATTTACAATATCAGCCGGAAGCCTGTGGCCTAGTCCATGCCCGGCAGGCTGTGGCCAAGCATTACGATTTTCCCTGGCAGCAGGTTGTTTTAACGGCCAGCACCTCTGAGGCCTATTCTTTTTTGATGCGGCTTTTGGTCAATCCCGGAGAGAAGGTTTTAATCCCCAGACCCAGTTATCCGCTCTTTCAATTCTTGCTGGAGATCAATGATGTGGATTTTGATTATTATCCACTCGTTTTTGATGGCTTACGATGGTCGTTGGATCTGCAGACACTCAAGGGCTTGATCGATAACAAAACCAAGGCGATTATTTTGGTGAATCCCAATAATCCCACGGGCTCCTATATTAACCGTGCAGAACTAAATGTCTTAAATCAAATTTGCCAAGAGCACCAAATGAGTATTATTTCAGATGAGGTTTTTTTAGAATATGCTTTCGAACAAGATGACCGGATCAGCTGCATGGGTAACCAATCTGTATTGACCTTTAGTTTAGGAGGATTATCTAAGTCGATGGCCTTGCCGCAGATGAAATGCGCTTGGATTTTAGCTTCTGGACCACAGAAAGTTCTGACCGAGGCGTTGAGCCGTCTAGAAATCATTGCTGATACCTATCTATCTGTTAATACACCGGTGCAGAATGCTTTGGGTGATTGGCTCAAAGAAGCCAAGGTGATTCAAGGGCAGATCAAATCACGGGTGGAAGATAATCTTCAGTGGCTCAGAAAACGATTGCATTTGCACTCCAGTTCTATCTTGGCCTTGCAGGGTGGATGGTATGTCACCTTACGCATTCCTGCCATCAAATCAGAAGAGCAATGGGCTTTGGAATTTTTAAAAGAAGATCATCTGTTGGTTTATCCAGGATATTTTTTTGATTTTGATAAGGAAGCCTACATGATCATAAGCCTGCTGCCAGAAAAAGGAATTTTTCAAGAAGGGCTCACACGCCTGATCAAACGGTTGAGTCGATATAATTAACTTAAAGAATTCACAGAGAAGCGCTGATTTGTTAGAATAAAGACTTGTAAGAGCCCCGCCTGGCCGTAAGCCAAACGGCGGGGTCCTAATAGGAGAGAAGTTTATGGCTAAACGACCGAATTGGGATGAATATTTCTTAAAGCTTGCCATGCTGGCTTCCGAAAGGGCCACCTGCCCGCGCATGCATTGCGGATGTGTATTGGTGAGTAATAAAAATGTGATTGCCACAGGCTACAATGGTTCTATTCCTGGTGATGATCATTGTGAGGATGTGGGTTGTTTATTGGTGGATAATCATTGCGTGCGCACTGTGCATGCGGAGATGAATGCTATTGTGCAGGCAGCCAAACGCGGTCATCCGGTCGATGGCGGCACTGCCTATGTCACCAATATGCCCTGTACCACCTGTGCCAAGGCCTTGATCGCGGCTGGTATCAAGAGGGTGGTGGTGTTTTCTGATTATCATGATACCATGGCCCTTGATTTTTTTAAGAAAGCCAAGGTTGCTATTGATCGTATTTCCATGCCGGATAAATCAATTCAATATGATTTAAAGAACTATTCTTCTGCCAGATGATTAACCCCCCTATTAAAATTTTAATCGCGGATGATGAAGCGGCCATCCTTGAGATCATGGCCAAGAAAATTGCTGCCCAACATTATGAGGTGATTAAAGCTCAGGATGGCCAAGAGGCATGGGAGAAAATTCAGAGCGAAATCCCCGATGTGATTCTTTTAGATTTGAATATGCCTAAGATGGATGGATGGGAAGTTTTGAACCAGCTTCGGGAAAATCCACCCACCAAAAGATGGCAGCCTGTAATTATTGTTTCTGCTGATCATGAACTAGAAAATTTTAAAAAAGGTGTCCATCTTGAAGCTGATCATTATTTAACCAAGCCCTGCCAAATCGAAGATATTCTAAGATCCATTCGTCTGATGCTGTCCTTGGTTCCTCAACGGGATACTTGAAGAATGTCACCCATCATGTTTGATTTAACAATTTTTTTGCTGATGTTTGTGGCGGCTTTTGCCTTTCTGGTGCGTTATCTAGAAACCGTGGGTGTATTTTTTCCTAGCCGTCATATGCCACTTAATCCCTCACAGCTTGAACTTCCCTGGGAAGATGTTTATTTTCATGCGCGGGATGGAGTCAAACTCAATGGGTGGTTTTTGAAGAATCCAGAAGCCCGTTCCACCTTGCTTTTTGCCCACGGGAATGCGGGTAACATTAGTGATCGGATTTTAAAGGTGAGATTCTTTTATGAATTGGGCCTCAATGTTTTTATTTTTGATTATCGAGGTTACGGCAAAAGTGATGGCAAGCCTTCAGAATCAGGCATTTATTTGGATGCCCGGGCGGCTTATGAATATTTGCAGTCCCGAGCTGATATCAAGATGCAGAACCTGATTTTTTATGGGGCTTCACTTGGAGGTGTCGTGGTGGTTGACTTGGCTACTCATCACAACTGTGCTTTACTGGTGGTTGAATCTTCGATTACCAATGCCGCTGACATGGCAGGTATTCATTATCCATTTGTGCCTGCTTTTTTGTTGAGTTTGCGTTTTGATTCTTTGGATAAAGTTAAAAGACTCAAGATGTTTAAGCTTTTTATTCACAGCCCTGAGGACGAAGTAGTACCTTATTGGGTGGGGAAAAAACTTTTTGAGGCAGCCTGTGAGCCTAAGCAATTTTTGGAGGTTAATGGTGGACATAATGATGGTTCTATTACCGCTGAGCCACAAGCTGCCAATGAGTTTGAGGAAATTCTTATAGCAAAGGGATTGATATGAACAAGGGTTTTATTAGAAGGCAAAAAGATAAGGTTGTCGGGCCCCAGGGAAGCGAAATAAAACTCAAAGGAGTGAATTTGGGCGGGTGGCTAATGATGGAAGCGTATTTTACACAAGCCGCTCACTCTCCTCAACAGTCCTTTGAAATGGAATTTGCGAAAAAGTGTGGAGATAGGGCCTTAGCAGATTTATTGAGGCGTTTTAGAGATAATTTTATTACTGAATCTGATTTTAAGCAGGTGGCTTCCTGGGGTATGAATTGCATCCGTTTACCGTTTCATTATAAGATTGCGGAGAATAATAAGACCATCGAATATCTGGACCAGGCCATTGCTTGGGCCAAGAAACATAAGGTTTATCTGATCCTGGATTTGCACGCGGCTCCGGGTGCCCAAAATCCTGATTGGCATTCAGACAGCTTAAATCGCAAGACTGAATTTTGGACTAAAAAATCCAATCGTCAAAAAACTTGTGATTTGTGGGAAAAAATCGCTGACCGTTATAAAGATGAGACTATTATCGCGGGCTATGACGTACTTAATGAATCGGTAGTGAATGATGTTAGTTTATTAAATGAATTTTATCATAACGTTATCAAAGCCATTCGTCGTTGCGACCGTAATCACATGCTCTTTATTGAAGGTGATTTCTGGGCGCAGAACATTGATGTTCTAGATGATTTTGAGGATGATAATTGGATTTACAGCATGCACTTTTATGAACCTATGGAATATGCCTTTAATCTTGTTCCCTATATGCATTATCCATGGAAGGGATGTAATAAGGATGTCATCCGCAAGCGCATGGAAGGGTATTTTAAGTTTGCTCAGAAGAAACAACGAGCGGTGCATGTGGGAGAGTTTGGGGTCAATTACCGTAACGGTTATGCCAATGAACATGAATATTTGCGGGATGAACTAAAAGTTTTTAACGATCTTGGTTTTCATTGGACCTACTGGCCATATAAGGCGGTAAAGAATCATATGTTTCCTGACGGAATTTATAGTTATTATCCCAATAGCCCATGGGTCAATCGCATGGGACCAAATAGCGGGTGGTTATCTTGGCCAGGGGTTTGGGATAAATACAAGGATGAAATGACCGCTTCTTGGGCGACTAAGGAATTTCAATTAAACACCTTAGTTTGGCAAGAACTCAAAAAAGCTCTCTAAGATTTTTATGATCCCTATCTTGGCGTTAATAATATTAGGGTGTTTGGCCTACTCCAATTGCTTTTTTAATTTTTTCCATCTCGATGATTATGCTTTTATTGTGAATAATCCCGCCATCCGGGATTTCCATCATCTGGCTGATATTTGGGCCAGTGAACCCACCCGTTTTCTAACTACTTTTTCCTTTGTTCTTAATTATCATTGGGGTGGGCTTAACCCCGTCGGGTATCATATTGTTAGTTTGCTACTTCATTTAGCCACGACCTTGATGTTTTGGCAGTTGATGCTTTTATTGACGGAAGATGCATGGATTTCATTTTTGGGGGCAGCCATTTTTTTGCTTCATCCATTGCAAACCCAAGCAGTCAATTATATTTATCAGCGGGGAGTTTTATTTACGGCCTTCTTTTATATAAGCTCCCTGGTATTTTTTATTAAATCGAATCGGCCAAAGGGTCAGTATTACTATGTTGCTTCCTTGTTTTGCATGGTTTTAAGTTTATTTAGTAAGGAAAATGCCGTGACCTTACCAGTGATGATGCTGCTTTATCAATGGATATGGGTAAAACCAAAAGAGATCAAGGGCCCTAAGATTTGGCCTTTTTTTCTAACTCTTTTTATTTTGCCCCTGGTTTGGCTGGCACCCAGACTTTCACATATCAAAGATTTTTTGCATGGTACTTCCAATGGGATTAGTCCAATCATTTATGCTTTAACCCAAAGTAAGGTAATTCTGACCTATTTAAAATTGCTGATCATTCCAGTACATCAACGTATTGAATATGACTATAGCCTGGTTAATGGTTTTGATATGTCAGTATCCTTAAGTCTCATCGTGATTTTGGGATTGATTGCCATTGGATTTTTGATCAGAGAAAGGTTTAAATTAATTTCTTTTGGAATCTTTTGGTTTTTCTTGACCCTTTTGCCGGAATCTAGTTTTTGGCCGAACAATGATGTGATTTATGAACATCGGGTTTATCTGCCCTTGGCTGGATTTGCTTTTTTTCTTTCGGGACTTATTTTTGCTTTGTTCAAAGACAAACAACGATCGATGGGCATTCGAATCCTTTTAATTGTATTGGCCATCTATGGAGGATTGACCTATCAGCGTAATAAGGTTTGGCATGATGAATTAAGTCTTTGGGATAATACCGTGCAGGAATCACCTAAAAGCTGGCGGGCTTATTTAAATCGCGGGGCGGCCTATCAAAATTTAGGTGATTTGCCACACGCTATGGCTGATTATAATATGATTATTGCTTTGGGGAGACTTGATCCTATTGGTTTAAGCAATCGTGGGTTGATTTTTGCTAAGTGGGGCCAATTCGATTTGGCCATGGCTAATTATAATTTAGCTATCCACATTGAACCGAGTTATATGGGAGCATATAATAATCGCGGGCTTTTGTATGCAGAGGAAGGTCAAACGGATTTAGCCCTGGCCGATTTGAATATTGCTATGCAGCAAATCAGGGACAATGCCTGGCTTTATCGCAGCCGAGGATTGCTGTATCGTTCCAAAGGAGAAAATGAATTGGCTATCCAGGATTTTGAACAAGCCCAAAGGTTAATACCCAACGAACCGGAATTCCGCGAACTTATTGCTGAGACCCCGCATTCATGAGATATCTTATTATAATTCTATTGATCGTGTTTATTATCCCGATGGCAAGGGCAGAGGATCACCCAGAAGCTATGCAATTTTTAATGGCCAATATGCCTGCCCAAGATCATGCTTTAACCCAAGCATTCTTGGATGAAGATATTAAGTTGGCCTATAAGGCCATTCATGAAGTGCCATGGGGGACGAGTATTCCTGAGGACATATTCTTAAATAATGTACTTCCTTATGCATCCTTGAATGAACGCAGGGATAATTGGCGTCCGGATTTTTATCATCGTTTTATTAAGATTGCCAAGCACAGTAAGAATATCGATGAAGCGGTAGAAAAATTGAATCTTGATGTCTTTCGTACTTTTCGAGTCTATTACAATCTCACCAAGCGTCCCAAACCTGATCAAAGCCCCTATGAATCGATCAAAGCGCATTATGCTTCTTGCACAGGATTGTCTATTTTATTGGTGGATGCCCTGCGTTCCGTGGGTATTGCAGCCCGCATTGCCGCGACACCCATGTGGCCGGATCAAAGTGGCAATCATACCTGGGTTGAGATTTGGGATGGAAGCTGGCATTATATTGGGGCTGGTGAGGTAGGAGCATTGGACCATACATGGTTTACACAGCGCGCATCAACCGCTAATGAGAAGTACCCTATCTTTGCTGCTAGTTTTAAGAAAACCAATCTTATTTTCCCCATGCGTTGGGCTCCCGAACTGACCTATGTTTCAGCCGTTGATGTGACCAGGGATTATAAATCTTTTAGATAAGACCATTTCTTGACAAGTACTTTAATTCAGGTTATTTTAGGCTTTCTATGAAAACAGTTTTATTAAGAAATAAGATCATTCATCAAAAGGCTCACATTGCTGTTATTGGTTTGGGTTATGTGGGGCTGCCCTTGGCCATGGCTTTTGCTGAAAAAGGGTTCAAGGTCACTGGCATTGATACCAATGAGCTGCGGGTTAAGCGCATTAATAATTTGGAAAGTTATATTACAGATGTCCCCAGCAACTTAATGGCCAAGGTGATTGCTAAAAAGTGTTTTGTGGCCACCACTGATTTTAATGTTTTATCTAAAGTTGATGTGGTGCTTATCTGTGTTCCAACGCCCTTGAAACGTAAGTACACTCCCGACATTTCTTTTATTGTGAGTGCGGTTAAAAGTATCTCTCAACATTTGCATAAGGGTATGTTGGTCGTTTTAGAAAGCACCACCTATCCAGGAACTACCGAGGAGTTAATTAAACCGGAGTTAGAAAAAGGTGGTTTAAAGGCAGGTAAAGATTTTTATCTAGCGTTTTCACCCGAACGCATTGATCCAGGTAATAAGAATTTTCATGTCACGGCTATTCCTAAGGTGGTTGGGGGGTTGACTAAGAACTGCACGTCTTTAACCGCGTTACTTTATCGCCAGGTAATCAAGCAGGTGCATGAGGTCTCAACTCCTCGCGCCGCTGAGATGACCAAGTTATTGGAAAATTCTTTTCGCATTGTGAACATCGGATGGATTAATGAAATCGCCCAAATGTGCCATGAACTTGGCATTGATGTATGGGAGGTGATTGATGCCGCTAAAACCAAGCCATTTGGTTTTATGCCATTTTATCCAGGCTTAGGGGTTGGTGGTCATTGCATTCCGGAAGATCCACTTTATTTATACTGGAAAGCTAAGCATTATGACTTTAGCTGTAAATTTATTAAGTTAGCAGCAGATACCAACAGTCATATGCCAGCCTATGCCGTGGGGCGGATTAAAAAATTAGTGAAAAAGCCGTTTTCATCAGCCAAAATGCTGATCTTAGGTGTTACTTATAAAAAAGATGTTAAAGATTTAAGGAAATCACCTGCGCTCCGATTGCTTGAGCTTTTAAGAAAAAGTACGACAGTCGATTATTATGATCCTCTGATTCCGTATCTGAAAATAGATGGGCTTGATCTTAAGGCTATTGAACTGACCGCATCCAATATAAGGAAGTATGATGTGGTGATTATTGCAGTTGATCATACGCAGGTTGATTACAAAATGGTACTTAAGAATGCTAAGGCTATTTTTGATGCACGGAACGTTTATAAAGAAAATTTCGATAAAAAGGTGGTGAAGCTTTGAACCTTAAAGTCATGCGTAATATTCACCTTTACCTGGGCGTATTCTTTGCCCCATTGCTGCTTTTTTTCACCATCAGCGGGGCATGGCAAACTTTTGGTTTTCATGAATCAAGCCCAGACGGCAGCTATAAACCCCCGGCAATTATCAAAAGCCTTTCAGCGGTACATAAAGATCAGCGCTGGGTCGATTCAAAGAAAAGGCCAGCTCCTTCGGCACCTTTTAGTTATTTAGTTTTGTTGATGGCGATTGGAATTGTAGCCACTACAATCTTAGGTGTCGTGATGGCCTTTAAATACACCAAGCCGTGGCTCGTCTGGTTTTGGTTTGTGGGTGGATTTATCATTCCTGTTTTTCTCATCTATATCGCTTACCGCAGTTAATCAAAAAACTTTCTTGACAAAGAATAGTTTTAAAATAAACTAAGTCATTAATTGACTTATTTAAATGTCTAGATAGTGGCTATGTCAAAGCATTATTAATCAAATTAAAGGAGAAATAAGGTGAAGAATAACTTATTAGCTAGTTTTTTAATCGTTTCGATGGCGATGGGGTGTGTTGGAATGGCTTTCGCTCAAGAGGCAAATTCCAATGCCTTGACAATTGTGATCAAGAATCATCAATTCGACCCGCAGCAATTAACTGTTCCTGCTGGGAAAAAGATTCAGATCACCGTTGAGAATCAAGACCAAACCCCGGAAGAATTTGAAAGCTTTGATTTGGACCGCGAGCAAGTTGTTGAGGGCAACAAGAAAATCACTGTTTTTCTAGGTCCACTGAGTCCTGGTAAATATAACTATTGGGCTGATTTTCATAAAAGTTCAACAGGCATTATTGTGGCTCAATAATTATTAAAAACCCTTAAGGAGATCAAGTGAAATTCAAAATACTTTTAACCATCAGTTTTTTTGTTGTGATTTTTAGTCTATCTGGTTTGGCTTTTGCAGAAAAAGAAGTCTTTCAACCGGATGCCGAAGAAGGTGAATGGGAGTTTGAAAATACCGGTGTTTATGATTTTGATGATAATAAACCTAAGAATGCCGTTCAAGAATACCATTATTCCGTGGGCTATGGGGTTAATAGCGTTTGGCATACGGAATTAGAATTAGAAGCTGAAACCCTGCCCACCGATACATCTATTACCTCTTTTAAACCAACCCATCTAGAATGGGAGAATATTCTTCAATTGGCTCCCAAGGGTGAATTTTGGGTGGATCCAGGGGTTTATTTGGCTTATGAGGCTCCTGTGGATCATAAACAGGTAGGTCAATTTGAAGGAAAGCTGTTGCTCGAGAAAAGCATAGACAAATGGACAAATATCCTTAATATTAGCTTTAACCAAGAAGTCGGTGGAGGAGCTGATCCGGATACGGATGCGGGGATTTCTTGGAGTACGCGCTATCGGCTTTCCCGTTATTTTGAGCCTGGCTTTGAGTATTGGAATGATTTTAGTAAGATGACGCATCAGTTAGATTATGACCAACAAAGTCATCAGGTGGGGCCATGTTTTTATGGCAAGGTATTTGATCACTTAAATTACGATGTTGGTTATTTGTTTGGCATTTCACAAACAGCGCCCCGTGGTGAATTAAAGTGGGTGTTGGAATATGAGTTTTAAAATATAAGGCCGATGGGAAGATGAGCGGCATTCAAAGGTTGGTAATAAGGAGAGCAGGGTGAGTGTTGATAAAGAAATTCAGCCAAATGAAGACCTGATCATTGATGCAGCGGTCGAAACATCGAAGATCCAAGACCCTCAATGGAAGAAGTTTATCAATATTACCGTGATCGCTTTTATTGTCTGTGTGGTGGGGGTTTTGATATGGCAAGGGCTGACTTCAGCTGGAAACCCTGATCCAACTGTTGGTCATCTGAATCGATATGCAGTAATCATGGATACTGGTATTCTAGTTTTTCGCGAAGGCTTAGAAGCAATTTTGGTTTTGGCTGCCTTGACGGCAAGTTTAGTCCGTACAGCCCATGGGTATTGGAAACCTGTCAGTATTGGAGCGGGGTTATCTTTTTTGGCCAGTGTAGCTACATGGTTTATTGTAGTAGCGATCATTTCCAATATCAACGCCCCTGAGCTGGATATTCAGGCTGGCACTGGTTTATTAGCCATCGTCGTGCTTTTGGTTGTGATGAATTGGTTTTTCCATAAGGTGTATTGGACCGGTTGGATTGCTCATCATAATCAGCGCAAACAGGAGGTTATTGATGGAAGCAAGCCAGCCTCAGTAGTTTTCAAAGGATTGGTCTTGATTGGTTTTACTTCTGTTTATCGAGAAGGATTTGAAGTCGTGTTGTTCTTACAAGCCTTGCGCCTTAAAGCCGGATCGGCTGTTGTCTTTGAAGGGGTTTTAATTGGTTTGGTCTTAACAGCGATGGTGGCGGTAATTACATTTGTGGCCCATCATAAACTTCCTTATCGCAAGATGCTTATTCTAACCGGCATTATGTTAGGCATGGTGCTGCTGGTGATGGTGGGGGAAAGTGTGCAAGAGATGCAGCAGGCCAATTGGATTGGTACCACGACCTTGAAATTTGATTTGCCTGATTGGATGAATACCTGGTTTGCGGTGTATAATTCAGCTGAAAGTCTTTGGGCGCAATTGGGAGCCTTCATGATTGTGGTAGGTTCTTATTTTGTCTCTGAATATTTTAGCGTCTGGCGTCCGACTCGTCAGAAATCAAGCGTCTCTCGTTAAGAAATTAGATTAGACAATTTAAGCCCGCATCGTTATTGGATGCGGGTTTTTATGTTTATTAAATAATTTTTGTTGACAAATAATCAAAATGTTGTAACATTGATTTTGTATTCCCCCTTGCAGTTAGCAGCAATTATCAATTCCCCCCTACTCGCGGTTAATTCCCATGAAAACTCCTATTTTGTTTTTGTCCTTCGTTTTTATATTCTTATCATTAGCTCGGGCTGAGGTTAAAGATTACCTGTACGATGGCAAGGAAGTTTATATTCATGCCAAGAGGGATCATTTGACCACAGTTATTTTTCCCGATGCGATTACGGAAATTGTACGTGGGTTTGGAGCAGACTCGTATGTGGTTAAGCGGAATGAAAGGCAAGTCAATGTCTTAGAACTGATGCCGACAGATTCTGAGACTGCTGAAATGACCGTTACCGATCAATCAGGGGAAGATTACATCCTGCGGTTTATCGCTGGTGATGACTATTATACTAAGCTTACCATTCATAAACTCTTAACCTCTCCTGATAAAAATTCAGATAAGACCATTACTTCAAAATTGGACCTTGTTCCTGAAACGATAATAGAGAAGAAACCTTCTCAAGAAGTTGTTAATCCACCAGAGTCGAATTTACCCACGTCTTTAAATTTAAAGATTACCCTCAAAGGCAACAACTTGCCTTTGAAGATTTATTTTTCAACGATATCACAGGTTACGGGTTTAAATGTTATAACCACCCCAGACATCGACGATCAAAAAACTTCGATTAATTTGGAGAATATCGAGGTGTGGCGAGCTTTAAAGAGTCTTCTCTATAAATTCGGCTATGGCTTTAAGGTGTCCCAGGAAGATTTGATCATTACGGAAATCGAAACCCGTATTTTCAATGTGAATATGCCAGCTGTGGATCAGTCTTTTGAGGACGAAACATCGAACAATTCATTCGCTGATAACACATCAGACAATAATAGTTCATCAGTTAATACTAATCAGCAAAATCAACAGGTCAAGGTAGGTACCAAAATCTATTATCAAAATAGTTCTGCCAAGCTCTCGTTGTGGACTGATCTTGAAAATAACATTAAATCACTGATCACCCCAAAGATCGGCAGCTATTCCCTAAACCGTGTCAGTGGATCTATTATTGTCACTGATAAACCCGGAGTGCTCGATCAAATTGGTGAATTAGTTTCTACGATTAACGAAACCTTAGGTCGTCAACAGAGTTTTGAAATTCAGATCATTGAGGTTAGTTTGTCTAATGACCATGAAACAGGCATTGATTGGGATCTTATTGCCAAGAGTTTGAGAGGATTAAACAATATCACCGCGGCAACAAATTTCACCGCTAGTGGATTCTTAAGTGGTCAGTTATTAACGTTATCAGCCACCGGTCCTAATACTACCAGTGGAACTAGCAGCACAGGTGTTTCCATGGTGCTTAAAGCTTTGGATGCCATGGGTGATGTGAACGTCGTCAGCAAACCGTCCATTACTGTTTCTAACCAATTTCCATGTATCATCCAAGAAGTCACTAGCATTCCCTATATTAGTGGGACAGGCCAGACCATTGGTAATAATGTCACTCAATCAGAAGTGACCACTTCCGAAGTCTCAGATGGATTAACCATGCGTCTTGATGCCAAAATCAATGATCAAAAGACGGTTTTGAATATTTCCGCTGCAGTCAATACGCTGGATTCTATCACGACCGTACCCGTTGGTAATGGTCTGACTATTCAAGAACCACAGGTTTCCACCAAAAGCATTACTACAAATGTTTCCGTTGAGCCGGAAAAGACCCTGATCTTAGGAGGTTTAATAAGTA